>Ga0180430_10001994_pt1 | contig 19131 bp, 13 predicted proteins | sample SS_ome_9_FD_132999 | JGI IMG/M metagenome (GOLD analysis project Ga0180430, IMG submission 132999) | Hypersaline lake sediment archaeal communities from the Salton Sea, California, USA - SS_1_S_2 metaG | ecosystem: Environmental > Aquatic > Non-marine Saline and Alkaline > Hypersaline >... | reverse complement strand
TCGTCAGTTACATTAATTTCCCCGGCTTGCACGGAAACGGGCAGGGCGATACCGGACGTATATGCCAAAGGAATTTGGCTGGACACCCAGTCCAGATCCATGACCCGGGCCGCCAGATCAGACAGGTTGACCCGGGTTTCAGACACGTGGAACACCCCTGCCAATTCGAGAATCTCATGGGTTTCCGGGGTGAACCCGATCCCTATATCCCGCCCCGTCCCGGCGATGTCAAACTCACCCCGGGTCCACTCCAACACGGGCCCGTTGTACTGAAACGAGTCAACCAGCAGTTGTCCGGCCATCTGTTTCACACGGCCGGCCCTGGTTTTGAACGGTTCCCACGCATACAGTTTCGGCCAGACTTCCTGAATATCGATCTCCAGACCTTTTATGCCCAGATCCAGATGGGGGGAGCGACCAATCGATACCCGGGCGGTGGCACCGGTCACCCGGCTGTTTCCGATGGTTCCGGACAGATCAATGATCCGGACTTCGTTGTTTTCATAGACAAGCGCTCCCCTGGAAACAGACAGGGGAAAGGGAATCCGGTCATACACTCCAGTGGCTGAAAACGGTTGTGTGGTGACGGAAACCCTCAGAGTTGGTTGATCTTTTTCAACGGCCAGGACCAATCGGGCCGGGGCACGTCCCTTCAGGTCGGTCACCCGTGCCATCTCTTTGGCCAGTTGCGTATCCGGCAACAGCCGGATCAGCACGGCCGGTACTTGCGCCAGGTTCACATCCAGATCAAATTCACCGGTAAACGGCACATGAGCGCCATGCAGCAACTCGATGGAGAGCGTGCCGTGGTGCATTTTTGACTGCTCAATACTTCCGGTATCGGCCGCAATGGTCAGTATGCCGTCCGATACCCCGGCAGTGCCGCTGACCTCCCTGGCCAAAAGCGGGGTGTTGGGTATTTTTACGGTTGCGTTCCGGGCGGTTCCTTCCAGGACCAGGTTCCCGGGATCGAACAGCGCGTGCCAGGTCGCCGCGTGAAATCCCACCGACACATCCGTGGCCATGCCATCTCTCAGGATGTCAAACAGCTTTGACACCACCTGATTGTCCGATGCCATGGCCAGACTGGCGTCCCGGGCCTGGGCAATGTCAATCTCATGGCCGTGGAACGTCAGTGCGGTTTTGTTCAAAGACCGGTTGTTGGTAAATGCCATGGAAACCTGTGCCAAAGGATATTCCAGTGGTGTGGGGTCCAGATGAAACGACACCTGATCCGGTTGATAGGCGAACTGCATCTGTGTTTCCCCGCCGGACACCGGGGTGTTGCCCAGCCGGTTCGAGATGATTTCAAAATCGTTCAACCCGAATTTTCCGGTGATGCCGGTTTCCGGGTTCAGCCGGACATGCAGCCGGGCATGATCCGATCTCAACTGATCCACCCGGAAATCCGGCGCGGAAAAAAATCGGGACAACCATTCTTTGGTCACATGAAGGTCTTCAATCTGTGTGTCAAACTGGAGAATCTGATCGGTTTTCGAAATCCACAGGTTGCCGGAAAGTTTTGAAAACTGAGGGGTTGCTGAATTTTCCAGAATGATCTGCACCTGGTTTTCGCTGTCCGGCAGCAGGGCGAACATCCGGGCAATCTGCTCTTTTGGAAATTCAAACGCCAGGGGTTCATGAAAGGTCACCCCGGTCCGGTCTTCACCCGGCGCCGTCCGGATATGAAGATCTTTTAAAAAAACCCGGGAAATCCCGATTTTTTTTTTCAAAAGGGCCGGCAGGTCCAGGTCCAGAAGAACCGTATCAACCGCCAGATCGATATCCCGGGTCAGGGGCAGAATCAGCTGCGCCACCTGAACCCCGGGATGGGGGGTCAGCAGAAACGTCAACTGGGCCGGATCGATCCGGGCGCCGGTTTGTGTTTCAATCAGGCGGACGATCCGGGACTTGACCGGCCCGGAGTTGAGGATCGGTTCCAGGAAAACAAAGCCGATAAGCCCTGCGGCGATCAGCACGGCAGGGGCATATAACAGCAGTCGTTTCACTGCCATGCATACCTTTGCTGTTTTGACAGCAGGATCATGTCAGCCATAATCCTTTGTGCCTGCTCCATAAGAATCTCTTTGTACCGGTTGAGAACAGGGGTCGTATCTTCCAGAGATTGGACAGGCGGTTCCCCCTGGGTGGTCAGGTATTCATTTTCAATGTCGATCTCCGTCTGCTGGCGCTGATGCCGCTCTTTTTGCCGGATTTCGATGTCCAGGGGCAGACGGTGACGGGTCTCCAGCTGAGAAGTCAATGCCAGACGCTTTTCCAGGTAGACCATACCGGGGTCTTGCCGGCGCCGTTCCTGGAATTGATGCATAAGGGTTTCATACAAAGGGGTCAAAGACCGGTATGCCTGGAAAGGAACGCCCGCAATCGTGTCCCATGGCAGGGCCCCGTCCAGAGAACTCTCTCCGGTGTCTTCGGGTTTATAGATTTTGGGAAACAGAATATGGGGAATAACCCCCCGGTGCTGGGTGCTTTTACCGGAAACCCGGTAAAATTTGGCGGAAGTGAGCTTGAGTTTTCCATCGCCCAACGGTTTGAGTTCCTGAACCGTGCCTTTGCCGAAACTCCGGGTTCCCACAATTATCCCCCGCTGATAGTCTTTAATGGCGCCGGCGAAAATTTCCGAGGCCGACGCGCTCATCCGGTTGATCAGCACGAGCAGCGGTCCGCTGTATTGGATGTCCGGGTCTTCGTCATACAGCCGGGTCATCTGCTGTTTGGTGCGGATCTGTACGGTCGGCCCGGAGGTGAGAAACAGACCGGTCAGATCACTGGCTTCCTTGAGCGATCCGCCGCCATTGTCCCGCAGATCGATGATCAGCCCGTCAATGTTTTCATCGGCCAGTTCAAACAGCAGTTTTTTTACATCCGAGGTGGTGCTCTTATACTGGGGGTCTCCCCGGTGATACGCCTCGAAATCAATATAGAAATTAGGAATTTCGATAATACCGATTTTATGGCTGTTCTCGCCGGAAACCACGGTTTTCACCTGTTTTTTGGCAGATTGCTCCTCCAGCTTCACGGTGTCCCGCTTGATCTGCACCACCGTGGTTGAATCACTTTTTTTGGCGGGAATGATTTTCAGCCGGACATAGGTGTTTTTCGGACCCCGGATCAGTTTCACCACTTCATCGATCCGCAGGCCGATGGTGTCCTTGATTTCACCGGTTTCTCCCTGGCCCACCCCGATGATTCTGTCTCCGGGCATCAAAAGGCTGGATTTGTCCGCCGGCCCCTTGGGAACCAGGCTGACCACTTTGGTGTATTCATATTCCGTCTGGAGAACCGCTCCAATGCCTTCCAAAGAAAGCCGCATATGGATGTCGAAATCTTCAGAAACCCGGGGCGGGAAATACTGGGTATGGGGATCGAAACTTTCGGTCACGCAGTTCATGAACAACTGGAACACATCATCCGTAGTGGTCTGGGACAGCCGGGCCTGCCGGGTTGTGTAAATTTTTCCCAGCGTTTCCATCACATCGGTCCGGCCGTTGTCATCCAGTTTCAGCGTGATCATGTGATGGATCAGTTCTTTTTCCCATAACCGGGCCAAATCTTCCAGACTGGACTGCCAGGATCGCTGTGCGCTGTCGACCTCCAGAAAATCAGACGAATTGAGCGGCAACGGGGATTCCCGGGTTTCCAAAAGGTTCAGGATATACGAGAGCCGCTGGGCGGCCCGGCCATGATACAGATTGTAAATTTCATACGCGGTTTTCAGGTTTCCGCGCTTCAGGTCCGTGTCAAACCGGTGCCGGTATCGTTCAAGCATGTCCAGATCCTTTTGGATGAACACGTGCCGTGACGGGTCCAGATATTTGATATACCGGTCAAAGATCTGTTCAGACAGGGGGTCATCCAGTTTTTTTCCCAGATAATGATAGTGCTGCAGGGTGGAAACGATCCGGATACATTGAATGGCATGCTGTCTTTCAGGGGAGAGCCGGGGCCGGTCGGCAGCCACGGGTTCCCATGTCAGCGACATGACCAGAACAACAGCGGTCAACAGGATCTTCAAGCCGGGGCCGAATGGGTCAGATATGCGTGGGGTCACTGTTTTTTTCCTCATCATCAGTAATGTCATACGGGGTTTCAACACTGATCTTTCCGATTTTTCCGGACCTGAAATCCTGAATCAGAACCGTGGCCGCCTTGTGAAAATCGATGCGCCCCTTTGCTTTCAGGCATCCCCTGGCCCTGCCGATCTGTTCCAGCAGTTCGTGTTCATTGTCCGGCAAAGGATCCAGAAACCGGTATCGGGCCACAAGTTCTTCCGGATACCGCTGTAACAGCAGCCCGGCGGCAAACCAGGCAATGTCCTGATAATCCAGGGCCGTATCGGAAATGGCGCCGGTGATGGCCAGGGCATACGCCCTGCGGGGAGGTTCGATTACCGGCCAGAGAATACCGGGGGTATCATAAATATCGATATTGTTGGGCAGACTGGTCCGCTGCTGATGCCGGGTGACGGCCGGGATATTGCCGGTTTTGGCGACTTTTTTCCCGGCCAGGGTGTTGAGCAGTGTGGATTTTCCGGTATTGGGAATACCGGCCACCAGCACTTTTTTCTTTCTGGCCCGGTTATGCGGTACCTGCTGTACAGCCTGCTCCAGTGCCGTCATGGCCAAAGACCGGTCTGCGGCGTTGATGGCCAGGGCATGACCGATGCCCTGATCTTTGAAATAGGTCAGCCACTGGTGGGTGACGTCGGGGTCTGCGAGATCCATCTTGTTGAGCACCTTCACCCGGGGGGTGTTGCGGGTGAATTTTTCCATCCAGGGATTTTCACTGGCCCGGGGAACCCGCGCATCCAGAATCTCCAGAATCACATCTGCTCTGGCTGCCGACTGCTGCAACCATTTTTTCGTTTCCAGCATATGACCGGGAAACCATTGAATGGTCATGAAAAAAAATGTCCTTTTGTCATGCAGCAGGTACTGCCGTCAATTGCGTTCTCAAAATATCCGCCAGCATTGGATTGGCGGCGACGATTCCATTTTCCGGGAACCCGGGGCCGCCGGCAAAGTCGGTGACCTCTCCCCCGGCTTCGGTCACCATCAGCACACCGGCAGCCACATCATACACATTCAGGTTCAGCTCCCAGAATCCGTCCACTTTGCCGGCCGCCACATAGCACAGATCAATGGCGGCGGAACCGCAGCGCCGGATATCCCGCAGCTGTGGAACGATCCGGTTGAAATGGATCAGGTTGTTGGGTTCCATGCCCGAACGAAGGCATGCAAATCCGGTGGCCATGACCGAATCAGTCAACGAGGTGGTGCCTGATACCCGGATGGGACGATCGTTCAACCAGGCCCCGTCATGGATGCGTGCATGAAACAGCTGGCCCAGTGCCGGGGCATACACGGCGCCCGCAATGATCTGTTCGTGTTTTTTCAAGGCAATGCTCACCGCATAATACGGCTGTCCATGAAAAAAAGAGGTGGTGCCGTCTATGGGATCGATAATCCAGCAATATTCACTGTCGGCGTTTTTTTTTCCGGTTTCTTCTCCCCAGATACCATGATCGGGAAACCGGTCTTGAATTTGGTCCACAATGAATGTTTCCACCTGTTTGTCCGTGGCCGTGACCAGATCTTTTCTGGTTTTGAACTCCAGATCCTTCCGAGTGATCCCTCCCTGCTCGGCCAGGCAGATGTCGCCCGCACGGACAATCGTGTTTTTTAAAAAATGGTGCATGAATCTTCCATTACCGTCATTTTGATTTTTTGTGTCCCATATGGCATATCAGAAATGAGTTGAAAAGGCAACTTCCCCGCAAAGGGGTGATGCGGTATGAATTGACTTTTCACACCCGGTCTGCCATGATGCCCCAAAGAGTAACCGCTTGTGACTGTGAGGTGACAAATGCGATATCTGTCTGTCGTGTGTCTGATCGGTATGGTAGTGTTAACAAGCTCCTTGACGGGGACGTCTTTTTCCAGCGAGATCCGGGAGCAGTTGACAGACCTGGAACCGATTCCCTCTCTGATCCAGAGTATCCGGTTCCCGGCACATCTTGAATTCTGCGACATCCGGGTGCCTCTGGACAACCCCATGGTGAGAGCGGACCTGGAAAAAGAGATGCTGCTGATCCTGTGGAACCGGCCCCAGGTGATTTTGTGGATGAAACGGGCGGCGCAGCTGTTTCCGCCGATTGAACAGATCCTTGCCGAAGAACAGATGCCCGATGACCTGAAATATGTGCCGGTCATTGAAAGCGCGCTCATGCCCCATGCCAGATCGTTTGCCAATGCCGTGGGATACTGGCAGTTCCTTGAGGCCACCGGCCGGCGGTATGGATTGCGGATCGACAATGACGTGGATGAACGCCGCAATATTTTCAAATCCACCCGGGCGGCATGCCGGTATCTAAAAAAACTGGCGACGGAATTCGGATCCATTTCCCTGGCCCTGGCCGCCTATAATATGGGAGAGCACGGCCTGGCTGTGGAAATCGATGCCCAGCAGACCCACAATTATTTTGATCTGTATCTGCCGCTTGAAACCCAGCGATATCTGCATAAGATCATTGCAGCCAAACTGATCCTGGAACAACCTGAAAAATATGGATTTTACCTGAATTCCGAAGACCTGTACCCGGCATTGCACACAGCCACCCTGGATATCTCGCTGGAAAAGGAGGTGCCGATACTGATCATGGCCCGGGCCGCGGATGTCTCGTTCAAAACCTTCAAAATTCAGAATCCGGATATCCGGGGGTATTATCTGTCACCCGGATTGGTCAGCATCCAGGTGCCGGCGGACAAGACACCGGGTTTTTATGACCGGTTTTCAGCCCTTTTCACCGACTGGCAGAAAAATTCACCCCTCCGGATTCATGTGGTTGAGGCCGGGGAAAGCCTCATCGGCATTGCCGAAGCCTATCAGATGTCTCTGGCGGAGCTGCTGCGGTTAAACGACATATCATACAAAAAAGTGATTCACCCGGGGGACCGGTTGAAAGTCAGATAACCGATGCAACGGTCACTGAGTCAGGGTCTCTTCAGAGATGGAGTCCGGAATGGGAAGCGGCGGCGTGTTGATCTGTTTTTCCAGGTTGGCCAGAGACTGATCCATCTCTGTTTTAAGGGCCATCAGCCGCCGGGTGATCTCTGTCCGGCTCATGAGTTGACTTTCCAGTTCAGTGACCTGTTTTTCCAGCAGGCCCAGTGCTTTCTGAAGCGGTTGCAGATCGACCTGGTTTTCCTCTATTTGTGACTGAAGCGATACCAGCGCCTGTTTGAGTGCCTGAAAAGATGCCATTTCCTGTTTCAACGCCTGGGTTTGGTTTTCAAACTGCTCCCGGTTCTGTGCCAGCGCTGAAAGCAGTGTTGAATTGATTCGTTCCATTTCCGCCAGATTGACCTGATGTTGATCGGCATTGTTCTGTATCCGGCGGTCCTGCCGGACCAGCTGATCTTCGAGTCTGGCGACCCCTTGTTCCAGGGTTTTGACATCTGCTTTGGTCACAGCCAGTTTTCCCAGCTGCTGTTCCAGCACCCCGGTTTTTTTTTCCAGCGGCGGCAGTTTTTCATCCAGATCAAACTGATTTTTGGCGATGCGCAGGTCCAGTGCATTGAGCTTTTGTTCCATCTGACGGGTCAGATGATCCACCTGAGTGTTTTTCGCCGTATCCACACCTGTCATCTGATCTTTCATGTCCAGGTAGATGAAAAACAGGGCCACACCCATGAAAACCGGCAAAAGAAGGGTGATAATGGTCACCCGGGCGGACAGCCTGTCTATTTTCAGGGCATTACGGTCTTTTCGGTAAAAGGAGGAGGGGGCGAAATTGTCCGGGTCCTTTCCGGATACATCCGGGGCATCGGTCCGAAATTCCTTCAGGCTCATAAGATAGGCTGCTCCCTGTATTTCAGTGTTCCTGAATCACCGGGAATCTGGTCACGGGTTATTCCCATTCAATGGTGCCCGGCGGTTTGGAGGTGATATCATACACCACGCGGTTGATATCTTCCACTTCATTGATCATCCGGTTGGAGATTTTCCCCAGCAGATCATGGGGCAGTTTTGCCCAGTCCGCGGTCATGGCGTCGTTGCTGGTAACCGCCCGGATCGCCACACAATAGGCAAACGTGCGTTTATCTCCCATGACACCCACGCTTTTGACCGGCAAAAGGACGGCAAAGGACTGCCACAGTTTCCGGTAAAGGCCGGCCTTGCGGATTTCTTCCAGCAGGATCACATCGCTCTGCCTTAAAATATCCAGTCGTTTCTCCGTAATCTCTCCCATGATGCGGATCGCCAGTCCGGGGCCGGGAAAGGGCTGACGCCAGACCAGTTCTTCACTAAGTCCCAGAGTCAGGCCCAGTTTTCTGACCTCGTCCTTGAACAGCAGCTGCAGCGGTTCAATGAGTTTGAGTTTCATTTTTTCCGGCAGTCCCCCCACATTGTGGTGGGACTTGATGATGGAGGTGGGGCCGCCGAAAGCGGATTTGGATTCAATGATATCCGGATACAGGGTCCCTTGCCCCAGAAATGCGGCCCCGGGAATTTTTTGGGCCTCTTGCTCAAACACCTTGATGAATTCACGCCCGATGATTTTGCGTTTGGCCTCCGGATCCGTGACCCCTTTGAGGGCGGCCAGAAAGGTCTGCCCGGAATCCACAAACCGGATGTTCATGTCCAGGTTTTTGCCGAGACGTTCTTCCAGCTGGGTTTTTTCATTGTGGCGCAACAGGCCGTTGTCCACAAAAATGCAGTGCAGGTTTTTGCCGATGGCCTTGTGAATCAGGGTGGCGGCCACGGATGAATCCACGCCGCCGGAAAGCCCCATGATCACTTTCCGGTCTTTGACCGCTTGTTTGATCTGCTCGATGGCTCCGTCTGAAAAAGAGGCCATGGTCCAGTTTTTTTCACAATGGCACACATCAAACAAAAACTGTTTGATCATCAATGTGCCATTGATGGAATGTTCGACTTCCGGATGAAACTGGAGCCCATAGAACTGCTTGTCATGATCGGCCACTGCAGCGATGGGGGTGTTTTCCGTGGCAGCGGTCACTTCAAACCCGTCGGGCAGGGTACCGGCGGAATCCCCGTGGCTCATCCAGCACTGGAATTCAGAGGGCATGTCTTTGAACAAAACAGAGTTGGCTTTGATCTGCAGACTGGCAAATCCGTATTCTCTTTTCCGGGTCCGCTGAATTTCTCCGCCCAGCGTATGAATCATGTAGTGCATGCCATAGCAGATGCCCAGTACCGGCAGACCCAGATCAAACAGGGCTTTATCGATGGCCGGGCTGTCGGGTTCATAAATACTGGCCGGTCCGCCGGAAAGGATGATACCTTTGGGATTGAGTGCCCTGATTCGGTCGATGGAAATATCGGCCGGCTCCACCTGGCAGTACACATTATGTTCCCGGACCCGTCTGGCAATCAGTTGATTGAACTGAGACCCGAAATCGATGACAACTATCATGGTCTGTATTCCCTTGTGGAAGAAATTTTTCTAAATCACCATATTTCCTATAAATGGCCTGAAAATGCAAGGTGTTTTTATCTGGATCTTGCCATAAGATCGTGAATGTGGTTTATTGGCCCATTCATGATGATCAAATAACAACCAGTAAAAAATCCGACAGGAGACATGTGCATGTATTTAGCATCTGATTTGAAAAAAGGATTGAAATTTGAAATCGACGGCGAACCGTATATCATTGTCGACTTTGAATTTAAAAAACCGGGGAAGGGCCAGTCCCTGTATAAATGCAAACTCAAGAACATGATCACCGGCGCCCAGTTCGAAAGGACCTACCGGTCCGGCGACAAGTTTGACAAAGCAGACCTGGAAGAGCAGGAAATGGAATACCTGTATTCGGACAAGACTGAGTATTGCTTCATGAATACCAGCAACTATGAGCAGATTTTTCTGACAAAAGATCAGCTCGAGGATGTCATCGACCTGATCAAGGAAAATACGAAATGCACGGTGCTGCTGCACAACCAGAAACCCATCGGGGTGACGCTTCCCAATTTCATCAACCTGATGATCACCAAAACCGAACCCTGGGCCAAGGGGGATACCGCCACCGGCAGTACCAAACCGGCCACCCTGGAAACAGGATTTGTGGTGCAGGTGCCGCCGTTTGTGGAAGAGGGGCAGATGGTCAAAATCGACACCCGGACCAAAGCCTATGTGGAACGGGTCAATGACTAGCCGGGTTACCGGCTTTCCTTGTACCCGCATCCCGGTGTGATGCACTTGAGAAACCGGCCGTCCCGTTTGGTTTCCTTTTCAACCAGGAATCCGGCGTTGCATTCGGGACAGGGCTTGGGCACGGGTTTGTCCCAGCTGGCAAATTTACAGTCCGGATACGTTGAACATCCATAAAAAATTTTGCCGCGTTTGGATCGTTTTTCAACGATCCGGCCGGAACATCCGGGCTCCGGACAGTTCATGCCGATATCTTTGCTGCCGTTCTCAGACATCACCGATTCCGTGTGGGTACATTCCGGATATCCGGTACAGGCCAGAAACAGCCCGAACCGGCCCTCCTTCTGAACCATGGGTTTGCCGCACTTCGGGCAGTCCTTGACCGGGGTGTCGTCCACCTGTTTTTTATCAATGGCGATCCGGCCTTTTTCATCCCGGGTGTAGTTGCTGGTGAATGTGCAGTCCGGATAGGCGGAGCACGCCAGAAAATGGCCGTTTTTGCCGATTTTGATGTGCAGGGGACTGCCGCAGGACGGACAGGACAGATCGGTTCTGATGCCCACGCCTTTGACACTGACCATGTTTTCCCTGGCTTTGTCCAGGATCCGGCTGAAATCATCATAGAACCGGGACAGCAGTTCCACTTCATCCATGGAACCGGTCTCCACATTGTCCAGGTTGGTCTCCATCTGGGCGGTGAAGGACACATCCAGCAGCTCGGGAAAGGACGCCACCAGCAGATCGTTGACGATAAATCCGAGTTCACTGGGATAAAAATAGCGTTTCACCAGTTCCACATATCCCTTGTCCTGAATCACACTGATAATGGAGGCATAGGTGCTGGGCCGGCCGATGCCGTTTTTTTCCAGCTCCTTGACCAGGGACGCTTCGGAAAACCGGGGCGGGGGTTTGGTAAAATGCTGTTTGGGAATGATTTTTTCACAGGCCAGCACCTCATTTTCCGTGACATCGGGAAGGGTCTGAATATCGGTGTCCGACTTGGTTTCCTGGGTATCGTACAACGCCATGTATCCGCTGAATTTCACGGTGGACCCGCTCACCGAGAACAGATAATTTCCGGCTTTGATAAGAATGGCTTTCTGGTCGATCACTGACTGGGCCATCTGGGAGGCCACAAACCGTTTCCAGATCAGATCATACAGTGCAAACTGATCCTCGGACAAATGGGGCTTGATTTTATCCGGCGTATTGAATACGGAGGTGGGCCGGATGGCTTCATGGGCGTCCTGGGCCTTGTTCTTGTTCTTGAAATACCGCGGTCTGGCCATGGCATACTCCTGCCCATAGGTGCCGGCAATCAGAGACAGCGCTTCCTGGGCCGCTTCCGGTGCGATGCGGGTGGAGTCGGTCCGCATATAGGTGATCAACCCCTCGGGCCCGCCGGTACCGATATCGATGCCTTCATACAGCTGCTGGGCCACCACCATGGTTTTTTTGGCGGAAAATCTCAGACGGTTGATGGCATCCTGCTGGAGCTTGCTGGTGATAAAGGGCGGCTGCGGATTGCGCTTCACCGTCTTGTTCTTGATCTCATCCACCAGAAATTGTGCATCTTTGAGATCAGCGACAATTTTGTGGGCCTGGTGTGTATCGGTGATTTTGGCTTTTTTCCGGCCGATTTTCACCAGGGCCGCATTGAACAGCGGCGGCACTTTGGCCATCAAATCCGCATTGATGGTCCAGTATTCCTCGGGTTCAAAACTGCGGATCTCCCGTTCCCGGTCACAGATGATTTTCACGGCCACGGACTGGACCCGGCCGGCACTCAATCCCCGCTGGATTTTCTGCCACAGCAGCGGAGAGATCTGATACCCCACCAGACGGTCCAGCTTCCGCCGGGCCTGCTGGGCATTGTATTTGTTTTCATCCGGGCGCAGCGGTTTTTTCAACGCGTCCTCAATGCCTTTTTGGGTCAATTCATGTATAAGCACCCGGTGAAAGCGCCGGTCTTTTTTTTTGAGGATATCCATGATGTGAAAGGCAATGGCTTCGCCTTCCCGGTCCGGGTCCGGGGCCAGATAGATATCATCACAGTCTTTGGCGATTTTTTTCAGTCGAGAGATGACATTGGATTTGTCCTTGATATTGACATACTCAGCTTTGAAATCGTTTTCCACATCGATCCCCAGCTTTTTCACCGGCAGATCCCGGATATGACCGGAACTGGCTGCCACTTGAAAATGATTTCCCACATATTTTTTCAGTGTTTTAATTTTGGTTGGGGATTCGACAATGATAAGCGGCTTGGCCAAAACAACTCCTTTTAAGATATAGAAAAACAATTGCCGGGATGATGCTGGATCATTCCCGACAATTCAAGTTCCAGCAAAATGGCGGAAACCGCATCACTGGGCATCCGGCTGGCTTCGATGATCTGATCGATATGCTGAGGATACGCATCCAGCAGCTGCAGAATTCTGGTTTTATCCGGGTCCATTCCGACCGGAGGCTCATTTTTTTTGACATTTGTTTCCTCACTTGATGCCCCTGCCGGTTCAGCATGGACCAGATGAGACAATTCCTCCACTACATCCGCTTCGGTTTCCACCAGTTTGGCTCCCTGCTTCAACAACAGATGCGTTCCCCGGCTTTTTTGAGAAGCAATGCTGCCGGGCACGGCAAACACCTCCCGATTGAATTCCGCCGCCAGTCTGGCGGTGATCAGAGAACCGCTTTTTCCGGCGGCTTCCACCACGATGGTTCCGCAGGACAGGCCGGCGATAATCCGGTTTCTCACAGGAAAATTATACGGATACGGATCCGTGTCAAGCTTGAATTCCGAGATGACCGACCCGCGTTCCTGAATTTTTTCGAACAACCGCCTGTTTTCACGGGGATAAATTTTTTTCAGGCCCGATCCCAGCACGGCAATGGTTTTTCCGGTACTGTCCAGGGCGCCGGCATGGGCCGCCGTATCGATGCCTCTGGCCATGCCGCTGACAATGCAGAACCCTTTTTCCGCCAGTTTGAACGCCAGCCGTCTGGCCGTGGAGATGCCGTAGCTGGACCCGGCCCGGGACCCCACGATAGCGAGACAAGGGGCGTCTTTGTCCCATACGCCCTGATACGTCAGCAGGGGCGGGGGGTCGGAAATCGTTTTCAATAACCGGGGATAGGACGCGTCCTGGAGCGTGATAATGGAAATTCCCAGATCCAGGACACGGGCCAGTTCAATTCTGGCCGCGTTTAAATACGGTCGACAATGTTTGATTCCGGCGATGGTTTTGTGAGAAATACCGGGAATTTCGGCCAGGGCGTCAGGATCGGCGGCAAGCACCTGCGCCGGCCCGCCAAAGGCCTGGAGCAGGCGAAGATATGACTGATTCCCCACACCAGGGATTTCTTTTAAAACAAACCAGGGCAGGTATTTATCGGCATCCGGTCTCATTCCAGGCCAAAATAGGGGCGGCGCGCTGTTCCGGACCGGATCACGCACTCATCCGTTTCAAAGAAGCCGCAAGAACTATGGGCGTAGCCACAAATATGGAAGAATATGTCCCGATCACCACGCCGACAATCATGGCAAAGGCAAAATTGTGAATGATCTCTCCCCCCAGAAAAAACAATGCCAGCAGAACGATCAGTGTGGTCAAAGAGGTGAGAATCGTCCGGGACAGCGTCTGGTTGATGCTTTGATTGAACAGGGCAGGCAAACCGGTTTTATCGGTTTCTCCCTTGACATTCTCCCGGATTCTGTCAAACACGATGATGGTATCATTTAAAGAATATCCAATAATGGTCAGCAGGGCCGCGATAATCGGGAGTGAAAAATCCATGTTGAGAATCGAGAAAATGCCCACCGTGATGAACACATCGTGAATCAAAGCGATCATTGCGCCCATGGCATATTTGAGCCGAAGCCGCCAGAAAAGCCCCAGGGACACCGCCAGGGCGCCGGTAATCAAAATGGGCATGCTCACATTGAACACGGACAGAAAATACACCGCAGTCATCATGGCACCGGCAGTGACCCCGGACAGCACCCATTTGAGTTCAAACCGGCCCGAAATATAGATGGTGATAAACAGCAGGGAATAGAAAATCGCCAGAAGGGCCTGTTTTTTCAGATCATCCCCCACCTGGGGGCCCACCATTTCCACGCGCCGTATTTCCGGGGTCAGACCGATTCCCTGCTCGATGGCGCCGGACACGGCCGGGGCCAGGCCGGTTCCCTGGACTTCGACATTGGCGGTCCGGACCAGAAACTCATGGGTTTCCGGCTCACCAAAGTCCTGGACGGACAGATCCTTGAGATTCAGAACTGCCAGGCTGTCCCGTAACTGTCCGATGGACACGTCCTGGTCGAACCGGACCTGAACCAGGGCACCGCCGGCGAAATCGATGCCGTAGTTGGGGCCTTTGTGGATGATCAGGCCGATGATGCTGGCCAGGATCAGGAGGCCGGAAAAAATATATCCGATGTTCCGTTTTCCCAGAAAATCGATATTGATATCAGACTTGATCAGCTGCATGATGGAGATTCCTTTATATGCTCAATGATGAGGTCGTTTTTTTCTGCAGGACCAGATCGAAAATGGATCTGGACAGAATCAGGGCAGTGAACAGGCTGGCAACGATGCCCAGTCCCAGGGTCACGGCAAAGCCCTTGATCGGGCCGGTGCCGAATTGAAACAGCACAATGGCCGCGATCAATGTGGTGACATTGGCATCTAAAATGGTCAGCGCAGCTCTGTCAAAACCGGCATGCACTGCAGCGGACACCGTTTTCCCCCATCTAAGCTCCTCTCTGATCCGCTCAAAAATGATCACATTGGCATCCACGGCCATACCGATGGTCAAAATGATACCCGCAATGCCCGGCAGGGTCAGCGTTGCCTGAAATGCCGCCAGGCCCCCGCCGATGAGAATGATATTCAGGATCAACGCGAGATTGGCGATCAACCCGGATGCCCGGTAATAGATCGTCATGAACACAAGAATCAGCACCCCGCCCACCAGCATGGAAAACATGCCCATGCGGATGGAATCCGCGCCCAGGGTCGGGCCCACGGTTCTTTCTTCGATGATCTCCACAGGTGCGGGCAGAGATCCGGCCCGCAGGGCAATGGCCAGATCCTTGGCTTCGTTCATGGTGAAATTGCCGGTGATCACGGCTTTGCCCCCGGCGATCCGGTCCTGGATGACCGGGGCGGAGTACACGGTATTGTCCAGAATGATGGCCAGACGTTTCTTGATGTTTTCCCCGGTGATCCGGTCAAAGATATGGGCGCCTTTCCGGTTGAATTCAATCCCCACCTGGGGCTGCTGAAACTGATCGAATTCCACTCTGGCATTGACCAGCAGGCTGCCGTCCAGAAGCACCTGTTTTTTGATGACATGGGGAATTCTGGTGGTCTGCCCGGTCGAAGGGTCGGTCTTGTTTTCATACAAAAGGACACTTCCCACCGGTAGATTGCCTTTGACGGCGGCCTCCACGGACGCTTGCTCATCCACCAGCTGAAAGGTCAGCTGGGCGGTTTTGCCGATCAGGTCCTTGGCCCGCTCCGGGTCATTGATACCCGGCAGCTGGAGCAGGATGCGGTTTTTACCCTGAATCCGTATGTCCGGTTCGCTGACACCGAATTCATCGATGCGGTTTCGAATGGTCTCAAGGGCCTGATCCGTGGCCATTTTGCGTATCATGTCCATTTCATCGTCCGGCAGCCTGAGCTGAAACTCGACAGCACCGTCCACAACGGTTGCGGTTCCCACTTTCAGGTTGGAGAATTCTTTGGATATGGTGCGTTCGAACGCAGACCTGGCTTCCTGGTCAGGCAGTTTTGCCAGCACCGTATTCCCCTGGCGGCTGATTCCCTGATGCAGGATATTGGCCTGCCGCAATTCTTTCTTGATTTCATCGGCGGTCCGTTCCAGTTCCGCTTCCACCGCTTTGATATTCTGAACTTCCAGCACCAGGTGCATCCCGCCCTGCAGGTCGAGTCCCAGATTGATTTTCTTATGGGGCCAGGTATTGGTGAACGTGGGCATCAGGTAAACAATGGCGAACAAAAGGACAATCAGGATCAACCCGTGCTTTAAAGTAAACAGTTTCAATCTTCAAGCTCCAGAACAATGAATTATTTTTTCTCGGATCTGACTGCGGCTTCAGGTTCGGAAACCACGGCCGCCACATTTCCCCGGGACACTTTGATTTTTACTTTTTCGGCAATTTCAAGGCCGATGGTGGTATCATCAATGGTTGTGATCGTACCGTAAATCCCGCCGGAAGTGACAATCCGGTTTCCTTTTTTCAAATTTGAAATCATTTCCCGGTGCTCTTTGGCTTTTTTCTGCTGGGGACGGATCAAAAGAAAATAAAAAATAGCGAACAGGATAATGATGGGCAAAAATCCTGCCAGACCGCCTGCGGCCTGGCCGCCTTCAGCGCTGCCCATTGCAAATGCTGTACTAATCAAGATGGTTCCTCCTTTAAATGATTTAAGATGTCAAATTGTCTTAGATACACAAATCAGAAAGGGATGTCAAGAATCGCCCTCCGGTTAATTATTGGACGCTGTCGGAGATCCGGCTCTGGCCCGGAACCAGTTCCGGATCGATCTCAATGGCAATGGAAACCTCCCGTTTGGATTCGATCTCCAGAAGATCCTCTCTTTTTTTGTTGAGAATGTAATACGCCACTTCCCGGGGCAAATACACCTGGAAGTGTTTGTTTTCCGCCTTCAAGGTCTTCAGGTTCAACTGGCGCAATACGGCAAGCCCCTGGGTCTCCACAGACGGAATCTGCCCCCGGCCGTTACAGTGACGGCAGGCTTCATAACTGCCGAAGGTGATGGAATGCCGGATGCGCTGCCGGGACATTTCCAGCAGGCCAAACGTGGTGATTCCTCCGACTTTGTTCTTGGCCTTGTCTGTTTTCATATTTTTTTTCAGGCATTTGGTGATATCCGCTTTGTGCCGTCTTTCCCGCATATCGATGAAATCCACCACAATCAGTCCCCCCATGTCCCGCAGCCGCAATTGCCTGGCGACCTCTTCCGCCGCCTCCAGGTTGGTGTGATAGGCGGTTTCTTCAATGTTTTTCCGCTTGGTGGATTTGCCGGAGTTCACGTCAATGGAAACCAGGGCTTCGGTCTGTTCGATCACCAGAAACCCCCCGGATTTGAGCGGCACATCCCGCTTGAAAATGGAAGCGATCTGTTCTTCCAGCTGATATTTGGTAAAAATGGGTTTTTCCCCTTTGAACAGCTTGACGATCTTTTTCTGTTTAGGGGCAATCATGCCCATGAATTCCCTGACTTCCTGAAAGGTGTCCGGGTTGTCGATCAGAATTTCAGTAATGTCTGTGGTAAAATAATCCCTCAGAGACCGCACCGCAAGGTTCTGTTCTTTGTAGAGCAAGGAAGGCGCGGGATTGTCAATGGCCAGTTTGTCGATATTTTTCCACACCCGCATCAGATATTTGAGGTCCGCGGTCAACTGGGTTTTGGTGGCATTTTTTCCCGCGGTTCTCACGATCATGCCGAATCCTTCCGGGATTTCAATGGTTTTCAACACTTTGGCCAGCCGCTTTCTTTCATCTTCTTCACTGATTTTGCGGGAAACCCCTTTGGTGGTGCTGCCGGGCATGAGTACCGCCAGGCGGCCGGGCAGGGAGATATAGGTGGTGAGCATGGCCCCTTTCTGGCTGATAGGATCTTTGACCACCTGAACGATCAGCTCCTGTCCTTTTTTAATCAAATTGTACAGGGCCTTTTCCCCGGACTCCACGTCCTGAAAATAATCCGGATGAATTTCATTTTTCTGCAGAAATCCGTTTTTTTCAGCCCCGTAGTCCACAAACACCGCCTGAAGGCTTTGTTCTACACGGGTGACGATTCCTTTGTAAATGTTTCCCTGGGTGACTTCACGGGCCCTGGTTTCAATGTGAAACTGGTCCAGTTTGCTGTCTATGACCGCGGCGATGCGGCTGACATCCGGATCCAGGGCGTTGATCAGAATTTTTCTTGTCATGGTTTCACTCTTTTCAAAAAATCGGGTTGGTTCCTGACCGCCATGACCACAGTCACCGGCTTGTCAGGAAAAATCCATCTGTTTGAGGATATCATACCAGGCGAGAATCCGTTCCACATACCGGACCGGTTCCCATCCCCGGGCATATCCATGTTTTGTTTTTTTGTAAATTTCAGGTTTGGACAGCAGCGGCAGCGTCTGTTTCAAGGAATTCCACATCCGGGGGTCAAGCCCTTTGTCTTCGGCAATGGCCATGGCATCCAACACATGTCCCCATCCCACATTGTAGCTGGCCAAAGCGAACAGCAGCCGCTGATAGTTGTCCTCGATCTCTTCGAACCGTTCATACATCTGGTTCAGGTATTTGATGCCTGCCTGGATGCTCTGAATCGGATCCAGCCGGTCCTCGATCCCCATTTCACTGGCTGCCGCCCGGGTCACCTGCATGAGTCCTTCCACATGGGTCCTGCTTTTTGCCGCCGGATCGAACCGGGATTCCTGGTAGACCACCGCTGCCACCAGGCGCCAGTCAAATCCATGTTTTTCCGACTGGGATTCAATGATGTCCCGGTATTCGGGCAGATGTTTCTGAATCCTTTTATGAAAGGTTTTTATTTCCGAAACATTGAATTCTTTGGGCTGGCCGTAATATTTGTTCACGATTTCCTTGAGTTTTCCGGTTTCCCGGGCATACAGAAAAAACCGGTTGATTTCCTGAAGCATTTCCGAATCATCCTTTCGCACGGCCCAGGCAATGGATTCTTTTCTTTGGATCGGAATGCCCACGCGGATATCAGGCATATACCGCTGATTGAGCCGGGCGATGTTGGAATCGGCAATGGTGAATTTGATCTCCCGGTCATGAACCATGGCAATCAGATCTTCGGTGGGCACGTTGTCATGCAGGATATAACGCACGTCAATGCCGGATGCCTTGATTTCCT
>Ga0180430_10001989_pt1 | contig 19141 bp, 22 predicted proteins | sample SS_ome_9_FD_132999 | JGI IMG/M metagenome (GOLD analysis project Ga0180430, IMG submission 132999) | Hypersaline lake sediment archaeal communities from the Salton Sea, California, USA - SS_1_S_2 metaG | ecosystem: Environmental > Aquatic > Non-marine Saline and Alkaline > Hypersaline >... | reverse complement strand
TCCCTGCTCATCGACGACTGTATCGAAAAGGGGATGGACTACAACGACGGCGGCGCCCGCTACAACACGAGCTACATCCAGGGCGTGGGGCTGGGCACCATCACCGACAGCCTGGCGGCGATCAACCACCACGTCTTCAAGGCGAAGACGGTGACCATGCCGGCGCTGCTCGAGGCGCTGGCCGCCGACTTCGAGGGGGCCGAGCCGCTGCGGCTCAGGCTGCGCAACAAGTCACCGCGCTACGGTAACGACGACGACGGCGCCGACGACATCATGCGCCGTGTTTTCGAACTCTATTACGACGCGGTGGACGGCCGGCCCAACACCCGGGGCGGGCACTACCGCATCAACCTGCTGCCCACCACCTGCCACATCTACTTCGGCCAGGTCACCGGCGCCACCCCCGAGGGGCGGAAGGCCGGCACGCCACTCTCCGAGGGCATCTCCCCGGTGCAGGGCTCAGACCGCAAGGGCCCCACGGCGGTGCTCCGCTCGGCGGCGAAGATGGATCACCTGCGCACCGGCGGCACGCTGCTCAACCAGAAGTTCACGCCGCAGCTGCTGGCGGGCGAGGAGGGCATCGACAGCCTCGCCGCCCTGGTGCGCACCTACTTCAAGCTCGACGGCCACCACCTGCAGTTCAACGTGGTCAGCGCCGAGACCCTGCGCCAGGCCCAGGCCGACCCCGAAGCGCACCGCGACCTTATCGTCCGTGTCGCCGGCTACAGCGACTACTTCTGCGACCTGAGCAAGGCCCTGCAGGACGAGATCATCCAGCGCACCGAGCACGAATCGCTGTGAACGCAACAAAATTTGGTCAGGCCCCATCCGTATTCATCCCCCCCGTCATTGTGAGCTCCCGACCCAAGGGGGCCGTGGGAGGTGTGGGGAAGGAACAGTTTCACCGAGCAATGCCACATACCCTCGTCGTTGCGAGGAGACGACCGCGGGTCGTCGACGAAGTGACTTCCCGTCATTGCGAGGAGCGCCCCGGAGGGGCGTGACGAAGCAACCTCGTGATCATGCCCGTCACGAGATCGCCACGTCGCCGGCCGCGTACAAGGAAAAGGGACAACCGCGCCGCGGCGACTGTCCCCTTTGTCGTCCCCTGCCTGAACGCTACTCTTCGAGCGGCGGGATGCGCAGCACCTGGCCGGGGTAGATCTTGTCCGGATCCACGAGGCCGGGCTGGTTGGCGGCGAAGATCACCATGTACTTCGACGCTTTGCCGTAGTGGGTCTTGGCGATGCCGGAGAGGGTGTCCCCGGGCTGCACGGTGTAGAAGGTCGCCTCATGCTCCGCTGCCGGAGCCGCTTCGGCGGCCGGCTCTGCCGCGGCAGGCGCGGCCACCTTCAACCGGTCGTCCACCCGGGCGATGCCGTCGATGTTGCCTACGGCGAGGATCACCTTCTCGCGCAGCTCCTGGCTGGCCACCGTGCCGCCGATCACCGCCACGTCACCCTGCATCTGCACCCGGAAGTCGTCCACGTCGAGACGCAGGCTGACCACGAAGTCGGTGATCGCCTTTTCCTGCTTCTGCTCCGCGACCTCCGCTGCCGCCATCCGGGCCGTTTCGCTCTCGCCGCCGCCGAAGAGCTTCTCTCCCGCATCCTTCACGAAATCAAAGAGTCCCATCTATTGTTCTCCTCGTCCAGTGTCACATCCGCTCACTTCTTGTTGCCGAACAGACCGCCGAGCAGCTTGCCGCCGATCTCCATCACGTCGTCCGCCACCTGGCCGTCGCCGTCGCTGTCCAGCAGGCTGCCCACCAGGCCCATGGCGTCGGGGGCGCGCTGGCCCACCGCCTGGTTCTCCTGGCCCAGCATGCCGGCCAGCCCGGAGACGTCGAGCCCCTGCTGCCGCTGCTGCTTGCCCAGTGCGCCCATCACCAGCGGGGCCACCATGGCGAGGATCTGGCTCACCGAGCCGCTGTCCAGCCCGCTCATCTTGCTGATGCCGGCTTCGACATTCCCCTGCTTCTGGCCGAGGGTGTGCCTGAGGATCCCGGCACCGTCAGCCATGTCGCCGCCCTGGCCGAGGAAGCCGCCGATGTCGTCGAGCACGCTGCCGTCGTGTTTGTTCAGCGCGTTGAGCAGCGAACCGGCGCCGCCTGAATCGCCGGCATTGCGGTTCAGGGCCCCGAGCAGAACGGGCAGGGCCCCGCTCAGTGCCGTTGAGACTGACTGCTCGTCACCGCCCACCTTCTGGCTGATCTGCCTGGTGGGTTCGCCGCTGAGGTTCTCCATCAGCATTTCGAGAATGGATGATGACATGTCTTCTGTCCTCCGGTAAAAGACGCCCGCGGCGTCTCGTTCGTTGACCGTATTGAATTTCAGGGAGACCGGCGTGAGTCCGGAACAAAAACCGGGCCTGCCGCCACGTTCGAGCAGGCCCGCGACCACGCCACCAGAACGACCTACACCAGGCGACGCAGCCGGTGGCCGTGATAGCAGAGGCGGCGGTTCCCGGCTTTCCCTGCCTGAGACAAGGTAGCCGGGGGAAAGTCACACCATAAAGATATCAAGTCGGGTGGAAAGTTACAGCAATTATTTTTCCGGTTTGGCAAACTGCTTCACTGCACCCGGTAGGCACTCAACCGGTTGTCGTAGAGCGAGGGGATGACGAGCAGGCCGGTCTCCGGCACGAACTCGAAGTCGGCGCAGAAGATCCCCGGCGCGGTGCGGTTGAGGATTTCGGTTTTCTCGCCGTCGGTGGAGATGCGGAAGACCCGGCCGTTGAAGTCGGAGGCGATGAAGCCGCCCGCTTCGTCGCAGGCGATGCCGTCCATGATCGAGCCGCTGCCCAGGCAGGCCAGGGTGCTCACCGACTTGTCCTCGAGGTTCACCGCCTTCAAGCAGCCGTCACCCGAGTTGCCCACGATCAGCCGTTCGCCGTCGAAGCAGAGCCCGTTGGGGTCGCGGAGCTCCTGGCCGCTGAGCCAGGGCTCGAAGGCGCCGTCCGCCATGCGGTGGATGGTGCTTGCCCGGCTGTCCGAAACGTAGGCCCGGCCCCGGTCATCGAAGGCCACGTCGTTGAGGAACTGCCCGCCGGGCACCGGGAAGCGGTTCACCACCTGGGCGGTGTCGATGCTGATCTCCACCAGGCCGGCGCGGTCGACGACGAAGAGCGAATCGCCCTCCACCGCCATCCCGGTGGGGTTGCGCAACCCCGAAACCCACTGCAGGTCGAGCACCTCGCCGGCCGTGGAGACCCGCGAAACGAACTCGTTGCCGCCGCTGAAGAAGTTGGAGACGTAGAGCACGTCCCGCTTCGCGTCGTAGACCACCGACTCCGGCGTCTTGAAGTGGCGGGACAGCTCCCACTGCTCGCTGAGGCCCTCGGCCCGGAAGACCGCGTCAGCGTCCTGGGCCATCAGGCCCCAGCCGCCGAAAGTCTCCACCACCATCATCATCAGCTCGTTGTCCCCTTTTTTCAGTGGCAGGTAGACCGCGTCGTGCAGGCCGATGATCCCCTGGTACGAGGGGTTGCGCTGGCGGTAGGCCGCGCTGCCGGTGAAGAGGATCTCGCCGTTGAGGAAGAGGTTCACCGCGTCGGAGTAGCCGAAGGCCAGCTGCCGCAGGCCATCCTCTTCGGCGGTGATCGTGGTACGGGCGAAGACGGCATCGATCTCGCGGTTGGGGCTGCGGGCCACGTGGCGCGAGATGTTCACCAGCCCGTTGGGTTCGGCGGTGACACCGGTCCACTCGATCTTGTCCAGGGTTTCGGTATCGGGGTAGTTCTCGCGGTCGAGCTGGCTGGCCAGGAACTTCTGCGACAGTTCCCACTCGGTGATCAGCCCCATGGGCGGCACCGGCACCGGCGCCGCGTCGAAGGTCAACTCGGCATCGGGGTCGACGCTGAAATTGGAGAAACGGGTGGCCGGCCCGGGGCTGCCGTTGAGTGCCAGGCCGCCGGCGGCGGGGTCGCGCTGCAGGCGGTCCACCACGAGCGCCGGCAACTCCATGCTGTCGAAGAAGACACGCATCTGCGTGCCCTTGATCTCCAGCCGCACCGGCACCCAGCGCCCCACCGGGATCTCCGCCGCGGTGATGTAGCCCTCGTGGTAGAGCTGCCAGCAGCTCACGCCGCCGAACACCGGGGCGTACTGCAGCGCCTCGGGCTTGTTGCTGTTGTGCGGGCGGATGTAGAAGTGCTCGTAGTCGCCGGGGCCCTGCCGGCGAAAGGAGAGCCCGGGGTAGTCCCGGGTGCCGTCCAGCGCCACCTCGAACGTCACCACTCCGTCGAGGAACTCGACACCCTTGAGCACCGCGCTGCCGGCCAGGGCCTGGCGCCCCAGGTGCTCCACCACCTGGCCGCGGGAGAGGTCCCAGTGCTCGTCGTCGAAGGGGATGACCTCGCCGGCGGCGGTGAAGGGGAGGGGGGACAGAAACAGGACGATCAGGGCGAGGGATAACCGTTTCATGGCGCTGCTCCTTAATAGATAGATTCCGTTATTACTAACGGATCAGCGCCGCATCGGTTCAACGAGGGGTGAGCAAGCAAGAACGCATAATTTGGGGACGTACCTCAAAATATGCGTTTTGGGCAACCTGGTATCTGACGCTTGCCGGCTGGTCTGAGTCCTAGCGGATTTTCGATGCGGCCGTGATCGTTGCGATCCCCACGGCAGCACCGCCGGCGAGAATCGGAAACATCCCTTTTGCCGCGGGGGAGTGCTGGATCACGAAGACCAGGGCGATGAGCGATATCGCCCAGATCCCCACGTTCACATAGGTCAGTGTCTGAACGCTCTTCGCGTGCTTGCTCCGTGGGGCCGTGCCGGAATGGTCAGCTTGTGGATTCATGTGCGCTCCTCCTTCACCTGTCTTCTTTACGCGGCACCCCCGGTCACTATTCTCCGACCTCCCTACCTCCAGCGCCTGGCGCTGAGCAGGGCCACCGTTCCCATGACGACGAAGAACAGCCCGCTGTACCAGCGGCGCATGCCATCGGCATAGACCAGGATCACCACCGCCATCACGAGACAGATCGGGCCGAGAACGAGGGCCAGCTTTCTCAGCGTATCTTTCTTCATGTCGCCTCCGGGTTTGCTGCCGTTATCAACACTTCCCACAAAAATACTTGCCATAATTGGGGACGTACTTGCGATTATGCGTTTTCGGCCTTCGTAGCGAATAGACGCATTCATGTCCCCGAGTGAAAAACGCATAAACGCAAGTACGTCCCCAAGTGAAAGCACGTAAACGCAATTACATGCGTTTGTGAAAACGCATAAACGCAAGTACGTCCCCGTTTCGTGTGCTAATCCTCCTCCGGCGGCGGGGGGACGAAGCCCGCAACGCCGGGCCGGGGCGTGTCGCCGATGAGGTGCTCGGCGAAGTAGTCCCAGATCATGCCGTAGAGGTAGCGCCAGCCGCCGAGTCCGTGGCCGGCGCCGGGTACGACGAACATATCGAAGCGCTTGTTGGCCTTGATCAGCGCATCGGCCATGCGGTAGAGGTGAGCGGGGTGGACGTTGTCGTCCTGGGCCCCGTAGATCATGAGCAGCTTGCCCTCGAGGTTCTCCGCCAACTCCACGTTCCCCTCGGCGCCCGCCTCCCAGCGCTCCGTCCCGTCCTCGTCCGTTACCTTCTCCACACCCTTGTAGCGCTCGACCCACTGGTCGTAATAGATGTTCGGGTCGTTTGGCGCGGTCATCGCCACCCCCACCTTCCAGAAGTCGGGGTCCACGAGCATGGCCGAGACGGTCATGAACCCGCCCGACGACCCGCCGAACATCCCCACCCGGTCGAGGTCGATCCAGGGGTGTCGTTCCGCCAACTGTTCGATCACCGCCCGCTTGTCGGCCAGGCCATAGTCGCGGAACTGGCCCCGCCCGTATTCGCGGTAGGCCAGGCCCCGCTTGGGCGTGCCGCCGCGGTTGCCGAAACGCACCACCACCATGCCCAGCTGCGCCGTGGTGGCTTCGGCGGAGACGGGATTGAAGGCGAGGGGGATGTACTCGTCCTGGCGCCCGGGGTAGACCCTGGTGACGATGGGGTAGCGCTTCGAGGGATCGAAGTCGAAAGGTTTCCACATCACCCCCCACATCTCGGTGGTGCCGTCGTCGGCAAGTGCCTTGAAGGCTTCCGGCGGCTTCCAGCCCGCCTCAATGAGCGGTGTGATGTCGGCGCTCTCCAGCTGGATCAGCAGGTTCCCCCGCATGTCGCGCAGCAGGCAGCGGGTGGGGCTGTCCATCCGCGAGCAGTTGTCGATGAAACAGGTCTTGCCAGGGGCCAGCGCCACCTCGTGGTGGGCGTCCTCGGGAGTGAGCCGTTCGAGGCCGGTGCCGTCGTAGTTCACGCGGTAGAGGTGGGTGTAGTACGGGTTGCGCCCGGCTTCGCGGCCGCAGGCGGTGAAGTAGATCAACCGCTGCTCGCCGTCCACGCCGAGCACCTCCTCCACGGTCCACGCGCCGGCGGAGACCTGGTTCTGCAGCTGCGCTGCCGCGTCGTAGCGGTAGAGGTGCCCCCAGCCGTCGCGCATCGACCACCAGAGGTAGCCCTCGCCACCGGGCAGCACCACCGGTTCCCGAATGTAGACCATGCCCTCGATCCGCTCCTCGAGCAGGGTCATCACCATGCCGCTGGCCGGGTCGGCGGCGCAGACGTCCACCATCTTGAAGTCGCGGCTGCGCCGCGGAAAGAAGAGGGTGGACGAGTCCTCGCCCCACCAGAGGGTGGAGACGAAGAGGTCGTCGAGGCGCTGGTCTTCGAAGCGCTCGGCCTGCACCTGCACCATACGGTCACCCTCCCGGTGGTAGATCCAGAGCTCCCACTGCGGCAGTTTCTCGCCGGGGAAGGGGCACTTGTAGGTCTTCAGCACGGGCCGGGGCTCGGCCAGGTGGTCCACCAGCCAGAGATCCCCCACTTCGCGGAGATCGGCGCGCAGGATGGCGAACGCGCTCGAGTCCGGGCTCCAGGCCGCGGGCACCGGGCGCCGCTCGACACTATCGTCATCGACCAGCTCCCACTCGCTGCCCCAGCTCAGGGCGTACGCCCCGTCCGATGTGATTTTCTTCTCGGTAACCGTTGGGTTTTCCGGGGAACAGACATAGAGGTTGTTGCCCCTGGCATAGACACAGATCGAGCCGTCGGGGGAGACGCTGGACCACGTCTCCAAGGGGTCAGCTGCCGGGTCATCCCCATCCTCATCATCAGCTTCGGTTCCTGGCAGGGCCTCCAGGCGACTTTTCTTCACGCGGTAGGCATACCGTGTCCCCTCGAAGGTGAATTTGATTACATCCCTTTCTATTTCAAGTCCTTCCAGTTCAAGAATCGTCCCGTCCACTTCCTGCCCTGCGGCCTCGGCCAGCGCCTTTCCCAGCTTTCCACGGTCGAAAAGGGGGGATTTCGTACGTTTTTCCGGATCAACGATCACGTAGTGGCGACCGTCCCCGCGCAGGTAGCGATACCAGAAACGGTCTTCGCCGGGAAGCCAGTTGGGGATGATTTCAGTGCTCAGCATCCGTTCGTGCGTCTTGTCTGGTAACCAATTTTCGGCCAGTTTCCAGTTGGCATTATCACACTTTTTGAAATCGGATTCTTCAGCTCCGAGGAAGGCGGCGCAGATGGCCCCGAAGAGAATGACCAGCAGCAGGATCTGCCACCACGGGGGCAGGCGCCGGGGATTTCGGGGGCGCAGCTCCATGTTCTCGTCAAAAGTGTCCATGATCAGTCCCCCGTCTCTTCCGGCGGCACATCGTCCGCCGTGCCGGCGAACATGCCGAGCAGGTCCTTGAATCCCGGGTCGCCGCCGGGCGGGAAGTCGTTTTCGATGCGCTGGTATTCGCGGCGCAGCTCCTCCACCGACGTGGCACTGTCGAGGAAGGGCCGGAAGGCGTAGTGGTGCAGGTCGGCGTTGACGTGGCTGTACAGCGCGCGGGCGAGGAAGAGGTTTGCGCTCCAGATCGCCTCGTGAACGTGTTCGCCGTCGAGCGAGAGGTGGGCCAGCAGGAATTGCCGGCCGTCGATGAACAGGGCCAGCCACTGGGAGTTCCAGAGTTCCATGTTCGTTTCGGAGAACGGGCTGTGGACCATGCGCACGCCCTCGAGGGTTTCGCCGGCATAGGTGCGCGCCGAGAGGTCGAGGCCACGGGCGGCGGCCTCCTCCACCGGACCGCGCAGCCGTTCGCAGGGGCCGGGGAACAGTTCGGCCAGGGCCCGTTCCTCGCCGTCACGCAGCATGGTGCGGAACCGCTCGTAGACCTGGTCCGCCGAGGTGAAGCGGTAGATGCCGGTGTCGGTGGGGCTCAGCGGCATCCGCCGCACCGCGGCCTCGGCCCGGCGCCGCTGCTCGGTGAAGCGGGCCTCGAGCTGGTCCATCAGCTCTCCCACGGGCACTGCCCGGCTCAGCTTGCTCTCGCTCTCGTCCACCAGGATCGCCCCGCGGGCCTGCAGCCCGGCCAGCGCCTTGTAGGTGTTGGTGAACGACCGGCCGATGCCTTTGGCGATCTTGTAGCCGGTGGCCGGCGAGTGCTGCAGCAGGTAGACATAGATCTCTGCTTCGAGGGCGGTGAATCCCAGCTCACCGATGATCCCGACGATTTCAGCTTTGCTGTCCATGAACGTCCTTCTTCAAGAAGCCTCCGGTGCGTTGCACCGCACCTGACCCCGACGTTGGATGAATGCGGATGGGGGCCGACCCCCGACCGTATTCAAAACGGAAACGAAGGTGCCGGGCACCCGCCGTTCTGATATTATTAATCTACGGGATGAATATAATACAGGTTCTGGGTTTGTTCAACTCTTTTTACATTCCCGGGGATCCGGCTTCGATATTCCTGTTGACGCGGTCATGCTGAAGGGGGTAAATTGTTCGCATAGCAGAAATACCTCTCTTTCGTGACGTAGAACAAATCACGTTTCTCTCAAGGGTGACGATGCCGCTCAGCGTCCAATTCGATAGGGACAAGAACCTGCTCCAGGTCAAGGCCATCGATATGGTGACCATCGAAGAGTTTGGCGAGGTTCTCGAGGAGATGACCAGCTCCGACGAGTATCCCCCGGACACGCCGGCGGTCTGGGATCTGCGGGCGTTCGAGTTCAGTATCCTCAACCGTGACGTGATGATGGAGTTCATCCTGGCGCGCGAGCGGTTCGAGCAGCGGAACAACGTGAAGGTCGCCATCGTCGTGAACAGCACCTTCGGCTTCGGCATGGGCCGGATGTACGAATTGATCACCTCCGTGCGCTCAAACCCCCAAACCGTGCGCACTTTCCGCGATCTGGCCTCTGCCGAAGCGTGGCTGATCGAGGCCGGGGAACAGCAATAGCGCTTGACGAAGCCGGCGATCCGACCTACACCCTAAGTAGAGAGCAATAATCACCACAGCGCAGTTTCGCCCCAGGACCCGGCCCGTGGAGGTGCCCCGATGAGCGAAGTGATGCTGCTGGACCGCATCGCCATCGACGTCCGTTCCCACCGCCTGCTCAAGCAGCTGCTGCAGGAAAACCCGCGCCTGGAGCAGATCATGCGCGGCTCGGCCAACGAGATCGAGGCGCTGGTGGGCGTGCGCAACTGGGTCGTGGAAGACCTCAGGCCGCGCCCTGCGGCCTACGACTTCTACAAGAGCGAGCACCCGGCCCGCGAGGCCTTCGAAACCCTGGAGTGGCGGGACTACGCGGCCATCCGCATCCTCGACTACATCGACAACGCCGGCCGCACCTTCAGCGACCTGAACCTCCAGGGCGAGATCGCCGTCTCCGACCCGATCAAGACCATCTGGCTCGCCGTGACCCACGGCACCGGCGGGGCCAAGCCCTACTTCTTCGAGGACATGCTGCGGCTGTTCCGCCAGTTCTCCGGGGCCAGCGGCTTCGAGGCGCCGACCCGGGAGCGGCTCGAAGAGTGGATGGACCGTTTTCCCGACGGCCTCGACCCGCGCATCGTGCACCTCCGCGAGGAGAACCGGGCGCGGATCATCGAGGCGATCATCCGCCGCATGGATGCCGGCGAGATCCGCTCCACGCGCTATCGCTTCGACGCCGGCCTCAGCAGCCGGGAGAAGTTCGACCGGGTGCTCGAGTGGTGGAAGGAGAGCGCCTTCCACCTCGGCTTCGCCGTCCGCTCGCCCGACCTGCTCAACGAGATGCTGGGCCACTCCCTCGACCCGGACACGATGAAGGTGCTCCACGAGGCCGAGACCCGGGGCATCCCCTTCTTCGTCAACCCCTACTACCTCTCGCTGCTCCACGTTCGCGTGCCCTACTTCGCCATCGGCGCCGACCTCGGCATCCGCCACTACGTGGTCTATGCCCGCCAGCTCGTGGATGAGTTCGGCTCCATCGTCGCCTGGGAGAAGGAGGACCTCGTCGAGCCGGGCAAGCCCAACGCCGCCGGCTGGGTGCTGCCGACGAAACACAACATCCACCGCCGCTACCCCGACGTGGCCATCCTCATCCCCGACACCATGGGCCGCGCCTGCGGCGGGCTCTGTGCCTCCTGCCAGCGGATGCACGACTTCCAGAGCGGCCAGCTGAACTTCGAGCTGGACAAGCTGAAGCCGAAGGAGAGCTGGAAGGAGAAGCTGGAGCGGCTGATGGCCTACTTCGAGAACGACGCCCAGCTGCGCGACATCCTGATCACCGGCGGGGACGCGCTGATGACCGGTGACAAATCGCTGGAGCGCATTCTCGACGCCGTGCTCGCCATGGCCCAGCGGAAGCGCGCCGCCAACGAAAAGCGCCCCGACGGCGGCAAATACGCCGAGCTGCTCCGCGTGCGCCTCGGCACCCGCCTCCCCGTCTACCTGCCCCAGCGCATCACCCCCGAGCTGGCCGCCGTCCTCGGCCGCTTCCGCGAGAAAGCCGTGCAGGCCGGCATCCGCCAGTTCATCATCCAGACCCACTTCGAGTCGCCGATGGAGGTGACCCCCGAGGCCCGCGACGCCGTCACCCGGCTCCAGCTCGCCGGCTGGGTGGTGACCAACCAGCACGTGCTGACCACCGCCTCCTCGCGCCGCGGCCACAACGCGAAACTCCGACAGGTCCTCGGCGATATCGGCGTGCTGCCCTACTACACCTTCACCGTCAAGGGCTACATGGAGAACTGGCACAACTTCGCCACCAACGCCCGGGCGATGCAGGAGCAGATCGAGGAGAAGGTGCACGGCCGGGTGCCGGAGGAGCTGGTGGACCGGATCGCCGCCCTGCCCGACGACCCGCCGTCGGTCCCGGAGAAGATGGCCGATCTTCGCAAGCAGTCCGGCCTGCCCTTCCTCGCCACCGACCGCAACGTGCTCAACCTGCCCGGAGTGGGCAAAAGCCTGACCTTCCGCGTGATCGGCATCACCCGCTACGGCCGCCGCATCCTCGAGTTCGACCACGACCGCACCCGCGCCCACAGCCCGATCATCGAGCAGATGGGCAAGGTGGTGGTCATCGAGTCGAAGTCGATCTCCGAGTACCTCGAACACCTGAAGAACATCGGCGAGACCATCTCGGACTACGGCAACATCTACGGTTACTCCATCGGCGTCACCGAGCCCCGCCTGCCGCTCTACGACTACCCGGACTACGATTTCGAGGTCACCGGGGAGATCACGAACCTGGAGCTGGGGTAGATTTTTATGTCGTAGGATCCGTCATCGAGTTTGCTGATCCCGAGATCCTCGAAGGAAACAAAACCCACATTCACCAGTGATTCCGGCTTGAGGCAGTACTTCCCAAAGTTCGAGTAGTCCGGTCCTTTCCCCGGCCCGATGAGGAGGACCATGTGGTTTTCGAGGCCCAGGCAGCAGTTGTAGTATGCCGCCTGCGCGATGCCGCGAAACCCGACCTTGCCGGTCTTCAGTTCGAAAACGATCTTCAACGGCCCGGATGCGTAATAGAGATCGAAGTTGCTCTTTCGACCGTTCGGCGAGATCTCTCTCTTCCGATCGAGGTTTCGAGCCGACTCTTCACCGGTATCGATCGACTGCAACTGCTTCAGTGCACGAGCAGAGAGCCCGGGGATGCCCTTCGATTTTGCGAGGTTGACCAGGTTGACGAGGAAGGTTGAATTCCCCACCAGGAGATCGTTCAGTTGCTTTTCACTCAAACCTGTTCGTCAGCTCCTATGTCGATACAACGAATAGAAAGGGTGCCAGGCACGATTCACGTTCGTCTGTTCACTGAACCGCCCGCTCCCACTCGTCCGGCTTCACGCCCTTGACCAGAAGCCAGAGGCACATCGTGAGTTCGGCGACCACGGCAACGAGGTAGAACGGGGTGAATGTTCCCACGAACCGCGGGACAAGGAACCTGATGTAGCTGCCGGCCAGGTAGACGAATGCCGCCGCGATCATCGGAACACCGATGAACCGCGGGAGGTACTTCGACCTGTAGACCAGGCAGCCCAGGAACAGGCAGCTCATGCCGAAGAGCAGCAGACCCAGGTCGTAGCCGTGAGTGTAGAGGTCGAGGAAAAACGATGCCAGCGCGTTCAGCGGCTCGCCCCCGATCGCGGCTTCGTTTCCCGGCCCCGATACGAGCAAAATGGCCGCATGGTAGTGCAGGAGGTTCAGCGCCAGCACGGCCGCTTGCACCAGCCGGAAGCACATCGCCATCAGCGAGATCGTCCTGCTCACCGGGCGCAGCAGCACGTAGAGCAGCACGGCGAGCGCCACGTCGCACAGAACCATGATGGAGTCGGTGAAGAAGCCCAGGCGGAAGAGGCCTTCCGAGGCCGCGATGTTGGCCGCCGTCGCCGCTGCGTCCCCGGTGACGATGATGCCCGAGCGGATGAACAGCTCTCCAGAGAGACCGAAGACAATGATGATCAGGTAGAGCACGCCCGCGAGTCTCGCGAGCCGCTGCGGTGACGCTTCCCTGTGACCGGCGGCCATCGGGTCTCCTTTCCCGGTGCCATGCCACCTGCCGTGAGGCCTGGGTGACAGATGCATGGCCTGCTATTGGGCATTCATTTCTGTCTCACTTTTGACAGCGAGCATCTGCTGAGCGAAGAAGGGCGGGGAGGCGACGTCGACGGCCAGGCCCAAGTATTCCCCCACACCGATCAATCACTTTACCTGTCGACAATGCGTACGTGCGATTGTCTCCACGCGATTACCTGTCGGATCGTTTGGCATGTCGTGATCGCCACCACTTGTACATCAGAAAGGACAGTAAGAATGTGGCGCCACCTGCCAGTATGAACAGACCGCCGATAAAGAGCCCGGCAAAGATGGGCAGGTCACCGAACCCGGATATGCCGCCACCCGTTGGTTTCGTGCTGGCAGACGACAAGAAGATACACAGGCCAACGATGCCGAGAAGCACCGATGGCAAGTATCGCACGCGAGGAGCAAAACGGATGAGACCGTACGAGAGGAGACAGGGGACCACTGTGACAATCAGAATTATGACGATCAGTACACGCTCATTCATTTTATCAACTCAGAACACGATGGCATGCATCGGATCAAGACGGCATGCCCACTCTCGCAGGCTGTTGAAGAACTGGGCCGATCACCGCCCGAACCCATAGGGCTGGCGGCACGTACGTCGCATCTCTTCGTCACTCGTCGTCGTCGATGTTCAAGCATCGACTTCCTCCTCGGTTCCTCGACCTGCTCGAAAGTGCCAGCCAGCGCGACCGAGACCAGTTCTTCAACAGCCTGCTCGTGTCCCAGGTGAAACACATTCAAGCTCCACCAGAGCCCGAGGCCATATCCGAGATGGTTCAGGACACTGGCCCTGAGTATCCCCAGCTCTCCCGGGCCTTTCCGACCGAACACGCCGAACCCCAGCGCAGGGAAGACGAGGAACCAGGGAAAGACACAGGTGCCAAGCCCGTACCCGATGGCCACCACGAAAGAGGCCGGTGACATCCCGGCGAAGCCGGCACCGAACAGGTAGAGAACGGCAAGCGTGACCCCGATGACGTAGTGCCCGGCCAGGGCGGCGCCCCGCTCGCCCGGGCGTTCGGGGGCCGTGGTGATGTCCGCGTGAACAAACTGCCCCCGGGCCATTCCCAGGTACCACCGGCCGACCCACGGTCCCTTCGCCCCTTTCGCAATACCGAGTTTACCCGTCACGACGGCCGGAACGTCCATCGTCACCGTGCCGGCAACGCCCGCCAGGACGCCGATGAGCACTCGGGATAATGCTTGCTCGTCCACAGCGGATCACCGGTTCGGTCAACGTCCCACATCAGCGGCAAGCCCCGGCGCGTTGGTTGCTTCGGTAGGACCAGGAATCAACGATACGGGCCGTCTGATTGATTGCGCGGCCTGCAACCAGCGTTACGGAATCGGCTTGACCATTGGATGTGGTTGTTCGCGAATTATCTTAAAAATCTCGCCAGCAGAATGTCTTCCACGTTTCGGCGTGAGTCAATAACAGAAACGACATACACTTTTTTTTCTTCGATTCTGTAGATCACCCTCCAGGGATTGATCACAATTTCACGGTATCGTGACATGCCATGTTGTAGAAGCTCTGGTACGTTCCGCCCCCGCATTGGGTAATGATCTAGCGTAGATGTGCGAGCTTTGATCTTGTTCAGGATACTCAGGGCCATTTCAGGATCTTCTTCAGCAATGAAATCGACGATTCCCAAAAGATCCTTTTCGGCTACGGCGGCCCAAAAGACTTCGAATGGTTCTTTCATTTCTTGCGTATCGCCTTTTCGATTCTCGAAAAGACCTCATCCTTGGTGCGGACCTTTCCCTTGCGGATATCCTCTTCGCCCTGCGAGATCAGCTTCAGGAGCCCTAGGGCATTTCTCATGCTTTCGTAGCTTTGGGGATCTTGAAGAACCGCCCTAGGTTCTCCGTTCTGGGTGATGATGACGGGTCGCTGGGTTTCGTTTACCTGTTTCAGCAAGTCTGCTGCCCTTGATTTCAGGTAGGTGATTGGTCGGATGTCATTTTCAATGCTCATTGACGGCCCTCCTTACATGATGTGCCCAGTCCTAATATGATACCATATTCGGTCTGCCGTCAAGAGTTCTTTATATTTCTTTCTTTGCGAACGTCCCACATCAGCGGCAAGCCCCGGCGCGCAGGTTGCTTTGGCAGGGCCAAGACGCAAGGTAGCGAGCCGTCTTATTGGCCGCGTGGGATGCAACCAGCGTGACGGATTCGGCTTGCCCGTTGAATGTGGTTTTTGGCCCACTATTTTTTCTTCTGGAAGTACTGGACTCCGGGCAAACCCTTAAAATCAACATCCTGTGTCCATATCGTAGCTTCATATTCTCGTGCCGTTGCAAGAATAATGCTATCTGCCATAGGCAATGAGTGCTTGATGCTCAGTTTGGCGGCAGATAGTGAAAGCCTAGGCGTTAGATCTGCTACGAGGCCCTTTTGCATAGCACTGACAGCCTGAAGCGCATCGTCCTCCCCACGTTCTCGAAGCACGACCTTAAAAACTTCATAGAGTGAAACGGTAGGTACAACCAGAGATTCAATATCCTTTAGTACTGGCAGGTAGTGCTTGGCATTTCTTCCACCAGCATAGTATTCAAGCCATCCGGAGGAATCGACGATGTTCATACTCTGTCATCCTCCCGCTCAAAGTCTGTGTTGATTCCTTTCAAGAATCCACGCAGCTCTTCGATGTCGCGCTCTGGTATCAGCTCAAGTCTGCCATCGTACTCAACAACCTGGATTTTTTGTCCTGGTCGGAGGCGCAGGCGGTCACGGATTGGCCGCGGGATAACGATCTGATATTTGGGTGATATGGTTACTGTAGTCATGTCATATCCTCCATCGATGGACTATGGTATTACAATATGTCCATCGATGACGATCCGTCAAGTCATTTCTTCAGGCCCAACTGCAGTGCTACCCGCATTCTCCATACGGGAAAGGTGTTGCGTATTACAATCGATGCAGAAAGGAATCTTCAGTTGGCGGTATGGTATGTGTGTACCATTGAGCAGTGTCAGGTGCTCATCTCGGAGGCTTAGATCTTGCTGCAGCCACAACGGGATGACATCTTCCCGCGATACATTTGAGTCATCGATGAGCGTCCCGCACAGGAAACACAGTCCTGGTTCAAGCGGGTGTGCAACAGCATCCAATACCGCCTTCTCGATGTCGAGTTGCACGTAATTCTCGCTTGTTGCCCAATGGTTGCTTAACACGCGGCGGCTTTTTGCCGTCGCCGTGAAAGCAGATGTTGGGCTGTCTGCTACGAAAGATTCTAAAGCAATCCGATGATTTCGTCTGCGGATAACACTTTCGCAAACCCTTTGCGCAGAACTTTCAATTCAGACTCTTGCATTTCGGGATCATCCGTCGCCGTCACGTCGCTTCCGAATACAACCTTGAAACCGCGCTCATACGCCTGGCGTGCGGTCGTGCCACAACAGAAATTCGTCAATGTTCCACAAATGATAACGGTGTCTCTGCCTAAATTTCTGAGAATCGTTTCCAGCGGTGTGTCGTAAAAAGCCCCATACGAAGGCTTGTATATGACGATCTCGTCTTGCAGCGGAGCAAGTTCGTTCCAGATGCATCCTTCTTTGAAGAATGAAAACTCTTGTGAGCTCAATTCTGGATAACGATTTGGCATGAAAGCGCTGCTGGCTGGCCGATCATGATAATGATGGGTCATCGCGAATGCCGTGAAGATAACAGGCACCTCAAGCGCCCGACAATGCTCAATGAGCCTTTTGATGCGCGGTACCTGCTTGGTAGCTTCTGGAACCCAAAAGGGTGTCCAGTGCGGCTTGATGAATTCATCCTGCATATCAATGACCAGCAAGGCACACTCTGTGTGTGAAATTGGAAAACTCGGTTTTCCTTCTTCATAGGCTCTTTTGGCAAGGTTGTGGACTTCCTGTTCTGTGTATTGGCCTTCTATCATCATATTAGCTTTATACCCCTGATTTGAATTGGATAGCGACTTTGACACGATAGACATTCAGCCCAACGCCCCACATCAGCGGCAAGCCCCGGCGCGCCCCTTGCCTTCGCAAGGGGCGTGACGCCTATATCGCCGGGTGAATGGCGTTGTTCGATGCGTATTATTTCTTTCTGACAGTATCCCAAAAAGTACGTGGAGAGATTATTTGCGCCCCACCGTATTCTTTGATAACAAGGAGATCTTTATCGCCAGTAATGATGGCATCGACTTTTCCTGGTGCAATTAAACCAAGAATCATCAAGTCATCAGGATCTCGACAGACCTTTGCGGGAATATCTTCAGGATCGCATACCTGTGCGTTGTTTCGGAGGAAGGTCAAGTATTCTGAGGTTATGCTTGACGGGACACCAAGTTTTGTTTTCAGCTTGTCTTCGATTTCCGCCAGGATGCCTTCGCACAAGACCACCTCATGGTGTTCAAGGCATAGCTCCATGAGTGCTTCACACAGCCCACGTGAAGCCACGGCGGCAATGGCGACATTAGAATCGATCACCACTCTCATGAAAGGGCCTTGAAGACATCTTCGTCAGTCAGCAGGCCCTGGGCTTCGGCAAACGGAAGTATTTTTTTTCGCACAGATCGGAATTTCTCGATTGCGATATAGCGACGAATAGATTCTCTGACGATGTCACTGACCGCTCTATTCTCATCCCGGCTGATCTCATCTAGCTCATTCTTAAGTTCTTCTGGCAACCGAATCGTGAGGTTAGTCATGGCAATCACCTCCTGCACTACAATGTAGTGCGCCCTGGGCGAATTGTCAAGTTTTTATCCCTTTTGGGATCGAACGTGCCAAATCAGCGGCAAGCCCCGGTGCGCTGGTTGCAATGGCAATGCTTGGAACCACCGTAACGGGTCGCCTGATTGACCGCACGGATTGCAATCAGCGTGACGGTAGCGGCTTGGCCGTTGAATGTGGTTGTTGGCATCTCAGTTTCTCACGTTCCGATATTGAGGGAACGCGATACAGATTGCAGAGCCTTATCCTTCGTCCAGAGTTTGCAGTTCGATAGAAGTGCTGAGGCCAGCAAGTGAACATCTATCCAACCGATACCATGACCCCAAAGCTTGCGATCTTTGACTAAACGCATCGCTTCTTCATGGCTGGCCATATCGGCTTTTGGCAGTGCTGCAAACAAATCAAGAATCTCATCTCTATTCTTCATGTTGCCACAAGCCAGTTCACCGATTACGAAAGGATGGCATAGAACTACACCTTGATCGAGGAGCTTGGACAGTTCCCCATTAGTCTTGCGTAAGTGGTCGATCCAGACCGAAGTATCGACAAGAATCATGCTACACTGGTTCGGCGCCGCGGGATCGGCTTGAGCTTCTTCTCGCTACCACCAAGGGCGGCAAGACGACGGGCGCTTTCCAAAGCGATAAGCGCTTCAAGGCCCCGTCTCACGAGAGCAGTTTTCTCCTTCAGCCCAGTCAACTCTGACGCCTGCTTGAGCAAGCTTTCCTCAATGTTTAGTGTTGTTCTCATATGTATCAATATGCATCATAGATGCATATCCGTCAAGTCATTTTTTGTATGCCAACGCCCCACATCAGCGGCAAGCCCCGGCGCGCTGGTTGCATTGGCTATACCTAGAAGCGCCATTACAGGCCGTCTGATTGACTGCTCGGTATGCAACCAGCGTGACGGCTATGGCTTGGCCGTTGAATTTGGTTGTTGGCTCAATTCTGATATGTTGAGCCCCAAAGTGAATCTCATTGCCCATGAGAGGGTTCTTTCAATAGCCCCAAGCCCTTCAGAGCCTTGATAACTTCAGCATCGTCACGTGGATCACTTTCAACATGTATATACCAGGGGGGAGGTGTTATTCCGAAACTAGAGTCGTCAGCTAAATCTTCAATAAAAATGAGGGGAATGTCTGGATATCGGAGTGCTGACAATCTATTCCAAAATGTCCCGACATAACAACGCTTGCCATTCGCTACAACGATAAACGGTACCCCATCTATCCCAAGTTGTAATATCTCCAATGGTCTGGCAGGGTCAATTGTGATGACGTGGTTAGCCAAGTCGTAGTTGATTATGTGTTCGCTGGAGATAACTGGAACAGCTTGGAGGTTTGCCGATTCGATGTCGAATTTACGAGGATCAAAATCACTTGGCTCATACGGGTATTCAGGGAATACGGTGCTCGTTATTACGAAGATCTCAAAAGAGTACTCCTCACTAGTATCTTCACTACAACACCACATCGATAAGAGTGCAATAGCGACAAAAGAAATCTTTAGCTTCGTCATCCTGTCTGCTCCAATATTGGAAAGCCAAC
>Ga0180430_10001986_pt1 | contig 19152 bp, 15 predicted proteins | sample SS_ome_9_FD_132999 | JGI IMG/M metagenome (GOLD analysis project Ga0180430, IMG submission 132999) | Hypersaline lake sediment archaeal communities from the Salton Sea, California, USA - SS_1_S_2 metaG | ecosystem: Environmental > Aquatic > Non-marine Saline and Alkaline > Hypersaline >... | reverse complement strand
CATCGCGCGGCGCCGGGCCCCCCTTTTTATTGCCCGCGCGCGGCTGAACTCAAATCTAACAGTCGCCCAATGTGGTGCACATCGTGCTCCGTCAGAGTTCGCTCTTCAACTCGATCCCCGCCGGTTGCCGACCCGGCGGCGGGATGGGCGCGTCAACAGCAAAAGAACGGTGTGACACATGACGTATCTCCAAAAAGCGGCCTGTTTCTCCGGCGCCGCTCTCGCCCTGATTGTTGTGACGTCCTGCAGCCCCGAGCGGCGGATGCCGCCGCCCGCCGGCGGCTGGGACCCGCTGGATGCGGCATGGCGTTTCGCGCAATCGATCACCAACGACGCCAATGACCGCGCCGCCTGCTCCGAGCGCGTCGCCATGGCCATGCTGCGCAGCGGGCGAAGCGACCTGGCGGTACGGATGGCGGAGCGGATCGAGGGCTATCGCGGCGTATGCGTCCTGGCGGCGAGCGCGCAGCACCTGGCCCGGCAAGGCGACATGCGGCAAGCCCGCCGGCTGCTCGCGGAGGCCGAGGAACGCGGCACCGCCCTGACGGGCTGGCAGCGGGACCGGGCGCGGGCCCGCATGGCGGAAGCCGCCGCGGTGCTGGGGGACGGGGAACGGATCCGCGCGGCGCGCGAGCAGGTGGGCCAGGTGCGCGAATATTCGATGTGGATGGACGTGCAGCACGCCATCTGCCTGGCGCGGGACGGTCAGCCCGACAAAGCGCTGGCCGCCATGGAAGACCTTCCGCAGGACGCATTCTTCGATAGCCTGGTCAGCCGGACCGACGGATACCGCATCCTGGCAACCGCGGGGGACCTTCCGCCCGGACAGCGCGGGGACGCCCTCGAGAAGGCCTGGGACGCCTCCGCCAGCGTCCCCGGCTGGAAGCGGTTCGATCTCCGCATGGAGATCATCGATGGCGCCGCCGCGATCGGCGAACAGGCGCGGGCCATGGCCTGGGCATCGAATGTCGCCTCCAATGTTCTGGCGTCGCGTCTGCCCGGGCACATCCGCGGGCCGCTGCTGGGCCGCGCGGCGGCGTGCTCCGCGCGCGTGAACGCGACCGGGCACGTGGACCGGCTCGTGGCGGCCGCCGAGGCGGTGCTCGCGGACCCCGACGCCATGCAGAACATTGAACGGCCCTCCGTGGCGGCACTGGTGGGAGAAGCGCTCGCGACGGCGGGCCGTACGGAGTCGGCGGTGGCGGCCTACACGCGCGCCATCGAGCAGGCCGCCGCGCTCGTGAACCCGCGTCCGCGCGCCATCGCGGCCGTCGATATCTGTCTCTCCCTGCACCGGAGCGGACTGGAGGCGCCGACGCTCACCGAGGGGCTGCAGGCCCTCCTTGAGTCGTTTGGCGATGCATAGACCGGTCCGAGCGCACAACCGAAACAGGCCCCGTCCGTTCCTGTGGCCTGTCGCGGTGCTGTGTATCCTGGCCGGCTTCCCCGCGGCGGCCCAGCAGATGGGCGGCATCAGCGGGATGGTCCTCGATGCCGAGTTCGGCGGCGGCATCCCCCAGGCCAGGGTGCGGCTGATCGAACTTGACCGGCAGCAGGCGACCGAGGACGACGGGCATTTCGTCTTCGAGAACGTTGCGCCCGGCTCCTACACGCTGATGATCGCAAAATCCGGATACGAGCGCCTCGTCCGATCGCGCGTCGTGGTCGTGCCGGGCCGGGTCGCGGACGTGCGCGCGGAACTGAAGGGGGAGTTCACCGAGATGGAGGAGTTGGTGATCCGCGATCTCAACCTGGGGGATACGACCACGGAGGCCGGGTTGCTGTCGCTGCGCGAGTCCGAACTTTCGCTGCAGGATTCCATCAGCAAGGACCTGATGAGCAAGGCCGGGGCGAGCGACGCGGCGGGCGCGCTGAAACTGGTCGTGGGCGCCTCCGTGGTGGACGGCAAATACGCCACGGTCCGCGGCCTCAGCGACCGCTATGTCGGGACCGCCATGAACGGGATTCGCGTGCCCAGCTCCGACCCCCGGAAACGCGCCGTACATATGGACGTGTTCCCGGCGGGGACGATCGAGAGTATCTCCGTGTCCAAGACGTTCACTCCGGATCTTCCGGGCGATTACAGCGGCGGCGGGGTGAATATCCGCACCGTGACGATTCCCGACGAGCCGTTTTTCAAATTCTCGATGTCGCGCGGCATCAACCGCGACTATACGGGCAGCGATCGGTTCGTCACCTATGAAGGCGGCGGCGTGGGCGACTGGGGGCGCCACAGGGGCCTGCGCGACATGCCGGCGGGCCTGGCCACCATGGAAGAAGAAGGGTTGACCGACAAGGGGCTGACATCCCGGCACGCACAGAAGGTCAGCGCGGAGAACCCCCACAGCGAGACGCACCGGACGTACGACCGCATCGTGCGCAGTGTCGCCCCCGTCATGGGGGTGCGTCGCGGCCGGGTGCCGCCGAATTCGGGCTTGTCCGTCAGCGCGGGCGCGCCGAACGACCTCGGCGACGGCTGGCGGGCGGGCGCCGTCGGAGCGTTCACCTACAGCCGCAAGTTCTCGGCCCGGCGAAGCGACGAGCTCGATCGCAAGATCGCCCCCGAGGGCAGCGCGGAAATCGAAGACGAGTACTTTACCGGGTATCGCGGCACCGAGGAACTCAAGTGGAGCATGCTCGGGGCGGTCGGCTTCGAGCACGAGGAGGATCGGTCCTACTCGCTCTCCATCATCCGCAACCGCGTGGCGACCGACCGCGCGTACGCCCGCATCGAGCGGCACAACATCGACGAACTGAACGTCGGGGACGAGTGGTCGCAGAAGCAGGGCATCCACTACGCGGAGCGGTCCCTGCAGCTTCTCCAGCTCAAGGGCAAGCATAGCTTCGAAGGCTTTCCTTCCGATCGCTGCGACCTCTCCATCGACTGGTTTGGCGCGCACAACATCGCCGAACAGGAGGAACCCGACGTGCGGCTGTTTCGCAACGTGGTCGTCAAACGCCCCGACAACATGTTCGAGTATCAGCCGCGGCCGGACGGGGCCTCCGGGGCCAGCGAGGACAGTTCCACCCGCATCTGGCGGAACACCTACGAGGACAACTCCATCTACGGCTTGAACGTGAACATCCCGTTCCGGATGCGGACCCGGCATTTCGGCCCCGTGGCCGACGGTGAGACGGCCTGGTCGGACGAGGAGGGGCGTTTCTCGTTCGGTTGGGTCCGGGATCAAACGCGGCGCCAGTACCGCCAGAACTCCTTCTACTACGCGTTTGCATCGCAACAGGAACCGCCCTACACGGGGCCGCAGCGATCGGACTTTCCGTTCGGTCAAGCCGGCCAGCAACAGTACCTGGCAGCCCGCGATGCCTGGCTGGCCGGACCGGAAGGGACCGCCTACCAGCAGGCGCAGCAGGATACGGCGGCGGACCGGGAGCTGGCCTCCTACCGCTCCGAAGATCCGGAGGAACTCTGGACCGATGTGTTCACCAACCCGGACCGGATCGGCGTGGGCGACTACCAGGACAGCATGTACTGGTACCTTCTGCCGCGCTTTTACGACATTGACTACCGCGGCGAACAGGATTTGCGCGCGGGCTACTGGATGCTGTCGCTGCCGGTGGTGCAGCAACTGAGGGTGACGCTCGGCGGGCGTCTCGAAGTGACGGACATGCGGATCGAACCGGAATCGGACCTCGAGAGCAGCACCCCCGAGCGCGCCTTCCAGGTGCCGGTTCAGAACGTCATTTCCAACGAGGATTCGGTCAGCACCTACTACACGCTGAACGGCGTGACGCGCGAAGAAGCCCGCGCCGAGCTGAACGCGGCCGACTGGCTCCGGTCCGTGGGGCTGGTGTGGGACATCACGCCGGAGATGCATCTTCGCGCGAGCTGGAGCCAGACCATTGCGCGCCCCACGTTCCTGGAACTGGCGCCGGTCATCACGTTCGACTATATCGACAACGAAACCGTCGTCGGAAACAACGAGCTGCAAATCTCGCACCTGCGCAACTACGACTTGCGCTGGGAGTGGTTCCGCCGGCCGGGCGAAGTGATGGCCATCAGCTCCTTCCGCAAGACCATCGAGAATCCCATCGAAAAGCTTTCGTTCGGCTACCTGGGGCAGGACTACCTGCTGTCCGTGAACTTTCCCGACGGCGAAGTGACCGGCATGGAGTACGAATTCCGGCGGGGACTCGATTTCCTGCCGGCGCCGTTCGATCGCCTGTCCCTGGGCGCGAACTTCACCAAAATCAACGCGACCGTGCGGGTTCCCCAACAGCTTCGCTCCGGTCTGTCCCAGCACGGGCTCGATCAGGCGCGCCGCGATATGGAGGGACAGCCCGAGTACCTTCTGAACGTGAACCTGACGTACGACATCGCGGAGTGGGGCACCTCCATCGGTTTCTTTTACAACCGGCGCGGCGATATGCTGAAGAGCGGCGCCGCCGTCGGCGATATCGGCGCCACGCCGAACATCTACCTGCGGGCCATGGGCACCTCGAACCTGAGCCTGTCGCAGGAGTTCGCGGAGCACTGGCGATTGCGGCTGATGGCCAAGAACCTGACCCACCCTACCGTGGAGGAGATCTATCGCTATCCGGACGGCACCGAAACCACGCGCCGACGCTACAAGGAAGGCGTCGAGTACTCGTTCAGCATGGGTTGCTCATGGTGACCTAATGCCGTGCTAACCAAGCGCCGCCAGAATGCGCAGCCGATGAAAAGATACAGCCTCATAGCGGTCGCGGCCCTGCTCGCCCTGCGCGTGGGTTCGCCCTGGTCCGCCGCGGCCGACGGGGAGGCCGGCGAACCGGATCTGCGCGCGCAACTGGACCGGTGGGTGCAGACCAAGCAGCTCTTGTCGCAGGAAAAACAGCAGTGGCGGCTGGAACGCGAGTTGATCGCCGATCGCATCTCCCTGCTCGCGCAGGAAGCGGAAGCGCTGCGCGAGAAATCCCGCCGGGCCCGCGAAGGAATCGGCGAAACGGAAGCCAAACTCGTGGAATTGCGCAAAGAGCGGGATGCGCTGAAGACGGCCACGGCGGGACTGGACACCGCGGCCACGGGGGCCGAACAGCGCGTTCTCGCGCTGCTCGCGCGCGCTCCAGCCCCCATCCGCGAACGCGTCCGGCCGCTGAGCCAGTCGATTCCGAAGAACCCGGCGGACACGAAGATGAGCCTGTCGCAACGTTTTCAGAACGTCATCGGGATCCTGAACGAGATCAACAAGTTTGCCGCCAGCGTGACCGTCGCCAGCGAGGTGCGCGAACTCGGCGAGGACACCAGCGCCGAAGTGACGACGCTGTACGCGGGCATGTCCCAGGCATACTACTGCAACGCCAACGGCGGTCTGGGCGGCTACGGCAGGCCCGGCACGAACGGCTGGGAATGGACGCAAGCCAACGGCATCGCGGCGGCTGTCGCCGATGTCGTGGCGATCTACCGTAACGAGCGAGCGGCCGGTTACGTTGCGCTGCCCTTCGGAGACGCCGGCGCCGCGGCGGCCGTGGCGGCGACGCCGGGAAGATCGGACAACACGGAATGACGACAGGGCCGCGCTACATCCTGGCATGCCTGCTTGGGATCCTCGGGGCCGTGGCGGTCGCGCGGGCGGGCGATTCGCCGGCCGACGATGCGCCGGCCGAACCGCCGCAGGCAACGGTGAGCCGGGAGCTTCGTTCCGCGCTCGACGAACTGGCCGCGCTGCGCGAGACCGTGGCGCAGGAGAAGATTCCCCTGTCGGCCGGGCTGCGCGAGGCCGAAGCCGACCTGAGCGCCGCCCGCCGCGAGTATGAAGACACGCGCCGGGAGCTGGACAGCCGGAACCTGGACATGAACAACCTCCGCCAGGACATCAAGGCGCGCGAACAGGAGAAGTCGTACCTGTCCAGTCTCCTCGGCGAGTACATCCGCAACCTGGAGACGCGCCTGCATATCGTCGAACTCAATCGCTACCGGCAGGAGATCGAGCAGGCCCGCCTGGGGCCCGAGAATGAGAATCTGCCGCCGGCGGAGGTCTTTGCGCTGCAGGTCGGGGTTCTCGACCTCAGCATGGAGCGCCTCGAGGAGCTGCTCGGCGGCGTTCGGTTCGCGGGACGGGCGGCCGGCGAAGACGGCATTGTGAAGCCGGGACGGTTCTTGCTCCTCGGCCCCTGCGCCTACTTTGCCGCGGACAACGGACCGCTCGTGGGCGTGGCCGAACAGCGCCTCGGTTCGCTGGAGCCTTCGGTGACCCCGTACGCGGACCCGGCCCTCGGTGCGATGACGCGCGATCTCGTGCGGACGGGACATGGACGCATGCCGTTTGACGGAAGCCTGGGCAATGCCCGCAAGGTGGAGGAAACGCGCGAAACCTTTCTCGAACACATCGGGAAGGGCGGGCCCGTCATGGTGCCGATCGTCTTTGTCGCCGCCGTCAGCATGGCGATCGCGCTCTTCAAGTGGCTCGTGCTGGGCGCCGTCCGCATGCCTCCCGCACCGGTCCTGCGCAATCTCTTCGAGGCCGTCGAGAACGGCGAGCACGAGGAGGCCCGCGGCCTGGCCGCGCGGCTCCCGGGTCCGGCCGGCGCCATGCTGCGGGCCGGGGCGGACCATCTCGGTCAAACCAAGGAGTTGATCGAGGAAGTGATGTTCGAAAAACTGCTCGACACACGCTTTCAGCTCCAGAAACGGCTCCCGCTGATCGCCGTGGCCGCCGCCTGTGCGCCGCTGCTCGGCCTGCTGGGCACCGTGACCGGCATCATCAACACGTTCAAACTCATCACGGTCTTCGGTTCGGGCGACGTCAAGATGCTGTCGTCGGGAATCTCCGAGGCCCTGATCACCACCGAGTGCGGCCTGTACATTGCCATCCCTTCGCTGCTGGCGCATTCCTTTCTGTCGCGCCGCGCCAAGACCTTGTCGGACCGCATGGAGCGCTTCGCGATCGAATTCCTGAACGGCGTGGCGCGCTGGAACGAACGGGCGAGGGCCTGAACATGGAACATCGTCTCCAGGAACTCGTAAGCGCGGCCCTGCGGATCTGGCGGGCCGGCGGTTGGGGCATGGTCCCGCTCGCGATCAACGGGCTGGTGATGTACGGACTGGGGCTGTTCATGCTCGCGAAGCTGATGCAGAAAGGGCTGCACCGTTCGCCGGAACGGGTGTGGCGCCGCTGGGAGACGGACCCCGGCCGCGTCCGGGACAGCCTGGCGCGTCTGCTGGGCACGGCCATGCAATGCCGGACGCTGGAGGAACTGCAGCATCACTTCGAGGCGGTGCGCAACGATGAGCTGGTGCCGTTCGAGCGCGACTTGAACGTGATGAACGTCAGCGTCAGCGCCGCCCCCCTGCTCGGGTTGCTGGGAACGGTGACCGGGATGCTGGCGACGTTCAGCGCACTGGCCACCGGGGGCGGCGGCGATCAGACCATGGGCATGGTGGCGGGGGGCATTTCGGAGGCCTTGATTACCACCGAAACCGGCCTCGTGCTTGCGCTGGCGGGCGTGATGTTCCAGTTCGTGCTCAAACGGCAGCACGACAAGTACGGCAAGGTCGTCGCCCACCTGGAGACGCTTTGCGCGCAGCGGTTTCAACAGGAGGGGCGGACCTGAGGAACGCCGGAGCGCGCGCCCCGCGCGCGCGGTGACGTAGGAGAGGAGCCGGGATCGATGGGTCGTTTTCGAAGCAGTGCAGCGGAGGACGCGGGAGAGGCGGGCATCGATATATCGCCCCTGATCGACTGCGTTTTCATCCTGCTGATCTTCTTCATTGTCACGACCACGTTCGTGGAGGAGACCGGGGTCGAAGTCGATAAACCGCAGGCCGCCAGCGGCGTACGGCTGGAGAAGAACAGCATTCTGCTGGCCCTGACGGCGGAAGGCCAGGTGGTGTATGGAGGCCGGGAAGTCGGGGTCGCCGGCGTGCGTCCCCTGGTCAAGCGGATGCTCGCAAAGGAAGACATTCCCGTGATTGTGCAAGCGGATCAGACGGTGCCGTCCGGTCTGCTGGTGCGTGTCATCGACGAGGCCAAACTGGCGGGCGCGACCAAGGTCAGCCTGGCAACACGGAAGGGGGCCGGAGAATGAATCGATTCGGGCAGCGCAGCATGATCCGTCTCGTGGCGGTCTTTTCGCAGCGCCTCGTGCTTCTGAGCCTGGCCGTGTGCGTCACCGTCCTGCTGTTCCTGGTGCTGCCGCTCATGGAACAGGTAGCGCACAAACCGCGCGAGGATCTGGAACTGCGGGAGGTGAGCACGGCCAACCTGCCGCCGCCCCCGCCCCCGCCCGAAGAGGAACCCGAACCCGAAGAGGAGGAACCGCCGCCTCCCGACCTGGCGGAGGAGGCGCCGCCGCTCGATCTCGCGCAGCTTGAGCTGGCGCTCGATCCCGGCTTTGGGGACGGCCCCGGGGGGAGCTTCCAGGTGCAGCTTCCCGGCGCCGATGGGCGGAAGGGGATTGGCGACGACGCGGACACCGTCTTCTCGATGGCGGACCTGGACCAGGCGCCGCGCGTGGTGTATCAGCCCGCTCCCGAATACCCGCCCGAACTTCGCAAACGCAAGATGCAGGGCACCATCTACATGATGTTCATCGTCGATCCAAGCGGGCGCGTCAAGAAGCCCAAGGTGCAGAAGTCCACGCACCCGGCTTTCGAGCAGCCCGCCCTGAAAGCCGTGCGCCGATGGCGCTTCGAGCCCGGCAAGCACAAGGGCGCGCCCGTGGCCTTCAAAATGCGCATTCCCATCAGTTTCATTCCCGGATGATCCCCGCCATGTCCCGCTTCGCCGCCAGCCTGTTGCTGATCCTGTCCTTCACCGGTCCGGTCTCCGCGGAAACGGAGTACCCGATGGAACTGTGGCGCACGGAGACCTTTCGACGCCGGTTCATGGGGTCCTACGGGATGAACGCGGACGTGGAACCGAGCGTCACGGTCCTCGAACGGGAACTCATGGAGAAGGTGATGGCGCTGATGGGGGAGGACGACGGCCTGCACCGTGCGCAGCGCCTGTTGCGGCAACAACGCGACGCCGAACGCAACGCGCTGTTCGACTTCACGCTCGGCAATATTCACTTCCAGAAAGACGAACTCGACCAGGCCGCCGCCGCCTACCGCAATGCCGTTCTGAAGTTCCCCTCCTACCAGCGCGCGCACAAGAACCTGGGTCTGGTGCTCGTGCGGACCGGCGCCTTTGACGAGGCGGTGGAACCGCTGACCCGCGCGCTGGAACTCGGAGCGCACGACGGGCTGACGTTCGGTCTGTGCGGTTATGCGCATCTGATGAACGGCGAGTTCACGTCCGCCGAGACCGCGTACCGGCAGGCCATCATGCTGCAGCCGGATACCGACGACTGGAAGCTGGGGCTGGCGCGCTGCCTGTTCAAGCAGCGGCTCTTTGCCGCCGCCGCCACGCTGTGCCGGGATCTGATCGAGCGCAACGCCGAGCGCGCGGACTTCTGGCTGCTGGAGGCAAACGCCTACCTGGGCATGCAGGAGCCGTTGCGCGCGGCCGCGAACTACGAGTATCTGGCCGCCCGGGACATGGCTTCGGCGCAGGCCCTGAATACGCTGGGCGATATCTATGTCAACGAGGGCCTGACGGACCTGGCGGCAGGCGCCTACCTGCGCGCGCTGAGCGCCGATACGGAGGCTGCGCCCGAGCGCTACCTGCGGAACGGGGACGTTCTGGCGGCGCGCGGCGCGCCCGCCGAAGCCGCCCGCCTGTCCGCCGCGGTGCGCAAGAAGTTCGGCGAGACGCTCGGCACGGAAGCGCGCAAACGCCTGCTGAAACTCGACGCCCGGATTGCGGCCGCACAGGGCAAGGCCGTTGCGGAACAAATTGCCCTGCTCGAAGAGATCATCGCGCTGGATCCCCTGGACGGCGAAGCCCTGATTCTGCTCGGCCGGCACTACGCGTCGACGGACAACGTGGAGAAAGCGGCCTACATGTTTGAATGTGCCGCGCGGCTGGAGAAATTCGAAGCCGAGGCGTGCCTGCGGCACGCGCAGTGCCTGGTTCGACACGAACGCTACGAGGAAGCCGCGCAGCTTTTGAAACGGTCGGTCGAAGTCCGGCCGCGCGAGGATGTCAGACGTTATCTGGAACAGGTCGAACGGGTGGCGAAGGCTGGACGGTAAGCGCCGGGCGCCGCGCCGGGTGTGTGGAACAAAAAGGAGCAGGACCGCGAAGGCGGTCACCGCAAGAGAGAGGACGGAGCACGCATGAAGAACAAATGGGGTCTGATGTTGGTGGTGGGTCTGGCACTGTTTCCGGGCGTCGGTTTCTGTCAGGACGGGGCGGAGCCCGCCCCGCTGGAGGACGGCCGGGACTACACGATCACGGTCGGCGGAATGCACCGCATGTACCTGTTCAATCACAGCGCCCTGCAACGGCGGAACGATTTTGCCGATGACGTGCCCATCACGTTTCGCGACGGCGACACGGACGGGAACGGCTGGGGCCTGCGCGCCGCGTTGTCGCGCGGGGATGGCGTCGCCATCGCCGAGTTCGTCCGGTCGGACTACACGTACAGGTTGGACTACCCGGCGGGGGGCGGGCACGAGATCAAGGCGGACCGTTCGGATGTCGACCTGATGTGGGCGCAACAGTCCAAGCAGACCGAATCGGCCCACTGGGGCTGGCTGCTCGGCTACCGCTACGTCGGGGTCAACAGCCGGATCCGGTTGTCCGAGGGGCGCAGCGTCTACAGCAAGGACGGCGACGTCGCCTGGCATCTTCTGCAGGGCGGTTACTTTGGAAACTATGACATGTTCAATGCGCCGTACGTCTCGCTGTCCGGCTCCGTCCGGGCCTTTCTCGGGGAAGCCTCCGGCCTCGCCCGCGAGGGCACCGATACGGCCAACGACGGAACCATCAGCGAAACCTACGACGACGAATACTCCGTGTCCTACGGCGCCGGCATCCAGGGCGCGGTCACGTTCCACCTGCTGAAGAACCTGCACCTGACGGTCGATTACCGTCGCGAGTGGCTCTATTCCTTCGCGGCGACGACGACGGGGACGGTCGTGTTTCCGGACAATGACGATGCCTTGTTTATCGAGAACAGTCATCAATTGACGCTGACGGCGGACCTGCTGTTTTGAGTGCGTCCGTACGGCGGAGTCGATCGCGCCCGGCCGCGCGCCCGCTATCCGTGCGTGCTCTGGTCGCCGGCCTCGCCGCGGCCGCCACGCTGGCGACCGTGGGCGGCGGCGACCCGGTTCCGTTCCATGAGCGAGAGGACGGGGACTGGCTGGTCCGCGTCAACGAGACAAGGGTGCGCTCGCTGGCCGCACGCGCGCTCGTGCGCAAGTTTCCCGGTCTGTCCCCGGCCGACTTCAAGCCGAGCTATCTCATTTACGTGCACGATCCCCGCGATCCCGCGCGCAGCGGCATCGTCGTCGAATGGATCGGCCGCAAGCCGCTGGCCCTCGACGAAGGCGAAAGCGCCGCGGAAGACCGCATCAAGGTCGGCAAATTGCGCGTTCGCATGACGCGCGACGGGCGGATTCAAACGGTGGAGCGGACCTCCACGTGGCTGCACCGCTCGACGGCGCCCGTCGATGGCGAGTAGCGGCGGTGGAGGCTGTTCGGGCGCAAAGCAACGCGCGGGCGATGGGCCAGCCCTGCCCATTACCCATAAGTACGTTTTCCACATCCGCCATTGAATATCCAATATCCAACAGTCTCAATATCCAATTTCCAAGTGAGCGACACTGGAGAACGGATCGTCCTCGGACGATCTATTCGCTCCTCGCTCCCACTTGGATATTGGAGGTTCCTTGTTGGATATTGGATCTTCCTCTTCTTGCTGGCTGCGTTGCAGCACGTATGGGTGAAGGGCAGGGCTACGGTTCCAGGGAACCTTGCGCCTCGTGGTCCCCCGCCGGCGTGTGCCGCGCGTCGACATGGAGGACGCGCGCCTCCGCGAGCAGGTCCGCGTGCGCGGCCGCCAGCGCGGGGCGGCTTTCGTGTCGCTCGACAAACCGCCGGATGGCGCTGAGCCCCGAGGTTTCCCCGATCCTCGCCAGCGCCTGCACGAGGATGGTCGCGTATTCGGCGGAGGATCCGGTTGACAGGTCCACGCCGTCCAGCTCCTCGCGCAGCCACGGTGCGGCTTCCTCGTCGCCCAGATCCCCCAGTACCTCCGCCACCTCGGCGGCGAGCTGTTCGCTGTCCTGGTATCCCTCGGCGCGGCTGTCCTCCACCCGGTCAATCAGCTCCAGCGAGAAGTGCTCGTCGCGCTTGTTCAGCTCCTGGGAAATCTGCTCCAGAACCGGGTCCGGGGCCGGTGCGCCGCTGTCGCTGTCCAGTGGCGTTCCGGCTTGTGCGCGGCCGAAGCCGGCGCCGCGGCCGGCGTCGGCCGCGCGGGGCGGCGCACCGTCCGGCCGGGGGGCGCGTCCCGGCGGGACGGCCGCCCCGCGGTGCGGCGCGCGTGCGTCCGCGACAACGGCCGGCGGCAGGAGCGCGGCGGTGGAGCCGGCGGTTTCCTCCGCCGGGTCGGCGGCGGGCGGCGCCGCGTCAAGGGGCGGCGCGGGGTCCGGCGGCACGGCCCGCGGTCGCGCCGGAGCGTCCAGCGCCTCATTGCCGCGGGTCTTGCCGGCTTCGTTCGCGGCGTTACCGTCCGGCCGGGGATGGACGGCCGCCGGCATGCGATCGCGCCGGACCGGCACGCCGCGTTCCCCGACGGGTGCTCCCGGCGGTGGAGCGGGGCCGTCCCCGGCTTCGGCAACCCAGAAACCGGTAGCCAGGCCCAGCATGAACATCGCTATGGCTCCGCCTAACACGAACGCTGCGCTGCGTAATGACATCTCCATATGCCTGGACCTCGCCGCGGGACTCCGCGTATCAAACGCCGACCGTGTCAGCGATCCATTAGCGGAGAGTGTGGATTTCGTGTTTCCGGACGGCGCGCGGCCGGCTGCAAAAAGCTTCGTTGCCGGCCGAACCCCGATCCATGTAAACAAAGCGTTGATGCGAACATGTTTCCCAGCACAGCACATGCGGGCCGCCCTGGCATGCGTGGCGGCCTGCTATCTCGGGATTGCCGCGTTGCTGCCGTCGCGCGTCTTCTGGTCGCCCGACGAAGGAGGCCGCTATCTCCAGATGATCGGTTGGACGCTCGACAACGGGCTGACCTATCGTCTCCCCTATGGCGGCGCCGCCCGGGACCCGGACTACCGCTTCTATCCCGCCACGCCGCTTTGTCCGCGGCCATTGCCGGGCGGAGCGGTGCGCTTTGCGTGGCCGGTCTGGTTTTCGCTGCTCACCGCGCCGTTCTATCACGCGCTGGGTTGCGCGGGTCTGTACGTCGTGCCCCTGGCGGCCGGCGTGCTCACGGCAAGGTTGGCCGGCACGCTGGCCGAACGAGCCCGCCCGCGCGCCGGGACGGCGGCGTTCCTCGTCGCCGCCATGGCCACGCCGCTTCTCGTGTACAGCCAACTCTACTGGGAGCACACGTTGCAGGCGTGTCTGTGCCTGGCCGCGATTCTGTGCGCCGTGCGCGCGCGACGCCGATCCGCGGGCCGGGTTCTGTTTGCGGCCGCGTGCATGGTCCTGCTCGCCGCGGCCGTTGCGCTGCGGGCGGAGACGCTGGTTCTCGCCGCGGCGCTCGTGGCCGCCCTGGCAGGGACCCCGTCGCGGGACCGGCGTAACGATCGAAGCCGCCGCGCGCCGCGCGCCCTGTTGGCCGTGCTGGCCGTCGTCGCGCTCGCCGCCGTGCTCGTCTGGTTGACACCGCTTCTGAACCGGACCGACGCAGCGGGTTGGACGCCGTTCCGAAACCGCGATTTCGGCCGTATGCTGAGCGGCGCCCTGGCCCGGCTGGTCGATCCGTCGGCCTGGATGTATCTGCCCACGCACCTGCTGCACGTGCTCGTGGCGAGCCCGGCAAAGGCGGAGAACGCCGGGGCGTGGGTGCCGGCCCGGTCCGGCGTGCCGCTGTCGCCGGGGTGGTCGCTCTGCGCATTCAACGGCCTGGCCCTGTGCTTTCTGTGTCATCTCCTGCCGCGGCGCGCGCGGTTCGGCGCCTGGTGTTCGGGCGCCGTCCTGCTGGGCCTGGCCGCGGCCGCGGCCTTGCTAAGCCCCGTCCGGTACCGCACCGTGCACGGGCTGTTCCTGGCAACGCCTGTTCTGGCGTTGGCCGCGCTGCCGGCCCGCGCGCCGTCCCGGTCGGCGGAGGCCGGATTGCTCCGGCGGCTGGCCTGGAGCTACCTGGCCGCGTACGTGCTGACGACGCTGTTCCTCCGCCCGCCGGCGCGGGGCCTGGAGTGGGGACCGCGCTACGCCTTGCCGCTGGTCCCCTTGCTGACGGCGATCGGCGCGGCGGCCGTGCAGCGGTTCCTCTCCCGGGCCGCTCCGCGCGAACGCGTGCTTACCGTTGCCGTCGCGAGTTTCCTGCTCGTGCTGTCGTGCGGTTTTACCCTGCGCGGGCTCAACGAGGTGCGCTTGACGAAGCGCGAGCTGCGGAGGCTCGACGAACGAATCCGCACCGCGCGCCGGCCGGTCGTGGTCGAGAACCGCTGGCTGCCGTGCCTCCTGGCCGTCAGCTTCGCGGAACACGAGGTGTATGTCGTGGAAGACAATCAGGCACGTCCCGCATGGATGACGCCGGAGGCAGGTATCCATGTCCGCTAACCCGGCAGGCGGCTGCACGCGCCGCCCCGCGCGCGAGGGGCTGCTCCCGCTCCTGGTCTTCCTGCTGCCCCTGGCGGTGTACCTGCGGACGATGGCGCCGACCGTCTGCTCCCACGACAGCGCCGAGCTTGTCACCGGCGCCTGGACGCTGGGCATCGTGCATCCGCCGGGTTGTCCGGCCTATCTCATGCTGGCCAGGGTCTTCTGTGTTCTGCCGTTCGGCGATCCCGCGTGGCGCGTCAACCTCCTGTCCGCCGTCGGCGCCGCCGCGGCCGTGACGTTCGCGTATCTGCTCGCGCGGCGCTGGGGCTGTCCGGCCGGGCTTGCCGTCGCGGGCGCCTGGTGGTTTGCGTTCTCGCGCGCCTTCTGGCCGTGGGCGCTGGTGGCGGAGCTGTACGCACCGAGCACCTGTCTGGCCGCGGCCGTGCTGTGGCTGGTCTTTCGCTGGACGGACGAACACCGCCGGCGCGACCTCTGGTTGGCGGGCGGGATCTTCGGCGCAGGGCTTGGGGTGCACACCTCCCTCGTCTTGCTGCTGCCCGCCCTGGCCTGGCTCGTCCTGACCGATCCAACGCGGTCCCGGCGGCGTCCGTCCCAAATGGCGGGGCCCGTTCTCCTCGGCATGCTGTCCGCGCTGGCGGTGTTTCTCTATCTGCCGCTGCGGCATGCCGCGGCGCCGGCGGCGGACTGGCTCCGCGATACCGGCGCCGCGATCGACCCGGGTTCCGCCGGCGGGCTTTGGTGGATGATCCGCGGCGGCCCCTTCGCGCGTCTCTTTTTTTCCGTCCCGTGGCGCGACGTTGCGTCCCGGTGCTCAGGCTTTGCGCTCCAGCTATTTGCCAATTTCGGCGTGATCGGCGTCGTTGCGGGCGTTCTGGGGTTTGTCTCGGGGTACGAGACCCGTCCGCGCGGCCGGCGGACCACGGCACTGTTGCTGGTCTTCCTGTTCTACAGCGGCTTCTTCCTGACATACCGCATCTACGACTGGGAATGGATGTTCTCGGTCAGTCACATGCTGTGGAGCATCGCCGCCGCCGGAGGCCTGTCCGCCGTCGCACGGTTTTTCCCCCTCCCGCGCCGCGGAGCGGCCACGCGATGGATGACCGCCGTGGGCCTGGTTCTTGCCGGCGGCATGTTGTGGTCGAACGGGCCGGATGTCGACCGGTCCGGCGACCGCGCGGCGCGCCGGGCGGGTGAGAGAATCCTCGCCGAGGCGCCGCCGGACGCCGTTCTCACGGTCCGATGGAGAATGTTCCATGTCGCGCGCTACCTGCAGCTCGTCGAAGGCCTCCGGCCGGACGTCACGCTCCGGCGCGAGAACGACGCCGACAGGCGCGCCCCCATGGACAACTGACACGCCCCTAACGCCGCGCTAACCGCGCGCATGTTAGTGTGCCGGATCGTGAAGACGATCCGGATTCTCTGGAAACCCGCGGTCGCGGTGGGCGTGCTGCTGGCACTGGATCTCGGGGTTACATTCCGCGTCATCGGACGGACGGAAGAGCCGAGTTTCTGGCCGCCGTCGGACAGCCTGGATCTCTATACGCCCACGGTCATCGTGGACGCGTACCGGAACGCGGCCTCCCAGGCGGTCTGCGAGGCCACGCTGCAGGTCGGCTACACCTACCGGCTGCAACGCAACGCCGACCTGACGGACACGAACGGGTGGGAGGACGTGCCCCCGGCCCGGTTCGGCAGCACCAACCGCCTCATCTTCACCGATCCCGACGCCGTGCGCGGCCGGCGCTTCTACCGCGTTGTGCGATGAAGCCGCGCAACGACGCGCCGCGGCATATCAATTCCTGACAAGACGCTCACTGAACAGCAACAAACGGCAAAGACCATAAGTCGTGACGTGAACATATTGTAGAGAGCATGGAGGAAAGCGTCATGCGTATACAAGATATGGGAACGCTGGTCATCCGCGTTCTTCGCGCCATATCGGTTCTATGGATCGGTCGGGAACTGGCCGGCATGGGAGACAAGCATCCAACGCCGGATGCCCTGCGGAAGGCGGGCGCAGCATGACGCGCGTCGATCTGCACTGCCATTCCCGGCACTCCGCTCATCCGTCGGAGTGGTTTCTCCAGCGGATCGGCGCCAGCGAATCGTACACGGACGTCGAGGAGGTGTACCGCCAGGCCAAACAACGCGGCATGACGTGCGTCACGCTGACGGATCACAACACGATCGACGGGGCGCTCGAACTTGTCGAACGCCACCCCGAGGATGCGTTCGTCAGTGTCGAGCTGACGACGTATTTCCCGGAAGACGGCTGCAAGGTGCATGTGCTGGCCTACGACATCACGCCGAAACAGTTCGACCTGTTGCAGAATGTCCGCCCGGACATCTATGACCTGCGCGATTGCCTGCGGGAGAACGATATCGCGCATTCCGTCGCCCATGCCACGTATAGCGTCAACGGCAAGCTCTCCCGCGCGGCGCTGGAGAAACTGCTCCTGCTGTTCAATGTCTTCGAAGCCATCAACGGCGCGCGCGGCAAGTTCCACAATGCGCTCTGGCACGATATTCTCAAGCGGCTCACCCCCGAGGACATCGAGCGCATGCACGGCATCCATGGCATCGAACCGTGGGGGCCGGAACCCTGGATTAAAGGCCTGACGGCGGGCTCCGACGATCATGCCGGGATGTTCATCGGCAAGGCGTTCACCGTGGTCCCCGATGCCGACCGGCATTCCCTCGCCGAAGCCGTCAAGAATCGGGAAACCGGTGTGGCCGGCCGGCACGGCAATCATAAGGCGCTCGCCTTTTGTATCTACAAGATTGCATACGAATTCTCGAAAAGCCGCGCCGGCGCCAACGGCAACGGCGGGCTGTTCGGATTGGTCAACAAGTTCCTCTTCGAAGAAGGGCGCTCCGGGTTCAAGGAACGGATGACGGTGCGCCGATTCAAAATGGGGCGCGACGGCAAGACGCGGGCGCTGGGACAGTTCATTGAGGACATCTCGCAGAGCCGGACCGCGGACGGTCTCGACGCGGAGGAGCGTTTCGAGGCGGCATACGAGAGCCTCAGCCGCCTCACCGATGCGTTCTTCACTTCGATCGCCACGTCCCTGGAGAAAGACCTGAAGAACGGTCATGCGGAGCGACTGCTCAAAAATGCCTTCGCGGCCGTTCCCGCCATCTTCATGATTACCCCGTTCTTCACGACCATGCGGCACCTGCACTACGAGAACCGCGATCTCCTGGAGGCATTTCGGAGCGCCATGGCATGGCCGCCGGTTCAGGAACGCAGGAAGTTGCTCTGGTTCTCCGATACGGTGACCGATCTCAACGGCGTCGCCGTCACGATGCGGGAGCTGGCAACGTGCGCGCACCGCACCGGCCGGCCCATGAAACTGGTCACCTCGCTGCCGGAAGGGCCCGAGAGCGGAGCGCTTCCGCCGGGAACGATCAACCTGCCGTGCACGTATACATGTACACCGGACTTCTACACCTCGTTCACGTTGCGTCTGCCTTCGGTCCTGACATCGATCGACCGAATCGCCGCGGAGGAACCGACGGCGATCGTTGTCTCCACGCCGGGTCCCGTCGGTCTGCTGGGCCTGACCGCTTCCCGTCTTCTGGGAACCCCCTGCATCGGCATCTACCACACCGATTTTGCAAGACAGGCGGACTGTTTCATCGGCGATGCCGGAATCTCTTCGGCCATCGAGGTCTACACGCGTTGGTTCTTCCGGCAGATGGACGAAGTGCGGGTGCCCACCAGGCAATATATCGAGATCTTGGCCGAACGCGGTCTGCCGCGAGAACGAATGCGCCTCTTCCGGAGGGGCGTCCAAGCTTCGTTCGCCGTGGGTGACCGGTCCCGCCAGGCGACCCTTCGCAAGCAGCTCGGAATCCCGGACGGGCGAGACGTTCTGTTGTGGGCCGGCCGCCTCGGATGCGAGAAAAACCTCGATTTCCTGGCGGAGATCTACGAGGAGGTCGCCGTGCAACGCGGAAACGTGGCGCTTCTACTGGCCGGCGACGGCCCGGAACGGGATCGACTCGCGTCCCGCTTTCGCGGTGACGGCAATGTCGTCTTTGCGGGACGGGTCCCGCGAGAGCAGCTCTGCCACTTCTACAGCCTGGCCGACGTCTTCGTCTTCCCCAGCACGACGGACACCTTCGGCATGGTCGTGCTGGAAGCGCAGGCGTGCGGCTTGCCCGCGATCGTAACGAACGTCGGCGGCCCGCAGGAAATCGTACGAACCGGCGAGACCGGGTTTGTCGTCCCCGCTGCGGACAAGCACGCCTGGGTGGCCGCCGTAAACGGGCTGCTCGACATGAAACGGGACGACCGCAAGGACTTTGATGCCATGCGCGCGCGAACACGGGACATCTTTCAGACGGCGTACGGATGGGATAAAGTCCTGGACGATATGCTGGGGCGGACGCATCGGAAGCCGGCAAGCCGCACCCGCAGCGCGGACCGCCCCCACATAGAGCCGGCGCCCGCGACATGAGGCTCTTCCTGATCGACGGCATCGGTCCGTTCTTCAGGGGATGTCGCCGCAGACGCATGAACTGGTCGAAGATCCCCTTCGACGAGTTGGAGCGAGACGGGCCTGTCGGT
>Ga0180430_10001984_pt1 | contig 19157 bp, 16 predicted proteins | sample SS_ome_9_FD_132999 | JGI IMG/M metagenome (GOLD analysis project Ga0180430, IMG submission 132999) | Hypersaline lake sediment archaeal communities from the Salton Sea, California, USA - SS_1_S_2 metaG | ecosystem: Environmental > Aquatic > Non-marine Saline and Alkaline > Hypersaline >... | reverse complement strand
TTCGGCCCGCGTCTCATCCAGTCCCTTGGCGATCTCGAGATCGGCCAGGGCCGCCTCGTACGCGCCCATACGGATGTAGGTCTCGGCGCGCTGCAGGTAGAGCTCGATGTCAGCGGGATTGTCTTGAATTCGGCGGTCGAACTCGGTGAAGATGGGCGGCGTCTCCGTCGGCGTGGGCGGCGGCACGGTGGCCTCGGCCTCCTCCGTCGTCGCGTCGTCCTGAACCGAGGACTCGTCCTCGACCGGTTCAGTGACGACCGGTGTCACCTGTGTGTAGGAGACCACGGTGACCTCGGCGGGAGGGATGTCGCGGGTGGCGGAGGATCGTCGGATCAGCATGGCCACGACCACCCACAAGACCACCACCACCACGGCCATCAAGCCCAGGGTGACCCTCTGTTTGCCGGAGAGCCCCTTCCCTTTGGCGCGCCGCTTGCGCGCCTTCTTGGACTTGGCCTCCTCGGCACTTGTCGCCGGTTCGTCGTGGCTCACGCTCTCGAGCAGGTCGGCCCAGGCCTCTTCATCCTGCGCGACCGGCGGTGCGTCCGGCTCGATGGGCTCCACCGCGGCGGAGCCGGCCTGATCATCGGACGCTTCGTCCGATGCCTTCTCCGACTCTTGTTGACTCAGGAAGTCGTCCAGGAACTCCATAGCTACCTCCAGGCACATCCGGTTAGATGTAGGGTTTGTGGCGAATGCACCCCTTACAGGTATGAAACTAGTATAAGGCCAGATAGGATAAATGCAAACTCCGTTTGGCAATCAGCCGCTTCGTGGCACAATTGCAGGCAATGGCCGGGTCGAACGTACGCAGCGCAGGGCAAAACGGACCACCGACGATCGAGGTGGAGGCGGCCCTCTGGCAACAAGGACTACGCCGGGTCGCCGGTCTGGACGAGGTCGGTCGCGGGCCCTGGGCAGGCCCCGTCTACGCCGCCGCCGTGGTGCTCCCAGATGCACCGGAGCGCCTCAACGCTCTCAGCGAGGTCCGTGACTCCAAGCGTCTCAGCGAGCGCCGGCGAGAGCGGCTCACGGGTGAGATTCAGGCGATCGCCCTGGCGGTCTCGGTGGGCAGGGCCGAGGTCGACGAGATCGATGACATCGGCATTGTGCCGGCGACGCGGCTGGCGATGCGTCGGGCGCTGGCCGATCTGTCGGACGCCCCACATGCGCTGATCCTCGACGCGCTGCTCCTGCCCCAGATTCCGCTGCCCCAACGGGCCTTTCCCCGGGCGGACGCGCTCTCGCTCTCCGTCGCGGCGGCCAGCATCGTGGCCAAGGTCGCGCGCGACCACTGGATGGTTGAGACGGCCGATGTTGCCTTTCCGGGCTACGGTTTCGCCCAACACAAGGGGTACGGTACCCGTCGGCACAGGGAAGCGCTGGATCGCCTGGGCGTCTGCCCCCTGCATCGCCGCAGCTTTCGGCCCATCGCCGACCGCATCCGGGCTGACGGTGGCCCCGGTGCCTCGGGCGCGACCCTCTGATGTCCAGCATCGCTGCCGCCACGACCTCCCCACCCCTGCGCGTGGTGATGGTCGGCCCGTTCGGGCTCCGCCCTCGCATGACTATTGGGATGCGTGCCCTGCCGCTGGCGAAAGCCCTGGTGCGTCGGGGACACGATGTCACGCTTCTGCTACCGCCCTGGCAGAACCCAGAGGATGCCGGCTATACCTTCGTGGAGGATGGTGTCCGCGTTGAGAACCTGGCATTGCCGGCGGGCATCCCCGGCTGGTTCCATCTGGCGCTCACGCGCCGTCTGGTTCGCCGCACGCTCGCCCTCTCTCCCGATGTCGTGCACGCCTTCAAGCCCAAAGCCTATGCCGGTCTGACGCACCTGGCGCTCGCACGCCGGACTCCCGTGGTCGTCGACACCGACGATTGGGAGGGCCCCGGCGGCTGGAACGCGATGGGCGCGTACGGTCCGTTGCTTCGGCGCTTCTTCGCGTGGCAGGAGCGCTGGGGTCTGCGCTCTGCGGCTGCCGTCACCGTCGCCAGCCGAGCGCTACAGACGCTGACATGGTCCCTGGGCGGCGACCCCGAGCGTGTCTTCTACGTGCCCAACGGCGCACTCTCGCTGCCGGTCAAGGGCACGCCATCCACAATGGGACGGCCCACGGTCTTCCTCTATACGCGGTTCTTTGAGTTCGACCTGGATCGCCTCTGGCGCATGATGTCCCTGGTTCGCGAGGGCCGGCCCGACGTGCGCTTCTTGGTTGCCGGTAAAGGCTTCCACGGGGAGGAAGGCCGGTTGCTCTCGCAGGCACGGGGCGCCGGCTGGGAGGTAGATGGGGCCGAGCGGGAGACGGTTCCCTCGCCCGATGACGTATCCGACGCAGATTTGGTCTACGTGGGCTGGGGCACCCCGACCAACCTGCCCGCGTGTCTCGACGCGGCATCGTTGGCCATCTATCCCTTTGACGACACACTGCTCAACCGCACAAAGTGTCCGGTGAAGCTGATGGATCTTCTCGCCGCCGGCGTGCCCGTGGTGGCGGACGCCGTGGGCCAGGTTGCCGAGGCCATCGTGCCCGGGACGACGGGAGCGCTGATCCCGCCCGGCGACGAAGCGGCTTTCGCCACGGGCGTGGTGGACCTGCTTGCCAAGCCCGATGCCCTGCGCCAGATGGGTCGGGCCGCGCGGTCTGACGTCGCTCGGCGCTTTAGCTGGGATGACCTGGCCGGCACGGTGGTGACCGCCTACCGGTATGCCCTCCGTCGCCGGCACGGCTAGGTCCCTAGACATGGTATAATTCTGGCCAATAACCTCGCCTATAGCCCTGGTGGCGCCCGTGTGGGTCCCTCCCACCGGACGGCGGATGACTGGAGACACAAATGCACCTTGCTGAGATTCTGAATGCGATCAATAATTGGGCTCTGAGCATCATCAGTACCGTTGGCTATCCGGGGCTCGGATTGGTCATGTTTCTGGAGAATGTGTTCCCCCCGATTCCCTCCGAGCTGGTCCTGCCCTTGGCCGGCTGGCTGACGCTGGACCCAGAGACAGGCTTCACACTTCTAGGTGTCACCATCGTCGGGGCTATCGGCTCCGTGGCTGGTGCCTTCTTCTTCTATGGCCTGGGCAAATGGTTCGATGAAAAGCGGGTTCGCTTCCTTCTGCAGCGTTTCGGCAAGTGGTTCCTGCTCTCGGAGGACGACTTCGACACGGCCCTGTCCTGGTTCGAGAAGTATGACGAGGCCGTCATCTTCTTCGGTCGCATGGTGCCTATCGTCCGCAGCCTGATCTCGGTGCCGGCAGGCCTCGCAAACATGAACATTCCGACGTTCGCTGCCTACACCGCAGTGGGGACCGCGCTATGGAGCTTCATTCTGGCTCTGGCCGGGCGCCTGTTGGGCTCCCGCTGGTCACTCGTCTCTGAGTTCATCGATCAATACGAGACGGTGGTGATCGTCGTCTGTGTGCTGGTCCTGGCCTACTTCGTGATCAGCCGGGTACGCAAGCTGATGGGTGAGAAGTCACAGGACACGAGCGATTCTGCAGCGTAAGAACCAGATCTTGGAGGACAGAATGCTGCCGGTAATCCAGACACGACAGATAGCCGATTACGTCGATCAGGACATCACCATCCAGGGATGGGTCTACAACCGCACGCACAAGGGCAAGCTGGCCTTCCTCTTGGTGCGCGACGGCTACGGCTTCGTGCAGTGTGTGGCCTTCAAAGGCGACCTGGCGCCCGAGCTATTTGATGTGATCGCGCACGTGCCGCAGGAGTCCTCGGTACGGATCACGGGCCAGGTGCGCGCCGATCGCCGGGCGCCCGGGCTTCCCGGTGGCTTTGAGGTCGGGATCACGGGGTTCGAGGTCGTGCAGGCGGTGGAGGGCGAGTATCCCATCTCGCTCAAGGAGCACGGCGTGGAGTTCCTGGCCGATCACCGGCATCTGTGGATCCGCGTCCCCACTCAATGGGCTGTCCTGCGTGTCCGCGCCACGGTGATCAGCGCCATCCGCGAGTTCTTCGACACCAACGGCTTCACGCTGATGGACACACCGATCCTGACGCCGGCGGCATGTGAGGGGACGACGACGCTCTTCGGGACGGAGTACTTCGACGAGGGCACTGCCTACCTGGCACAGAGTGGCCAGCTCTATAACGAGGCCAACATCTTTGCCTTCGGCAAGGTCTACTGCTTCGGTCCCACGTTCCGGGCGGAGAAGTCCAAGACGCGCCGCCACCTGACCGAGTTCTGGATGGTCGAGCCCGAGATGGCCTTCTGCGATCTCGACGGCCTGATGGATATGGAGGAGCAGTTCATCTCCCATATCGTCCAGCGCGCTCTGCGTGACTGCAACAACGAGCTGCTCTCATTGGGTCGTGATCTCTCGGTCCTCGAGAAGATCGTGCCGCCGTTCCCCCGCATCTCCTACGATGAAGCGCTGGAGAAACTGGCTGAGATCCGCGAGGCGACCGACGATCCCGAGCTCAGGCAGCGGCTTGCCATCGAGTGGGGCGACGACTTCGGCTCGCCGCACGAGACCGAGTTGACCAAGCTCTTCGACAAGCCGGTCTTCGTCTACGGCTATCCCACGATTGCCAAGGCCTTCTATATGGAGCCATGGCCCGGCCGTCCCGACGTCTCCAAGAGCGTCGACCTATTGGCGCCCGAAGGCTATGGCGAGATCATCGGTGGCAGCGAGCGCATCTCGGATCCCGATCTCCTGCTGGAGCGCATCCACGAGCACGATCTGCCGGAAGAGGCGTTCCGCTGGTACATCGATCTGCGACGCTACGGCAGCGTGCCACATAGTGGATGCGGCCTCGGTGTCGAGCGCACTGTCACCTGGATATGCGGTATCGACCATATCCGTGAGACGATCCCCTACCCGCGTCTGATCAACCGCGTCTATCCATAGGGCCCGCCGGCTCGGCACCCCCTACGGTTCGTGGACATAAGGAAGGAAGAGAATGAAGAAACGAAGTAGCGCCACCCGTGTGGTGTTCATCGTGATCAGTGTACTGATCCTGCTCAGCATGCTGTTGGGGTTTGTGATGATGGTGCTACCAACCACCTAAGTGAGACCTCGGGGAGGCCCTGCTATGTCCGACCGACACACATCCAACCGGTGGCTTTGCAGCGCGCTCCGCGAGTTCCACGTGGCACGGCAGTGCCGCGCGCGGTACGGTTTTGATGACACATTCTTCTCCCTCAGCGGGAACGTGATCTTCGCCAATTTCAGGGCTGCGCGGCTCTTCGCGCAACGGATCAACGAGGCTCGGGATGCAGCCCTGCATCCCGAGTTGTCTGTCAGCGCGGGCGAGCTCAACGCGATGGGGCTGGTGGACGAGATCAGCCACCTCGTCATCGCCGCGTACCGGCGACGGCACGCGGCCCAGGTGATGGACGATGCCCTGACGTACGCCCTCGAGCAGCTTGGTGCCGCGGATGTCGACGAGGTCCTCCTGGCATTTGTCAAGGACTTCCCCCCCACGCAGGTCTACCGCGGTCAGGAGACCGCCGAGCAGTATCTCGCCGGCCAGACCGGCGGTGAGTGGCATCGCTCTGTCGTGTTGGAGGAGCTGATCCTCCTCTGGCTGACCAACGAGAACCCGGCCGTCGGGCGTCTTCGCGAGCTGGTCGATGACGAGGCGCTGGCTGCCGCTACGGCGTATCTGCCCCTGACCGAACACATTGAGGCCTTCTTTGCCCAGCTGCCGGGCTTTGGCCCGGAGGATGTCAGCCTTCTGGACATGTTGCGGGCGCCGTCAAAGGCCGCGCCGGATTCCTGGCAGGGCCAGTTGGCCTTCATCCGCGACACCTGGGGTGACCTTCTCGGTCAATACCTCTACCAGCTGCTGAGCGGCCTCGATCTGCTGGAGGAGGAGAACAAGCCCTTCTTCGGATTCGGTCCGGGCCCTGTCGAGGTCAGCGACTTCGGCGGCGCGGAGGCCGAGCCCGAGGCCTTTAGCCCCGATCTGGACTGGATGCCCCGTGTGGTGATGATCGCCAAGAACGTCTATGTCTGGCTTGATCAGCTGTCCAGGGACTACGAGCGTGAGATCACGCAGCTGGACCAGATTCCCGATGCGGAGTTGGACCGCCTGGCGCGCTATGGCTTCACCGGTCTGTGGTTGATCGGGCTCTGGGAGCGCAGTACGGCATCCCGGCGCATCAAGCAGATCATGGGCAACCCCGAGGCCGTCGCGTCGGCCTACTCACTCAAGGAGTACAGCGTTGCCGAAGAGCTGGGCGGGGAGGCCGGGTTCGCCGATCTCAAGACGAGGGCTTGGGATCGCGGTATACGCATGGCCAGTGACATGGTCCCCAACCATATGGGAATTGACTCCACCTGGGTGATCAACCATCCCGAATGGTTCCTCGGCCTCGACTACAGTCCCTTCCCCACCTACACCTACGGTGGTGTGGATCTCTGCGACGACGAACGTGTCGGCGTCTACCTGGAGGATCATTACTACGAGCACTCCGACGCCGCCGTCACCTTCCAGCGGCGGGATCACTGGACCGGCTCGGTAAAGCACATCTACCACGGCAACGATGGCACCCAGATGCCGTGGAATGACACAGCTCAGCTCGACTACCTGAACCCAGAGGTGCGCGAGGCTGTCATCCAGACGATCCTCGATGTAGCGCGTCGCTCGCCCATCATCCGTTTCGATGCTGCGATGACGCTGACCAAGCGCCACTACCAGCGTCTGTGGTTCCCCGAGCCTGGCACCGGCGGCGATATCGCCTCCCGCGCCGAGCATGGGCTCACCAAGGATGAGTTCGACCAGCGAATGCCCAACGAATTCTGGCGTGAGGTGGTCGATCGCGTCGCGCAGGAGGTGCCCGACACGCTGCTCTTGGCCGAGGCCTTCTGGATGATGGAGGGCTACTTCGTGCGCAGCTTGGGCATGCACCGGGTCTACAACAGCGCCTTCATGAACATGCTGCGCGACGAGAAGAACTCGGAATACCGGCTCCTGATCAAGAACACGCTGGAGTTCGATCCGCAGATCCTGCGTCGCTATGTGAACTTCATGAACAACCCCGACGAGCGCACGGCAGTCGACCAATTCGGCAAGGGAGACAAGTACTTCGGCATCTGTACCCTGATGGCGACGATGCCGGGACTGCCGATGTTCGGCCACGGTCAGATCGAGGGCTACGCGGAGAAGTATGGGATGGAGTACCGCAAGGCCTACTGGGACGAGCGGCCTGACGCAGATCTGGTGACCCGTCACGAGCAGCAGGTCTTCCCGCTGCATCACAAACGGCACCTCTTCGCCGGCGTCGACGACTTCTACCTTTACGATTTCTACACCCACGACGGCGGGGTCGATGAGAACGTCTTTGCCTACTCCAACCGAGTCGGCGACGAGCGTGTGTTGGTCCTTAATCACAATCGCTATGGCGACACGCGAGGCTGGGTGCGGATGTCCGCCGCCTATGCCGTGAAGGGACCGACCGGCGAGAAGACCCTGGTGCGGAAGTCTCTCTCAGAGGCGCTGGGGTTCTCCGGCGATGCGGACCGGTTCGTGATGTTCCGCGACGACATCGGCGGGTTGGAGTACCTGCGCAACTGCCGCGAATTGGCCGAACAGGGTCTCTACGCCGAGCTGGCTGCCTACAAGACCCACGTCTTCGTGGATTTCCGCGAGATTCAGGACAATGCCTGGGGACACTACGCGCAGCTCAACGCCGAGCTGCAGGGCCGGGGTGTGCCCAGCGTCGATGAGGCGTTGCGTGAGTTCACCTATCGCGCCGTGCACGCACCGCTGCGGATGCTGGTCAGCGGCGCTGCGTTCGAGTGGGTGGCCGGGTTCTCCGGATCCGAGTTGGGTGACCGGCAGTCGATGCACGCTCAGGTCGGTGCCAAGATGGGCGACGTGTTGGCAGGGGTTCGCTCGGTTCTGCCGAAGGACATTGTCGCCGAAGAGACCGGTGACGCTGCGCTTGTTGCCGACGCCATCGACCGGCTGGACCGGGCACTGACGCTGCCGGGCGAGCTGATGCGCGTCCTCGAGTCAGTCGACACAGGGGAGTTCCCGACCGAAGCCGTCGCGGCTGCCGACTACTTGCTCACCGACTGGGAGGACCACACCGATATGCGGTGGGCGATAGCGCTGGGCTGGGTCTTCATCGCGGTCCTGGGTGGCGTGGTTGATGGCGACGATCCTGACGGGATCAGCTTGGACTGGTACGACGCGTGGTTACTGCGCCGGCCCGTGGTGCAAGCGCTCAAGGACCAGGGTCTGGAGGTCGGGCTCCGCCAGTATGCGGTCAACACGGTGCGACTTCTGCTGAACAGCCATCACTGGCTCCCCGCAAAGGCTAGCGAGTGCGACGTGATCGACTTCGATGCCTACCGGGTGATGCGTCGTGCGCTGGCTGGACGCGACGTCCGGGCCTATCTGGGTGTGAATCGCTTCGACGATGTGGTGTGGTTCAACCACGAGGGTTTCGAGGACTTCGTCTGGTGGCTGGCCTGGACGTCCACCTTGGAGCAAGGTCTGCCGGAGGGCGCTGATCTCGGCGCACACCTGGTGGCCATCGACAAGCTGGTGATCGAGCTCCTGGACGCCGAGGCAGCCTCTGGCTACCGGGTGGACAAGCTGCTGGCGGCGTTGGAACCGACTGCGGAAGCGCGAGAGGACAAAGGCCTCTAGACCTATCGCGAGGCTGTCATCCCGAAGGAACTGAGGGATCTGAAGCTGCGGGTGAGCGCGCTTTCGCGGCCTCAGATCCCTCAGTGTTATGCTGAGCGTCGTCGGCTCCGAGGTGAGCCATTCGGGATGACAGAGAGCTAGTTGTCAGCGAGAGCAGCCACGGGTCGAGTCAGCCCTCTGGACCAACAACCTCCGGCACCGACTCCCACTCGAAGAAGCCGAAGGTCTTGACCGTGCGCTCCGCGATCCCATGTGCGGCCTCTAGCGCCTCATCCCCCGACGACGTGCTGTAGTAGCGCCACGCCAGCCCCGCCAGACTCGCGTCAAGGTCCTCCATCGCGATGAGCAGGTCCTTGTCCCGAGGGATGTAGCGATTCGCGGCCAGATAGGCGTAGTGCAGCATAGCGCGGACCGCCGTGTTGAGGATCATCCTGGCAGCCTCGGGGCGCGTCTCCCAGATGTCGGTCGCGTCCTCAAAGGTCAGGGCCGCCATGTAGCGCGCCGACGTCAGACGCTGCGGCGCAGGGTCCGGGCGCCCTTGGAGTATCTCCTCGGCTGTCGCACATAGCTCCGCGAGTGCGTCTCCAATCGCGAGCACAACGTGGCCCGTCGACAGCATGTGCGCCGTGATCGGCCGTCCCTCACGTTGCTCGCCGTCGAGGTACTTGCGTACCTGATGCGGCGGGTTGACGAAGATCTCGGCCGGCACGCCATTGAACCATCTCTGAAGCCGCTGTCGCTCGCTCTTCTCCCGCAGGACGTAGATGTCGAGATCGCTGGATGCCGATGGCTCTCCCCTCAGGATCGACCCACACGCCATAATGGCCGTCACGTCCGGCACGTGGCCCAGGACGAAGTCAACAGCCTGGTGGAGTGCGGTGTCGTAGGGCTCGGCGAGCTCTGGCCAAACACAGCTGGCCGAGAGGTACTCACGGGTCCGGATTTCGTTCATCGCAGTGATCCCTCTGTCACTGGGCGCCTGTCCTACAGCGCGATCCAGTCCACGATCTTGCGTTGGGTGTACCGTGGCACATACCGGAACCCGGCCTCCCGCGCCAATTCGCGCGCCAGGCCGAAGCTGTGCCCCACGTCGTGGGGGTTGTGCCCATCCGACCCGATCACCAGCAACTCCCCTCCGAGGTCGCGATACCAGCGAAGGATCTCCAGTCCAGGCACCGGCTCGACCAACCCCTTGCGCACGGCGGATGTGTTGATCTCCATCGCCCGCCCCGTCTCGATCAGCCGTCGCAACACGGCCTCTACAGGCTCCCGGAGCTCCTCGATCGGCATCGTCAGGCCGAGGAGATCCCACGAGTCACGCCGCACCAGGTCGAGGTGGCCGAGCACGTCGAAGTCTGCGAGCTCGATCAACCTGAGCAGCTCGTCGAAGTAGAGATGGTATGCGGGTGCCAGCCCGCCCTGGAAGATCGGGGCCTCCCAGCCGGGCTGAGCGTCCAGCCAGTGCACCGACCCGATGACCAGATCATAGGGGTGCGCCAGCATCGCCTGTGCTTCTTCGGGGAAATCCTGTGGATTGCCGAGCTCAACGCCCGCCAGGATGGTCAGGCCCTCGCCGAGCCGCTCCCGAGTCGCTGCCAGCTCAGTGAAGTAGGCGTCTGCGTCCAGGAACCCGTACGCCGGATCGCCACGGTACCATTCAGCGTGATCGGTGAATGCGATGCCCGTTAGGCCCGTGTCTTGCGCTGCCGCCGCCATCTCGGCCATCGGCGCGGCGCTGTCAGGCGAGTGATGCGTGTGCGTGTGTGTATCGATCATTGGGGGACCTTGGCTGGGCGCGGCCTCCGAGCCAGGCTCAGAGGCGCTCGGATGGTTTCGTAAAGAGACTGTTGGGAGCTGCGGGCGGCGTCAACAGACGCAGTGCTTCGGGGCAGATGCCGATCTCGATGGGTGTGCTGCCGTGTGGGTCGCCGTCCACATGGACCGCGACGTCCGGGGACGTGTCCACCTTCATCTCTCCGGCCAGCGCGTGCATCACGGCCGGGCTCTCCAGATGGCGCCGGCTCAGCGTCTGCGCGACCGCCCTGAGCGCGTAGTTCAGGCCTACGCCCTTGAAGACAAAGATATCCAATAGCCCGTCGTCCATGCGTGCCTGCGGCGCGATCTGGAACAACGTGCCATAGAGCTGGATGTTGCTGGCGACGGCCATCAGGGTGCGCGTGCGGAAGCTGCGGTCCCCGATCAAGATGGTCGAGCGCACGCCGCGGTACTCGGAGGCCACCGACAGCCCGGCGATCAGGTAGGGAAGGGTCTTCATGCGCTTCATATGGCGGGGTCTGGGTTCCATCTGCGCAGCGATCTCGGCATCCAGTCCCACGCCGGCCCAACAGAGGAAGCGTCGGTCGCCGACTGTTCCCAGATCGACGTTCTGGATTTGACTGTTGAGGAGTGCGTCGCCAACGTCCTTCACGTGGAAGGGCGTGGACAGTGCCAGGATCGGCATACGCAACTGGTGGGCGAGGATGTTGCCGGTGCCCACGGGCACGAGCCCCATCGCCGTGGTCGAACCGCTGAGCCCGTTGATTGCCTCATTGATGGTGCCGTCGCCGCCGGCGACCAGGACCACCTCGATACCCAGGTCGGCTGCCGTCCGGGCGTGGCGGGTCACGTCGCCCGGACGCTCTGTCTTGATCAGCTCGATTCGCCACCCCGACTTACCTAGGTAGGTTGCCAGACGGCTCATGGCACGGGTCATGTCCCACGGGCCGGCGGCGGGATTGTAGATCAGGGTAGCGTTGTGGCTCATAGTGTTGCAGTGGGTCGCGCGCAATCTGGGCGCGCGAGCAGTATAGCACACGGGGATGCCTTTGCGAACGCTACGGACCTCTTTTCACTGGGGAAACTTGCTCTACCCATTCGGGATGACAGAGGGGCTCAGCGCAATCGCCACAACGAGCGCCGCAACTCCCACCGTTACACCGACCACAAACCACCAGTCTTGGCCGGTCATCCGCAACTCACGCCACGTACTTCTCGGGCGCGTGCTCTCGATGCCTCGTGCGGCCAGCGCCAGCGTCAGCTGATCGGTCATCCGCAGCGTGCCGATCAGCACCGCCACCAGGATCGGGATGGTCTCGCGGAATCGCTTGATCAGGTTCCCCTCAGCCACCCACCCGCGAGCCGCCTGGGCGTCCCGCACCTTGTTGAAGAGGTCGCCGATCGCCGGCAGAAAGCGCAGCGCCAGGCTGACGGTGAGCCCCCACGTGTACGGCAGCCCCAACCTCATCAGCCCCTGCACCAGCGCCGGCTGCGAGGTTGTGAAGAGCAGCGTGCACGTGATGAAGGCCAGATTTGCGGCGCGCAGAACCAGTGCCGCCGCATGCGCGATCCCGCCCACGGTCAGCCGCAGCGGCCCGAGGGCGACCAGCAACCGGCCCGATGGCGTGAAGAACGGCTGGAGGATAAGGACAAGGAGCAACAGGACCGCCAGTTGGCGCCAGAGTCGTCCCAGCACGGCGCCCGGGATGCCCGACCGCAGCAGCAGGATATGGACGACCATCAGGACGAGTGCCTGCGCGGTCAGGCCAGGCAGCAGGAACGTGAGTGCTAGGCAGAGCAGCATCGCCCAGATCTTGGCGCGGGGATCGAGTCGGTGCAGCAGTGACCTGCCCGGGATGTAGGTATCAAATACCGTGGTCACGGCGTCCCTCTCGGGGGAGTGTCATGGCTCAAGACCTCGGAAGGTGCACCGTCCGCGACGATGCGCCCGCGGTCAAGCGCCACGACGCGGTCCGCCCGCGCCGCCAGGTCCATATGGTGGGTGACGGCGATGATCGTGGTGCCCACGGCCCGCAGCTCTGCCAGCCAGGCCAGTAGCTGGGAGAGCCCCCGCCCGTCCAGTCCCACGGTCGGTTCGTCGAGGATGATGGTCGGCGGCCCCATAGCCGCCAGGCAGGCCAACGTCACCGCGCGCTGGTCGCCATAGCTCAGCGTCGCCGGCGGCGCACCGGCGACCTCGCCCAGGTCGAAACGCGCGACCGCGCGGTCGAGACGCTCGCTCCTGTCCGGCAGGCCCAGCCGGGTCAGCCCGAATTCGATCTCCTCGCGCACCGAGGGCGCGAACAGTTGCTGCTCTGGTCGCTGGAAGAGAAAACCCACCTCGCGGGCCAGTGCGCCGGTCGGGCGGTCGCCGATGAGCTCTCCCTGTACGCGCACCCGTCCGCTCTGGGGCCTGAGGAGCCCGTTGAAGTGCCGGACCAGCGTGCTCTTCCCCGCGCCGTTGGGCCCCACGATGGCCAGGAACTGCCCGGTGGCGATGGCAAGGTCGATGCCCCGCAGGACCACCTCGTCGCCGGGGTAACCGTACTGCAACCCGGTGACCTCGATCGCCGGTCGTGCGCCATCCGGCGCAATCGTCGGCTTCAGGTCAGGCCACAGCGCGGTGGGGGCGATGACGCCGATCCCGGTGAGCCGGGCGACGCTGAGTGGGCCTGCCGTGTCGAATGCCGCTGCCGGCGCCTGCGGGTGCGAGAGCCGCCCCTCGGCCAGCAGGGCCACCTGCCCGGCCCGGCGCGCCGTCGCAATCTGCATCGTGGTCGTCACCAGCGTCGTGCCGGCTTGACGCAGCGCCTCAACGGCTGCCAATACCTCACGCTTGCCTTGTGGGTCCAAGCCGCCCAACGGCTCGTCCAGCACCAGCACGCTTGGCCGCATCGCCCAGAGCGCAGCCAATGCCAGCCGCTTCTGCTGCCCTCCGGAGAGTGCCCATGGCGCCCTTGTGCGGACACCGGTCAGGTCAAAACCGGCCAGTGCCGCGTCCACTCGGCGCGTGATCTCGAGAGGATCGACCCCCAGTGCCTCCAAGCCCCACGCCACCTCATCCTCCACCGAGGTGGTGAAGAGCTGGGTGGCAGCGTCTTGGAAGAGCAAGCCCACGGCGTCCACATCGGGCGGCGAGGCCAGAACATTGTGCCCGCCGAGGGTCACGACGCCTTCTGCCGTCCCCCCTGTGTGCCGCGGCGCCAGGCCCGCCAGTACGTGGCACAGCGTCGATTTGCCGGCACCACTGGCGCCCATCACGGCCAAGCTGTCGCCTTCTCCCAGCCGCAGCGAGCAGTCGCGCAGCACGGAGGTCGGGGAAGCCCCGGCGTGCGTCGGCGGATAGGCGAAGGATAGACGGTCTAGGTTGATCACAGGTCGGCAATCGCTCTGGGCAAAAAGACGCGGGGGAGGTATCGCCTCCCCCGCGCGGTATCAGTGTAGGTCGTTGGTCAAGCGGTTCGGTCGCTGTACCGTTCCAAAGGGGGATAGGCCCGGCGCACCGCCCAGTACAGCGGTATCCCGACGATGCAACCGCTCAACGCCTGGAGCGTGTTGGGTAGGATCTCCACGGCTGCCGCGGCCTGTCCCATCAGGATCACGCCGGCGACGAAGTACCCGGCGACCACGATGACGACCGCGGCCACCGAGGCGAGCACGCCGCGGATCACGTTGAGACCCGGGCGCAGGATCAGGCCCACGGCCAGGCCCTGCAGGCCGTGGACGATCAGTGAGAAGATAGCCCACTGGGGGAAGCCCATCAGGTCCGCCAGCGCCGTCCCCAGCCCACCGGCTGCGGCCGCCACCCAGGGCCCAAACGCACACGCGGCGAAGGTCACGCCCGCGTCCCCCAGGTGCACATAGCCGCCGCTCGCCGGCACTGGGATGCGCGGCAGCGTGGTCAGGACAAAGATGAGGGCAGCCATCAGAGCGGTCAGCGTGATGCGCCGGATGTTCACGGGCTTGGCCATCGCGGGCTTCCTTTCGGTACAGCAGTCACCCTCCGCATCATAGCACGCGGAGGGTGACTGGCAACTTCGGCTGCTCACTGACCGACCGAGACCGCGTCAGGGCGACATTTCTGGGTCTGTCATCCCGAAGGAACTGAGGGATCTGGCCGCCGCCGGCGCTGGACCGCTGGCACCCAATCTTCCCCCGACTAACGATCGTGGTGCCGCCGGTCCTCGTCGTCGTCCCTCACCACCGCGTTCAACACCACGCTCACCACACTCACGATGATGGCGCCCCAGAGCGCGGGCCAGAATCCCTCGATGTAGAACCCGAAGTTGAACACGTTGTTCGCCACTGCCGCCGAGATCAACAGCGTGATCGCGTTGACCACCAACGTGAACAGCCCCAGCGTCAGCAGAATCAGCGGACACGTCAGCAGCTTGAGCAGCGGTCGGATCAGTGCGTTGGCCAGGGCCAGGATCGCGGCCATAGCCGCGTAGACCACCCATCCACGACCGTCGTCCACGTGGATGCCCGGCACAACCCAGGCGGCAGCAAAGAGCGAAAGGGCGCTGATCGCCCAGCGGATAAGCAGTTTCATGCGATGGACCTCCTCTATGGGCCAAACTGTCTATCTATCTAATACGGGTTGGGGCACGCAAAGTTTCGCCAGGGAGCGCGCTTGCCCGATATCTCGATTCAAGTATGATCCTCGGAAGGTCGCGATGCCCATGGACGCCACAGATCGAGCCCACCCTCAACTCCGCATTGCCGTCTTCAGCGAAGAGCCGGCTGCCCTCTCTGAGTTGGTCTCTGCCCTTCCCCCTGATGTCTCAGCGGTTCGCATCACGGAGATGGCTCGGCTCGCAGACGATCTGACCGAGCCGTCGCCGGACGTGTTGGTCTTCGTGCTCCCCAGGAGTGATTACCCTCGGTCGCGGGATCTCGATGCCCTCCTGGATCTCGACAAGCAGGTTCCCTTGGTGTTAGTCGCCTGGGACCACGATATCTCGGTGCCCGTTCTCAGCGCGCTGATGCCATACAGACCCCTGGCCCTGATCTCGGCGCCTTTCGAGGCCCAGGGATTCCGCGCCATTCTCCGCAAGGCACTGGATGGTGGTCCTGTTGAGGATGAGGAGCCGCCACTGGACGTCACGCTGGCGGAGGCCAACCGCAAGCTCAACCAGCGGCTGCAGGAGATCAACGCTATCTACACCGTGGGAAAGTCGGTCGCCTCCTCGCTCGACACCGACGTGATCCTTGACCGCGTCGTCCTCGCCGCCGTGAACCTCACGCAGGCCGACGACGGCTTCATCGTCCTCCAGGAGGGAGAGTCCCTCTTCCTGCGCGTGGTCAAGTACCTCAACAGCCGGTACCCCGACCATCTGCACGACGAGACCACGGACAAGGTCGCGTGGCAGGTGATCCGTTCCGGGCGACCCACCATGCTCCATCGTGAGGCGCGTCTTTCGACCGGGATGCTGGTGCGGGCGCTGCTCTACGTGCCGCTCCAGACTCCCGAGTCGGGCACCATCGGCGTCCTCGGCGTCGTCAACCGTGTCAAAGACGAGCCCTTCTCTGAGAACCAGCTCTTCGCCCTCTCCTCGATCGCCGATTTCGCCGCCATCGCGCTGGACAATGCCCGGCTTTTCTCACAGCGCGAGGCGGAGCGATCCCGGCTCAGCGCCATCCTGGCGCGGGCTGCCGAGGCGATCATCGTCACCGACCCCGACACCCGGCTGTGGCTGTGGAGTGATGCCGCGGGCCGTCTGTTCGGCTTCGACGAGGACTCGCAGGGCTCCTTGCTGGATGAGTACGTCGAGAACAAGGGGCTGCGCGATCTCTTTACGAGAGCGGGCCAGGAAGGCAGCGCCGTCAAGTCCGAGATCGTCTTCGAGGACGGTCGCACCTATAACGCTCAGCTGAGCACCATCGAGTCAATCGGTCACGTCGTGGTGATGCAGGACATCACCAACCTGATGGAGTTGGACCGGCTGAAGTCAGAGTTCGTCTCCACGGTCTCCCACGACCTCCGCACCCCGTTGACGACCATCCAGGGCTACGTCGAGCTCTTGGACCGGGTGGGCCCGCTCAACGAGATGCAGCAGAACTTCGTCGGACGCGCTCTCAGGAGTCTCAACCACATCACCGAGCTTATCTCCGACCTGCTGGATATCGGGCGGATCGAGGCCGGCTACGACCTGGAGATGCACCGCACGCGGCTGGACGAGCTGATCCGGCTGACCGTGGACGCCACCCAGACCCAAGCTGTCAGTGCGGGCATCCACCTCACCGCGGATTTGCCCAGATCAGCGCTCTTGGTCTGGGGCAACCACCGCCGGCTGCGCCAGGTCATGGAGAACCTCATCAGCAACGCCATCAAGTACAATCGACCGCAGGGCTGGGTCAAGGTGCTGGCGCGCAGGGAGTCAGATCATTACCTGGTGCAGGTGAGCGACTCCGGCATCGGTATAGACACCACCGAGGAAGGCAGGATCTTCGACCGATTCTACCGTGTGCAAAGCCCAGAGACCGAGGATGTGCAGGGCACGGGGTTGGGGCTCTCCATCGTCAAGTCGGTGATCGAGAAGCACAAGGGCCGCGTCTGGGTCGAGAGCGCGCCCGGCGAGGGAAGCACCTTCACCTTCGTCTTGCCTGTCCTGGAAGACCGGCACTAGGGCAGGTAGGACACGGATCTGCACGGATGAACACAGATCTGATCTTCTGATCCGCGAGCACAGAGAGCGTGTTCCGGAAGCCCCACTTCATAGGACGTAGTGATGTAGACCTGGGACTTCATCCTCGGTCTTGGGCTGGCGAACCCGATTCCGCTCGAGCCGTCGTCCCGCCGAGCCCGTGAGGCCGCTACGCTGCTGTGACTTCCTCGCTCATCTGGCCCGGTGGTCGAATCTGATCCGTCGGGACCAGCGCCTCGACCGTGATGTCTCCGAACATCTCCTCTTGACTGGCGTCGATGCTGCGCTGCTTGATCAACTCCAGAATCGCCTGTAGCGTGACCACCGCCTCCAGCCGCGAGGGCTTGGGCGTCAGCAGCCGCTTGAACGTGATCTTGGCCCAGTTCGTGAGTCGCCGGCGAATCAACGTGATCTGGTCGGTGATCGAGATGCGCACGCGCTGGATCGCACCCTCAGGTGGCGGCGTCTCTGTCGGGTAGAGCGATGCCTCCGCGGTCGCCTGGAGATCCGCGATCTGCACCCCCGACATCAGCAGCGTGACAGTCTTGGGCCTGGGCGAGGTGCTGGTGCGGATGTAGGCGCGCAGCCCGGCGTGGTCGCGCTCGCGGAGCCAGCCGGCTGCTTCCTTGTACTGCCGATAGGCGCGCAGCTGGCGGATCAGCTCGTCGCCCACGTCCTCCTCGTCCACCACCAAGTTGGCCGATGCCGGTGGCTTGGGTAGCAGTGCCCGCGACTTGATCCACAGGAGCTTGGCGGCTACCGAGAGGAACTCGGTGCTCAGCTCGATCTGCATCGTCTCGCGCAGTCGCTCGACGTGGACCATGAACTCATCGGTGACTTGTGCCAGCGCCACCTTGGTGATGTCGAGCTCCCGCTTCTCGATGAGACGCAAGAGCAGGGCGAGGGGGCCTTCGAAGACCGGGGTGTGGACCTCATACCCCGGTGGTCGTGTGGAGATGTCGACGTCTGGCATAGCCCACACAGCATAGTCGAGAATCCCAATTTCGCAACCTTCGGTTTGGTTATTTGGGATATTGGGATAACTGGTTGGGATATCCCAGGTATTGTTTGGGATAATCTGTGGTACTATCTCGCTTGCTGCCGGGCCCCCCGGCTCTGCCTGAGAGATGTGGGAACATGGTTCTTCTGTTGGTGCAGTTGCTGATCGTGCTGGGTCTGCTGTTGTTGGCGGACCGATGGTTGCACCAACATCTCCAGGGCGTGCTGCTCCTCCTCACCGGTGACGACGACATCGCGCTCTGGCTCTACGCAACCGTCCTGCTCCCAGGCGTCGCGCTTCACGAGCTCAGCCACGCACTGGCTGCGCGCATCGTCGGGGTCAAGATCGGCAAGATCCAGATCCTTCCCAAACGCAAGGGCAAGCGCATCCAGCTCGGCTTCGTGCCCGTCCAAGAGACTGACTTCATCCGCGCCAGTCTGATCGGCGGCGCCCCCCTGATCGCCGGCAGCGTCGCCGTGGTGATCATCGGGCACTTTGTCTTCGGCACGCCGGAGATTCTAATGGCGATGTCGGCGGAGGGATGGGGCGCCGGACTGCGCCGGCTGCCCACCATGCTGCAGGCGCCCGACGTGTGGGTGTGGGTCTACCTGGTCTTTGCCGTCGGAAACACGATGTTGCCCAGCCGGTCGGATATCTACGCCTGGCCCTTCGCCGGGTTCGCCGCCGCTGTCGTGGCCGCGTTGATCGGCTTTCTCGGCGGGACTTCGCTGCTCTTGGATGGGGTCTCGCAGGTCCTGACGGTGGCCGTGCGCTGGCTGGTGCTGTTGGGGGCCAGCGTGCTCATCGTGGACTTGCCCATCTTTCTGGTGCTCTTCCTGATGGAGAAGGTGCTCGAGCGCGTGCGCGACCTGCGGGTCGAGTACCGTTGAACGACGTGGCCTGGAGGTATCTGTGAAGACGCATTGGCCGGCGGTGGTGATCCTGGTTGCCTATCTGGTCGTGGGCGGGCTCTATGCTTCCGCGACGCCGATCTGGCAGGCGCCCAATGAACCGGCACACTACAACTACATTCGCGCTTTGGCGACCGGCGAGGGCCTTCCACGGATGGCTCCGGGCGACTATGATCAAGACTACCTCAGCGAGCTG
>Ga0180430_10001983_pt1 | contig 19162 bp, 11 predicted proteins | sample SS_ome_9_FD_132999 | JGI IMG/M metagenome (GOLD analysis project Ga0180430, IMG submission 132999) | Hypersaline lake sediment archaeal communities from the Salton Sea, California, USA - SS_1_S_2 metaG | ecosystem: Environmental > Aquatic > Non-marine Saline and Alkaline > Hypersaline >... | reverse complement strand
TATCCGTATGGAGAATACGGCTGGACCGGTTCAACCCCACCCGTGCCGCCCAACACGGACGACGACGCCTATTTTGTGGACAACTTCGGCGGCACCTCTAGCGCCACGGCTATGGTCGCGGGCGCGGCGGCCTTGGTGCAGAGCTATGCCAGACAGGAGTTGGGCCACCGCCGCTACATCATGCCCCTCAAGCTCCGCCAGATCCTTTACGATTCCGGTGTGGCGCAGGCGGACGCCGGCGGCAACATCGGAAAGCAGCCGCGCATAGACGTGGCGATGGACCTGGTGGACACCTTCCTGGCAACGGCCAACTCAAGCTACCCGCAGCTGGCCGCCGACGAGCAGCTGACCGAGGGCGAGATGATCGCGCTGCGCGCACTGGGCGTGGGCATAATCTGCAAGGAGTTCAATCCTGTGGCCTCGGATCCCTCGTGCCCGGACAGCGTGGTCTTCCCGGAGGGCGAGAGGATCGCCGCGCACTACGATTTCGACGGCGACGGCAGGGCCGACCTCGTGAACTTCTCCGACGGCAACTGGAGGGTCGACCTCTCCAGCGAGGGTGCCATGGCAGACGGCTTCGGGGCGTGGGATGTGAACGTCACGTACACCGCCATAGACGGCGACTGCGGCGTCTGGCCCTACGTGGAGGACATGAACAGCGACGGCAGGGCCGACTTCGTGGCATACGACAAGTGCGCCGGCACATTCTACGTGGCGCTCACCGACACTGCGCTTACGCGCAACAACGTCTGGCACGGCTGGGATTGGGTAATAGATTACTCCAGCGAGTGGCACGACCAGATGGCCCTCGATCCGGAGGACGCCGACTACAGCAGGCCAGCACTCGGAGATTATAACGACGATACCGTTGCCGATATTGGCATTGCGTGTTCCGATGGTTTTGTAAGGGTAGACTATGGAGATGGCTCTGCGGGGTCACTGGGTACGTTTGATTGGGCTGCGCAGCTGTTGACGGACGAGATGTTGTTACAGGCGCCAGGATGGGCATATGTGATAGCGCCGGCGGATTATAATCAAGTCGGTCGAATATCTTTCGGGGTGAAAGTGCCGGATGGTCATCCGGATGAGGGGAAGATGTACATTATTCCCCAAAACGGTCTAGCATTCTATCCCGATAATGACTTCATGGAACTTGCACCTCCTGTTTTTGGTGGGAACGATGTCGTGCCCCTAGCTATGGCCTATCTTACTAGTTCGCTAGCTGTTGGCACAAAGAGCATAAATGGAGATTGGAAAATAACGAACGATACAGACTATACTATTCTTGCTGACGTGTCGCCAAATTATGTCTATGGAGATGGAAAATGCCATCCAGTCGTTGGCGATTTTGACAACGATGGTTTTGACGATCGTACCGTTATGTGCCCCAACGAGTGGAGGATCGCTTATTCTGGAAGCGACTACGACTCGTTAAAGGATGGTGATGGCACGCGTCATATTGCGCTTGGGTATTCTTCTGGCGGGTTGCCCGGAAGGTCTTATTCTGGCGGCATCAGCTACTCCTACGCCCAGCAGCTCATGAACCTCTATCAGGCGCAGCACCCCGGCGAGCCGGTCCCGATCATGGTCGACATGGTTTCGGTTAGTACTCAGTAGGTTTTTGCCATAGAGTAAATGTTTAAAGGGGCCTCGTGCCCCTTTTTATTTTCACATCCCCTCCCCCTGGATGGGGGAGGGTTAGGGAGAGGGTGACCTTGAATCATCTCGCCACGAATACAAGCTCTCTGCTTGCTATCAATATCACCGTGATAATGATCCCGACATAAGTGGGTAAAAAATAACCTGTTATATCAGTTATCCGCCGCATTGTATTCGTCTAACCGTCTGATAAATAAAGACAATAATATCACCCTCACGATGGCACGATAGTTGCTAATTTCTATTGTGCCTAAATTTTTTCGATGGGGGGAGGAGTTATGAAGAGAACGCTGAGTATTGCCATTGCAATCTTTTTTCTCCTTTTGCCAGGCGTATCAAGAGCACAAGCCTGCAATACGGTTGATATTGATTCAGATATCATGTCGAAATCAGCAATGATCACCGCTATTGAAGATGCTCTAAGTGATTATCAGCAGGGCGGAGTGTATGGGATCTGTTTTGACATGCACGATGAGGCGTTATTGCTTGGTGCGGCTGATATTTCATCTTCCTTCCTGTTGGAAATCCCTGAAGGGGAGTCGCATGATGTCTACATCGAAGGCCTGATGCTGGATAATTATACGGCCAATCCCGTTTCACACGAATTTATCAAGGTGGTCAATAACGGCAGTGGAACCGTTACGATAGATAATATTTCATTATCAGACATAAAGAATGGCCTGCTGCTCGAAGGCGGTGGTAAGACTGAGGTCAAGTCTTCAACTATCGCCGGAGATACCTCGAAATCTGGAAATTGCATCGAGATAGCGTCTGCCGGCGCCGTCCTGAACGGCGTGCAGGCCTCCGGCTGCGGAGACGGCGTCAAGGTGGATGCCGACGATGTGAGCATCACGAACGGTTCGGTTATAAAGGGCCACAAGATAGGCGTCCATATTATGTCGGGTGCTGAGAAGACCGATGTCTCTGGAAGCCTTATCTATTATAACGACGACGGCGATGATGGGAATCTCAGGCGCTTCGATGGAATCAGGATAGAGGACGACGCCCTCCATGAGATAGTCTTTTACGATATTGTGGATGACGAACCAGTTCCACTGCTTGAGGGAGAGAATATCATAGAATATGAAGCCGGGCCCGCCTATTTGCTGATGGACATACCTGACGGCAAGACGGGCGTCGTGGAGTTCTTCATCAGCGAGGAAGATGAAGAGGGTGGTTGCGACGCGGTATACTCATTTAAGCAGGCCTGTACCAATCTTGATGGCATGACTAACCCCGTCAGCATCAAGTCCTCGGTCATGGCTTATGGCCCGGTACGTGTGACTATACCTCCGGAGCATCTCGATAAGACGGTTGTTGCCGTATATACTGATCCCGATAGAGGTACGGCAGGTATTTCGCGACAGTTTTCCCTTTCTGAGAATAGCGGCGGCGTCGTCGCCTTCGTCTCCAGCCCCTACGACATCCCGACGACCAGCGGGCTCGCCGGCGACGATGCGGCGCCCAGCATGCCGGAGGAGGAGGACGACGGCGGCGGCTCCGGCATCGGCGGCGACGGCATCGGCACCGAGGGCGGCGACGGGGTCATCGAGGCGGCCGGCGGCGTGGCCGGCGGCTGCGGCGGCGGCGGGGCCTCGCTCGCGGGCGACTCCTTCCGCACCGTGGCTCTGCTCATGGACCTGTGGTGGAACCTCCTGCTCGTCGGCGTCATCCTGGGCGTCCGCAAGGCCTACGCAAGGGTCCACAGAGAACCCAGGCGCCCCCGCCACAGATAATCCAACTGCCTACCAGTAACTACCTGCTTCCTAGTGGTAACTACCGTTACCAGTAAGAAGCAGGTTCTTACTGGTATGCCCCTTTACCAGTAGGAACCAGGTAGTTACTGGTCAGTTTCTGGGCATCGATGTATAGAAAATGGTCAGATAAGGCACCGGCTTGCTTGATTTTATTAAGGATATTTTGGCAAGCCGATTGCAAAACAGTCATTTGTGAGGATACGAGCACACGGACTTCATTACCATGTTATTGCTCGCTGTAATAATGGCGAGGATTTGCTGCTGGAGGCCTATGATTGCGAGTATTTGCTGGAATATATTAGATATTACATTGAGTTACACCAATGTAAGTTATTCAATTATGTCATCATGCCTTCTCACGTTCACTTGATGCTTTCGACATTAGGCGGACAACAAATTGATGGAGTAATGCATGATATTTGTCTTATGTACGCTCACTATTACAATAAGAGATATCAAAGGGGAGGGCACTTCTGGCGTCATCGTTATAGGAGCAAGATCATAAGCGACGATTACTATGCCTTGGCGTGCTTGAGATATATCGACAGGAATCCTGTTGCTGCGGGATTAGTGAACGAGGCGAGCAAATGGCCTTGGAGCGGCCATGAATTTTACGCGTACGGAAAAAGGCGTGATTTTATTACAGCTCATCCAGCCTATTATCTCTTGGGGGATAACAAATTAGAAAGAAAGATGAAGTACAGGGCATTGTTTTCCGTGGCGAAATTTTCTGATACGGACGACAAGGTTCTCTTTGAGTCAAAAACACATGTTACTTCAAGGCGTTACAAGGCTTCCGCTCAAAGAACGATGGGTGGAATAAGAAAATTACTGCCTTAGGATATACCAGTAACTACCTGCTTCCTACTGGTAGTCGTTGCTACCAGTAACAAGCAGGTTCCTACTGGTAGTCGTTACTACCAGTAACAACCAGGTAGTTACTGGTTGAGCTTTCGTTTCAGCTGCTTGAAGTGCTCCCTTGCAGGCGGGAAGGATTTGGCTATCGCCTCGATCGTCGGCAGGTACTTGCGCGCGGCCTCCCGGTCGCCGCGCTCCAGGTAGAGCTCGGCGTACGTGCCGTAGAGGCTGTAGCGGATGTCGGGCGTCAGCTTCTCCTTGCGGTCGACCGCCAGCGCCTTCCTCAGGTAGTCCTCCGCGTGTCCCAGGTCATGTTTCTGGAAGTAAGCGTCGCCGAGCGATATGTAGATCGTGGGGCGGTAGCGGCGTATGAGCCCCGCTGCAGTGCTGCGGGGCGAGTTGCTAAAGTCCAGCGCGGCCTCGAAGTACTCTATGGTGTGGTCCGGCTCCGCCATCTGTTGCGCCGCCAGCCCCATGCCGATCATGATCTCCACGCCCGTCGTCTCGCCCTCGATCTGTTGCGCGAGCTTGAGCCCCTCGTTGTAGTGCGCCAGCGCCTCTTTGGCCTTGCCGCTCTTGAGCATGAGGTTGCCCAGACCGTTGAGCAGCCTCACCTGCATCTCGATGAGCCTGTGCTCGCGCGCGAGCGCAAGCCCCGCCTCGTAGTGTTCGCGCGCCCCGGCCAGGTCGTGTATCTCGTCGTGGCGCAGGGCGTTGCCCAGCAGATAGTGCTTGCCCGCGATCCTCTGTGCTTCTTTGCCCGCCTCCGACTGCTTAAGCTCCCCGCGCAGGATCTCCACGGCCTCCTTCACGCGCCCGGAGGTCAGAAGGGCATGCCCCAGCTCGTTGTTCGAGATCGATCCGCGCTCCGCTTCCTTGAGCAGCTGGCCCGCCACCTCTGCGCTTCGCCTGAAGCGCTTCACCGCATCCTCCACGCGTCCGTTGCGAAGGTCGACGCTGGCGAGGTAGTTCTCCAGCCTTATCCTCTGCGCCGCGTGCTCCTGCCCGCTCCCCACCGTGGCCAGCGCCTCGGAGAACGAGCGCCTTGCGTCCTTGAGGTTCCGCCTGCGGAGCGCCAGAAGCCCCAGCCTCTCGGCCGAGTCCGCCTTGAGCGATCGCGCAAGCTCCCCCTCCGCCGCAAGCCCGGCGATCGACGTGTACGCCGAGCGCGCGTCGGCGATGCGATGCGCTCGCTCGTACGCCTCGCCCAGCGCCGCCAGCACCTTCGCACGCGCCTGGGCGTCGTCGGGTCCCGTGAGATCGAGCTTGAGCCTCAGGTGCGCGGCCGCCTCCAGCGGCTCGTCGTTCTCCAGTGCTCGAGAGATGAGCCGCTCCAGCGCGGGAAGTCGCTCCGGCGACTCGCTCCCGTAGGCCACGTGCAGGTCAATCTCCGCGCGTTCCCTCCGCTTGCGGCCGCCCACGAGCCCGGCGATCAGCTGCCCCGCGATGCGGTCGTGGCATTCCTGGCGCATCTCGGCGGGCATCGCCTCGCGTATGACGCGCGCGGCCATCTCGTTTAAGAACTCGACGCGGCCGTCGTGGCGCTGGTTGTGCGCCAGCTCCGCCTCCATGAGCATCAAGAGCTCCTTGTCGATCGCGTCGGCTGCGGAGGTAGACGCCAGGTCCTCCACGCTCACCGGCCTCTGCCAGCACGCCATGAGAAGCGCCAGCCCCTGCGCCTCGTCGGTGAGCATCTTGAGCTTTCGAAGCACGGAGTCGGCAAGCGACCTCGACGGCGGCGCCTTGGAGAAGTCCACGCCGATCGCCTTGAGCGTCGCCGCGTCCGGCCTGCCGGCCAGCGAGAAGAGCCTGCCCTCGCTGATCATCTGCTCCAGGTGCTCGGTGAGAAACAGCGGGTTCCCGCCGGTGCAGCCGGCCAGCTGCTTGACAACCGTCCGGTCCGGCCTCTCGCCCAGCATCGTCTCAAGATACTCCGCCACGTCCTTGTCGCCGAAGTTGGCGAGCTCCACGCAGTGGCACATCGCGTGGTCCACGTTCAGCTCCGACAGTACTCGCTCGGCGTCCATGCGGTCGGTGCCCACGGTGAAGACGAGCGCGATGCGCGGGCTCGCGGCGTCGGGCAGCCTCTGCTGGAGCCTGAGCCTCCGCGCCAGCGTCTTGAGCGTCTCGAGCCTTTCGCCGTCGCCCTCCCTCACGAAGCGCTCGATGTCGTCGACGAGCACCGCGTGCGCGGGCGCCCGGCTCTGCCCGGCCTCGCATATCCGGTCGATGAGGGAGGGGGGCATGTCGTCGCCCTCGCCGATGAGCGTGACGTCCATCTCCATCTGCTGCGCGAGCGGCTTTGCGAACTCCAGCATCCTGGTCCTGCCCGTCCCGCGCCCGCCGGCGATGCAGGCCGCCGGCGCCGCGTGCCGCTTGCCCTCGGCCACGGCCCCGAGGCTGGCCTCCACGATCTTGCACTCCTCGCGGCGGCCGACAAGTTTTCCCTCCTTCGGCAGATAGGCCAGAAGCGTCTGCATGCACTCCGGGTCGCGCCTCGTGGGCGAGCTGTACTGCAGCGCCTGCGCCGCGACTATCGCGGAGGGATAGCGGTCGTCGGGGTGGTGCGCCATCAGCTTCATGACGATTCGGTCGAGGTAGGCCGGCACGCCGGGGCGGTACTTCGACGGCGGCTCGGGCTCGATCTCGAAGTGACGCCTGAGCGTCGCCATCGGGTCCTTGCGCCCGTTCTCCCCGATCACGTTGAACGGCGCCTTGCCCGTGAGGCAGTGGTAGAAGGTCACGCCCAGCGAGTACAGGTCGCTGCGGTGGTCCGGCGGGGGGTAGTCCGCGCCCTTTGGATCCCTAAGGCGCATCGCGATCAGCTCAGGCGCCATGTAGTTGGGCGTCCCGCCCGGCCGGTCCGGCGGCCTGAAGGTGGCCAGACCGAAGTCGATGAGCGCCAGCACCGGGCTGTCGCCGGCCTGCCTCAGGAGCAGGTTGTGCGGCTTTATGTCCAGGTGCAGAAGCTTGTGCCCGCGCAGGTACTCCAGCGCGCGCAGCGACTGCAGCAGGAGCTCCTCCAAAAGCGCCACGGGCGCGAGCAGGAGCTTGGTGAGATCGCCCGCGGTGAGTAGTTCGCTGGTGAAGAAGTACAGCCCCGTGTCGGTGTCCAGGCCGAAGTCGAATATCTGTCCGATGTTGGGGTGGCCCAGCGATTTGAGGATGGCGAACTCGTTCTTGAAGCGGTCCGCCACGTCCTCGTGCGACTTCATCGGGTTCCACTTGAGGAACTTGAGCGCGATGGGCTCACCCTGCGGGTCCACCGCCTCCCAGACCACGCCCCCGCCGCCCTCGCTCAGCTTCCTCGAGAGCTCGTATTTGCCCTGGACGACGTGGCCCGGGGCCGTGGGGCCGCTTAGGGAACTCTGCACCGCCATGGCGTGAGATTATATAGGAAATCCGGAGGAAAATGAAGGCCTTATTGCCGGCCGGCGCCTATGAATAGGTCCTGTAGTCGATGTTCGGGAAGATGTTGTCCTTCCACTCCAGCTCGCCAACGAAGCTCATGTCCAGGCGCATGTTCCTGATGTCCTCGTAGAGTTTGTTGAATCGCCACAGGTGCTCCTTGGTGCGCTTGACCGCGTACTCCACCATAGTCCCGCTGTTCATGATGAAGGCCCAGTCGGAGCTCTGTGCGAGCAGAAGCTCTCGGGCCATCTGGTTGAGCGCGCGCCGGAGGTTGTCGTCGGGGTTCGGATAGGCCCTGGCGTACTCGGTCATACAATAGGCCGCCTCGTGCAGGTGACGGTAGATCCAGTCGTTGGTCCCGTTGCACCATACCTCAGCGTAGCCCTTGTTGCCCCAGCTCGACTCGGAGGGAGTGGCGAGCTGGTTCTTCGGGTGGTGGTGCAAATACTCCCAGGGCGTGGCCAGCTTCACGTCCTGCTGATCGCAGCAGGCCTTGCGCATGACGAAGTTCAGCCAGTCCACCCCCTCGTACCACCAGTGGCCGTACAGCTCCGCGTCGTACGGAGCCACGATGATGGGCGGCCTGCCCATGACGCCCTGCAGGTAGTCGCACTGGCGCTGGCGGTTGAAGACGAAGTTGCCCGCGTGCGCGGCCGCGGTCTCCCGCGCCCACTGAGGGTCGTACGGCTCCTTGTGCTCGGTTGGGCCGGTGATGCGGTAGTACTTGAAGCCGGTCATCGTCCTGATGCCGTCGCGGTGGATGTAGGGCTTTATGTACTCGAAGTCGAGGTCGAAGCCGATGTCGCGGTAGAAGTCGCGATAGGAGAGATCGCCAGGGTAGCCCTCCTTGGCGCTCCAGACCTGCTTGGAGCTCTCGTAGTCGCGGCCGAAGGCGGCCACGCCCGATGGCGTGTAGATCGGAGTGTATACTCCGTATCGCGGCCTGGAGTCGGCGTGCAGTATGCCGTGGGTGTCGACGAAGAAGAAGCGTATGCCGTGGTCCCAGAGGATCCCGTCGAGCCCAGGGAAGTAGCCGCACTCGGGCAGCCATATGCCGCGGGGCCGTACGCCCAGGTGCCTCTCGTGCGTCTCGCAGGCGACGCTGATCTGCGCGCGCACCGCCTCGTGCGAGACGCGCAGCAGCGGCAGAAAGCCGTGCGTGGCGCCGCAGGTGATGATCTCGAGGTTGCCGCGCTCCATGAAGTGCCGAAAGCCAGCCACCAGGTTGCGCCCCCAGCGTTCCTCGAAGATGTAGCGCGCGCGGTTGAGCTTGTGGTGGTACATCTCCACGGTGCGCCGAAAGTGCGGCTCGTGCCTTGTGCGCCACATCTCCTTGTCGGCCAGTTCGATGGACTTGCCCAGGTGCCTGGCGTAGCGCTCCTGCAGCAGCCCGTCGGTCATCATCGACATCAGCGGCGGCGTGAGCGACATCGTGATGCGGAAGTCTATGCCGTCGTGCGCCAGCCCCTCGAAGGTTTCGAGCAGCGGGATGTATGTCTCGCTCATCCCCTCGAAGAACCACTGCTCCTCCAGGAACTCCTCGTGCTCGGGATGGCGCACGTACGGCAGGTGCGCGTGCAAGACTATGGAGAGATATCCTTTGGTCACTGTTTCCCCCAAAAAGGTGCCATGTCAGGGATTGCCGTACGGTGTCAGCGCGCCTCGGACCAGGTGCTGCCGGCGGGAGAGTGCCCCGCGCCCAGGCTCTCGACGTCGTAGAAGACCGCCTCCACGCTGGATCCGGTGATCGACGCGAGCCTGCCCCTCATCAGAAGGTCGAAGAAGTAGGGGCCCAGTATCCTCTTGAGCAGATCCAGGTCGGCGTCCGTATACTCCTCGACGTCGGAGACGAGCTTCTCCCCCGAGGGCGTCACCACCATCCACTTTATCGGTCCCGGCTTGGCCAGCCCCTGCGGGGGCAGCTTCATTATGTTGGAGCGGCTTATCGTGAAGAACTCGCCGGCGGCGTTCTTGACGCCGATGTCCAGGCACAGCCTCTGCTCAGGGTTGGCGAGCCTCAGATACCAGTTGCCCAGCCTGTCGAAGACCTCCACGTCCCAGAACCTGCTGCCGTGGGTCGTGCCGGTCTGACTGATGTCGTAGAAACGCAGCGTGAGCTTGCCCGCGTGCCCGGCCTGTTCCAGGCTGCGCCTGAGCGAGTCGTTCGTCACCTCCCAGTAGGTGAAGACGAAGGAGGGGTCGACGACCAAGAGCACGACGCGGTCCTTGCCGTACTCGTCCGGTAGAGCGGCCTCCGCGGGCATGGCCATGCCGTTGTGCGCCACGCCTATGTCGAACTTCGTGGCCTCGGTGACGAGCCTCTCGGCGGCGTCGTGCGTGACGGTAGAGACCAGCGACTCCAGCTTCGTCAGGTCCGGCAGCTCGACCTTGGGCATGCGGCGCGCCCGGTGCTCCTTGGCGCGCTCCGATAACACGGCCGCCCTGGCGGCCTTCTTTATCTTCTTGGCCCTCTTAGCCTTGGCCTTAACCCTCTTGGTCCTGACCGCGGTCTTCTTGCGTTTAGCCTTCTTGACCTTGACCTTGACCTTGACCTTTTTCACTTTGGTCTTCTTGCGCTCAGCCTTAGCCTTCTTGACCTTGACCTTTTTCACTTTGGTCTTCTTGCGCTCAGCCTTAGCCTTCTTGACCTTGACCTTTTTCACTTTGGTCTTCTTGCGCTTAGCCTTAACCTTCTTGGTCCCGACCTTGGCCTTCCTGCGCTTGACCTTAGCCTTAACCTTCTTGGTTTTAACCTTGGCCTTCTTGGTCTTCCTAGCCATCACCACCTCCGATCGCGCAGAATCTTATATCAGGAAACCGCCATAAAGCAACAGGCTCATTGCCGCTTGTGTTAAGCTCTGGCGGGGTTTATCCTGTACGGCATGAAGGGCAGAGGCAAAGGCCGCGGGCGCAGGCATTCGGGCGGGCGCAGGAGCTCGCGCCCGGGCAAAAACACCAGGAGGAGGTCGCCAGCGCAGGCTCCGGGCGGCAAGGCGAGGTCGATAGTCGGGGAGCTCAGGCTCCATCGCGACGGCTACGGCTTCGTAGTGCCCGAGCAGGGCGGACAGGACATATTCGTGCCGGCCCGTTTCGTGGGAGATGCGCTTCACACCGACATCGTGGAGGTGAAGGTCGTCGGGGGCAGGGGGGCGGGCCCCGAGGGCCGAATCTCGAGGATCGAGCGACGCGCGGTGGAGCGGCTCGTGGGCAGGCTCAGCCGGCACGGCAACACCTACGAGGTGGTGGCCGACGACCGCAGGGTCCGCCACAGGATTATGGTCCCAGGCGCCGCGCTCGGCGGCGCCGCAAAGGGCGACAACGTCGTGGTGCGCATAACGCAGTACCCGCGCGGCGACGAGCCGATGCACGGCGAGGTCGAGGAGGTGCTGGGCGAGCGTGGGGGCCCCCGAACGGAGGCGGCCGCCGTCATCGTGCGCCACCAGCTCAGCCGCGACTTCAGGAGCGCGACGCTGGACGCGGCCAGGGCGGCCGCCTCGTTCGAAGTGGACGAGGAGCTGGGCCGGCGCGAGGACCTGCGCGGGGTGCCGTTCGTGACGATCGACGGCGAGACCGCCAAGGACTTCGACGATGCGGTCGCGGTGCGGCGCGAGGGCGAGATCATGAAGCTGTGGGTGTCGATAGCCGACGTCTCGCACTTCGTAAGGCCCAACACCGCGCTGGACGCCGAGGCCTATGAGCGGGGCACGTCGGTCTACTTCCCGGGCGACTGCCTGCCCATGCTGCCGGAGGCGCTCTCCAACGACGCCTGCAGCCTAAGGCCCGGCGAGCCCAGACTCACCTTCACGGCCGAAATGGACATAGATGGAAACGGCCGGACCGTCGCCAGCAAATTCTATCGCAGCATCATAACGAGCCGGGCCAGGCTCACATACACGCAGGTGAGGCGCGTCCTCGTGGAGAACGACCGCGAGCTCGCGCGCGAGCTGGGGGATGTGGCCGAAGGGCTCCGCCTGATGGAGAAATGCTACGGGAGGCTGCGCCGCAGGCGCGCCGAGCGCGGGTCCATCGACTTCGACCTGCCCGAGCCGGAGATAATGATCGACATGCAGGGCAGCGTAGATGACATCGTGCGCTCGGAGCGCCACGTGGGCCACATGATGATCGAGGAGTTCATGATCGCGGCCAACGAGGCGGTGGCCGAGTTCCTCACCGATCGCGGTCCGGGCTGCGTCTACAGGGTCCACGACGCGCCGCCGGAGGAGAAGCTGGCGGAGTTTGCCGTGATGGTGCACAATCTGGGCTACGGCTCGCGCATAGGCACGAGCGTGGGTCCGGGCAAGCTCGCAAAGGTCGTGAGCTGGGCCCACGGAAAGCCCTTCGAGCGCCTGGTCAACCACACGCTTTTGCGCTCGATGTCCCAGGCCGTCTACAGCGCCGAGAACAAGGGCCACTACGGCCTGGCCTCGCGCTGCTATTGCCACTTCACCTCCCCGATTCGCCGCTATCCGGACCTCATGGTCCACAGGCTGTTGGCCCATGCGCTGGCGGGGGCGGGGCGGAAGGGCAGGCACGGGGGAAAGGGGAGCGCGAAGGTCCATGGGCTGGGCGAGGCCGCGGCGCACTGCTCCAGGCGCGAGCGGATAGCCATGGAGGCCGAGCGCGAGATGGCCAAGATGTATGCGGCCAAGTTCATGCAGTCCAAGATCGGCGAGGAGTTCGACGGGGTCATATCCCACTGCGCCAAGTTCGGCTTCTTCGTGGAGCTGGTCGATTACTTCGTGGAGGGGCTGGTGCACGTCACCACGCTGGGCGGCGACCGCTACGATCTGGACGAGACGGGCTGCTCCCTGGTCGGCAGGCGCAAGAAGAGGGCCTTCAAGGTGGGCGACGAGGTGAGGATATCAGTCGAGGAGGTGGATATTCCTGCGAGGGAGATACTTTTTGAGCTTGTCTAAAGTTCTGCTTTATGTATTCTAAAACCAGTTTCGTGGTTGTGCTTGCAAGACTCTGTAATTAAAAGAAAAAGGCGGCCAAAACGCTCCCAGGATTGGCTTGACTGCGGATGGCCCCAGCCCGTATCATTATAGTATGTTTCGAAAGGAAGGTGCGATCCGGTGAAGAAGATGACCGAGATATCGATCATGGGCCAGAAGTTCATGATCAAGAGCGAATCCAACGACGACTACGTCCAGAGGATCGCAGGCTATGTCGACCAGAAGATAGACGAGGTCATGCAGAGCACGAAGTCGGTGGCATCGCTCAACGTGGCCATACTGGCCGCCATGAACATCGCCGACGAGTTCTTCAAGTTCAGGATGGAGAAGGAGGACAGGTTCGATGAGGCTGAGAAGAAGATTAAGGATTTGATAGAACTTGTTGAATTACAGCTGTAAATTGTTCTTTGAGACATATTTAAGGATTTCCCCTGCGGGGTGCGTGATTGGCGTCTAGGCATTTTAGAACCGTCACTGCCATTTTCGGGGATCGTTCCCTGCCGTGGTGAGCATGCCCGCGCTCTCAGGGTCCGGGGACACGATACTTATTTCGATAGGTCGTCCCGGGCCTCAGAGACGAAATAAGTTTCGTGTCCCCGGTTTTAGCCCTGTGAGCGCGGGAAGCCTGAAACGGCATATAGATCACCCACCTGATTGAGTCGGGTTCAAAATGGTGATGCCACACGGCTTATGCGGGGGATTTTTTTATCCGACAGCCTCTGGGCGCGCAGGGCCCCCAAAGCCGGCCCTTAGACGTAATTATTTGATATCTCAGGTGTTTGTCTGGGGATGGCGCAGGCGGGGGCTAGCTAATTTTATTGAATTGTGTTCGAGTATGATTTATAGCCTCATGAGTTCTGGGGGCGAACGAACCCGAGTTCTTACGGAGCTTATTGAGGCGGAAGGTGGATCGGTTTAGCAGGCACAATACCTCGAAAGAGGGTTTTAAATCAAAGGCGTGGCGCATGAATGCGCGCGCTTTGAATCAATCTTCTCACATTGTTGAGACGATATGTTGGCGAGGCCTTTCATCCTAGATCGCTCTTTTTAGAAGCGACACAGGCTTCGCCGCCTGCCTAGCCGGTTTCAATTCCGCCTCGGGTTCGACCCGCCCCCCCTTCAACGGGAGCGACGATGACATCCGAGAGCAAAGTCCACCTGTACAACCGCATGCTTGCCACCCGCGACGAGCTCGCGCCCGCCGAGGTCAGCCGCATGAGCGACGAGATCCAGCGCCGCGTCATGAACATGGAGGAGTACCGGACCGCGCTGCGCGTGGGCCTTTACTCCGCCTACAAGAACGAGGTCCGCACCGAGAAGCTCTTCATAGAGGGGGACAAGCACCGCAAGGAGATCTACTTCCCGGCCGTCGCCGAGGAGGGTGGCGGACTCAGCTACTATCGCGTCTGCAACCTCGAGGAGCTTCTTCCCCACGACGAGGGTTTCCCCCAGCCCACGGCGAATCAGAGCAGGCTGCGCGACGTGAAGAACCTGGGCGCGCTCATCGTCCCCGGGGTCGCCTTCGACCTGACCGGCAAGCGGATGGGCTTCAGCGACGGCTTCTACGACGAGAGCCTGCGCGCCTTCGACGGCGTGCGCATCGCGCTCGCGTACGACTTCCAGGTCGTGCCTACGCTCCCGATGGGTCCGTTCGAGAGGCTCATCGACTGGATAGTGACCGAGCAGCGGGTGATCCGCTGCATGAGATAGCGAACGAGCGCGCGGGGTCCTTTCCCGCGCCTTAACATATAGGAGGTAGCCGTGCTTTTAGAACTGTGGCAGGCGATAGCATTTCTGGTGGTCTCGATCGGCGTGGGATTCATCGTAGGCACCACCGTTAGGCGTCACGTAGGGAAGCGGAGGCTCGAGGAGGCTCAGCATAAGGCGCAGTCGCTCATCAAGGACGCGGAGCAGCAGGCGCGCGCGACGAGCAAGGAGGCGGAGCTCTCCGCCAAGGACATGCAGCTTCGGGCCCGCGAGGAGTTCGAGAAGGAGTCCCAGGAGAAGCAGAAGGAGCTGGGTCAGCTCGAGAAGCGCCTCCAGCAGAAGGAGGACAACCTCGAGAAGAAGTTCGGCCTCATGGAGAAGAAGGAGGAGGACCTGCAGCGGGACGAGCAGTCGATAGCCGACCGCAAGAAGCACGTCGAGGGGCTGGAGAAGCGCTACATGGACCTGGTCACCGAGACGAAGAAGAAGCTGGAGCAGCTGGCGGGCGTGAGCACCGAGGAGGCCAAGAGGCAGCTCAAGGATGCGCTCATCGACGAGGCCAAGCAGGACGCGGCCCGCGACATACTGGAGATAGAGGAGCGCGCGAAGGAGGAGTCGCAGAAGAAGTCGAAGTACATAATCTCCACGGCCATGGAGCGCATGGCCTCCGACTACACCGCCGAGCGCGCGATATCCGTGGTGCAGCTGCCCAGCGACGACATGAAGGGCCGCATCATCGGTAGAGAGGGCCGCAACATCCGCGCGCTAGAGGCCGCGACCGGCATCGACATAGTCATAGACGACACGCCGGAGGCGGTCATCCTCTCCGGCTTCAACCCGGTGCGCCGAGAGGTCGCCCGTATCACTCTGGAGAACCTCATTGCCGACGGACGCATCCATCCGACTCGCATCGAGGAGATGGTGGAGAAGGTGACCAAGGAGGTCGAGGCCTCGATCAAGGAGGCCGGCGAGCAGCTCTGCCTGGAGCTCAACGTGCCCAACGTACACCCAGAGCTCGTGAGGCTCCTGGGCTCGCTCAAGTACCGCTACAGCTTCGCGCAGAACGTGCTGCAGCACACCAAGGAGGTCGCCTACCTCTCCGGCATGATGGCGGCGGAGCTGGGGCTCGACGAGGCCAAGGCCCGTCGCGCTGGGCTTTTGCACGACATCGGCAAGGCGGTGAGCCACGAGGTCGAGGGCAGCCACGCCCTCATCGGCATGGAGTACGCCAAGAAGTACCGCGAGGATCCCGACGTGGTGCACGCCATCGGCGCCCACCACGAGGACCTGGAGCAGAACTCCGCGCTGGACATGGTGGTCGACGCGGCCGACGCCCTCTCGGGCGCCCGCCCCGGCGCGCGCCGCGAGGTCCTGGAGGCCTACGTCAAGCGCCTGGAGGACCTGGAGCGCATCTCCAAGTCCATCTCCGGCGTCGAGAAGTCCTACGCGATACAGGCCGGGCGCGAGGTCCGCGTGATGGTGGTCAACGACGAGGTCAGCGACGCCGACGCGCTCGTGCTCAGCAAGGACATCGCGAAGAAGATCGAGCAGGAGATGACCTATCCGGGCCAGATCAAGGTCACGGTCATCCGCGAGACGAGGGCGACGGAGTATGCAAAATAGTCAGGCTAAGGTTAAGGCTGAGGCTAAGGCTAAGGACTGCTAAACCTCAACCTCAACCTCAACCTCAACCTTCTTGGAGTTTCAGGGATTACAGTGAAGATCTTGGCGATAGGAGACATCTTCGGCAGGCCGGGGAGGAGGGCGATCCGTGAGCTCCTGCCCGGCCTGATCCGCGAGCGGTGTGTGGACTTCGTCGTCGCCAACGCCGAGAACGCCGCGGGGGGCAGGGGGCTGACGGCTAAGATCGCCGAGGAGCTCTTCGAGTCGCCCATCGACGTCATGACCGCCGGCAACCACATCTGGGAGCACGAGGACATACGGCCCTTCTTCGATACCCACCCCGTGCTGCGTCCCCACAACGTGAGCGAAAAGCTGCCCGGCAAGGGCTACGGCGTCTTCGAGACCAAGGCCGGTTTGCCCATAGCCGTTGTGAGCCTGCAGGGCACGATCTACATGGACGAGAAGGGCGAGCGCGCCCTGAACCCCTTCGTGGCCGCGGACGCCCTGCTGCCGGGCCTCCGGGAGAAAAGCCCGGTCGTCTTCGTCGACTTCCACGCCGAGGCCACGAGCGAGAAGCGCGCCCTGGGGTGGTACCTCGACGGGCGCGTCACGGCCTTTTTGGGCACGCACACGCACGTGCAGACCGCCGACGAGGAGGTCCTGCCGATGGGTACGGCCTATATCTCGGACCTGGGCATGACCGGCCCCCATGCGTCGGTCATAGGGCTGGCCAAGGAGGTTGCCATAAGGCGCTTCGTGGAGGGCATCTAGAAGGGCTTCAAGGTCGCGGAGGAGGGAGTTCGCCTCGAGGGCGTCGTGGTCGAGGTGGACGAGCGCACCGGCAGGGCGCTGTCGATCGAGAGAGTGAAAAAGAAACTCGAAGGCTGAGGCTGAGGTTAAGGTTGAGGTTGAGGTTGTGGAAAATGGAGTCCGATGACTCAACCTCAGCCTCGGCCTTAACCTCACCTTAGGACACACGGGGATAAAGATGAAAAACGTTCCAGTCGAAAAACAGCTCGAGGTGATAAAGCGCGGGAGCGTGGAGCTCGTCTCGGAGGAGGAGCTCGTCGAGAAGCTCAAGAAGGGCAGGCCCCTGCGCATCAAGGCCGGCTTCGATCCCACGGCGCCCGACTTGCATCTGGGGCACACGGTGGTCATGCAGAAGCTAAAGCAGTTCCAGGAGCTGGGCCACACGGTGGTCTTTCTCATCGGCGACTTCACCGCGCGCATAGGCGACCCTTCCGGCAGGGACGAGACCAGGCCCGAGCTCTCGCCGGATCTGATAAAGAAAAACGCCGAGACCTACATCGCCCAGGCCGGCAAGATACTCGACATGGCTGGCGCCGAGATCAGGTACAACTCGGAGTGGCTGGAGGGCATGTCCATAATGGACTTCGCACACCTCGCGCGCAAGCAGACCGTAGCGAGGGTGCTCGAGCGCGACGACTTCCGAAAGCGCATGCGCGATGGTCACGACATATCGCTTTTGGAGTTCTGCTATCCGCTGATGCAGGCGCAGGACTCGGTGGCCCTGGAGGCCGACGTGGAGCTGGGCGGCACCGACCAGATCTTCAACCTGCTGATGGGCCGCACCATCCAGAAGCGCTCGAACCAGGAGCAGCAGGTCGTGCTCACCATGCCTCTGCTGGTCGGCACCGACGGCGTTCAGAAGATGAGCAAGACATACGGCAACTACGTAGGCATAACCGACGAGCCCAAGGAGATGTTCGGCAAGGTGATGTCCATCTCCGACGAGCTCATGTGGACCTACTACGATCTCCTCTCCGACCTCTCGATAGAGGAAATCGAGGAGATAAAGGAGCGAACGCTCACCGGCAAGCTCCATCCGAAGATCGCCAAGGAGAACCTGGCTATGGAGATAGTCGAGCGCTTCCACTCCGAGAAGGACGCCGAGGCCGCCCGCGACGAGTTCGAGCGCGTCTTCAAGAAGGGCAAGCTCCCCGACGAGATCGACGAGCACGAGCTTCTCTCGCAGGACGACGAGGTCTCGCTCGTCGACGTCATGGTGGACGCGGACCTGGTGAAGAGCAAGTCCGACGCGCGCCGGATGATCAAGCAGCGCGCGGTGGAGGTGGACGGGGAGAAGGTGGACGACATCGAGACCACCCTCACCACCGACGGCGAGAACCTGGTCAAGGTGGGCAAGCGCCGCTTCGCGAAGGTGAAGTTCAAAAAGGAGTAGCTCCAATAGCTCGATAACACTCAGCTTTTGGATTAATTCGGGGCTGTATCTCATTGAAAATTGGGGTATAATATCCGCGTGAATCGGGGGCGAAGAAAACGCAAAAAAAGCCCGCGATCATAGAAAAGAGCAGTTGACAGGGGAAGTTAACTCAGTTAGAAGCGACCTCACGCTTTGGGGCTCGGTAACGGCCCGCGACAGAAAACTCAATGATAACAATGAGTTGTCGCCCCCAAGCAGTTCTGGGACGCGGCCTTTCTGTCGCCTTGCCGCTCTTTGAAAACTGAATAGCGAATGCAGTACGCGCTGATTTGAACGGGCTCATCGGCCCCTAAGGCCGATGCGACGTCAATAAGTAGGGCGCCGGGACAACCTATCTGGCGCTCAAAAAGGATATAACTGGAGAGTTTGATTCTGGCTCAGAACGAACGCTGGCGGCGTGCTTAACACATGCAAGTCGAGCGAGAACGTTCCCTTCGGGGAACTAGTAAAGCGGCGCACGGGTGAGTAATACGTAGGTGACCTGCCCCTTGATGGGGAATAACTCCGGGAAACCGAAGCTAATTCCGCATAAGCCTGCCAGGCTGCGATTTGGCAGGGAAAGATGGCCTCTTCATGAAAGCTATCGTCGAGGGATGGGCCTGCGCCCCATCAGCTTGTTGGTAGGGTAACGGCCTACCAAGGCTACAACGGGTAGCTGGTCTGAGAGGATGATCAGCCACACTGGAACTGAGACACGGTCCAGACTCCTACGGGAGGCAGCAGTGGGGAATATTGCGCAATGGGCGAAAGCCTGACGCAGCAACGCCGCGTGAGTGATGAAGGTTTTCGGATCGTAAAGCTCTGTCAGGAGGGACGAATCACCGGACGGAACAATACCCGGCCGGCGTGACGGTACCTCCAAAGGAAGCACCGGCTAACTCCGTGCCAGCAGCCGCGGTAATACGGAGGGTGCAAGCGTTGTTCGGAATTACTGGGCGTAAAGCGCG
>Ga0180430_10001982_pt1 | contig 19163 bp, 10 predicted proteins | sample SS_ome_9_FD_132999 | JGI IMG/M metagenome (GOLD analysis project Ga0180430, IMG submission 132999) | Hypersaline lake sediment archaeal communities from the Salton Sea, California, USA - SS_1_S_2 metaG | ecosystem: Environmental > Aquatic > Non-marine Saline and Alkaline > Hypersaline >... | reverse complement strand
CAGGTCTTTCAGGTGGCTGATATGAGAGCTTCCAAGGCATTTATGAGCGGCCTTGTTCATGGTCAGGATCTCGCCCTTTTCGTTGAAGCTGAGTATGCCCGTAGAAACGTTATCCAGTATGGTTTCTAGGTATTGTGCCTGGACCTCCAGGTCAATGCGGTTTTCTTTGAATTCCCTGATCAGTTTCTCAAGCTCCTCATTAAGACCCTGGAAATTTTTTTCTACATATTTAAGCGAATAGTGAAGGGATGGATCCTGCTCATGCATGTATGAAAAGAAATTCCCCAGGATTCGGTTGGTCCGGTTTACAAAATATACGAGGCGAAGGGTTAGAAGGAGGGCAAAAACAGCAATCCCTGCAGCTGTATTGGGCTGCTGCCTGACTTGAAGGAAATAGAAAAACAGAAAAGCCGCCCCAAAGATAAGTAGGCAATTAATAAGGATGGAAATATAGAAGCGGTTAGAAGCCATATTTCTTGAGTTTGACATAAAGGGTGGTACGGGAAATATTTAGCATCTGTGCGGCTTTTGAATGGTTTCCCCTGCATTTTTCAAGTACCTTTAGAATGGTTCTTTGTTCCACATCGTCAAGTTTAAGAGAATGATCCCCGGCTGACACCTCGTTCTCGTAAAGGCGCAGATCCTCAGGACCCAGTTGAGGATTTTCACACAGAATGGCCGCCCTCTCCATGGTGTGTTTCAGCTCTCTGACATTCCCTGGCCAGGGATAATCCCTGAGTCTTTGCCTGGCCTTATTATTCAATGTTAGGCCTGGTTTATTGTACTTACGGCTATATTCACTGAGGAAGGTCTCACCCAGGAGGATCACATCCTCGCCACGTTCCCGTAAGGGTGGAACTTCTAAGGCCACTGTATTCAAACGGTAAAAAAGGTCCTCGCGAAAGCTGCCTTCCGCTACCATCTGTTTTAAGGCCTTGTTTGTTGCCGTGATTAGCCTGATGTCAATTTTTATGGGCCGCTGATCCCCCACACGAATCAGTTCCCGGTTCTGAATGACCTGGAGCAATTTCGCCTGGATGGAGAGGGGAATGTTCCCAATTTCATCTAAGAACAGTGTGCCTTCATCTGCGGTTTCAAAGCGACCTGCCCGGTCTTCCCGGGCATCTGTAAATGCTCCTTTCACATGTCCGAACATTTCACTTTCAAAAAGGCTTTCACTGAGAGATCCCATATCCACTCCCACAAAAATTTGATCATTACGTTCCGATTGCCTGTGAATTTCTCGGGCTATGAGCTCCTTGCCTGTTCCGTTTTCCCCCAGGATCAATACATTCGCATCAGTTGCAGCTACTCGATATACGGTTTGCATCAGCTTTTTAATAGGCTCCGAAGATCCATGCATCATCCTGTATTTCCGGTTAAGATCCTCAGAGAGCTGTTGTTGTTTATTCTTAAGTTTCTTTACCTCCTGGCCGGATTTACGAAGCCGGTAAGCATTTTTCAGAGTAACTATCAGTTTCTCCGGATCCCATGGCTTGGCAATGAAATCTGTGGCTCCTTCCTGGATGGCGCGTACGGCCAGTTCAATATCCCCGTATGCGGTGATGAGGATGATTGGAAGCAGGGGGTCCTTCTTTTTAATCTCGTTCAGCCAGAAAATCCCTTCGTTCCCCGAGGTTTCCCCCATGGCAAAATTCATGTCCAGCATCACAAGATCATAACTGTTGCGCCATAACATTTCATTGATGCGGGAGGGTTTTGAAATAATATCTATTACTTCAAATTCCTCTTTCAATAGAATTCGTAGTGATTCCAGAATTTGGATGTTGTCATCGACCACCAGAATACGCCCAGGTACCATCTCTTCAATTTTTCATTGTAATTTAAGGCTATTCGTTCATAATTCTGACATGTGCTGTTCAGATTCCGAACACTATTTTATTATTAACTTAGGATGAATGCGGCCTAATAATTTAATATTCAGCCTATTACACTGGGTTGATTTATTCTGGCATCTATTTAGTACTCAAAAAGCAAATACTGAACCCAGACACATGATTTTAAATTATTTTAAATACGCATTCCGCAACCTGGTCAAGCAAAGGGGAAGAACTTTGATTAACCTGTTTGGACTTTCATTCAGCACAGCCATAGTCATTATTATATACCTCTATACAACAGGTGAAATCAATTTCAACAATTTTCATAAAAACAGTGACCGGATCTACAGAATGTATTGTTCAGTGGATCCGGTGAACGAGGATCGCCTATACTCTCCTTTTACGGATGGAGCAATGGCAGAAGCAATTCAGAATAAAGTGCCCGGAATTGAAGCAGTCTGCCGTCTTAAAGCTACTCCGGCATATATAGGGATGGAAAATGAACTTTTCCAGGAACATGTGGGTTTTGTAGATTCCACCTTTTTTGATCTGTTTAGCTATGATTTCCTGGCAGGAGATAAAGAAACGCCGCTTCACCGCCTAAAGAGTGTGGTTCTCACTGAATCGGTGGCCCGGAAGATTTTTAAGGACACCCTGGTGAGTCTGGACGATGTTATCGGAAAGATCATTGAATTTCCGGAGCCCCCCCCCTTTAATCACTATACGGTCACCGCGGTTATTGCAGATTCTCCTCAAAACAGTTCATTCAGATGGACGGTGCTGATTCCTTATGTAAACTCCGGAGAATATGCCAGAAGTAATGACTTTGGTGGAGACACCTATACCTATGTGATGCTTGATGAAACCAATGATGTCGAACGAATGGAGAAGACCGTTCAGGTCCTGGTCGAGGAGTTTTACGGAGAGAATCTCAGGCAATATGTAAAGCTGGGTTTACTGGAGGAAGGAGAGCACAACTTTACCATACGTGCTATGTCATACAGGGATCTGTACCTGAACTCAGGGCATTTCACAGGATCCTATGAATATGTTGGAAACAAGAAATCCCTTTATATTCTTTCCAGTATTGCAATTTTAATTTTGCTGATCGCATGCTTCAACTATGTAATGATCTCCGTTGGTGCTGCCTTGAATCGGGTGGGCGATTTTGGATTGATGAGTGTTGTTGGTGCCCGACGATGGCAGATCCTGTTCCTCTTTGTCGTGGAATCTTTCCTGTTGACGCTGATCTCCCTCTTTCTGGGGATCATCCTGGCGGAACAGTTGCTTCCCCTGTTTAACCGGCTGGCTCAGGAAGACCTGGGCTTCACCCTGTATGATAGTGGGTCTAACTTCCTATTCCTTTTGGCAATGCTTCTTTTTATCGTGTTGGTCAACAGTGTGTATATTGGCTTGTACCTCTTAAGGAAAAGTCAGCCGCTCAGGCTCCTCCGCCGGGAGATCCTGTCAACCAGGCGGAATGGAGTGGCCAGGATCTCGGTGGTCTTACAGTTCTTCATAGCTATTGTTCTGCTTATTTCTGGAGGGGTGATTCTCAAACAGCTCAACTATTTGGTAACCAGACAAGTTGGCTTTGACAAGGAAAATACAGCGGTTATGCATGTTGATTTTGATCTGCAAAAGATTAAAACATTAAAGGAACTGATCCTGGAATCGCCTCATGTGAAGAGTGTAACCATGAGTGACCGTAGTTTTGACTCGGGAAGCAGTTCACAGGGACTCCAGAATAAAAAGGGAGAGCTTATCAATGTCCGCTTTTTAAGGGTCGATTCAGATTATATTCAAGCTCTGGGACTGGAGTTAATCCAGGGAAGAGGCTTTTATAAAGGTGAGACAGAAGTGGATTCGATTCCCGATGTGATTGTCAACGAAACGTTTGTGAAGGAACTGGAGATTGATGAGCCCATCGGCGAACGTATTAAATTTGGTATGAGTAACCTTAGTGTGGATATAATTGGAGTGGTGAAGGATTTTCATTACGATTCCATGCATGATGAGATTCAGTCTCTAATGATGCATAGCTCTCCTTACAACAGCATCTGGTACCTTTTTGTGAAAGCCGAAGAAGGGCAGATGAATGCTGTTCTGGATCATTGTGAGAAGGTCTGGAAGGATGTGGTTCCAGAGTTTTCGTGGGAGTATACATTTATGACTGAGATACTGGAAGGACAGTACAGGGATGAGGATCGTTGGAGTCGGGTTATAGCCTATGCTGCCGCAGTTGCCATCCTGCTTTCCTGTTTGGGTCTGATGGGCATCAGCGGCTTGCTTGTTGCCAGGCGTTTTAAGGAGGTGGGTATCCGCAAGGCCAACGGGGCCACCATCTCGAGAATACTTGTTCTGCTTAATATGGATATCCTGAAATGGGTATTTATGGCATATATACTTGCCAGCCCTGTTGCCTGGCTGATCATGAACCGGTGGCTGCAGGACTTTGCCTACCGCACGTCGATTTCCTGGTGGATTTTTGTTTTAGCGGGACTGGCGGCGATCATAATTTCAATCTTGACCATTACTCTTCAAATCTACCGGGTGGCCAGGCAGAACCCGGTACATGCGCTCAGGTATGAATAAATATTCAATCCTGTTTTGTGAGTTGTCCTGGTGAATAATCTATGACTATTTTAGCTATATTAGTAATACCTTAGTGATTACTAATTTTTTGACCCTGGCATGCTTAACCGAATAATTGATTTAAGCATTAAGAATAAGCTGATTACGCTATTGCTGACCCTGTTTATAGCCGGCTTTGGTGTATATTCAATACTTCAGATACCTCTTGGTGCAGTTCCCGATATCACGAACAACCAGGTGCAGGTGATCACCACCTCTACCAGCCTTTCCACCCAGGATGTAGAACAATTTATAACCTACCCGGTGGAATTGGAAATGTCTAATCTACCCGGAGTAATTGAAATTAGATCCATTTCGAAATTCGGACTTTCGGTGGTTACCATCGTTTTTGAAGATAAGATGGGCACCTATCTTCCAAGGCAGTTAATTGCTGAGAAGATTAAGACAGCGGCCTCCAGTATTCCAGAAGGTTTCGGGACCCCTGAGATGGGTCCCATAAGCACAGGATTGGGAGAGATTTACCAGTATATACTGGACACAAAGCCCGGCTATGAAAATATGTATTCCATTATGGAGCTAAGGACCATTCAGGATTGGGTTGTGAAGAGACAGCTATCCGGAATACCTGGAGTGGTCGAGGTCAATACCTGGGGTGGTTTTCTTAAGCAATACGAAGTGGCTATCAATCCCGAGAGGATTAAAGGCATGGGGATTTCCCTGCTGGAAGTTTTCGATGCTATTGAAAGAAATAATAGTGTGGCTGGTGGTGCCTACATTGAAAAGCAGAACCAGAGTTTTTTTATTCGTGGTGACGGACTGGTCTCTTCCCTGGAGGATATGGAACAAATTGTAGTTAGCAATTCCAACGGAGTTCCCGTCCTGGTAAAAGATATAGCTACAGTACGTTATGGCAGTGCCAACCGCTTTGGAGCCATAACTGCCAATGGTGAGGGAGAGAAAGTCCTGGGTCAGATTATGATGTTAAAAGACGCCAACTCCAACAAGGTCATTGATGCAGTTAAGGAGAGGGTGGCAGAGGTTCAGGAAACACTTCCCGAGGGTATTTTTATTAATCCGATCCTGGAGAGAAGTGAACTAATTCAGAAAACCTCATTTACCGTATTTGAAAACCTCTTGTTCGGGTGTCTGATCGTTTTTGTTATCGTGGTCCTCCTTCTGGGAAATCTGCGGTCGGGCCTGGTTATTGCCTCCATCATTCCTCTCTCCCTGCTGTTTACCATCTCCATGATGTACATCTTCGGCATTGATGCGAATCTCATGAGTCTGGGAGCCCTGGACTTTGGAATCATTATTGACGGAGCGGTTATCATTGTTGAGTTTATCGCCGTTCGCTTAACACTGAGTCGAAATGAGCTAAAAGGCAAAAACCCGGATGAAAAACAGTCGTTGATGGACCGGATTACTTATGATGGCGCTTCAAAAATGATCAATTCGGCCATCTTTGGGCAGGTGATCATTCTGATTGTGTTTATTCCTGTCCTTTCCTTAAGTGGTGTGGAAGGGAAGATGTTCCGGCCCATGGCACTGTCATTCAGTTTTGCTCTTATAGGCGCCATGTTTTTTGGTCTTACCTGGTTACCTGTGGCTTCAGCACTTTTTTTACGACCTGAGAAAGAGAAGCAGTTTGGCATTACGCGTTTTATCATGAAACTGTTTCACAGATCCTATGCTCCGGTTATTCGCTGGTCCTATGATCATAAGGGGGTTATTTTTGGGTTGGCGATCGCTTCCCTTATCATGACCGGTGTAATATTTTCAAGAATGGGTGGCGAATTCGTACCCACCCTGGATGAAGGCGATTTTGTGATACAACCCGTATTGAAAACCGGGACTTCCTTGTCAAAAACAGTGGAGTTGACTACCCGGATGGAAAATATACTGATTGATAATTTCCCTGAGGTGGACCAGATTGTTTGCCGGATCGGGGCAGCTGAAGTTCCTACCGATCCCATGTCCATGGAAGAGATCGACATGATCATTAAGCTGCACCCAAAAGAGTCCTGGGTGTCTGCAGACAGCAAAGAAGAACTGGCAAACCGTTTTAAGGATGCATTAAGTATTATTCCGGGCATAGACTATGAGTTCACTCAACCCATCGAAATGCGTTTTAATGAACTGATCACCGGTGTCCGGGCCGACCTGGCCATAAAAATTTTCGGGGAGGATCTGGATCTGCTGGCGGATAAGGCCCAGGAAGTAAAAAGACTTATTTCGGATGTACCCGGGGCGGCAGATATCATTATAGAGAAGACCGAAGGATTACCCCAGATGAGTGTGAAGTACAAGCGAAATAGGGTAGCTTTTTATGGCTTGTCCGTGGAGGAATTGAACCGCTATCTAAGCATGGCTTTTGGAGGAGCTGCAGCAGGTAGCGTATTCGAAGGAGAGAAACGCTTCGACCTGGTGGTAAGACTTCTGCCTGAATTCCGAAACGACATCGAACATATCAGGAATCTGCCGCTTGCCATTTCCAATGGCCAGCAGATACCTCTCAGTGAGCTTGCAGAAATAGAGTATGCCACAGGGCCGGCCAAAATTTCCAGGGATGATACCCGTCGAAGAGTGGTGGTAAGTGTGAATGTGCGTAACAGGGACCTGGAATCAGTAGTAAGGGATATCCAGGCCATCCTTGGGCAGAAACTGCTGCTGCCTGCCGGTTATTCACTGGATTATGGTGGTCAGTTCGAAAATCTCAGAAATGCCACTGCAAGACTCAAACTTGCGGTTCCCATTGCACTCTTACTGATCTTTATATTCCTTCACTTCGCTTTTAGTTCTTTTAAAGAGGCTGCACTGATTTTTACTGCAGTTCCCCTTTCCGTCGTTGGAGGAGTTTTCCTTCTCTGGATCAGAGGGATGCCTTTTAGTATTTCTGCAGGGATCGGATTTATTGCCCTGTTTGGAGTTGCTGTACTCAACGGTATAGTTCTAATTGAGCATTTGAAGGAGCTGAAGAGCCAGGGGATTACCGATATGCGGGAACGTGTCCTGAAAGGAACAAGGGAGCGCCTTCGACCGGTACTATTGACGGCCGGTGCTGCAGCATTGGGATTCTTACCTATGGCCATATCCACTTCAGCAGGGGCTGAAGTTCAGAGACCTCTGGCTACAGTGGTCATCGGGGGACTGGTAACCTCCACACTGCTTACCATGCTGGCCCTTCCCCTCCTGTATGCTGTTGTAGATGAAATTACAGGAATCCACTTATGGCCTCCGCGCTTTAAAAGAGGCAAGGCCCTGCCCCTGTTGCTATTGTTACTGATCCCCTCACTGGGTAATTCGCAATCTACAGTTGAATCGGATGTCCAGGCAGAGGAGCTCTCTTTGAATGAAGTGCTGGAGGTGGCATACCGCAACAATAGCGAACTGGAGGCCTACAGATTAATGGCAGAAGAGAGTAATGCACTTATCCGCTCGGCATTTTCAATAGATAAGACCACCCTCTACTACAGTTATGACGAAAATAATATCGCTTCCAATGACTATCCCATAGGAGTATTTGGGGGAGAACAAAGATTTGATTTCCCTACGGTCTATTTTGCTCAGAAAAAAGCCAATACCCTTGCCTACAATATGACTAAGAATTTGTTGGAGAAAAAGCGGCGAGAGATTACCAGGGAGGTGGCAAAAGCTTATTACAATCTCTTGTACCTGAAAAACAGGCAGAAACTTTATGAAAAGGTGGATAGTGTTTATACACGTTATTCGAAAGCTTCGGAGAGCAGTTATAATCAGGGAGCTACCACCTATCTTGAGATGTTAAATGCTAAATCGAAGCATCAGGAGATTCTTTTGATTCAGAATCAGGCACAATTTGATTCAAAAGTTGCATATGAACGGCTGTCCACCCTGATGCAATTTGATACTGTCTTTACTATATCTAATGAGAACCTGCAAGAATTAGTAATAAAGGCGGATAGTGTTGGAGCAGCCCCCGGGTTACACTACCTGCAAAATGCCGGACTAAAGCAGCATGCAGAGCTGAAGGTTGAAAAGAACCTCTTACTGCCAGAGCTTACACTGGGTTATTTTAATGGCACCAACAAGTATGCGGGGGCCCAAAATTACCAGGGCTTTGAGGTAGGAGTTGGAATTCCTCTCTTCTATAGTGAACAACGGGCCAAGGTCAAGGCAAAGCAGTTTGCCATGGAGGCAACAGCCAAGCTGCAGAACAACTATATCCGGAATTATCAGAACAGGGTTTCCGAACTGATGAATGGCCTGGCGAAATTCCAGGAGGCAATTCACTATTATGATCGTTCTGGAAAGGAGCTATCACGTGAACTGGTCCGTTCATCACAGAAGAGCTTTGAAGCCGGGGAGATCGATTTTTTCCGACTGGCCCAAAGCCTTGATCGTGCTGTGGAAATTGAATTGGGATACCTTGATAATCTGAACAGCTACAATCAGCTGGTGCTTGAAATCAACTATTTGACACTTGAGAATTAACTGAACCATATGAAATATTCTTTGCTTATCATTTCAATTCCGCTGTTTTTATTCTTCAACTCCTGTCACCGGGCAGCCGATGAAGGGAGCAGCAATGCATCCGGGGAGGAGTTCCCTGTAATCGACGATGCAGGAGAGCTAAGCATCTCCCGGGAACAATTCGAATCCATGGATATGGTTATCGGCAATCCGGTCCCCATGATGTTCAGCAATCAGGTCAGTGCCAATGGTTACATAATCGCCTCTGCAACAGGTACCGCAAAGATAAGTACCCTGATCTCGGGACGAGTCAGACATATCAATTTTTCTGCGGGAGATTTTGTCCGGAGCGGAGCAACTCTCTTCTCCCTGGAAAGCCAGGAGTTTATCATGTTGCAGCAGACCTATGCTGAAGCATTCCAGCGGCTCCTTATGTTAAAGGCTGACTATGAGCGGATGAAGGTCCTTAATGAAGAGAAGATTGCAGCGCAAAAGGATTTCTTGAAAGCTGAAAGTGAATATAGAACTGAAAATGTGGTGGTGGAGGGGCTTAGGGCCCGATTAAGAATGCTTCATGTAGATCCTTCCATCATTGAGAAGGGGCACATAGTGCCCTACCTGACGGTGAAATCTCCTATTTCCGGCACCATTACACGACAGGAGCTCGTTCTGGGTCAGCATGTGGAATCCGATGAAACCAGTATGGAACTTGTTGACGAAACAGATCTGCGACTAAGATTGGAGTTGTTTGAAAAATCCATAGTCGATTTGCAGGTTGGTCAGCTTGTGAAGTTTGCCGTGCCTGACCAGCCAGAGATAACATATAAAGCCACCTTAAGTCATATTGGAAAATCGGTCTCCCTTGAAACCAGGACTGTGGAGTGTTTTGCAGAGATCGCCAGGGAAGATAAGCCGGTTTTTATTGATAATATGTATGTTGAAACTACTATTATAACCTGTGAAAGAGAAACCCTGGCCATTCCTGAAGAGGCATTGATCAGAGAACCTGACAGGGATTTTGTTCTGATCCTGCTCCGGGAGGAGGGTGACGAGATGACCTTCCGAAAAGTACCGGTGCAAACTGGAGTTACCCGGCAGGGCTATACAGAAGTACTTGATAATAGCCTCTCTTCTATTCTGTTAGTAGGTACCTTTAACTTGTGGACTGAAGAGTAATTCCTAGAATAATTTACTGCTTAGTTGTTTAAACTTAATAATAAGTTTGTACAACTAACAAATAAGTTATATCTTTGTTTTGTAATAAGACAAAAAGGTGATTAATATGGTAACGTTGACCAAAGCGGAAGAACGGATTATGCAAATACTGTGGGACCTCAAAAAAGGATTCATTAAGGATATTCAGGATCAATTTCCTGAGCCACAGCCTCCATACAATACCATTTCGACCATAGTAAGGGTTTTGGTGAAGAAGGAGATCGTCTCCTATAAAGCCTATGGAGGCTCCTATCAGTATTTTCCGCTAATTACCCGCGAAGAATATCGAGGTGACCAGATGGGCAGACTCATGGATAACTATTTCGGAAACTCATTGAAGGAGGTGGTTAACTTTCTCTCGGAAAAAAGGGACCTGGATGTGGATGAGCTGGATGAAGCATTGAAAATGCTTGAAGATCTTAAAAAACAGAAGGGTAGTTAAGCAAAATTATAATCATGGTACCTTTCATGATATACCTGCTTGAGACGGGTATCTGTCTCTCCCTGCTCTACCTGGCTTACTGGCTATTTCTCCGAAAGGAGACCTATTTTAACTTCAACCGCTTGTTCCTGGCAGGAAGTATTTTGCTGGCACTGACTGTACCCCTCCTGCACTTGTCCATAAACATTGCACAGGGAAGTTCGCTGGAGAGCCCGGCCCGGGGAGTTCTGAAATTCCGACAGGGCTACGGAGAGCTGATTCGATATATTGATGCTGATTTTGGAACAGAGCCCGGATCAAGGCATAGTGAACAGGGTGGCAGCATCAGAGGCGCGACGGACGAGGAGGGATTAATCCCCTCGCAGAAAATGCATGGAAAGAGTGAAACACTTAGCAAAATACAGCCCGGTTCTGCAGATGGGCAGATAGGGATCAATATCTCAATTTCAGCAATACTATTTATCATATATATAGGTGGAGTACTCTACTTTTTTGCCAGGTTTGTATACCTGGTCATCCGGCTCTACCTGCTGGCCAAACGAAACAGGGTTACCCGGCAGGATGGGTTTAGGATTGTCGAGATTGAAGAAGAGATTTCTCCATTCTCCTTCTTCCGCTTTCTGTTTATAAATAATGAATCATTCAATGATTCTGAATTGCACCATGTGCTTGAGCATGAAAAGGCGCACATCAGGCAAAAGCACACTACAGATCATCTTTTTGCACACGGACTTGCTGTATTTCAGTGGTTCAATCCTTTTGCATGGCAAATGCGGAAGGCACTGAAAAGCACACATGAGTATATTGCCGACAGGCAGGTCATTGACAAGGGGTTTGAAAGAATTGATTACCAGGCCTTATTACTGAAACAGGTAATCGGGTATCACTCTGTTGAACTTGTAAACAACTTCAATTTAAAACCCATTAAAAATCGAATAGTCATGATGAATAAAACCAAATCGGGACTGCCGGCAAAGCTGAAAGCTACGCTGGTGGCACCCTTTGCCATACTTATATTTTTCCTCTTTGCCGATTTTACCCTGAAAGGGAAAGAGAACGAAACTCCTGCAGTAAGTGCCGATTTGCAGGGCTTGTGGACCGGACAGATGGAGGATGAGTTCAGCCACGCGCTCTTTATTAAGGAGGAGCGATTCTCTTATACCGAAGGAGTAGAGATCCGGGATTTTCATTTGAGAGTTGAAAAGGATGAACTGATGCTTTCAGCAGCTCCTGGTCGAAGTGAAACAGCTCTTCGCTATGAGCTGAAGGGGGATCAACTAACCCTATGGTGGAACGATGCACGAAGCAGTATATATATCCGCTCAAAGGCAAAAAATACCCTGGATCAATTAATGTTGGAGTATGGACTACAGCTGAAACTGCCCTTCATTACCCAGTACAGATTGCTGGAGGATGAGTCGCAGAATTACAGACTCAGCATGGATTTGAAGGAGAACGCGGAAGTTTCACTCGCTTTTAACGGAGAAGTTATTCTCTTGTCAGATCTTGCTGCCAGAGTAGAAAAGAAGAGGGAAGAGCTAAGCAAAATTGACCAGGGACTCCTGACGGCTATTTTCCTGGTGGACCAGGATGTTCCAATGGCCGAAGTTTACAGGGTTCGAAGGGAATTAAGAAAGATCGATGCGCTTCGTTTTGCAGAAGGGGGTTATCCCCAGGGTGACCTGCATCTTTCCCCGCTTATCTATCATGCTGTGGCATTGCCAAGATTGCTACCTCCTGTGGATGCCAAAACCCTGGATCACAAGGAAATGGAAAAGCTTGGTGCTAATCTGCATATCATCGACCTGTCTGCCCGGAACACAAGTCCACGGGATGTGGATGAGGGGCTTCAGAAATTTATCACCGATCATAGCGATGGAAAATATGTAATCTCGCTGGAATACGATGGAGCCGTTCCCTATGGACAGTATGTGGAATCTGTGGATATGGTCTGGAAGACTGTTTACAGTTTTCGCAACAAGCTGGCGATGGACCGATACAATGTCCCCTATGATAAACTGGGTGACGAAATCCAAAGGGAGATCCGGAAAGCCTATCCCATGGCCTTGTCCGAGTCCATGAAGTAGTAGGCCAAGAACACAATTGATCGTTAGTAATAGATTTTCAGCAAATCGGCTTCCAGGGCCAGCATTTCCTTTTTATACCTGAGTAGGAGTTGCTGGTTCCGGAAATAGAAATCAGAGTTATAGAAATATTCCGATAAGGATATTTCGCCACTTTCCATAGAGGCAGAAAGGAGATCCAGGCTGTTCGCCGAACCCAGGACCTCCTCCAGTTTTTCAACACGACTGTGGAGGTTTCCCAGCTTATTCAGTTTTTGTCGGATTATCCTTTCCAGCTCATAGAAGTAGAGGTCCATTTTGGCCTCAGACTGAATCAGCGCCGATTGAGCGGTTTTTACCGTTTTGCTTTTCTCCCACAGGGGGACCGATACTCCTACTATAAAACCCCGGAATGCTTCAGATGGAATTGCTTCGGAGAAATAACCGGCAGAAATCTTTGGCAGGTGCTCACTGCGGACAAGACTCGTTTGTCTTTCCTTTTCATGGCGGTCCTCTTGATGCAGCTGAGCCCCCGGACCCCTGCGGTAATCGGCAAGCAGGCTGTCGGGCAGGATAAATTCCGGTTCAGGAAAAAGGGTATCCCGCAGCTCTACTTCCTGTCCGCCGGTCATTTCAAAAAGGGCCAGGCGATTGTTTTCCAGCTCGGATTGAACCTCCTCAAATTCACTTTCGATGGAAGCCACCATCAGGTTTGCCTGGTTATATTCAAGCAGTCCCACTTCACCGGCATTCATCATTTCAGCAACATCCGATTGGACGATCTTTGCCCGCTTTAGTCTCTGGTTCAGGAGCAGGGTAAGCTGATTCAGATGAAGCTGCCTGATCCAGAGCTGCCTGGTACCACAAAGAACTTCCTGTCTCACCAGGAGGTATTCCAGTTCGGCCCGCGAACGCCGGATCTCTTTCAGTTTCGAGCGATGAGCATAGACCGTGGGAAAGTCGATTTCTTGCTTGACCAAAATATTGACTTTGTTTCCCATCTGGCCGGGGTCTCCAAATAAATATCCAATTTCAAATTCAGGATCCGGGGGTGTGTTTCCCATGCCGGCACGCAGAAAGGCTGTTCGAGAAGCTTCCCGGGCCACCATCAGGGTCCGGTTATTTTCCAGAACCAGTTTCATCAGGCTGTCCGCTTCCTGGGCCCAGGTAAGATTGTGGATGGCCAGAACAAGAGCCAGGGCATATATCAATTTTCTATTCATGATTTTCTTTTTTCAAGCATGTAAAATACGGCCGGAATCACCATCAGGTTTAGCAAAGTTGAGGTGAGCAGTCCGCCAAGGATCACAATGGCCATTGGACTCTGTATCTCGTTTCCTGGTTTGTCCCCGCCCAGGGCCAGAGGAATAAGTGCCAGGGCCGATGCCAGTGCTGTCATCAGAATGGGATTCAGCCGGTCCGCTGAGCCATGTATAATCCTCTCTTTCAGGGAAAGGCCTTCTTTTCCCAGGTGAATATATCTGGATACCAGCAGGATACCGTTACGCGTGGCAATTCCAAAAAGGGTGATAAAGCCGATAATGGAGGGGATACTGACAACCCCGGAACTGATCCATATGGCAAAAACCCCTCCAATTAATGCCAGCGGGAGATTCAGTAAGATTATTCCGGCCACCATTCCACTTTTGAATTCCTGAAAGAGTATCATAAAAATTACCAGGATGGCCAGCAGGGAAGTAATCAGTAAGGTGAGTGAGGCCCGGCGGGCGCTTTCAAACTGACCTCCATACTGTACCCTGTAGCCTTCGGGCAAGTCCACCCCGGACTCCACTGTTAAACGGATATCATCCACCACACTTCCAAGATCACGCCCGGAAGTATTGGCCGAGATCACCAGCTTGCGCTGCACATTCTCACGGTTCACAGTATTGGGACCGCTGGCACTGATTACATCGGCCACATAACTGAGGGGAACGCGGTTCCCATCGTAGGTATCGATCAAAGCCGATTCAAGGGCTTCCTTGCTATTACGGAAAGGCTCAGCATAGCGTACTACCACAGGATAGTTGAGATTGTCATCATAAACTTCAGCGTATTTCTCCCCGGCAATGGCCGTTTCCACAAATTCGCTCAGTTGATTCTGGGAGATTCCATATCGGGCCAGCATTTCACGACGTGGCCGGATCTGGATCTGGGGAACTTCCACCAGCTGTTCCACATTCAGATCAACCAGGCCGGGAATGTCGCTGATCGCATTTTTTATTTCATTTGCTTTGCGGTACATAGTACCCAGGTCCGCACCAAATAGTTTAATGGCTATGCTGGCCCGGGTACCGCTAAGCATATGATCGATGCGATGCCCCAGGGGCTGTCCGATATTCAGGCTCATACCCTGCACATGAGAGAGCCTTTCGCGGACCTCCTCCATAAAGTCGTCATGTTTACGTTTCCCCAGGCGATAGGGCACATCAATTTCTGCCGAATTGGTTCCTCCGTGACTGTGTTCGTTTAATTCGGCCCGTCCGGTTCGGCGCGACACATAAAGGACCTCGGGGATTTCCATAAGCTGTTCATCGATTTTCTCAATCAGGCGGTTGCTCTCTTCCAGGGACACTCCCGGAAAGGTAACTGTGGTAATGGTCAGAGTGCCTTCATTGAATTCGGGAAGGAAGGCGTTTCCAAAGCGGAGAAAAAGCAGAAGGGCCAGAACCAGCAGACCTGTGGCACCAGCCAGAACAGGAATCCTCCAGCGCAGGAGGCCTTCCAGAGAAGCCCGGTACCAGCTGTTGAGACGCTGGATCAATGGGTTTGCCCCCCGCTCATCTCTTTCCATTTGCTTTCGCGTGGTAAGCAGGTAGCTGGACAGAACCGGAGTCAGGGTCAGGGCCACCAGAAGAGAAGCCAGCAGTGAAACAATGAAGGTGATTCCAAGAGGCTTCAGCATGCGGCCTTCCATGCCAGACAGAAAGAAGAGGGGAACAAAGGATACAATAATGATCAGCGTGGCCTGTACAATGGATGATCGAATTTCCACAGAGGCTTTATAGATCACCTGCAGCTGACCTTCCTGTTCCTCCTTTGGCTTCCGGTGATTCTGCTTTAATCGTTTTAACACATTTTCAACATCAATGATGGCATCGTCCACAAGGGCCCCGATGGCTATGGCCATACCTCCCAGCGACATGGTATTGATGGTGAGTCCGAATACCCTCAGGGCCATCAGTGAAAGAATAAGTGAGAGGGGAATGGCCAGCAGGGAGATCAGGGTAGTCCGGAAATTCAGCAGGAAGAGAAAGAGGATAAGGCTTACAAAGAGCCCTCCCTCAAGCAGCACCCGGAATACATTACTGACCGCTGTCTGGATAAAATCGGCCTGCCGGAAAATCCGTGAGTTGATCTCGAGTTCTGCCGGCAGGGTAGCTTCCAGCTCGCTAAGGGCCTCTTCCACTTGATTGGTCAGTTCGAGGGTATTCACATCGGGCTGCTTCAAAATGGTCAGAATAAGCGCTTCTTTACCATTCAGGTAAGCATCACCTACCTGATCGGGGTGAGATATTTTCACCCGGGCCACATCCGAGATCTTTACGGGCCTTTCGTTCCGTATTTTGATAACTGAGGAGCCGATATCGGAGGGCTTGGTGGAGCGACCTGTAACCCGTACCGCGTATTCCTGTCCGTACTGGTTGATAATTCCGCCGGAGGCATTGCTGTTGGTGTTTTCTGCACAGCGGATCAGTTCTTCCAGGCTCACATCGTGGTATTTCATCTTCTGCGGGTCGGCCAGGATTTGGTACTGCTTGCTCAATCCCCCCATAACCACCACCTGGGCTACTCCTGTTACAGACAAAAGCCTCTGGCGAACCTCTTTGTCAGTTATGGTTCGCAACTCGAACATATCCAGCGAATCGGAGCCCAGGGAAACCAGCATGATCTCTCCCATAATGGAAGTCTGGGGAGCCAGGATGGGGGCCGGTATATGCGTGGGAAGCCGGGCTGCAATGGTTGGTAATTTCTCACTCACAATCTGCCGGGCTTTGTATATGTCCATGTCCCATTCAAATTCTACCCAGACAATAGAAAAACCATAAGAAGAGGAGGACCGGACACGCCGGACGCCTGTAGCCCCGTTTAAAGAGGATTCAATAGGAAAACTCACAAGAGTTTCCACCTCCTCGGCCGCCATGCCATGAGCATCTGTGAGTACCACAACCGTTGGAGCAGTGAGATCTGGAAACACATCGATTTCCATGTCCCTGGCTGTAAAGAGCCCCCCCACCATTACCAGAACCGACAGGAAGATGATCAGCATTCTGTTATCAAGGGAATATTTAATAATTCTGTTTAACATAATCGGGGCTTTTTAATGTGAATGTCCATCTGAGATTTCCCCTGTTTCCATGGAGGCGGCCTTGATAAGCATGGCTCCCCGGGTGACTACCCTTTCCCCTTCAGTTAGACCGCTTAAAATTTCTATTTTTCGCCCATCGCCTGGACCCGTCTGCACCCTGCGCTTGCTGTAACTTTCAGCGCTAATCTGTACGAATACATACTTGCCACCCTGTTCTTCACCCAGGGCAGAGGCAGGCACAGAAAGCACATTTTCCCTTTCACCGGCAATCAGGTACACTTCAGTAAAGGCTCCTTCCAGCAGGCTCCCATCATTTTTCAGAAGAAAATTTACAGGAAGGTAGTGGTCGTTTTCTTTAACCGAGTGTCCCACTGCGAGCAGTCGTCCTTCCAGCTCCCTGACAGAAAGTACACTGGAGGAATAAGCCGGACGGAAATTCGCCGTGGTGATGGCCTGACTGAGTTGAAAGTATTGCTGGGGAAGGTCGGCCCGCAGCATGAGGTTCCGGTCGGGGGAAAGGATGGCCAGGATACTGCCTTCATTCACGTACATTCCATCGGATACTTCAAGTTCGTGTAAGCTTCCGGATGCTGGTGCCACAATTCGGATCCCTTCTTTCGAGATATGAGAATCAAGGTTGTAGAAATTCAGGCTGTCCTCCGTATAGATGGCACGCGACTCCAGGTACTGGCGCTCGGAAATGGCTTTGCTTTCATATAGTTGTTGATGTCGATTATACTTGTTTCGGCTAAGTTCCAGCTTGTTCTCAACTTCTTCAAACCTCAGCAATACGTTATCCTCCACCAGGCTTTCCGAGGAAATGGTGAAAAGTAGCTGCCCCTGGTTTACATGGCTTCCCTGTACCAGTTGTGGATTCGCGAAATGAACCATTCCCCGGGTGGTAGATGGAATGTTCTTTTTTTCGCCAGGCATAGGCATTAATTCACCACTGGTATGTATAACAGTATGAAAGGAGCCCCTTTCTGCCTTCTCCACCCGTAAATCGCTCTTCCAGGCCTGTTCCTTGGAAAATATAATTTCCCCAATCCGGGCAGCGGGGTGCGAATGACCATGTGCATCATCTATGGGGGCATGCATGGCTGCATGGTCGGCAAATACATGCACATGAGCCTCTACCTCCTCCTTCAAGCCGCCTTCCTTATAGGATATTTCAGCATGAAAATCACCACCGCGTTTCGGGGTGAAGGGAACATGAAAGATCCCGGCAGGAGAAGCTTCTCCTGAAGTGACCGAGACTCCATCCATACGGATGGTTACCCTGCCCCCTGAACAGGGCTTATAGCTGGCCAGCTCGGTGAGGTGAATCAGAAATTCCGTCTCTGTACCAGCCTGTGGTAAGGGATGTTCTATAAAGAATTCAAAGCTTTCACTATAGAGGGTGTATTGTGGATCCGGATTGGCATGTTGGTGGGCGCTGTCCTGCTGGGCTGATCCCCTGTTTGGGCGATTTGTGCAGGCGGTGAGTAGCACCAGGAATAAAAGAGCAATGGGTTTATACATATTTTGGGTATTTAATACAAGAGCAAAGGGGTGTATGTGATATACACCTGTTAATATGTCAGGAAGAGATGGAAGGTCTAGGCTGAAACAGGGGGTGCCCGGAGTGCCCGGGTCCCTATTTCTGTATGTGAACTAAAGGGTAGCTTAAGAAAGTTAAAGAGCTTTGAGCTGATAACCAAGGGAGATTCTGGAATTATGCTATGACCGGAATCACCTGCGATATGTGTTTGTTGGATCCAGGATTTGATCAGGAGCGGATTATATTTTTCAAACACAATATCATTAAAGGCATGGCAAGGTATGGGATGCTTTTCCAATTCTGTATCTGCATCACTATCGTGCTCATGTCCCTGATGATCTCCATGTTCAAAGGGGCAATCAGTGGCAACGGGACCATGATAGACTTCTGAATGGTGATGATGAGGCACCAGGTTGTGTCCCAGGTAGGCTGAGAAACAGATTAAAAGCAGGCCTGCTATGTACCTTTTGAAGGACATTCTTCGAGTTTGAGATGCAAAAATAGTGAATTCCTAAGAAATCAGTTAATTTTCATGACCTGGGCCTTCATTTTGGCCAGTCCGGTTCGGGCCACCAGCAGTGGATCTTCCTCCCAGTAAGCCCGGTTAAAAAGCTCCAGCGAAAGGACTTTCTCGCCCTTCATATTCTTCAGATCGATCAGGATCTGGTGCATGGGAGCTGCTCAGTCGTCAGGGTGAGCCCTGTCGTGT
>Ga0180430_10001979_pt1 | contig 19182 bp, 18 predicted proteins | sample SS_ome_9_FD_132999 | JGI IMG/M metagenome (GOLD analysis project Ga0180430, IMG submission 132999) | Hypersaline lake sediment archaeal communities from the Salton Sea, California, USA - SS_1_S_2 metaG | ecosystem: Environmental > Aquatic > Non-marine Saline and Alkaline > Hypersaline >... | reverse complement strand
ATACTTAGTGATTGAATCGAAAATCTATTGTGTTGAGTTGGGGAAGTCACTTTGTTATTTGTGTTTTATCATCACTCTTTTTCAAGTGTCTCAACGACTTACAACAAGGTTCCAATGTGTGGTATATTGTTCTCCAATATTATAGTATAACTATAATATATAAAAAAAGGAGAAGGGATAGTTATAATATATTTAATAGCCTGATAGGTTAAGGTTAAAATCAGGATTGTTTTCTATCAGATTATAAAATTATAAGTGATTATAATACGGTTTTATAATGAGTTGCCTTCTATTAAACACCTCAATTATAAAAATTATAAGTACTCTCATTTATTATTTTGTTTTATTGGAAACATAGGGGAAGTCACTTTGGTTGCTGTATCCTTGTTGAAGTATTGTTTTTGTGTGATGTTCGTTATTAGCTGACTTGTTACATAAAAAAAGTAACTAATATACAGCAATCTTTAAATACGTGTTAAACATTATCACGTTATATTGTAGCACGTATTATGGGTGATTGAGTATGAAACATAGCAGATGTTTACCGTTATTTGTGGTACTTATCATAATGGTCTCTCTACCTCCTATGGTTTTAGGTGATACTGATGGGGTTGGAACGCGGTATCCTTCAGGTATCTATCTGATATATGCTACGTTTGATGAGATACGTATTGATGATAGTAGTTATTGCAGTACGTATGTTCTGAATCATACGAATGGTTTTATCGTTGGGTATAAACTTCATTTCAATGAGGATGGCACAGTGAATGAAACTGGTGCACTGTTTATACCGTTGAGAAATGAAACATTGCGATTCTATACGTTTGATAGTTTTAATCTCAGATATATTGGTGATATGTTTGTATGTGTTCTAACTCAAATCTTTTACTTGTAATTGCAGAAGTGACTTCCCATATTTTTTTCCTCAAATCACTAGATGCTAGAATTGTATTGTCTCCTTATTTCCTATGCCTCATTACTACCATTGAAACAGGGCAACAATTGAGTGCATGTTGGGATAAAGTAGTGAGGAAAAAACGCTTAATCTAACATTAGTCAATGTTTTTCAATAATACAATAATAGGTTAATAATAAGATAACAGGGTGAGGTAGTGCACTAGGTCTATTTCTTTCTATATAATAGGTTAATTTATTATCTCTCTATAAGAGGGAAAATAAATATATTATTTATATTGTAGTTATTATTATATTAGAGATAATCTTAGTTGATGATACTATATTATTTACCTATTATGAGTTATTATTTTTCAGTTTGATCCCAGTCCAATAGTAGGTTCCGGAGCCACCACCTGAGTATTGTTTCTTCTCAGCGTCTGGAAACTGCTTGCCTGTATGTTTTCTCCATTTCTTCCAGAAACCTAACTGGGATAGTTCCTTTAGTAGATATTCGGAACAGAACCGATGATATGAATCATATATCTCTTTGGTGCTTAGTTCTCCTTTTGCATCTTCTTCTACCTGTGTTTGTATGAATAAGAGGGTTGAATCTGTTGCTTTTTTCCATTCGTCTTTTACTTCTTTTGTTGATTTTGAATAACTGAATTCTTGGTTTTTTAATAATCGAGTGAGACCTTCTAGAGCATAGTTGAGTATTCCTGGCATGTTTTCTTTGCTTGTTAATTCTTTTTTCAGGTTCTTTTTTGCATGAGTCCCTGTGAAGATATTTGGGAATCTGATTATTATCCAACTACGCCAAAATGCAAAGGTATTGTCTGCTGAGACGGGTAGTTCATTTGCTGCGAAAATCATTTTTGCATGATTGGTGAATTGGTATGGATGTCCATATTTTCTTTCTGCGGTTATTAGGTCTCCACCTCGGAGTGATTTGAATTTATCTGTTGATACGAGTTTTCCTGAAGGAGTCTCATTAGAAATGTTCGCATATTTATGATGTAATTCTGAAGAGCTGAATTTACTATTTGTTAAACTCACAAGGTTAACCGTGGAAATATTTTCTTTGCCTAGTAACTTATTTAAAATATATAGCAGGACTCCTTTCCCATTTGCTCCTTTGCCTGTTAACATGAATGCTTTCTGTAACCAATAATCTGGGTAGAGGCAGTCACCGAACATTTCCTGTATTACCTTTTGATCTGATTCTATTACAATCTCTTCTACAAAATCCGTCATGAATTCATACTCTTCATCTGGGTCATATTTTACTGGGAGTATTGTTCTCATACGGTATTTAGGGTCATGGGGATGTAGCTCTTTTGTTCTGAGGTTGAGTACTCCGTTTTGGACATTGAGATAATCGGGATTGAACTGTTCAAAATAGTCAGTATTTACGTATGAATGTGCTTGTAGTTTTTGTCGGAGTTCTGCATTGATTCTTTTTTTCATTCGTGTTTCGAAGAGTTTGTGATTGGTTTCTGTAAAGTATGTTTCTGCTCCTTTGATGTAGTATCCGTTTCCGTAGAGGTACATTTCTGGGTTGTCATTTTGAGTTTGTGTTCGTAGTGTTTTTACATCAAACATTTTTTTGAATGTTTGTATATATGTTTCCTCATCGATATGGATGTTATGGTTTTTATCCTCAAATAGAAAATTTCCAGTTCTTATGGTTCTTAATCGTTCTTGGAGATTCTTATCAATCTCTCGTCCTTTATCTGTATTGGTTGCCATCGGTCTCAACCATCCTGTTTATTTGATTGAGATGATGGAGCTTTTCCCTATCCATACTGGTCCAACATCGGTTTCTATCTTTACGAATTCTTCTTCAAATGAGCAACTGCCTTTCAGGACTTTTGTGTAGTCCCCATCTCTGTATACAACTTTTTTCTTACCTAGTTCCTTTTCCATTCTACTCAACTCTGTTTGTTTTCTTGTTTTTTCAAGTTCGATGGGCAATTTGCTCAGAAGAGTTAGATGGACGAAAATTGCCAACGCCCATACTATTATTTTTATTATTTATTTGTAGTAGTATTTAAAATTTTTTAGCTGTAAATTATCTTCCAGATTTCACATAATTATTTTTAATAAAATAGTCATGAGTGACTCGATTCCATGAGATATTCATGTGTTTATCAATTGTTACCATTGTTACTCTGGTGCTTAATATTATTATATTCCCAATTTTGAACCATGGGAAACCTTGTTAAATCGATGTTTAGTTGTGAGTAGAAGCGATTTCTGGTGCTTATATAAATCTATAAGGGTTTAAATTTAAATACTATAATCTTATACGGAACATACTTTATACGAATGATATGGAGTAATATTACATGGCACGAATGCATGCACGGCGAAAAGGAAAATCTGGGTCAACTCGTATGATACATCGTTCATCACATCCTACTTGGAGTGCATTAAAACCTCGAGAGGTAGAATCACGTATCCTTGATTTAGCAAAAATGGAGAAATCATCTAGTGAAATAGGCACTATCCTTCGAGATCAATATGCAGTTCCAGATATTAAAATTGCTACTGGAAAGAAGATTTCCCGTATTCTAGAAGAAAATAAAATGGCCTCTGAGATTCCTGAAGATTTAAAAAATCTGATTAGCAAAGCATTAAAAATCCGTGAGCATCTTGACTCTAATAAAAAAGATGTGTTTAATAAAAGAAATCTTCAATTGACCGAATCAAAAATTAGAAGACTTACGAAATATTATCATACAACACGCCGGTTACCTGAAAAATGGAAATACAACCCAAAACAGGCAAAGCTTCTTTTCGAGTAATTACTTTTCTCTTTTTTCCTTACTATTTTTCATTTTCAGTAAGAAGGGATAGATTTTTTATTATCTAGCTCTTATAGTGTTCATATTTTCATGACTCAAGAACTAGAACAGCTTACAGAAGATGCTGCTTCACGCATTAAATCACTTGAACATGGTGAGCGAATACGTATTATTTCTCATTATGATGCAGATGGTATCACTGCAGCAGCCATTATTTCCCTTGCAGTGCAGCGAGCAGGGTATCAATTCCATGTTACCCTTATGAGAAACCCATTTTATAAGGGATTAGCACGGTTAAAAGAGGAACAAAACAATTTCATTATCTTCACTGATATGGGAAGTGGACAGATTGAATACATTGAATCACTAAACACTCCATCTCTTATCATTGATCATCATCAAGTGGTAAAGCAACAAACACCTGATCATATTCTACAGATTAATGCGAATCTCTGTGGTATCAACGGGAATCATGAGGCATGCGGGGCAACGTTAACGTATGCTGTAGCAAAGGCTTTAAACCCAAATAATACAGATCTTTCATCATTGGCTTTAGCAGGAGCAACAGGTGATAAACAATACATTGGAGGATTCACTGGATACAATAAACGCGTCATAGATGATGCCATTCAACAAGGGATTGTAACATCATTTACAGGGCTTAAATTAGAAGATACTGCGTTAAAAATAGCGATTTCCCACTCAATTGAACCATTTTTCCCAGGATACTCAGGCCATACAGAAGAAACAAAAGCGTTCTTACATGAATTACACATTGATCCGAATAGTACCTATTCTCAACTTTCTGATGAAAAACGAAAAACACTTCATTCATCATTACTCCTTCTATTATTGAAACGAGGGTGCGAATCAAATATCCTTGAAACCGTTGTGAGAGAGCGATATATCGCTGATCAAACCTTTGGTGAACTTGAACGATGTGCTGATATACTTGATGCTTGTGGAAAATTTGGCCGTAGGGAGATAGGATTAGCGGTCTGTTTTGGCGATCAACAAGCATATCAAAAGGCGCTTTTGTATGAAAAAGAATTCAAACAAGAGGTGTTACAAGAATTATTAACTATTGAAAAAGAAGGAATCAAACAAAAGAAAACATTTCGATTTTTTTATGCAAAGAACTCTTCTCTTGGAGGTGTTATTGGAGGAATAGCTATTAATTTCCTTCTAGATAAGAAAAAACCATTATTATCTATTGTCCGTAAAACAGATGAATTACATATCTCCTGCCGTGGAAATCAATTTTTGGTTAACAATGGATTGGATTTAGGATCAGCAATGAATCAAGTCGCAAAGGATTTAGATGGCCATGGGGGTGGGCATAAGATTGCTGCCGGAGCAACTATCCCTTTAAAACATGAAGAGCAGTTTCTAAAAGGAGTTGATATGATTCTTACCAAGCAACTTATTAAGGAGAGGAAATAACGTATGAAATGCTCTTGTTCGTTGGTCTTTCAGTACCCATCAAAAAAACAGGCATTATGTATCCAACAATCACTTGCTGTTGATGATGACGGTTTTATTGAATCAAAAGTGGAAAATAATCAACTACGAGCCCATATTAAAAGTGATACGATTAGTTCGTTGTTGCATACGCTTGATGATTATTTATCATGTATTCAAGTCGGAGAGAATATCCTTAAAAAACAAACAAAAAAGAATGAATAATTTGATGAGCTTTATTAGAAATATAACTATACCATCTGATTCTTTTAACCCTCAATCATTAATGTTTTAGATACCATAATGATTTTAAATTAAAACAGTATCTCGTAAGCTAATGGCGAAGCGAAGAAAGGAAAAGGATGAGGAAGAGGAAGATCCTGATTTTAAAATCCCTAAATTTGATGAGGAAGGATTTGTTCGTAAGGAACGCGTAAAGATTAAAGCAACGTTTATTGCATTTATTTTTGCGTTTGTTGTTGCATTGATTACATTTGGTTTTTGGATTCTATTAGATAATAACCCATTTCAATGGACATTGGTTCTACTCTTTGGATTATTTACAACTGCATGGGTTCGCTATCTTTATATGAAACTCAATATTGATCTTGAGCAATTAGGGAAAAAGGGTTTATTTAGCTCATATGCAATTTATTTTCTCACCTGGCTTTTTATTTTGATTGTTATGGTCAATCCCCCATTTTATGATATGGAGGCACCAAATATCGAAATCGTTGCATTACCCGATATGCAGGAACCAGGAGGTACTGTAAAAATCATTGCAAAAGTAACTGATAATGATGCTATTCAAAATAATGCAGTAGATTTTATTCTTTCCTATGATGAATCGGTTGTGATAGAAACATCATTACATATTACTAATATGATATGTATGTATGAATTTGAAAATACAAATCACACACTTGGCACATATAACTATACCATGAAGGCAAAGGATGTCCATAATCATCAGACAACGGTCAATGGAACATTCATCTATAATCCTGATATTATTAAACTCACTCAACCACCTGGGACAGAAACACCACCAGGGCCAGATGTTACCTATTCGTCATCGATAAAATTTGATGTGAAAGCACCAGTGAATTGGATGTATTACTCTGTTTCAGATGGAGCAGTAATCAATTTCATTAATGTCACAAAAAATAATGAAGATTTCTTTTATGAATCTTCTCCATATATCAAGGGATGGATACGAGGTAAAGAAGTCAATGTTACCGCGTACGCAAAATATATCTATTATTTTGAAAACATTGAAACTGAATACAATAATACCATTATTGATACAACGCAGCATTACTTCAACGTCTCTGATGACTCAGAAATAGGAACAAAAGATCCACCAACTCCAGATCTTCCACAACCACGATATGTCTTTGTCCCAGGATTTGAAACAATACTCTTTATCATCTCACTTGCCGGCGTCCTTCTGATTGTCAAATACAGGAAGAAAAAACGAAACAATGATATATGAATAATATAGCGCAATTCTGCAAAAAATTAAAAACTGATATCACTCCCCGACCGAGAAATCCCCGAAAACCGGTATCCTGCTGGTCAGAACAAGATCGCTATCAGGATGAGATAGTTAAAGCCTATGTTATCATTTTTTACACAAATGGGTGTTCATGGGTACATCATTCAGGATGCACGATGTGTGGCTATTTTAATGAGAGTGCATCAGGTTCAATAACAGCAGATGATCTCAAAGAACAATATACATATGCAATGAATAACTTCAAGGGGGAACCTGTAGTAAAAATATTTACATCGGGTAGTTTTCTTGATGCACAGGAAATCCAATTGGATGTACAATCATTTATACTTGATGACTTAAAAGATAAAACACAGAAAATATCTGTTGAATCACGACCTTCTTTTATCACAAAAACTCGAGTTGATTCGATAAAAAAACTTGTATCATCAACTGATTTTGAGGTAGGTATTGGACTTGAAACAGCAAATGATAGAATCAGATCAACATGTATAAACAAAGGATTCAGTTTTCAAGACTATCAAAAAGCAGTTAACATCCTAAAAAAACAAGGATTTCTTACAAAAACATATCTTCTCATTAAACCACCATTTCTTACGGAAAAACAAGCAATACAAGATGCAATTACCACCGTTAAAAAAATACATCAACTCACCGAGACTATTTCATTTAATCCGATGAATATACAGCGACATACGCTGGTTGAATATCTTTGGAAAAGAAACCAATACCGGGCACCCTGGTTATGGTCAATTATTGATATATTATCACAAAGTAAAAAGATAGTACAAAACACCAGATTACAATGTGATATTTCGGGTGGAGGAAAATCTCGTGGTGCACATAATTGCTTTCATTGTGATACTTCATTTTTGAAGCAAATCACACAGTTTTCTTTAAATCAGGATCCATCAATTTTTCAAGATCTTACATGTTCCTGCAATGAAATATGGAAGGATCAACTCGAACTTGAATCATTCAGTTTTGGATCAATCCCTGATTTCCTACGGTGGAACCAATGAGCAATACAATTGTTGAAAGTGGAGATCATATAGCTCTTGTTGATGAAAAACAACGATGTTATATTATTGATACTACACATAAAACCGATCGTTTCAAAGGAGTTGGAGTGTTTAATCCAGCTGAATTAATTGGTTTAACGTATGGGTCAAGAAAAATAATTGGTACAAAACAATTCTGGTTACTTCCACTATCACTTCCTGATGCTCTGCAAGGATTAAAAAGAAACGCGCAAATTATTCTTCCAAAGGATGCAGCCCAAATCATTGTTCACTGTTCCATTACCTCCGGATCAACTGTGTTAGAGGCAGGAATAGGATCAGGCGCTCTTACTACGATTCTCGCAGCTAGTGTTGCACCTACAGGTCATATTATCTCGTATGATATCCGTGAGGAGTTCATAAATCATGCAATGAATAATCTTAAACAGGCGTGTCTTGATAATTACGTTACCCCTCGTATTCAGGATGTGACCAAAAATATTTTTGAAAAGGGTCTGGATGCCATCATTCTAGACATTCCAAATCCCTGGGATGCAATCGATCATGCATGGAACGCTCTAAGAATTGGAGGATATATCTGCACTTATTCACCTCTTATATCACAGGTAGAACAATCAGTGAAGATGATACAATCATTACCTTTCATTCAAATCAAAACTATTGAATTACTTGAAAGAGAAATGATAGTCTCAGCACATGGGACTCGTCCAAGTTTTCATATGCTTGGACATTCAGGATACCTTACCTTTGCACGAAAAATAGGCAAAGATAAAGAAGATGAAAAAAAGGATAATCATTATTTTCTTTGTTCTAATGTAATTCCTCGTTGATTCTGATAATTACCAGATTTTTTATCATAGAGTGCAGAGGGCATGGTCTGTAACTGTTCAAAGACGATTTGACAGAATCGATCGTGAATTGGGATTTCAATCTCCTCATCATTTGCATTAAAACAACTAATCGTCAGTGTTCCATGAAACCCTGCATCGACCTTTCCAAAACTAGCTATAATTCCTTTTCGAGCATAACTGGATCTAATCCAGAGTTGAGAGGTGATTTGTGGCCCCATCTTCACATATTCCTTGGTACTTATCACAAACCAGGAAAGAGGCGGAATCACAGCGTTCCCCTCAAGAATATGTTGATTTGTTTTTTTAATAAAGATTTCTTCTATTGATAAATCATAGCCATTTGGGGTGAGATGCTGTGGTTGAAAAGGGTCAATGTCCAATTGTTTCTCTACTCGTAATTTTTTAATATCATTATCTGATAGAACGGTCATGGTGTCATCATCACCTTATTTGATAGTTATAGATTTTATAACAACATCTTGAATTGGTTTGTCGTTTCTACCTGTTTTCATCTTTGATATTGATTCAACAACATCATAGCCTTCTACGACTTTTCCAAAAATTGCATGGTGATTATCAAGCCAAGGTGTTGGTACAACAGTGATAAAAAACTGTGAACCACCAGTGTTTGGACCCGCATTTGCCATTGATAGCATTCCTTTATCATCATGTTTTAAAGATGGATGAAATTCATCTGGAATCGTATAACCTGGTCCACCTCTTCCGGTACCGTGTGGACATCCTCCTTGGATCATAAAATCTTTAATAACCCTATGAAAGATGAGGCTATTATAGAATCCTTGATCAACAAGTTTCATAAAATTACCCGTAGTAACAGGAGCTTTATCATTAAATAGTTCAACTTTAAATGTTCCTTTGTTTGTATTAAACTCTGCAATTTTATTTCCCATGATACCTCACCATTTACAATATTAAGTAAATGTGTAATTTACTCATACTGTATCGTTATTTCTTCTATAAGAATATCGGTTAGCGGTCTTCCTCCACCAACTGCTCCGTAACTGTTATCATGAGGCTCATCAGCAATATCACTTATCACATCGAAACCAGATATCGTTTCACCAAAGACGGCGTAGTTCCCATCAAGACCTGGTTGAGCGCCTTCACAAATGAAGAATTGCGCACTTCCTCCAACACCTGCTCCAGTGCTAGCCATAGAGATAGCACCATCCGTGTGCAGTACATCAGGGTCAGTCTCAAATTCAATATTTCCATAAGGACTTACTTTTGTAGATCCATCGGGATATGTATTTCCCGCCTGAATCATGAAATTATCCATGACTCGATGAAAAATCATACCATCATAGAAACCGTCTTCAACAAGATTAATGAAATTTTCACAGGTTATTGGTAATTTATCATAAAATAATTCCACTTCAATGTTTCCTTTTGAAGTATCAATTATCGCAATAGGATTGCCAGTTATGACATTATTATCGTTATTTGTATTATCAGGAGATGATCCAAAAGGATTTAATGCAATGACTGCGATTGCAATTGCAATAATTACTACCACCCCAATAATACCATAAATCATCATTGGATTTGTTTTTTTCTTAGTTTCAACTGGTCTTGACCGTCTTCGCGAGATTTGAGGTTTTTTCTTTGTCATATAAACACATATTATTTTTTACAGCTATAAATATTTTTTTAATGAAATCTTTATATAAAAATATTAAAATCATAGAAAAATAGTTTTGAAATGATGAAACTGAAACCACAGGGTCTAAGTTCCATTGAATAACCCACTGGGTTAGTATAACAGTAAGTCTGAGAAAGATAAGTTAGGTAAAGGATACTAGGAGAATAATTAGATTATTTAAATAAATTGTGTTATGTATGATACAAATTCATGATAGGCCGTTACTTGTCGATCGTATTCAGATTGTTTGTTCTCCTGATTTCTTCATTGTAAGTAATGATGAAAAAAGCAATGAAATCAAAAAGAAGCTTATCGGTCTTTCAAAAGATGATTCAAATGTTCGAATAAAGAAATTTCATTCAAGAAGAGGAAACAAGTTTCATTATATGATTATGTTCAATAATGATCATGATGTGATGAAGAAATATTCTTATATCTCCAATGTTCGATTAGATGCGATTCAACCGTTCACACTTTCGTTTCAATTCAATTTTATCAGATATATAAGAGAGAAAATACATGATGATCCTCATTTCCGTCAGGATTATGATGAGGGCATCATGCTTGATGATGATAACTACTTGAATTATGAAGTATGGCCGTATTGGAATAACAACCTGATCTATGATTCCTTTCATGAGTTAAAAGAAGTCTGTGAAGAAATCTATAACTCCATCATCCTTGAATTACTTGGAGAAATACGATATATATGCCATAATGTCACAGTAAAACAAATTGAAACAAACATCGATTATTATGTTGGCACAAATATGAGTATTCTCCTCATGGATCGTTTCCCAGAGTACCTTGTCAGTGATGATGGAAGAGAGTTTAGGAAAACACTTGGTGAAATAGCTCTTAAGCATCGTTCACCATTAAAAGAAATTGATGGATTACAGACGATTACAAAAAATGAAACAGAGAGTATCAGTATTGATATCGGTCGAGGATTAACCTTTAAAATATACAGGAAAGATAAGGACCATATACGAGCTGAATTAACGTTTTTCAGAGATTATCTTAACCGTAAGTTTACAAAAAAAGATATTGATCATGTGGTAAAACCACTTCTTGAGTTTTCAAAGAAATATTTCAAAGATTTATTTCTCGAGGATTACCTGTTTCATATTCTGAGTGAAAAGAAAAACGTATTGGTTTACAATCAATTATTGGATGTTTATACTTGTTTTGAGATTGCTAAACCTGAGATTAATGATGTAATCAATGCAATATTGAATAGAGCACGGATTTATGATACTAGTACGAAACGTTTTATTCGTTCAAATCAAGGGTTGAAATATCAGTTTGTCAACAGAAGAGATGAAAAAGGGAAACCCTTTTTACAGTATGATCCTGATTCTGCTGAAAAGATACGATTAAAGAAAGCTGAACTACGAAAAGAAAATAATACTAAAGCTGATGATAGGAGAATGTTTATGCATGATCTCACGAAATCATGTGATAGGTTTGAACCTGATTACCGTCATGTATTAAGGAATGATTTACGAGGAATTATTACAAAAAAAAGATGATATTATTTGATTATATCTTATAGGCTGTTAATGAAGGATTTGAATCGAAAGATATACATGGTATATCATATGATTTATTTTCATCGAAATAACCCGGGATTGTTTTGACTCCAAAGATAGGTTTTGGTAAGAATCTAGGTCGATTCCAATAATTATTCATCCATGAATTATTACAATTTTTATAATATGCATTTCTCTGATTAAAGAGAAATATATTTTCAGAAATAGAATTATCTGATGAATATTGTAGATAAATGCCGTGTTCTCCATTTTTAGAAATTAAGTTAGCGATTATTTCGTTATTGTTTGAATCTTCTTCAAATTGAATACTATTATTTCCATTTGATGAAATGTTGTTCTCTTTGATAAGATTATGATCAGCATCATGAAAAATGATGCCCCATTTGTTATTATTGCATATTTCATTATATTCAATGGTGATATTATTTGATAATGCTAGTGCTAGTGAAAATTTTTTGCAATCATTGATGTTGTTATTTTTTATTGTAATAAAAGATGAAAAATGAATGGCCATACCTGTTTCACTATTTGAATTACATGTATTATTCTGAACGATACAATTATTTGAATATTCAATAAGAACATGTCTATAATTATTGTTTACAAGGACATTATCAAAAAAATAATTATTGGTACAAGACCCAAAACTCATGCCATGGTTATTATTGAGTATACTATTATTATAAAATACATTATTATTTGATGCACCATCGTGAATCCCTACACCATTGTTTGTTATATGATTACTATGAAATGTATTATTGGATGAAAACCTCATGAAAACTCCAAAAGATGCATAATCATTATTGGTTATTTTATTATAAGAAAATTCTGAGTCTGAGCAGTTATCAATGAATACTCCCCCTCTTTCATTATTAGTAATGATATTATCTGTAATCAAATTTGAATGAGAGTTTTCAATAATCAATCCTTCATTTCTATTAAAGGATAGTATAGTATTATTGATTTTACAATGATTTGCGCATAATTTTATCGAGGCACCAAAGATATGACTGCAATTACTTATTTGTAAATCATGAATATTTGTAAAATCAGCAAAGATAGTAATAGTGGAATTATGCCATAAATCTTTACCATAAATAACGGTATAATTTTTATCCTCTCCCTGGAGTGATAGTGATTTATTAATGAAAATACTTCCATGGTATATGCCATTAAACACAAACACTGTATCTCCAGTACTTGCTTCATAAACTGCATCTTGAATATATTGAAAAGGATGTTCTAGTGTTCCATCCCAAGGGCCATCTATATTGTCATCATCAACATAGATAACATTGCCTATTGTTGGTTCTGCTACTGGAATGTGTATCCCTGAAATGAGTAGGATAAAAATGATACTTGTTGTGATGATAGTTTTAATACTATTTACCCTCCTGCATTGTAATAATAGACATCAAATCTTTCCCAAAAAATATTTTGTGCGACATCTTCCACTATTATTTCTAATTTTGTTTTTCCAAAATGAGTGCAATTGATTTTAATATCATATGGTTCTTCAGTATCTGTAATCCCAGTAACATCCCATAAATTGAATCTAACACCCCATACACCTGAAACATTATCATATGCTTTGATTCGTACAGTGAAATCACCAATAATAAAAACCTTATCTAAAGGAAGTATTCTTTTATCAAGAAGATATAACCCAGGTTTAGGAGCTAATATTTCAACTTTTGGAAAATTTTGAAAATCTACTTTCCAAGTTAAATTTAATGGTCCACAAATATTTCCGCAAAGATCAACTAAATAAAAACTGAAATTATTATATCCATTTTTTTTCAAAGGAAAATACATTGGTTTATTTGTTACTGTCACTTCAGTTCCGGATATTGAGTTGTTGTTGACCATTATAAATTCCATGATGCCTGAAAAATCATCTTTACCTTCAAATTTAAAATGATCAGCTGTATTCCGCCATCCACCCCTACTATCATACATGGAACCAGATACAGTAAGATAATTCTCAGGTGGAGTCCAATCACCGATTCCAACAAACTTAAAATCCCAAAAATCCCATGAGCCAACATGTTCAGAGAATACAGAATTGCCTTTACCTTCTACTCTAAAACGTAATGTAACCTTCTGTCCATCCCAGTCTGTTACATATATCTTTTCATTAATAATACCTTTACTACTTCCTGAATATTTCTTTAATGTTATCCAATTATCATGATCTTTTTGTTTTATTTCTAAATAACCATTAGCTTCATAATCGAATGATTCTAAATATTGAAAATCATACTGGTGAGTAAACATAACTTGGGCTAATGGACGATTACGTATTTGCGTATCCCATGAGATAGAATAATTTGTAATATTTGCTGGAAAATTAATACTCCAACCATTAGTAGTAAAATTATAATTCCATTCAGCATCATCAATTTGTGTTGAAACATCGTCATACTCATTTTCTTGTTTTTCAGCTATTAAAGTTGAGGAAAACAAACAACAAATTAAAAGAATTGTAAGGATAGGTATATGTTTTTTCAATTTTTTTCCCTCCTATTTTAATAATATATTACTTTTATTTAAACATTTTTATGAAATAATATTTTACATTTAATATTTAATTATTATAGAAGAGGTCAAGGGCCTTTTAAGGGCCGACTCTTTTAATGTTAACAATATACTTCCTTTTCCAAAGGAAAACGGCTGAGTTGGGTGGTCTTCCCTCAACAAGATGTCAATAAAGATTTTTCATAATAATATTGGATACTTCTTTTCCTGAAGGTATCCGTGTGGTTGGGCGGTTTCCCTCACTAAAAAGGGGAACCGCACAAACACTTTCATGATTAAATTGATTGATTTTTACTTGCTTTATTTAATAGATTCATAAGTGTAATATTTTCTTCCTTTGTAAGATTTGGATTATTGAATGGTGGTTTTTCATTATTTTTCCAATATTCATCACTATGTACAATATATAATCGACCATCACTATGCAATAGCTTTGCTCCAGGGTCTTCCTTTAAAATTTGCTGATACTTTTTCTTAACATCTTCATTAATTCTCTTTAACGCTTCTTTTTCATATTCTATAATGATTTTATCTTCCTCATAATTAATTGAAGGCCCCAAAGATGTATCATACACATATTGGTCATAAATCACTCGTTTCAATAATTTTTTGATTTTTTTTACTTCTTCATCTAACTCAAATATCTGAGTTTCAATCACTTCTTTTTGTTTTTTTATTTTTTCTTCTTCCTTAAAGAGGATGTCTCTATCTAATGGGTAATCGCATTTACTACAATGATCAGCATTAATATTATTAGTTGCTTGACATCGAGGACACTTGGATTCTTTATCAATATACTCCTTTTTTAATCCAGCATGTCTTTTTAGTTCATCATTTAAATGATTTTCATCAATTTTACAGTATCTATGTACCATTGGAGATTTTTTAGCCCATCCGTATTTTGTTCTCATTAGACTTTCAGTTAAAATTCTTCCATCATAGGTTGCAGACGTGTGTCTAATAGTATGAGGTGAAATATTTTTTGTAATACCTGATTTTTCATGAGTTTTTTTAATGACAAAATATACACCCATTTTACTAAGTGGACCACCAATATTTGGACCTGATATTGAATAAAATAAAGGTGCATTTGTATTGTTCTTCATTGGGTGACTATTATAGTAATTTATTAGATTTCTTGGATATATTGAGGATGGAATTGAATCATCTGCAACAATAGGGATTTTTCTAGGTTTTTTCTTGGGATTACCTGGTTCACCTTTGAAATTGATCCATATGGTCTGTTTCTCAATTGTTACATCATTAATTAGTAAATGACATATTTCATTTATTCTCCCTCCTGTTGTTAAAAATAGCTCAATTATTGCTTTATCTCTTAATGAAGTAGGAGTATTTATGAAAGTATTAATTTCATCGGGACTTAAAACTACTTCTTTCCCTTTCGTTTCCTTATTGATTTTTTTATAATGTATTGGTATATAATCGATTATTTCCTTATCAATATTTAAAAATTCTAAAAACCTTCTGAATCGAGCTTTATATAATTCGAAGCTATTATCTTTATATTTATCACATAGTTTAAATAATAATGTATCCATTTGTTTTTTTGATATTTTGTATATATCTATCTTTGATTTCTGAATTTCAATTAGAAATGGTTGTATGCCTGAAATATAGTTGTTAATAGTACCTTTATTATCGATTCCTTCATGGATTTTTAAATAATTTAAGAAGTCATCTAAAAGTTTTTTATGGTATTGATTAAGACGATATGTTTTAGGTTTAGGCATTAATATTGAATGTCAAAATACATATATAAACATTTATATGTGAAAATTTTTACAGCTATAAAAATTTTATTGCACAATTACATGCGGAAATAAACCTATATAAATACATAACGCTTATCATAATTTTTAAGGGATAATAATGCAGCCACAAAGATTCAACTCCGCACAAAAAACATTAGGTGCAACTAAAAAAAGGGGCGGGAATCTCTGTGCGTTATGTCGAGGGACTAAATTTCTTTGTGGGAAATCACGATGCCCAGTTCTTGTGAAATATCATGCAAAAGATAGAATTGCTTCTTCATTTAATTCTTTGAAATTAGCTGGATCGTCCCCACCAAGTGTCTTTATTGGAAGAATTGGTTATCCAAAAGTCAGTATTGGGCCAATGGTTCCACCAGTAATGGGGGATACATCTCATATTGATACACCGGAACAATGGTTAACACAATCTATTGACGATATTGTTAATTTCCGCTCAATGCTAGTTCGTGGGAAATATCCCGTGAATGTATATGATGTGGAAAAATCTGATAAAATAATTTCCTTTACTCGTGAACTTGCATTAGCAAAAAATAGTGTGTTTACAGAGGCTTTTTTTACAAAAAAACCAAGAGGTCATATCGCGTATTATGATGAAATTCAACCTCATGGGCCCTCTGCACCACTAAAACGATTTGAGATATCTAATCCAAAATATGAACATCATGTTGAGAAGGCATTTTATGATATTGATCTAAAATCAACTGAGGCAATACAACGATTATATTCTGATGGAGTTTCTATATCAAAAATCCAAAAAGCATTTAGTGTTGGAGCATTTGGAATTGGAAAATATAGACGTTTTGTTCCAACACGTTGGAGCATCACCGCAGTAGATTCAAATCTTGGAAAACATCTCTTAAAAACAACAAAAGAGTTTCCCTGGATGAATCAAATTCGTGTGTATTATCTTGAACAATTCGATAATCGATGGATCGTTCTTTTTATACCTTCTGAATGGCAATATGAACTCATTGAGGCATGGTATCCAAAGACAACTTGGAATCCATATGGTCGCTCGATATCTATATTTAATAGCTATGAATTTTATGAAGGGCGAAAAACATATGCAGAAATTGGGGGATGTTATTATGCTGCTCGTTTAGCAGTCAATGAGACCTTGCAGAAGGAGAGGAGACAAGCAGCGGTAGTCATTCTTCGGGAAGCACATCCTGGTTACATCATGCCAATAGGTGTATGGAATGTCCGTGAAAGTGTTCGAAAAACATTGAAGCAACCATTTACTACTTATGATACTATTGATCAAGCGTTACAATTTATCTCCCAGAAAATGGATATTCCACTAAAACGATGGATTGCAAACAGTGCTGTGTTAAAAAATCATTTGTATCAAAAACGATTAGAAGATTTCCTTGTATAACTTGTATAATACTGATTCATGATATCAAAAGAAATTTCTTGTAAAACTGCATTATCCTCTTCTACATTACCTGGCTTAGAGTACTCTTTGAACCCCTATCAAGGATGCGTACATCAATGTTGTTACTGTTATGCCCCTCGTGTGTTACACATCCCTTATGACCAATGGACTAGCATTGTGTATGTGAAACGTAATATCCCATTAATTCTTTCAAAAGAACTGAAGAGGAAAAAACCAGGGGTTGTTGGTATTTCAACGGTTACCGATCCCTACCAGCCTATTGAAAAACAGTATTGTTTAACACGGTACTGCTTGGAACAATTGCTGCGATATGATTTTCCAGTATTCATGCAAACAAAATCTGATCTTATCATAAGAGATATTGATATCCTTTCAAAGTTTACTAAAGCTGAAGTCATGGTGTCCATTGGAACATTAAATGAATCTGAACGACAATATATGGAGCCATATTCATCTTCAATTAGACAAAGATTAAAGGTGCTAGAAACCTGTGTGAAAACTCATATTGATACTAGCGTTTTTTTTGGACCAATTTATCCCACAATTAAAAAAAAAGATCTTCCAGGCATTCTAGATATATTTATTGATATTGGGATACAAAAAATAATGATTGATCATTTTCGAGGAAAACCCAATATATCCTTTGAAAAAGATATGCCAAAGGGGCTTTTTTCTAGGTTATCAGAAGGACATCTTGATGATAATATGCAATATGAACAACTTCGCAGCTTTATTAAAGAGTATCTTAAGGATTCAACAATAGATGTAATCGATGCATTCTAATTAAAAATTTTAAGAATTAATTGATATTGACTCGATAACTGGTATCCTCGTCCTTTCTCTGTTCTTTTCGCTTAATAATAACATCCAAAATACCGTTTTTGTAGGTTGCCTTCGTCGTTTTTGGTTTTACTTCAACCGGTAAATCAACGATTTTTTGGTATTTTCTCTGCGGTGTATTTACTCTGATTTCAAGCTCATTTTCTGTAGCACGAAGATCGATGTCTTGTTTTTCAACACCCGGTATTTCAACAGTTATGGTTACTTCTTTTTCTCCTTCCATGACATCGGTGAGTGGCTCACGTTCTTCTGAAATAAGGGATTTTCCTTTTTCAGATTGAACGGGATGATTCCCAAATTCTGTAATCCTAGGTTTACCATCAGGACCAACCCGAACACTGTAACCATGCACATATGAATGACCAGGTTGTGCATTTGAAAGCATACGGAACATTTCTTCAGTCATTCGTTTAAAGTCATCGAAGAATCGATCATTGAACATGTCATCGAAAAAATCATCATCAAATCCAAAAAAATCATAGGGATATCTCTTTTTTTTGTTCTTATCTCTCCTATATGGATCCATTTATATCTGCTCCTCTGCGGTGATGTATTACACGCGGTTTTTAATATTTTTTATTGATTCCAACTTTAATACCATCACTTATATAATGTTTTTCCCTTTTACCGTATATATTCCCATAACTTTGAATTGCAGCATAGGTTTAAGTATATGGAATGTATTACCGAGAAAACTATCATATCTAGTATAAAAAACTTTGTAATATTGTGATATTCATGGCAAAAGCACGTTCAAGAACCGCAGCACGGAAAATTAAAGACCGATGGAAATCAAAAAAATGGTATAATATCAGTGCACCACCCTCTTTTGATAATGT
>Ga0180430_10001976_pt1 | contig 19186 bp, 11 predicted proteins | sample SS_ome_9_FD_132999 | JGI IMG/M metagenome (GOLD analysis project Ga0180430, IMG submission 132999) | Hypersaline lake sediment archaeal communities from the Salton Sea, California, USA - SS_1_S_2 metaG | ecosystem: Environmental > Aquatic > Non-marine Saline and Alkaline > Hypersaline >... | reverse complement strand
GAAGGCGGGATTCGCGTGCCGATGATCTGGTCGTGGCCGGGAACACTTCCCGCCGGGAGATTCTACGACGAACCGGTCTCTGCTCTCGACGTGCTGCCGACCTTTCTCGCCGCGGCAGGAGCCGAGCCGCTCGAGCTGCCGGATTCCCGGAGTCACGAAGACAAGAGGAATCGCCGCAGAGCGGTGGAGAAATTCGGTGCCTACGATGGAGTCGACCTGCTTCCCCTTCTCGCCGGTGATGTCGAGCCTCCTGCCCGATTACTCTTCTGGCGCCTCCAGGGACAGGCGGCGGTCCTGAGTGGGGATGACAAGTTGATTCGGCTCTCGCACCGGCCCGCCCAGCTGTTTCGCCCGGGTGAGGATCCCGGAGAGCAGACCGACCTCGCGGCGGAGGCGGGCTCGCGTTTCGGGGAACTCTTTCGCGAACTGGCCGAATGGGAATCGATGCTGCCGACGGTGCCGCTCTGGGGATCGTCGCCCTTCTGGATCGGGGAGAGCGCCCGGCACTACGACACCCTCGCTCCCCGGGAGGAGCCGGAGTAGGGAGGGAGAGGATTGGGCGTAGAGTTGTTTCGCGAATGCGTCAGCCTTCCGCGGGAAAGACGACATCCAGGTAGATCAGCCGGACCCGGATTCCCTTCCGGACGAGAATCGTGATTTCGTTCGACCGGCGGAGAGGCGTGGAAGCGGGCAGGGCGAAGCAGGCGAGTTCATCCGGTTCGCCCAGCCAGGTGTCCCGGTAGGGATGGGGGAGGGGAGAGACCACCGGAGGAATGGGTCGAAGCACGGCACCATTGACGCGCACCTCGATGTCCCGGTCGCTGACCGGTTCATCGGACCGCAACCGGAGGATGCCATCGAACCGTGGAATCCGTTCGTCTCGCTCCAGCATCGAGACAACGAACGATCGAGGGTTTTTACGGTTCAGGATCGCCGGGAGCGGCTTTTCTCCGAGAACCGGGTCGTTCCGTCCGGAACTGAGGAAATACCACTCGGGCTGGCGTTCGAGGAAGGAGCGGTCCTTCAGGCGGGGCAACACGTGAAAGGGCGGTTCGTGAAAGGGACCGATCGTGTCCGTCACGTGGTAGCGATAGTAGGGAAAGTTGAAGAGACTCACCCCGTCCCCGCCCTGCTCGATCGCGAGCCGCGCCGTGGTGTAGAACTGCTCGTCGGTCGTGCGCAGGAATGGCTGTGTGCCGCTGCCCGCGGTCGCCCGTCCCGTCATGGTGGTGTGGGTCATCTCCGCGTAGATCGAGCCGGAGTCTCCGATCTCTTCCCGGGCATGCCGGACGCTGTCGTCCTGCCAGGTGAAGTAGCCGTGCGACAGGTTGAACATGTCCACTCCGGCGGCGCCCATCGCGGCGAGGTCGATTCCCTGGTCGGGACGAATCGCGGCGTTGGCAGGAATGCGGACGCAGAGCCAGCGGCGGGGCCGTCCTTTCTCGCGTGCCGTCCGGTCCAGCATGGTCCGGATCCGGGCGACGAATCCACTCGTGATCTCGCGGCGCTCGGGAGGGGTGGTGTGCGGTCCGAAGCGATTCCAGTGACGCACGAAGTCGAGCTCCAGCCCGGCGAGATCGTAGTTCCGGCAGGCCTCCTCGATCAGCCGGAACTTGTAGTCGCGCACCGCCGGGATCGCCCAGTCGAAGACGGAGTCTCCCCACTCACCGGCGTCCGGACCGATCCGGTAGTTCGCGTAGTTGTCCCAGTAGTGGCGGGCCATCTTGACGGTGGGCCGTCCTTGCTCGAGCGCGTCCGCGAGATCACGGGTGTAGTGTCCGTCGTTGAGCCGAAAGCTCAGGAAGGGAGCGATGTCCATTTCCCTGCAGGTCTCGACGAGAACACGGAGCAAATCACCTCCCTCGAGCAGGTAGCGTCCGAAACGGGTCACGCCCCTCACGCCATGCTCCTCCCTCAGCCAGCGATAGTGTTCCTCGGCAGGATAGATCTCCGATTTCCACCAGGGCATCCAGCCGAGACCGGGCTGGAGGAAGTGCGCATCGACTCCGGTTGCTTCGACGATCGATTGGCGGAGATCTCCATCGGTGAATGGGACGTCGCGCTCGGGTCCCGGCCGCCGGCACGAGAGTATGTGGGTCGTGTCGTTGCTGTAGATGGTGCGAAAAGGGGCGCGTGGTGCGCCTTCTCCAGATGCGGCGAAAGTGGTGGCGAGTCCGGTAACCGGGATCGCCTGGAGAGCGTGCCGTCGTTTCATGAGTGCTGGTGAGGCCCAAGTAGGAGGAACCGGTCTTACTCGATCGGATTGGGTCGCCAAGCCGGGGCGGGTAGCGTCTTGTCCCAGGCTTCCCAGAGCTCGCGCAGCCTGGCGGCATGGCCGGGATTCCCGGCGGCGAGGTCGTGCTCCTCCCGGGGATCCTCCGCGAGATCGAACAGCCGGACAGGGCCCGGACGGGCGATCTGGATCGAGCCGCCCCTGCCTTCCCGTGCTTGAACGAGTTTCCAGTCGCGGTGGCGGATCGCCCACTGGGTGCCGAACTTCCAGTAGATCGTCTCGTGGGGCGTCGCGTCGGTTTTTCCGGCGAAATAGGGGAGCAGGTCGACCCCATCCAGCCGCCACGACTCGTCGATCGCTCCTCCCGCCGCGGCGATGCAGGTGGGGAAGAGATCGAGCGCGAGGACCGGTTCGTGAAAGACTGTGCCCTCGGGCAGGCGAGCGGGCCATTGCACCAGCAGCGGGGTGCGGATCCCGCCCTCCCAGAGACCTCCCTTTTTACCGCGGAGCGGATCGTTCGAACTGCCCTGGGTGCCCCCGTTGTCGCTGAGGAACAGGACGAGCGTGTTCTCCTCGATTCCGGTGTCGCGCAGCACGGCGAGCAATTCGCCGATCCCGTCGTCCATCGCCGCGAGCATGGCGAGGTAGGCTCGACGCACGGGATCGTCGATGGCGGGGAAACGCGAGAGATAGCGTTCCGTGGCATCGTGGGGCTTGTGTACCGCGAAGTGGGGGAGGTAGAGAAAAAAGGGCGTTCCGGCGTGCTCCTCGATGAATTCGACCGCCCGGCGGGAGTAGTCATCGGTGACGTAGTAGCCCGGAGTCGAGACCTTCTTTCCCCTGGTGCTCCGGCGGGAGTCGATCAGGGTGGGCGTGAAGTAGCTGCTCTGTCCCAGTGTGCCGTAGAACACGTCGAAACCGCGGTTCGTAGGCAGGCAGGCGTCGTCCGTGCCGAGGTGCCACTTCCCGATGCAGGCGGTCGTGTAGCCGAGATCCTGCATCCGTTCTGCGAGGGTGGCCTCGGCCGGATCGAGTCCGATGAGTTCTCCGTCCGCCGCGGTCGATTCGTCGTTGACGAGAAACTCGAATCCGAAACGGTTCTGGTATCGCCCGGTCAGGATGCCCGCACGGCTCGGCGAACAGACCGGCGCGGAGATGTAGGCCTGCGTGCACCGGATGCCGCGGGCGGCGATGGAGTCGAGATGGGGTGTCACCGCCTCGGTCGAACCGTGGACTCCGAGGTCGGCGTAGCCGAGGTCGTCCGCCAGGATCAGCACGATGTTCGGCTTGCCGAATCCCGGGGAGGCGACGGTGAGGCAGAGCAGGACGAGGGAGAGAGAGAGGAATGGGGGAAGGGTTGGCTTCATGGCAGGGAACCGATGATGGACCGGAGGCGTGACGGGTGATCGCGTGGAAGGGGTGGCTGGATCTGCGGAATGGCCCCTCCCGCGATGGGGGTGAGGGGCGTTCGAGCCGCGAAGCGTCTATGCGGAGTGTTCGAGAGAAGGTGCCGTGGCTTTGATACTTGCGGTTGGAAGGTGTTCCCCTAACGTCGCCCCGGGATGAGCGCCGCCAATCGCAGACACGAAATCGATGCCCTTCGCGTGATCGCACTCGGGTTGCTCATCATTTACCACATTTTCGTCTCGTATCAGCCGATTGCCAACTCGCTGAATTTTCTCCAGTACGAAAACCTGTTGGAGAAATACCGGGTCGTGGGAGACCTGCTCAACATCTGGCGGATCCCCGTGCTTTTCGTGATCTCGGGAATGGCGATGGGATTCATCCTCGATCGCCGGACGATGGGGGAATTGATCACCGACCGCCTGATGCGGCTCGTTCCCCCCCTCGTGTTCGGATCTCTCGTGATCGTCCCGGTCTTTCCCGCGCTCTATGCGATCTACCACGGTGACCCGCCGGGCTATGCTCCCTCACCAGGTCACCTGTGGTTCGTGCAAAACCTGGTCGCCTACTCCCTATTCGTCCTGCCGCTGGCCTTCGTCCTGAAGCGAAAGCCCGACAACGCAATCATTCGCGGACTTCGGGCCACCTTGCCTCTCGGACTGCTGCTGATTGTTGCCCTGCCGCTCGTCTTGGAGAGCGTTCTGTCGAAGCCGGCGAGCTTCGCGTTTTTCCCGATCCGTTTCTGGTATGGATTCGCCTGCTACCTCGTGGGCTTCGTGGTCATCCGGCTCGGGGATCGTTTCTGGTCGTCTCTTCGTCTCGTGTGTCATTTGGCTCTCCCGCTTGCGGTTCTCCTCTATCTCGGACGCATCGAGATCATCGAGTGGGGGCCCCTCCGGGCGAACGATGCGACGACGTCGGTCGAGTCCGGGCTCTGGATGATCGCCTTCCTCGGATACGGCTCGTTGCTTCTCGATCGCCCCATTCCCTTCTTCGGCTACCTGAACAAGGCGGTTTTTCCCATCTACATCATCCACATGCCGGTCCAGCAGGCGGTGGCGTTGGTCCTGTTTCGCTGGGAGATCGCCCCGGAGCTGATGTTCCTCTTCCACTGCCTGCTGACCTTCGCGATCTGTTGGGCCGTCTACGATTTCGGGATTCGCCGGCTCCCGTGGCTCTATCTTGTCATGGGGATGCGCAAGGCTGTCCGGCACTCGGGGGACGGGAAAGTCCCGGCTCCGGAAGGACCGCGTTGGCCCGCGCGGGCGGGAAGGATCCTGACGTTGTACATTCTCACACCACTCGTGATGATCGGCCAGGTGATGTTCCTCATCTTCATGCTGGGCATGGCAGGGCGGGGCGAGTCGGGTGACGTGCCCTCCGATACCCAGTGGCGAGCGGCGAAGAATGATGACGTGGCGGCACTGCGCGAATTCCTCGAGGCGGGGGATACGGGAATCAACGAGAAGGACTCTTCCTTCCGCATGACGGCCCTCCACTGGGCGGCACTCAACGGCAGCGAGGAGGCGGTGGAGGTCTTGATCGAGGAAGGAGCGGACGTCGATCGCACGTCCGGCGACCGGTCGACTCCTGTCGGTCATGCGGCCCTGATGGGACATCCCGGCGTCGTGAAAGCCCTCGCGGAAGGGGGGGCGGACCTGAATGCCTGGAACCAATACAATGCGACTGCGCTGGACAACACCCACGCCGATTGGGAGACGGTCAAGTGGGTGGCGGGCATGCTCGGACTGGAGGTCGAACGGGAAGAGTGGGAGGCCGGTCGAGTCGAGGCGCGAGCGGTTCTGGAAGAACTGGGCGGGAAGAGGAAGGTCGACCTTCGCGATTGATCGACGGGCCGGATGCCAGGGGGCGACCGTCACTCGGCCGTGTGCGCGAGATCCCGGAACCAGCGGCGGAGCTCAATCATGAGCGGCCGGTCGTCGAGAAACATCGCCGTGGCGTGGTAGCCCAGTCCTGATGTTCTCCACGTCCACACCACCGACGGATCGGTTGCCGCCTCGACGGGTCCGTATTGTTCCCGGCTGTTGTCGACCTGGAAAATCGCGCTGCCGCGGAAACGCGGGGCCCGCCCGATGGCATCTTCCATGCGCGATTGCCGCCAGCGCGAACCATCGTAGTGCTGGCAGGCGACGAATCCCTTCCACAGTCCGGCGATCTCGTCGTCGCTCAACCCGATGTAACCACAGGCGATGGCTCCTCGTGAGAATCCTGACAGGAAGAGATTGTCACGGTCTCCACCCCACTGAGCGCAGATGTCCGCGATGAATCTCCTCGCGTGAAGCGCGGTGTCGGCGCCGTCGCGGGAACCGAAGCCGGATTCGGCGATTCCTCCGGAATCCAGGTCGACGAAAGGCAGGCTCACCCAGATGGCGCCCTCTCCCGTAGTGATCCCGTAGCCCATCTGGCATTGCTCGGGGCGCCCGGTCGACCAGCACTTCGTCGCGTGATAGAAGAGGTTCCCGGGAAATTCGGCAATGACCGGGAAGCGTTTCCCCGGCTCCCAGTCGGAGGGAAGATAGAGAGCGCAGTAGACCTCGTTCCGGCCCTCGTCGGAGGAAAGCTGGTAGCGAACCCGCCGGCCCGGTGCGGGTTCTTGCATCGTCATGTCCGGAACATCGAGACGCCCTGCCGGCCTCTCCCATTCGTCGATGGTTCCCTGATGGACGAGGGAGGAAACCTCGAGCGAGGTCGATCTGGTCCGCTGCACCATGACCCGAATTTCGCGGATTCGACCGGGATCGATCTTCGGTGTGCCATCGGGATAGGTTTCCCGGAGGTCGCAGGTCAATGTGGTTTCCTTGTCAGGGTCGAGCGTGGCGCCATCGCCCACGGCGGCCCAACCATGGCTCGAGGCCACCCACAGGGTCACATCCGCCGGGTTCGCTCCCGTGTTCCTGATGGTGGCCTGGACGCACTTCGCTCGGGAGAGATCCCATCCCTCCGCATTCGGTGGAAGCGATGCCCACGCCACCGATGTCCCCGGTGCGACTGCCAGCCTCAATACGCGTCGCTTCCCCGTGTCATCGAACCGTGCGGACAGGTCGCGGACTTCCAGCAGTTCCGAGGCGGAGTCGAGGTGGTCCCACAACTCCGTGGAATCGGGTTCGGAGCTGTCGGCCCGTCCGGGCAGGGAAAGGGCCATGCCACAGGTGAGTGCACCGATCGCCCTCGCCATTACGACGGTTGTGGCAACTCGTGGTTTCGAAGTTGGGCTCGGCCGGGGCATCGCTTCAGGGTGCCGGCTTGCGGTTGGTCTGGAATACCTGGTCGACGACGATGTGACCCCATCCTCCGGCGGCCTCGTCGACGATCTCGATTCGGGCTTCCTTGCCCAGGTGAGCGGAGACGTCCCAGGAAACCGCTCGCATCACCTTCTTCCCGGCGGCATTCTTGGCGGCCGGACCCACGGCCGTGAAGGCCACCTCGCCATCGATCAAAAGATTCACGCAGGTCTTCTCCCGGTGATTCCCCCCACCGATCAGGAACTGGATTCGGGGACGCTCGATGGAGAACACGGGTGAGGTGAGCTTCCCGGTCGCGGCATCACCTCCGCCGAGCACGAAGGTATAGACGACCTGATTGCCCTCGTGAGTCGCAACGCGCCGTTCCCGTGTGGGTCCGGAGCCGAACGCCGTGCCCCGCACCGTCCAGTCGCCCCAGTCCTCGCGTTCGAAATCCGCGATGAGGATGTCACTCGCCTCGAGCCGGGCCGGTTTCACCGAGGCGGATGCTCTTCCCGGTCCAACGGGGAGCGGGGCATTCCCCTTCGACCTCCGATCGGTTGGCGGGGTCGTCTCTGCCTGGAGCTCTTCGAGGCGTTTGACATAGGTATAGATTGCGCTGCAGAGCGTCCGGTCCTCTCCGTCGAGAAATGCGGTTTGCAGTTGTGTCTTCCCGGCTTCGAGGGGGATGCGGAAGCTCACGCTCTCGGCTCCTTCGTTCGCGTCGAGCGTGTAGTTTTCGCCTGCGATTCGCAGGTTCCCCGCTTCGATCGGCCGTGCCGACGGTCCGCGGTCCCCGGGGCCGTCCCATCCTTCGGCCAGGGACTTGCCGGACTCCCTGGGCCAACGGCGCAATTCGATTTCGTAAACCCCGGGCCGGGCGACGATGACGTTCCAGTATCCCTGTGCCGTCGCCCTTCTCAACCCGCCCGGGTTGTCGCAGTAGTCGCCGACCCAATCCTGGGAGTAGAGGATCACCGGATTGGCGGCCTCGCTTCCGATGATAATCCAGCGCGGGCGATCAAACAGCGCCCTGGCCTCGGCGTGCCACGCCTCGTAATGGGATCTCATCGCCGCGACCACATCGGGATGCTCGGAGGCGACGTTCGTCTCCTGGCCCGGGTCGCGGCCGACATGATAGAGTTCGAGGGGAACGCCGGGATCCCGCGGTCGGCGTCCCTGTTTCGGTTTGAGAAGCCTCCACTCATTCCACATGACCACGGCCGGATCCCACGGAGCGCCCGAGGAACGGTATTGCACGACGAGTTTTCGATCGGGGAGCGCTGTCGTTTCCCCCCTGAGCAAACCGGCGAGACTGGTGCCGTCGAATGCGAGAGGGGAGTCGATCGACTCGAGGTCGCAGAGTTCGATCAGGGTGGGAAGCAGATCCTGCACCTGGGTCAGTTCGCCGATGTCCTCGCCATGGACGAGTTCACCTCCGGGCCAGCGAATGAAGAGAGGAACGCGGTGTCCGCCCTCGTAGACGCTCGTCTTTTTCTCCCGCATTCCCGCGTTGAAGATCTCCTTCGCGGGTGTGCTCTGGGTTCCGTTGTCGGACAGGTAGATCACGATCGTGTTCTCCTTGAGTCCCCGTCCTTCGAGAAAACTCTCGAGGCGGCCGAGGTTTTCGTCGAGGTTGGCGATCATCCCGTAGAAGTGGGTCGGAATCTTCCTGCCTTCGAATTCGCCGGCATAGGGGGCGAGGTATTTCTCCGGGGCGATGTCGGGAACGTGGGGCGTGTTCGTGGGCAGGTAGACGAAGAACGGTTTCTCCGCGTCCTGCTGTCGCTCGATCCAGCGCATCGCCTCATCGAAGAAGATGTCGGTGCAGTAGCCCTGGAATGGCTTGTCGATGCCGTTGTGTGAAAGGATCGGATCGAAGTAGGGATCGGTGTGGTTCTCCCAGTGATCGGCGAGGGACGTGATACCCCAGGCACGGTGGTGGATCGTCTCCTGGAATCCGCGATCCCCGGGGCGATGCGGGTAGCTGTCACCGAGATGCCACTTGCCGAAGTGACCCGTGGCGTAGCCGGACTCGGTGAAAAAATCCGCCATCGTGGGCAGCTCCGAGCGCATCATGGAACGCCCCTCGCAGACGGCGGTGCACCCGTTGCGCATCGCATCGATCCCGGTCATGAGCTGACCGCGGGTGGGTGAACACATCGGTGCGACGTGGAAGTCCGTGAAGCGGACCGCGCTTTCGCGGAAGGTGTCGAGATTCGGCGTCTTGAGCACGGGGTTGCCGTGTGCCGAGACATCCCCGTAGCCCTGGTCGTCGGTGATGATGAGGATGACATTGGGAGGGGTGGCGAGAGAATCGGTGGAGCCGATTGCCGCGAGGAACGCACTCACGCAGAGAAGCAGCGGCGCCGAAGAGAAATTCATGATCGTGGTGGAGTGATGGTTTCGGCAGGGGGTGGCGACGTGGTTGAGCAGGGATACCTCGTGTCCCGACTCGGCGAGGGCCGCCCCGAGATGACAGGTCGCCGACTCGATCCCGCCCATCGGTTCCTCGAGGGGCGTTCCCGCATGGTAGGCGCGGGGAGAGATGTCGAGAAAGGCAATTTTCACGGAGATTCAGGGGGGCGAAGAGCGACCGATCGACCGGTCGGACGTCGGAACCGGGAGGCTCATCGAAGTCGAAGGAGAACCGGGAACGAGGGGAGCGATGCCGAAGAGCCGAGGCGGGACGGTTCGATCACAGGCTCGTTTCGGAGGCCGGCGGGCTCCCGGAGGGGGTCGGGCCGGGCTCCGTGCTGTCGGACGCTGGCTCGTCGAATTCCCCGCTCGCGGGTAAAGCCGGAGCGGCCAGGAGCGAGCGGAACGAGGCGACCCATTTCGCGATGTCGGGGTGGTCCTGCTGTGCCTGGACGATGCGAATCATCGCCGCGGCGCCGGCCGTCTCGGAAACGTGCTGGTAGATGTCGTTGGCCTTCGCCCAGTAGAGGCGGGGCAGGCGTTCGGTCTCGAATTTCTCGAGGGCGAGATCGTTTCCCTCCTGCGTCAGTTCCGTGAACTGAACCTCCAGTCCGATCCTTCGGTCCCAGGTGTCGGCGAGTTGCTCGGGGGCGTTCTCCCGGATAAAGGGGAAGACGGTCTTTTCGTAGACGGTGGCAAACTCGCCGGGGGATAGGTGCCAGTCCTCCACCTCGAGCGACTTGTCGAGACCATAGGCTTCCGCGAAGATCGTCCGCCTGACCGATTCGCGAAGCACCTTCATGCCCTCACCCGTGAGCTGGTCGGCGTTGGCGACGATGTTCGCGATGAAACGCTCCAGCTCGGGAACGATGACATCGCGATCGACGCCTTCCGCGGCACGCATCGTCAGGACGAGATACTGGAGCTGCAGCCTCATCGCGGCGAGATGGGACTTCGTTCGAATCTTGTCCTCGTTCCGGTCCCGCCAGTCCCGGTATTCCGTGAACTTGGCATCGCGCTTGTCGAAGCGAAGCACCTTGTGGCACTGGAGGTAGAATTCGTAGGCCGCCTCGTCACTGGCGGCTGCGGCGGTAAAGGCCTGAACCGCGCTGGTCCGGGTCGAGACCCGCTTGCCGTCGATGACGTCCTGGATCACCTCGAGCTGCTCGATCAGGCTCTCTCGCTGCTCGCTGGTGAGGGGATCATCGCCCCGGGAGGGCACGGTGAGAAGGGAGCCGACGGCAAGCAGAAAGAGCACCAGCGGGAGGCGGGGAAGATTATCCATGGATCAGGCGAAAAGGTCGCGGAAGACCCTTCGCTCGTCCAATGGGAAACGAGGCGGGGAGGCGGACCTGTGGGGTCGGCTCCCCGCAGATAGCATCCGTTCCGCAAATCTCGCACGAACCCTCCAGCCGACCCTCCGATCGTGAAGCGGTCCGGTTGCTGGACCATCCTGTTTTCTCAACGATCCCCGAAGGCGGTTTGACCGATGGGGTGGGAAGAACGGGGTCAGCTGCGGCGCGAGAGGAGTGCCATCACCTCGTCGAGGGTGTGACGATAGAACCACGCCCGGTTGTCGGGATCTTTCTCTTTCCCTGCTGCGGCGACTTGTCCGAGGAGGGCTCGCAGCTTGGTGTCGAGGCGCTCGTTGCGAGAGAGCGCGAGGAGGCATTCTTCGTAGACATCGGCACACGCGGCGATGCTCCCGCTGTTGTAGAGGGGAACGCCACGCTCGATGGCGGCAACGATGAGATGGCTCGCGCTCTGTGCGGAGGCGGCCGTCGCCATCGGGTGGGACGTCGATTCCCTGGTGTTGCTCGTCGTGCTCGGTGAAGCGGGCTCGGATTGGCACTCCTCGCCGGTGGCACAGGTCTCGGTCTCGGAGAAACCGATTACGGAACTGATTACGTGGATTGTGCCATTCCCTCCCTCGATGCCGGTGGCCCGGATGACGGAACCATTGACGGTGAAGAGCCCGTCCTGGATCGCAAAGGTCAAGTCGGTCCCTCCGATCGACTTGGCGGTGGAGGCATTGAGGGCATCTCCGGCCGACACTTTTCCCGAGACGATGTGGGAGGTGAGAAGATCGACCAGTTGCTGCCGGTTCTCCTCCTGCAGGAGATTCTCCACGGTGCCCTCGGGAAGCGCGGCGAATGCGTCATCGGTGGGCGCAAACACGGTGAGCTCGTCTTCGCCCACCAGGGCCGACTCCAGCCCGGCGGCCTTCGCGGCAGCGAGAAGGGTCGTGAAGATTCCGGCCTCCTGCGCGGTCGAGAGGAGGGTCCTCCTCTTGAGCTCGGGGATGAGCACCGTGTCGATCACGTGGATCGTGCCGTCGGAGCATTCGATGTCAGCCTGGACCAGGGTGGCCTCGTTGATCTTGACGCGACCCTCGGCGAACCGCACCGAGAGCGGAGTTTTCTCGATCGTCGAAACGGATCCCTCGCTCAGGGCTTCGGCGAGACTCTTCGATCCGGCGTGGACGTGGTGGGAGAGAACCGCGACGAGGCGGTCCTTGTTCTCCGGCTTCAGGAGTTCGTCGAGAGTCCCCTCCGGAAGCTTGGCGAAGGCTTCGTCCGTGGGCGCGAAGACGGTCAGCTTGTTGTCCCACTGGAAGAAGGTAGTGAGCCTGGCAGCGTCGAGCGCGGCCTTGAGAGTGGTGAAACGTCCGTCCGCCACCGCGGTGGCGATGAGTTTCTGCGGGCCTTCCGCTGCGGGCTGGCTTTCCGGCTTGTCGGTGCGCTCCGTAAACTCGCCCTGACCCTTCCCGTAGGTCCGGATCCAGTCCACCTCGAGTGTGAAGGGGCCGGCCTTCTTGTCGGCGAGGATGATCCCGACCCTGTTGATGGTGGCAGGGTTCAGGGTCTCCTCGGGAAGGTCGCGGCCTCTCCAGCTGCCGCGAAACTCGGAGAAGGGCACCTTGACCTGCTGCCACTCGCCCTGGGTCGTCGCGAACTTCCCCGAGAAGGAAACGGGCATGCCGCGGAAGAGGGCGTCGGACTCGAGGCGCACCTCATATTCGCGCCCGTCCCCTTTCACGAGGAGAAGGATCCCGAGGTCGTTGCTGAGGTTGCGATCGACCGGCCCGCTCTCCACCAGGGAGAAACCGCCGTTGTTCTCGAGTGAGAGGGTGCCCGAGAAGGTCATGATCCCGTCATCCGATATGTCGACCTTTCCCTGGGAGAGTCCGCCCATGACGCCGTCGTTCACGATGCCCCAGTCGGGACCCGCGAACTCGCCCTCGTCGAACTCGGCGATGGTCTGGCCGCGCCAGGCCCAGGGTTTGCTGTCTTCCTCTCCGACGAGGGTGGGGAAAGGCGCTGCGAGCAACAGCGAGAGTGCGGCGGTGAACAGTGGCGAGAAAACTTTCATCCTCAATGCTACGGGCCAAAGGGCGAAGGCGGATGAGGCCCGGGAAACGCGATCGTGGGGGAGGGGATGCCCCGATCGGGCTCGCACGATGCGGTTTCCGTTCGATTCCGGGTGGTGTGCGGCAACCCGATCGAGGTGCTACTCAGAGTCCTCGCGCAAACAAGCGGACCGTGGCCTTCTCGAACTCTTCATGAATCTCGCTCGCTCGCGGGATGCGAGCGCGCCGAATCCAATCACGCGCTTCTTCTTCCGACCATGCCGCCCGCTTCCAAATGAAGCGAGCGTCGAACTGATCCTGGGGGTCGTCCCGCATCAGCTTACTGAGAAACAGGTCGCCGTCACCGAGACGAAAGAGTCGAAGCTGCGTCCAGGAACCCGGCAAGGCGACTCGTTGCTCCCGCCATTCCGGGGTCAAGATCACCTGGTCTTCTTCAAAGAAAGGGCTGATGAAGAGCCCGTCGCGTTCCAACTCCCGGTTTACGGCATCGATGGCGGTCCAGAAGTTCGTGCCCCTCAGGAGGGCTTCGGCCTGACCCAGCCAGAACACCGCGTCGATGTCCTGGCTCAGGGCAAACTCGGGGGCGGGGGGATCATATCCCAATTGGAGGGCCGCCCTTCCATAAAAGTCAATTCGACCGCGGCGTCGAGTTGGTCGTCCAGGGCCCGGAGGATCTGTTCCGCGTTCGATGGCATGCCACACGATGATGCTTCCGTTTACTGGATGAGGTCCCAGCCCTCCGCATTCACTCTTCCCTGCCGCATACGCGGCTCGGCGAGGCGCGTCCAGTGCAGCAGCGGCTCACGCAGAATCTCGACGTCGGGGAGCGCTTCGAGGATCGTTCGCCACGCACGATGATCCGGATCCACCCGAAGGGCCAGGGTCGCCAGCGCTTTGAGCACCGGCCCGGTTCGTTCGCGGCGCGCCATTCGGAGCAACGGGCTCGGGGATGCCTCGCCGCGCGAGATGAGTTGCGCCGCGGCCCGCAGGAGTTGGGGTTGATCGGCGCGTTGCAGCAGGAGGATTCCGGTGACGAGTTCTTCGTTCGTCAGATCTTGGCGGTCGGGGAACGCGCGCGATTCTTTTTCCCCGGTCTCCCTGGGAGGAAACACGACGGTGACGCCCCGGCTCACGGCGATCGTGAGGAGCCAGGTTTCCCTCGATATGCGCGGGTTCGTTCCCTGGAGCCGGCGCAGCTTCATCTCCAGCGGAGACACGTGCCAGGTCTTTCCCAGACGTTCGGCCAGGGTCTTTTCCATGGTCGAGACTACCGCGAATCATCGGTGACCGCATCCGGAAAGCTCTTCGGCGTGTGACCTCGACGGTGCCGGCATCGCAGACCAGATGGGGGCTTCGTCCCTGCCGGGAGCGGAGGGTGTCGGACGCCGCACCGTTTCGATTTCGCGAGGCGGGGGAGGAAAACAGGCGGGAGCGGGTCTCGAGGCGGAGTTGGAGAGCGGAGCCGACAGCCGGATTCTCCTAACGCCGAATCCCCACCCACTCCATTCGCCCCAGCAGGGTGTGGTTCCCTTCGAGATCGAGCCGGACGGTCTGCTTCGCCTCGCCGTCGTAGACGAGGACGGTGAAGCCGGAGATTCTGTCCCAGTTGTGCATCGGCTCGCCGTCGGAGTTCGTGAAGGCACCAGCGGACAGAGTGAACTCCTGCTCGCCGGGCTCGTTGACCTGCCGGGAGAAGCTGTAGTTCTCTGCCTGCGCGCTCCCGCCGGTGAGCCACTTGTTCTTCTCGATGCGAATGCGGTAGCTGAGCCTTCCGCGCGGGGCGTTCACGGTCCACTTCAGAACGGCCTGCTCCGGCGGTGTCGCCATCGCCGGATCCTGGAAGCGATAGGTCTTGAGGCCACCTCCGTGGGCGACACCCCAGTCCCGGATGCTTCGTGGAAAGTCCGCAAAGAGCGGAGACAATTCGGCGTTCTCGCGCAGTCGGTCCAAATCGACCTCGTCGGGCAGGTGTACCGCCTCGCGGGAATTGATCGTGTAGGCGTGGGCGGTGCCTCCCTGGAAGGCTTCAGTCGGCTCGGCGAGGGAATAGGTGAGATTGGCGAAGGCGAAGAGCGGGAGTTTGTCGCGGACCGGTAGTGTGGCGGTCCAGGTGCCATCCCGTTCCGAGGTGTCGGCGGAGATCCAGAAGCGGGCTCGTGGATTCGGATCGTGACTGTAGTAGATCTCGACCGCGGCAGGCTCCTCGTCACCGAGCGGAGTCACCGTGAAGATGGCGATGCCCGACTCGGTATCGAGGGAGAAGGAGGTTTCGGGAGTGGGGGCGATGGTCACCGGGTCTCCCTTGAGATGGCGGTCGAACCACCGGTTCATCAGGATCCATTGCTCGGGTCCGAGGGAGTGGCTGTAATGGATCTTGTGGCTCACCCTCCACTGGTCGTGGGGGAGGAGGTCGATGCAGGCGAAGACGCGCTCGAAGGGTGCATGGAAGTCGTTGGTCGCGTTCAGGAACAGGACCGGACACGTCACCAGCGGCCAGTAGGACTTCGAATCGATCGTGGCGGTGAACAGTTCCGGGTGGCGATACTGGCGGACATTGCTGGAACCGGGAATGCCGGGGAAGTCGTCGACGAGGTGTCCCGTTCCGCCGACCATGGGAACGACGGCCGCGAGTCTTGGGTCGATCGCGGCCAGGGAGGTGATGACGCCTCCCATGGAGTAGCCGGTGAAACCGATCTTCCCGGGATCGATCTCGGGTTGTTGTTCGAGGAAGGTGATGCCCCGCCGGCCTGCCACGGTCAGGAGGAACCAGTTTCCGTTGCGCGGACTCGGCACCGGATCGATGGTGTGTTCGTCAGGATCGAGGTGGAGCTTGACGCGTTCGCGGAGCGCTCCCGGGTAGAAACGGGGTCCCTGGCTCGGGTCCACCGCGCCCCAGTCCGTGTTCATCTCGATGCCCTCGACGATCTCGCGTCCGCCCCAATTGATGTCCAGGGTGGCATAGCCATGCCGGGCGAAATAGGCACCGCGCTCGCGCTCGGCCCGCTGTCCGCCCCCGTGCGACCAGACGAAAGCCGGTGCGTTGGTAGCGCCCTCGGGAAAGGTGTAGAAAGCGGCGACGCGGGCCTTCTGTCCTTTGACCGTGCAGACGGTGTAGATGACGTAGCGACAGACGACGCCGTCCTCGATCCATTCCTCCACCACCTCCGTGTCGAGTGGCTCGGCCTGTGGATCGTAGTCTGCCCAGAGTGCTTCGACACTCTCCGGAACGGTTGCCTCGGTGTAGGGCGTGAAGGTGTCGGCGGAACGCGCGGCGTTCCACGATGCGCAGGCACAGAGGAGCAGGATGGCAGGGAAGGGGCGAGTCTTTCGTTTCATACTGGAGTGGAAGATCAGGTGCGGGCTGGGTTGTCGATGCCGTGGTCCGGTACGGGGAGTATCACCGGGAATTCGAAATTCGCATGGCCGGGGATCCGCATGGCGAGGCAGCGAACGATGCCCCCTCTCCACGGGGTATCCGTGTTCACTGGGAAAGGGGACGGGGGTTCTCGACAAAGGCGGCAGGCCTGCCGTTCTCGGAAATCTCCTGCTCGAACGATTCGAGGTAACCCAGGAGTCTCTTCGTCACCTCGGGTTCGCTCGTCAGGAGATTCTCCTCTTCCCCGATATCGGCCTCGAGGTTGAAGAGCTGGGTCGGCTTGCCCTGGTTCCAATGGAGCTTCCACTTTCCGGAGCGGACGGCCCGGAGCTTGTCGCCACCGTGGTAGAAAAACGAATCGTGCGGGGAGTCCGCGTCACCGGTCAGTATTGGCCCGATGTCGCGGCCGTCGATGGTGCGGTCGCCGGGAACCTCGGCTCCGGCCAGCTTGGCGAAGGTGGGGAGCAGGTCCATCGCCGTCATGATCTCGTCGATGTCCTGTCCCGCCGGGATTCTGCCGGGCCAGCGAATCACCGTCGGCTCCCGCATGCCGCCCTCGAACGTGCTGCCCTTTCGTCCCCTGAGCGGACCCGCCGACCCGACGGCGGGCCCGTTGTCGGAGAAGAAGATGACGAGCGTGTCCTCATCGATTCCCTCTTCGCTCAGGGTGTCGAGGACCCTGCCCACGGACCAATCGATCTCGGCGATGGCCTGGCGGAAGAGCTTGTCGCGCGTCTTGTAGTCGATGCTCCCGCCTTCCTCGCCGAGGGCGTCCACGACGGCCGGATCGGCATCTTTCATGAAGGGAGGAGACACGTGCAGCGGCTTGTGGGGAATCGGATGGGGAAGGTAGACGAAGAAGGGTTTGTCCGCGTTCCGCTTGATGAAATCCACCGCCCGATCCGTGAGCCGTTTCGTCAGGAAGTCGGCGTCGGGATCCATCTCGATCACCGTCTCCTGTTCGAGCAGGGCAAGGGGCGGAAACTGGAAGTGATGCTGCCGCGGGTGAAAGGGGTGGATGTCGTGACTGTAGGGGATGCCGAAAAACTCGTCGAAGCCCTGGCGGGTGGGCAGGAACTCCGGCTGATCGCCGAGATGCCACTTGCCGAATATCCCGGTCGCGTAGCCGGCGCTCTTCAATACCTCGGCGATGGTGATTTCATCGGGATTCAGGCCCTTCGGATCTCCGGCGAGCAACACACCGAAATTCGAGCCGGTCGCCATGTCGACGCGCCTGGGATAGCATCCGGTCATCAATGCGGCGCGAGACGGTGTGCAGACCGGGGCGGCAACGTAGAAGCTGGTCAGCCGGGCTCCCTCCGCCGCCATCTGGTCGATGCGCGGTGTGCTCACGTGCTCGCCTCCGAAGCAACCGAGGTCGCCGTATCCCTGGTCGTCGGTGAAGATGATGATGAAGTTGGGACGCTCGGCTGCCGGGAGGTGCAGTGTCGAAAGGGCGACCACGATGTGGAAGAGTGTCAGGAATCTCATGCTCGCTGGCTCGACGGGAGGAATCGGGAGGTGAATGGGAGGGATCTTGCCGGCCTACTTCAAGGCGCCTTCCGGTTCCCCGTTCGTGGTCAACACGTGCACCTCGTGCACCCTGGCCCTGGGGTGAAAAATTCCCAGACGACCTCCTTCTCGGGAGTGACCTCGAACAGCCTGGGCCTGCCCCGTTCTCGAGGACGAATGCGTCGCGCGCCTTTCCCTTAGCCTGCCATTTCACCTCGCCATCCTCGCCTACCAGGACCGTGGGCGTACCGGCGATCAGGAAGGCGTGCCGGATCCCGGAGTCCGATACCTGGCGGCCGAAGGATGAGGTCGATTCCTGGGCCTTGAGCGGCAACCCGGCGTGAAGCGCGATCGAAACGGAAAGAAGGAGAGCCGCGATGGGAGTTTTCATGGACCTCGAGCGTAGTCGCCTGTGGGGATCAAGGCAATCCTTCCGAAGTCGGAAGTCTCGGGTGTGTCCGGAGGGGTGTCCGAGTCGGGACCTGCCTCTGTGTGACCGGACGGTAAGCTGGCCCAGGGGCCGCGATCGAGAGGTTGAAACCGGGCTTTGCCGGGACCAATCTTGGTCACCTCAACCAGCGCGCTTTCATGAAACCCGACCAACCGGAAACCAATCGCCGGGACTTCCTGCAGCATTCGGTGCTCGGGACGGCCGCGGCGGGCCTGACGATCGCCTCCACCTCCCACGCTTCGGCCCATGCATCCGCCGAGGCGCTGGAACCGGAGATCACCAACGAGGTCGATGTTCTCGTCGTGGGAGGCGGGACGGCGGGTCATGTCGCCGCGATCCAGGCCGCCCGCGCCGGTGCGAAGACCCTGATCGTTGAGCGCAACAGTCAGCTCGGGGGCACGACAACGACCGGCGGGGTCGCCTTTCCCGGCCTGTTCGACGCCTGGGGGAAGCAGGTGATCGCGGGGATCGGATGGGAGCTGGTGAAGGAGAGCGTGGAACTGGACGAGGGAGAGTTGCCGAATTTTGCCCGGGTGCCGCAGCGCCACTGGCAGAATCAGGTCTTCACGAACCAGTTTCTCTACGCGATTCTCGCCGAGGAGAAGTGCGCCGAGGCGGGCGTCGAGATCGCCTACTATGAGTTTCCACAGGCGGTCAAGAAGACGGATGACGGGTGGCTCGTCGAGTGTGTCGGCTTCGGGACGAGTCGGCAGGTTCGCTGCAGGCAGATCATCGACTCGACCGGCGGGGCCGAAGTGGTCGGCATGCTGGGATTTCCGCGGTTGCGCGAAGACGAGCGTCAGCCGGGCTCGTTCCTGTTCATGCTGGGGAAGGAGCACGAGCCGGGCAGGAACCAGATCCACCGTCTCTACGTGCACGGGGCGGACTCGACGAATTCACGGACGGCGACCGAGGCGAACCTGACGGGGCGAAAGTCGATCCTCGCGAAGGTACGAAAGGAGAAGAAGCGGTTGATGCACCTGCAGCCGGAAACCGGATTCCGCGAGAGCTATCGCATCGAGGGAGAGACGATGATCACGGTGAACGACTACACTTCCGGCCGGGTGTTCGACGATGCGATCAGCTATGCTTTCTACCCTGTCGACCTCCACACGCGGACCGGGGTGAAACCGAAGCCGCTCAAGCCGGGCACGGTGCCGACGATTCCGCTTCGCGCCCT
>Ga0180430_10001975_pt1 | contig 19194 bp, 16 predicted proteins | sample SS_ome_9_FD_132999 | JGI IMG/M metagenome (GOLD analysis project Ga0180430, IMG submission 132999) | Hypersaline lake sediment archaeal communities from the Salton Sea, California, USA - SS_1_S_2 metaG | ecosystem: Environmental > Aquatic > Non-marine Saline and Alkaline > Hypersaline >... | reverse complement strand
GTGAGGGCATAGAGGGGTGGTGGGGGGGGAGCGGGGAGGGGGATATGGGGTTTGGGGTTAAGGGTTTGGGGGTAAGGGGTTAGGGGTTAGGGGAGCTAAGAGCGATTCGTCATCAACACGATGTTTGGCGCAGCGCGCCAAACTCGTATGTACTGAGCGCAGCGAAGGACACTTTGGAGGTGCAACGCCCCAGAGGCACGGTTGTGAATCTTCTTTTGTGGACCCTCATCCCCTCGTCACTCGGAGCGGGCTCTCGGCTCATCGAGTGCCCGGCCTTGGGGCGTTGCGTAGGCACACGATTCACCCTAGCGCTTTGTCAAGCTTTTGTCAAGTTTTAGTGGTCGTTTGTCTCTCTTTTTTGTCTTTCGTGTTTGTTCGTCATTGGCTATTGGTTTTTGTATGACTTTTGTCACTTGTTGTAAGCTCTTGGTATCATCATGCCAAGGAAATCGTATCGGATCGTATCGCGGGGCTTTGCTGTACAGGATGCGCGCATTCAGGCCAACCTGTCCTCTAAGGAACTCGCGGCTCTGGTGGGCCTCTCACGTCCCATGCTCTCCTCTATCGAGAACGGCGCCAGTACGCGAGAAAAGACGGCACACAAAATCGCTGAAAGCCTTGGCAAGACGTTCGAAGAGCTTTTCGAGATCACTCGGCCTGCGCCAGCCAACTAGCTAGCACAGCAGATCGGTTGCCATTTTGAAGTAGAACTGCTTTGCGAGGTCCAGCTCGTCCACTTGCACTCGATCTCTTGGGCCATGCGCGTCTGCAATGTCTCCGGGACCAAGGATGATCGTCTCAACACCGTTGGCTGCCAGATGTCCCCCATCTGTCCAGTAGGTGACACCGACCAGGGCATTTGGGAGATTCAGCTCTCTGCAGACCAATGCTGCAGATTGAGCCAGCCGGGTGTCCGCTGCGGTCCCCAATGCCACGTGCGGGACCACGGACGTCTCTTCCATCTCCACCACATTGAAGGAGAGCTCCGGCACAGACCCAAGCACCTGCGCTGCGAGTTCCTGAACCTCAGCTAAGGGATCTCCCTCATTGGGAAGCGTACGACGATCGATATCAACAAAGCAGTGTTCAGCAACGATGTTGGGCTGCGTGCCCCCACAGATTCTGCCAACACTCACAGTCGAAGCGCCGAGCAGTTCATGGCTACGATTTTGAAGCCTGGTACGAAACTCGGTCTCCAAGACATGGATGAGTCGCGCGGCGTGCGAAACTGCATTCACGCCCTCCTCAGGGCGACTGCCGTGCGCGCCCCGCCCCACGAGTTCGATGCGGATGAAGCAGGCGCCCTTGTGTGCAATGCCTACTTGAAGGTTGGTAGGTTCGCCGACAACGGCGTAATCCGCCTTGATCCCCCCATCCACCAGCGCCTTCACGCCGATCGACCCAGTTTCTTCTCCGACCGTTCCTGTGAACAGCAACTCTCCATGGAGAATCTGCTGACCGGCATCCATTGCATGCTTGATCTCGACCATCGCAACCGCCATGGCCGCGATGGCGCCCTTCATGTCACAAGCACCACGTCCCCACAGTTCATTGCCTTCGATTCTCGGAACGAATGCGCTCTCCATGTCACCCGCAGGAACAGTGTCCAGGTGTCCGTTGAACATCAGGCTGGGGCCTTGTCGTCCCGGGATTCTGGCAACGACATTGCCACGATGTCCCTCCACGAGCTGTCGCTTGGCATGAATATCTCTAGCGCGGAACCAATCTACGAGATACTTGCCGATCGCCTCTTCCCTGCCTGGCGCCTCGATGTGGCTCTCAATGGAAATGAGGTCCTGCAGAAGCTGCAGGACCTCGTTGTTCTGTTTCTTGATCATGAATGGACCTATTTCTTGCTCGGGGAGAGCTTCTGCATCTTCCCAGCGTCCATCGCCTCGTCCGCGATCTTGCGCAGGCGGAACTTCTGGATCTTCCCAGACTGGGTCATCGGGAATTCGTCCACGGATACGACGTAGCGTGGCACTTTGAAGTTGGCGATTTCGCCAACGCAGAAGTCAACAACCTCCTGAGGATCGATCGTTTCGCCCTCTCTGGGAATGATGTAGGCTGCTGCAACTTCGCCCATGACATTGTCCGGGATTCCGATGACCGAGACGTTCTGGACCTTCGGATGGGTGAACAGGTACTCCTCAATCTCTGCAGGATAGACATTGAATCCTCCGGAGATTAGCATGTCCTTCTTTCGGCCCACGATCTGCACGTAGCCCTCTTCATCCATGGTCGCGAGATCGCCGGAGTACAGCCAACCATCCGCGTCAATGGCCTCCGCAGTCTTGTCAGGCATTTTGTAGTAGCCCATCATGACGTTGTATCCACGGCACGCAAGCTCACCCATCTCCCCGGTGGGGACCGGCTGCTTGTCATCGTCCGCGATCTTCACTTCTACACCGTCCAACGCGCGGCCAACCGTTTCGACCCTTCGTTCGATCGAATCGTCGAAGCGCGTCATTGTGATGACTGGCGATGCTTCGGTCAGGCCATAGGCGATTGAGACGTTGCAGTGCAACTCATCCATCGTTCCCCGCATGACTTCCACGGGGCAAGGGGCACCAGCCATGATTCCCGTGCGTAGCGAGTCCAAGGCGTAGGCAGAACCGTCTGCCTTCCCTTTCCTCGCTTCTTCCAACTCGAGCACGAACATCGTAGGTACACCATAGAGCACGCTGACTTCAAACCGTTCCACGAGTTCGAGCGCTTCGCGGGGTTTGAAGATTTGCATCGGCACCATCGCTGCGCCCCAGGTTACGGCTCCGGCGATCCCCATAACGCAGCCGAAGCAATGGAAGAATGGAACCGCTACCAGGAACACGTCCTGCTCGTTACTGCGCAACACCTGTGTGACTTGTTCAGCGTTCTTCGCGATGTTGTGATGAGACAGCATGGCGCCTTTTGGATTACCCGTCGTGCCTGAGGTGTACAGGATGAACACATTGTCTTCCGGAACACAGATTGCCTCTCGTTCCTCAACCTGTCCATCTCCAAGCAGAGCCTTCCCGGAATCCACAACGCTCGAGAATCCGTGCATGCCCTCGCCTGGCGCGCCGACAATCACGATGTGCTTCAGATTTGGCAGATTCCCGCGGATTTCCTGAATCATGGAGATGTAGTCAATCCCTGCGAATGCGTCCACTGCGAATAGCGTGGTCGCTTCGGAGTTATTCAGAATGTACTCCACTTCATGCGTCTTGTAGCGCGTGTTCATGGGGACAACGACCGCGCCAATCCTGGCCACTGCGAAATACGCAGTCACCCACTCCGGCACGTTCGGCATCCAAAGCCCAACCTTGTCGCCCTTGGACACACCGAGCTCCAACAAGCCTCGTGCAAGTTGGTCCACTTGCACATTCAGTTCCGAGTAGCTGAGCGTTACTCCGCTCGGATCCAGGATTGCGTTGCGTGATGGGTACTTCTCTGTTGAATCCCGTAGGACTTGGGAAAGCGTTCTCATGGAGTCACCTCAAGGGCAGTGGATAGTGTCGATTATCAAGAAGGAGTCAGCCGATCGCAAACTGGCTACACCGGCTACTGCAGCGTACCATTGCCTGGGACTTGTTCGCAATTGCCACAGAAGTCTGGCTGCGCATCGCACACCAATCTGCAGCACTTGAAGCACAGACTGCGCACGCGAAGGAGGGAAGATGATCCCTGTCGTATCCATCATAGGACACCACAATGCCGGGAAGACACGCTTCTTGGCACGTCTGATCGAGGCACTTACGGAACGAGGACTTGTTGTGGGCGCAGCGAAGCATGCTCCCCACCTTGAGGATCTCGATGTTCCAGGAAGTGACTCCCATCGCCTGAGAGAGATGGGAGCGGATCGTGTGTTGCTCATGGGACACTCGAGTGCAAGCCTGACTTGGGGCCACACGGCAAGCAAACGCATAGAGGACTTGGTGGATAGCCTATTCAAGGGCTGCGATCTGGTGCTCGTCGAGGGGATGAAGGCAGGACCCTTCCCTAAGATCGAGGTCTATCGCCGCAATCGCGAGATTCGAGAGGATCCGCTGGCTGGAGAGATCGATGTCTTTGCAGTGGTCTGCGACGAACCGCTCACACTGCCCGATGGAACCCGCCAATACGGAACTCGCGACATCGAGGCCGTTGCGGACCTGCTTGAGACGACCTATGTGGATCCGTGAACCCGCATCGATTGCGCGGTTTCGCGGGCTGTGATACTCTCCTCAAACCATGGAGCAGACCGTGAATCAGGACAAGCTAGCAAATGCAGGAGGCATTGGCGCGTCTCTGTTTCTCGTGCCTGCCACGGCCGATCGTCTCGTGCTTGGCAGAACCTTGGCTGCCCCGCTTCTTTCATCAAGCAGCCAAGAGGTTGAGCGAGCGAAGCTTCGTGGGCACCCTGACCTTCTTGAACTCGTCGCACCGGATGGCAAAGAACGCATCGGGATTGCGCAAGTTCGCGACCTGATTCGATCTGCGCAGTTCTCACCTGTGCAGGGGGACCGGAAGGTCTGTCTGATTCCCCGTGCAGAAGCGCTGACTCCAGAAGCCTCGAACGCCTTGCTCAAGATCATGGAGGAGCCTCCGAGGGGACTCGCCTTTGTCCTGCTTGCAGATCATCCAAGCGATCTGCTCCCAACCATCGTCTCGCGAAGCCGAGTCGTTCGGTATACAGGGGCATCGTCGAACGAGATTCAATCGCAGTTCCAGCACGCTGGCTACTCTGAAGAAGAAGCCACATGGCTCACAAGGCAGTCCTTGCGAGATGGCGAGGCGGACGTTCTGATGTCCGCACCAATCGATCTGCAAAACGCACTTACTGCTTCCCGCACGTTCCTTGCGACCGCGGATATCCTTCAGCACATTGAGGCCTGCCTAGGAAACGATGTGGTGCTCAGACAACAGGCGTTTTGCCAACTGCTTCTTCGACTTGAATCGCAGGATCCTGACCTCATGACGGCAGGCATTCGCGTGCTTGCGACTCAGGATCGTGATGTGCTGGTTCAGTTTCTGCACGAACTGCTTGCATGCAGCTTCGAGATCCTAAGATCCGCTACTTCATCGAGTCCGCTGGACGCAGATGAAACTCGTGAGCTCCTGGATCGCGTAGGCGCAGATCGGCTGCTCGCCTTCTGCCTGGCCATTGGGGACGCCCATCAATCCTTGCGTGTGTACGGCCCGATCGAAGGGAACCTGCTATCATTGTTCCTGGGATTCAAAGGAGCTGTCCATGCCCGGTGAGCGCATCGTCCTTGTACACGTACGGAATCTAGAACGGGAGACCGTCTACTTCAATGCAGGGAGTCTGAAGCTTGAAGTAGGAGATGCGTGCGTTGTGGAGCATGGTGGACTGCGCATCGGTGAGGTGATTGGCGAACTGGAAGCCGGGAAGGGGCTGGGAGAGCAACTGGAACGCGTCTTGCGCGTAGCAACGCCCGCTGATCTTGACACCTTCCGCTACAACCAGGCGGATTCAGAACGGATTCTCACATCGACCCGAGAGGTCATCGCCCACCACGATCTGCCGATGCATCTGGTGGCCGCGGAATATACGCTTGACCGGAAGCAGCTCCGCATCTACTTCACCGCACCACATCGTGTCGATTTCCGAAACCTCTTGAGGGATCTTGCCAGTCGCTACGGAACTCGCATTGAGCTGCGACAGATGGGTGCTCGTGACGAAGCACGCATCAAGGGCGGGATTGGCCGTTGCGGACAGGTCGTGTGCTGCCATCGCTTCCTCAGGGATCCCAGTCCAGTGCCGATGGAGCTTGCATACGATCAGGAGCTGTTTGTGTCCCCTGAGCGAATCACTGGCGTGTGTGGACGCCTCATGTGTTGCCTAGCGTATGAGCACAAGATCTATCAGCAAGAACTCGCTCGATTCCCGAAACTCGGCGCGCAAGTGGCCTGGCAGGACAAACAGGGAAAGCTGATCTCCCACAACATCTTCCGCAACACCGTCACGATTCTGACCGACGGTCGAGAGCGGCTGGAAGTCGATGTCAGCGAAGTTACGGTGCTGCGGCCTGGGAAGAAGCGTCGGCGGTAGAGATCTGGGCACCCGCCTGAACCAAGACATCCCACTCCTCGGCAGATAGCGTCGCCTCAACCCATGCGCCTTCCTCTGTGTACTGCACAACCCTTGCCTTCCCACTTGCTTCAAACGGATGGAGCAGATGGATTGACCGGTGTGGCAGCACGAAGCTGTACTCCGCATCGTCTCCATACAGGCGTTCCTCGATCTGGTCCAAGAGCTGGTCGATGTGTGTCCCCTGCCTTGCCGAGATTGCGACTCCCTCAACAGGAGATACAAACGACTCACCCTGGCGGTCGATCTTGTTCCATACCGTGATCATCGGCGGCATCGTGTCACTGTCGTGGAAGACTTCCTGGTCCAACGTCTCGAGAACTGCGCGATGATCTGCCTCCCACGAGGCTTTGGAACTATCGACAACATGCAACAGAAGGTCCGCGTGCTGTGCGGCTTCCAAGGTTGCCGCAAATGCAGGAACAAGGTCGTGCGGGAGATCTTGAATGAATCCGACGGTGTCCACGAACAGCACACCTCGACCTGAGCCGATCTCTCCTCTACGGACTCTTGTGTCCAGCGTGGCAAATAGCTTGTCTTCCACGAATGCATCGGTCTCACACAGCCGATTGAGCAGCGTTGATTTGCCACTGTTGGTGTATCCCACAAGAGCCACCTGTGGGATGTGACCCTTGGTGCGACTCTTGCGGCGCACATCACGTTCGCGCGCTGCCTTCTTCAAGCGCCGTTCGAGCATGTGGATTCGGCGATAAATCTTGTTGCGATCGAGTTCCAGCTGCGTTTCTCCGGGGCCGCGTGTTCCGACGCCACCCACAGCGCGACCGCCTGCCCGCGTCAAGGACATTCCCCACCCTCGCAACCGGGGTAGAAGGTAGTGGAGCTGTGCAAGCTCCACCTGCAAACGCGCTTCCTTGGTTGCAGCACGCTGGGCAAAGATGTCCATGATCAGCTGGGTGCGATCGATGACTTTGCGGCCGAACGCCTTCTCGAGATTCCTTGCCTGCGCTGGACTCAACTCCTCGTTGAAGATCACAACATCCGAGCCCAGTTCCTCAGCCGTTGCCTTGATCTCTGCCAGTTTCCCTTTGCCCACAAAGGTTGCAGGGTGCGGCCGATCCCGCCGTTGCACTGCTTCGGCAAGCACCTCAATCCCAGCGGTCTCGGCCAAGGATTCAAGTTCCCTGAAGGACTCCGCTTCGGTCGTGTCTCCATACAAGATGCCGACAAGCACGGCTTGCTCTGTGCCAAAGACGCGGGCGCGGGTACCAAGTCGATCCTCTACGAGGGGTTCATGCGTTGGAGTGATTCTCTCGTCGTTCAATCGTTGCTCCCAGGCTTGATAGCTTCTGTTCAATCCGCGCGTATCCGCGGTCGATGTGTTTCGGTTCTGTGATTGTCGTTCGTCCCTCTGCAGCCAATCCTGCCAGCACTTGTGCTGCGCCTCCTCGAAGGTCCGGTGCTTCCACAACCGTACCTCGCAGAGTCGGAACGCCTTGAATCGTAAGGGTGCTCCCGTCGTGAAGCATGCGAGCGCCCATCTTGCTCAAGCCTTCGGTGTATGCGAACCTGCGCTCGAAGACAGTCTCTTCGATCGTACTCGTTCCCTTGGCGATCGCAAGCAATGCTGCAACGGGTGGATGAAGATCGGTTGGGAAACCGGGGAACGGGAGCGTCTTCACGTACACTCCGGTCGGACGATCGCGCATCTGACAACGCACACTGTCAGCTGTCGCTTCCACCGTTGCTCCTGTCTGCTCCAGAAGCGATGTCAACGTCTCCAGGTCCTGAGGAATCACCGGAGAAACCTGAACGTCCCCTTTCGTGATTGCGGCTGCAAGCAGGATCGTCCCTGCTTCGAGACGATCCGGCAGCAAGGCATGCTGCGCGCCCTGAAGCGTCGGTTTGCCAGCGACACGGAAGGTACGTCCTACCTGCTCGATCTCTGCTCCCATTGCGCAGAGCATGCGTACGAGATCGCAAACCTCGGGCTCGATGGCCGCGTTGTCCAACTGCGTTTCTCCCTTTGCCAAGCACGCCGTCATCAGGAGTTGCTCTGTCGCGCCCACGGAAGGAAAGGGAAGCGTGATGTGAGCACCGCGGAAGCGGTCCACCTCAACCTCGACCAGCCCTGGACGTTCCTTGATTCGTGCGCCCATCGTCTGTAATCCGTCGAGATGCAGATCCACTGGACGTGTACCAATCACGCACCCTCCGGGTAGCGGCACACTCGCGTGCCCCAATCGCGCCGCAAGCGGCCCCAGGACAAGAAAGGATGCTCGCATCTGCTTGACAGAGTAGGCGTTCGCCTGGTGGCTTAGTGCACCTGAGGACGCGATGGATACGTTGTCATCGTGCCGCACAACCCGTTTCCCGAGTGCGCTTAGCATGTACAGGATCGTGCTGACATCTCGAAGCTGTGGGACGCGATGCAGGATGACAGGCTCGTCAGTCAGCAGCGCGGCGCAACATGCCGGCAACGCGGCATTCTTGGCACCGTCAATGCCAATCTCTCCTCGAAGTGAGGCGCCTCCCTCGATTGAGAGCGCTTGCATAACTAGGGAAGGTACCGAAGTGGATCGATGGGGTATTCCCCGTTTCGGATTTCGAAGTGCAGGTGCGGACCGGAAGAGACACCGGTGTTGCCGGACTGCGCAATGGCTTGCCCCATCTCCACGAACTGCCCCACAAAGACAAATGCATCCGAGAGATGTCCATACAGTGAGACGAAACGATCGCCGTGATCGATGATCAACAGGTTTCCGTAGCCATCCCCGTAGCCCTCGTCGCCGTAGAAGATCACCTCGCCGCCTCGTGCTGCGTAGACGGCCGTGCCCTCCGGGACATCCACATCGATGCCATTGTGATGATGGCGGTACTCCAGCACGGGATGTGTTCGGAAGCCAAAGCCGGAGACAACTTCGCCTTCAAGCGGCCAGATGAAGTCAGTCTCCACACCGCGAGACAGGGTCACTACGTTATCCCAGAACGACGTGGTTGCGCCGGGGATAAGGATACGATCCCCTGCAAAGATCGTATCTGTTGTCCCGATGTCATTTTCCTCAAGGATCGTCTCCAGCGGCATGGCATACGAGCGCGCAATATCCGAGAGCGTCTGCCCCGGGAGAATCGTGTGCACGATGCCATCTTGCGAGGCATACAGCGTCTGCCCCGGTTGGAGCTGCCCGGTTCCGAACAGTCGATTGCTGGCCAAGATGTTGGCGCTGGTCACACCGAGAAGCGTCGCGATGTCGCCCACGCTCTCTCCATCCGCCACGGTATGCGTGAGAATGCGATCCTGAATGGAAGGCAACGTACTTTGCCCGTCGCCATCCGCGATCACCGAATCATCGGTAGTCGTCGTACCGTCGTCCGGGACAGTGGTGGTGTCGTCGGTCGTCGTCGTACCATTGCCGTCGTCCACAACCACCAAGCCGTCATCGGCGCTACGATTGCAGCTTCGCACAACGAGAATCGGAACAACCACGAGGACTGCCACAAATAGAAGGGCCAACACAACGCGATCCATACGGATCGGCTTCTGGCTCGGATAGCGCACGCCTCGTTGGCTAGTCACTACTCATCAACTCAAGGAACTGGTCGTTGTCCTTGGTCGCCTCCATCTTCCCCTTGATGAACTCCATTGCTGCTAGGGGATCATTCAAATTACTCATCATCTTACGGAGGATCCACACTCGGTTCAATTCTTTCTCTCCAAGAAGCAGATCCTCTTTGCGAGTGGCAGACTGCTCGACATCGATCGCAGGGAATGTTCGCTTGTTCGCCATGTTGCGATCAAGAATGAGCTGCATGTTCCCTGTACCCTTGAATTCCTCGAACACAACCTGATCGAGCTTGCTTCCCGTATCAACGAGTGCAGTTGCAATAATCGTCAGGCTGCCGCCGTTTTCGATGTTGCGTGCCGCGCCGAAGAACTCCTTCGGCTTGTACAGCGCCGTGGGATCCATTCCACCGGAGAGCAGCTTCCCGGATGCAGGAATGGACAAGTTGTAGGCGCGCGCCAATCGCGTGATGGAGTCCATCAGAATGACAACATCCTCGCCAAGTTCGACATGACGCTTGGCGCGAGCAGTAACCAACTCCGCGATTCGCGTGTGATGCTTCGGCTCCATGTCAAAGGTCGCGGCGACGACCTCACCGGCTGCGATCGAGCGGCGGAAATCGGTGACCTCCTCCGGCCGCTCGTCCACGAGCAAGACAAACAACTTGATATCCGGATGGTTGGCATTCAGCCCATTGGCAATCTGCTTGAGCAGTGTCGTCTTCCCTGCCATCGGCGGGGAGACGATCAACCCACGCTGTCCTTTTCCAATCGGGCAGAACAGGTCGATGATTCGAGTCGCGATTTCCTCGGGCTCGTGCTCCAGTCGAAGATGGTCATCAGGATGCAGGGGAATGAGGTCCTTGAACTGCGCTCTGCGTCGAGATTCCTCTAGCTCGCGTCCGTTGATAGACTCAGCTTTCAGCAACGCGAAATACCGCTCGTCATTCTTCGGAGCTCGAATCGAGCCGGTGACCAGGTCCCCCTCTCTCAGGCCAAATCGCTTGATTTGGGAAGGTGAGACGTAGGCGTCCGTTCGGCTTGGAAGACTCGTCTGCCCGCGAAGGAAGCCGTATCCATCCGGGTGCAGTTCGAGCACGCCTTCATTGAATCTGAGCTCGTTGGTCTTGGCAACATGCGCCATGATGGCGCGGAGAAGGTCATCCTTCCCGTGTTGCCGGTTGTTCTTTAGCTCCAGTTCCGCTGCGAGCGCGTAGAGCTCGTCGATAGTTTTGTCTTGAAGTTCCCTGAGTTCCATCTTGTATCTCCTCTACAGCTGTATGCCTCTTCCGATGATCAACGCCGTTGCCGCGATGTACACGACGAGAATTGCAATTGCATCGAGTCCAACCCCAGCGAGCCGCTTGCGCGATCGAACGCCCAACCCAATCATCGCGATGACCGTCAGCAGCATGCCGCATAGCGCGACAATCAGCTGATCCGACTCGCCACCTCTGAGCCCCCCGAAGATCGAGCCGGAACGAAATGCAGCATCCGCGAAGAAGATCGTCAAGATGTTGAACATGTTCGATCCGAACAGGTTGCCGATGATCATGTCGTACGCACGGATTCGTAACGCACCAATCGATGCCGCCAGTTCTGGCAGCGAAGTCACGATGGCCACCAAGATCGCTCCCATGAACGAACCAGATAGCCCCGTTCCGAGTGCTATTTCTTTGCTTGCGCGAATCAGGAAGAAGCCCGAGACGATAACCACGACCGCACAAATCGCGAAACCGATCGCCGCTTTGGCGAGGGTCATGGGTTCGCCTTGTTCCTCTTCCTCAATCACGTGTTCCTTTTCCGCGTGGTAGAGCAGGAAGACTCCTCCACCGTATCCGAAGAGGATTAGCCAGGCCAACGGACTGATGCCGAGTATCGTTGCATTGGATCCAAGGACTATCCCCAGCGCAGCCAAGGTGGTGAGCGTGATCGCCACCGCACCGCTGAGGATGTGATACTTCCCGACCTTGCGCAGGAAGGGACCGCTCCCAAGCAGCAGGATATCCATGACAACGATGATGACCACGTTGAACAGATTGCTGCCAAAGGCATTCCCGAGCGCGATATTCGGCGCATCAATCGATGCACCTGTCACCGTAGTCGTCATCTCGGGAATCGACGTCAAAGTCGCGAGAAACAGCAGCCCGATCCAACCCTGTCCAATGCCGGTTCGACGGCCGAGCGACTCTCCGTAGGGAGCAATCCGAATCCCTGCAAGCACAATGGCGGTCGCAGAAAGTATGAACGTGGTCCAGTGCCAAAACATCAAAAGCCTACCTACGAACGTCCGACAGGATTCCTCCAACCCTACGGGCTGTGGTTTCGAACGTTCCACAGGACCTTTGAGGATCCTGCTGGGCGAAGCACACTACAGTTTCTTGAAGAGCCATTTGATCATATCGCCGTACATCTTCAGGCGATCGATCAGCCCTTGCTTGAAGCCTCGCTTCTCTTCCTTGAGTACGTGGGTTACACCTTCAAGCTTGACGTACTCCTTGACCCACCCCTCTTTGGCAGCCAACCTGGAAAGCGCGATCTCGATGCCGAAATCCATTTCCTCGACATTCTGTTTGGCATGCTCCCAATGGTTGCGGCCTAGAATCCTCTGGCCAGACGCATAGGGGTTGATCTTCTGGGCTAGATCCGTGTTCTTGCGGCCGTTTGCGAATACGCCAACTGCCATGTCGATCTCGGGGTCACTGTACGCTTGAATCAGCTTGTCTACGTGATCCGTTGTTAGACCGACCAGGTCAGCGTCCAGGAACAAGAATATATCGTTCTTTGCCTCTGTAACGCCACAGTCGAGTGCCGCTGCCTTCCCTCCGTTCACCGGAAGTTCGACAACGCGGACAGAGAACTGCTTTGCCTCCTCAGCCGTTCCGTCGTCTGACCCGTCGTCCACGACAATCACGTCATCGACAAGCGAGCTTTCAACTACAGCCTGCAAAACAGCACTAATCCGACCAGCCTCGTTGTATGCGGGTACCACCACGGAAATTCCCATCATTGAGTTGCTGGAAAGGCCAAGCGATTTCTCCTAATCGCTAGATTCTTTGGCAATCATATCGATAGCCATCCTTCAAGTCAATTCCCAACCGCGCTCTCACCACACACGGATCCTAGGCAAACCATCCTTCCACCTCGTTGTGGAGTTGCGTCGCATCCGCAATCTGCTCGATCGGTACTGGAAGCGAGGCCGCCACGAACTTCCCATAGCTGCGAGTTATCACGCGCTCGTCCGCGAGGATCACGAGTCCGTGGTCCGTTGTTGTGCGAATCAAACGACCCACGCCTTGTCGCAGTTTCAGGGCTGCCAGGGGTAGTGACAGGTCGCGGAAACCATCGTTTCCGGCAGCCTCAGCCTTCTTGGCCAATGCTGCGAAGACCGGATCTGTGGGCACAGGGAATGGAAGTCGCGCGATGACCAAGACTTCGAGTTGGCTGCCCGGGAAGTCGACACCTTCCCAGAAACTCTCGGTTCCAAGCAGCCAGGCCGTTTGCCCGGGCTCGCGGAATCGATCGATCAGCGCGGTACGAGAACTCTCCTGCTGCACAAGCAGATTCATCTCCTCAGGCAGCTGCTTGCGTACGGCTTGCAGCATTGCGTACGAAGTGAACAGCACGAGCCCGTTGCGATTGGTCGTTCTAGCCACATCGGCAATGACTTCGGCCAGACGGCTGGAGAAGGTGTCGAGATCACCGTAAACCGGAGGCAAATCTCGTGGCAGCAGGATTCGCATGCGTTCCTGATAGTCAAACGGGCTTTCAGCGGTCAACTGCTCGACTTCATGAAGCTCCCCGTCCAGGCCAAGTGTTCGGCAGAGAAAGTCGAAGGAACCACCGACCGAGAGCGTGGCAGAGGTCAGCACAAGTGATTGCACTCTCGGATAGAACGAACGTTTCAAGAATGGGGCAATGTCCAGCGGCGTGGAGTTTACATCCAATCTACGTGTGAACCGTTCATACCAATGCACTGCGTTCTCGTGCGGCGGATGGGAGAGATCACGAAGCGTGCCGGACATTTCCTGTACAACCCGGATCGTTCCCTCAAGCTCCTTCAGTGGTTCCGGATCAGAGACATGGTCCACCAGTGCATCCAACCCGTTCTCCAACTGCACCAGCAATTGCCCAAGGCCCTCGATGCTATCACTTGCCTCAGCAAGCGAGTCGAATGCGGCTCTGCGGTCCGACACGAATTGCTCTCCAAGATCAGAGAAGACCTCTGCAGACGTACGCCGCAGGCTGGCCAGCAAATCCTGTACGCGCTCGATGGCGTCAGTTCCTCCAGCAAACGTCGTGCGATGCAGCCAACCGCGTCGTCGTCGCCGTGTCGGAGACAGGTCGTCCGCCAATCGCTGGATGCGCCATTCAGAGAGCGAACGTGTGAATGCCATTCTCGCAACCGATTCCAGGGTATGTGCCTCATCCACAACCACATGCGTGTACTTCCCAAGAACGACTCCATCCACCATCAGGTCAGCCAACAGCAAGGAGTGGTTAACGACCACAAGGTCTGCACGCCGTGCACGACGTCTCGCACGTATGGAGAAACACTCCTCCTGGAATGGGCAGAAGGCCCCGGTACAGTGATGGGATGTATCATTCAGGCGGTTCCACAGGCCGCGTGCCCGCGGATCCCCGAGAAACGCGCTGTTCTCCTCGATGTCCCCAGTCTCGGTTTCAATCATCCAGCGCGCCAGCGGCGCAACCCATTGCAGCTGATCGTGCTCTAGGCTTTCTGTGAGCTCAGCCACAAAGCTCTGCCATTTTCTCTTACACAGGTAGTTCTCGCGTCCCTTGAGCAGTGCGACTTCCAGTGAGGGGTGCACCCTGGGGACTAGGAAGGGCAGGTCCTTGAGGAAGAGCTGCTCTTGAAGCTGTCGAGTACGCGTCGAGACGATGACTCGATCCGAAGGCACGTCCTTCAGATGGAGCATTGCAGGGACTAGATAGGCAAACGTCTTGCCGGTTCCTGGTCCTGCCTCCACAAGCAGTGCTCTCTCTTCCCCAAATGCAGCAGAGACTGCTTCTGCCATCCGAAGCTGGCCATCCCTCACCTCGAACTGACTGAACCCGCCTGCGATCGGTCCGCCGGGACTCAGTGCTTCTTCCGCAGACACCGGCAGACTCACATCTGCGTCTTCTGTCGCCGCTTCTGATTCAACCTCCACATCCTGTGGCGTCTCAGCTGTGGCGGGTAGAAGGAGCACTTGCCCCAGCACCTCCGAGATCGGAGGCAGCAACAGACGCGCGAGCACAGCGATCAGATCCTTAGGGAGTGTTGCAGCTTCTTTGAGCAGTGCCTGGAACACCAACGCAATCGCTTCATCGCGGCACGCATCATCACAACGGATGTCTAGATGCTCACAGATGGTGGCTAGGCGGTGATCCCGCAGGCTCGGAAAGAGGGTGCGCGCCAAGAGGTGCAGGTCAAACATGCCTTCAGATGCCGAGGTGCCCGGCTCGTCTTGGTACACGACATCCAAAGCAGCGTCTGGATCTTCCGGTTCGTCAGCAAATGCACAACGCTCAAGATCGTAGAGGCGGTGCTTGTCGCCATGTATGCGAAGCGTCGAGAGCTCCAAATCCCCCCATGGAAGCGACATGACAGCTAGAGAAGATGTCTCAGCAAGTCAATGCGGCGGACGCGGCCGATGAGCCGGCCGTCGCCGTCAACCACCGGCACGTTCTTCACGCCCTTGCGGATGATGAGGTCAGCGGCTTGGAGATCATCGTCCTCTTCGGTCACGCTGAGGACTTCCGTGCGGACATAGCGTTCAATCGGCTCGTCCGCAATCTGGGTCAGCTTGCTCGCAAGCTGGTTCATATCTGGAATGAAGGAAGCGGAGTGAAGCATCTCGAAGTACCCAGGGAGCGCGGCACGAATCAGGTCCTTCTCCGAGATGAAACCGATCAGTCGCCCCTCGTCATCGACTACAGGAACGTTCGGCATCTCCGCATTGTCCAGAATGAAGATGAGTTCCCGCACAGGGATATCCATCTCCACCGCAGTGAGGTCCTTGGTCATGATCTCTCGTACCTTCACGATGCCTCCTACAGACGTTTCACGGTGATGCCACCCAGCTCGTTCTCGATCATGGTCAAGTCCGTGCTGATCTTGTCTTCGCTCTCTGCACTCACGAGTCCGGATGCCAGGCCAAATCGCAGTGCATCTTCGATCGGTGCGTCTTGCGCAAGCTTGTATAGAATGCCAGCAAGGAAGGCGTCATCCGCGCCCACAAGGTTCTTGAAGACCGAGGTCGGCGTCGAGGTCTCGATTTCCCATACTGCGTCTCGAGTGATCGCGATATCGCCTGTGACGTGATGCGAGACGATGACGATTTCCGCTCCGCATGCAATAACGTCTCGCCCTGCTTCGATGATCGAATCGACGGTGGTCAGATCCTTTCCCTCCAGCATGGTGTGCTCACGTGTGTCCGGTTTCACGATGTAGGGGCAGGATCCGAGCGCCTTGCTTAGCGCTTCTCCGCCTGCAGTCACGATGGTCTTTGCCCCCGCATCCTTGGCCATTTGCGCCATCTCGGCGTAAATGCTCGTGGGAACACCTGGCGGCAGGCTTCCTCCAAGTACAACCCAGGACGCCTGCCCAAGGATCCGTCGATAGCGGCGCATTAGCCGCTTGATCTCGCCCTCCCCAATCTCTTGTCCGGATTCATTGATGAGGTTCGGGATATGCTCGCGACCTTCTTGCAGAATCGTCACGTTGACACGGGTCTCGCCATGCGTCCACACGAAGTTCGTGGTAACGCCCTCGTCGCGGAGGTCGCGCACGACGACATGCCCGGTGTGTCCACCTACGAACCCCATTGCGACGTTGTCCATCCCCAGGCGGCGTAGGAACACGGACATGTTAACACCCTTGCCCCCAGCGGATGTATCCGATCGAATGGCACGTGTCAGAAACTCTTCCTGTGCGACATCACAGATTTTCAGGGCATCCACCCAATAGACCTTGTCCACCGCCGGGTTCAGCGTCACAGTAACGATCATTCGGTTCCTCCCGTACACTCCTTCACAAGTATACTGCCGCTGAGCGAAGCTGCCGACGCTCCCTCAATTCGTACCGTAGGCAAGTCTCCAAGCGTCGCTTCTCCCTCCACCATCACGGTCCGGTGATCTCCAGTACGACCGTACCATATTCCACGCTTGTTGCGCGCCTCAACAAGAATCACTTGCCCGCTGCCAATGAAAGCCTGATTGAGTCTCAACGCAATCTCTCGCTGTCGGTTCAACAGCAGCTCAAGTCTGCGCGCTTTGCTCTCGGTGCGAACATCATCCTCAAGGAGGCTCCCCTTCGTCAACGGACGAGCTGAGTACTTGGCAGCAAACACCGTGCCAAACTGTACCCGTTCCATCAGCTCTAGTGTTTGCTCGAAGTCTGCTTCCGTCTCCCCTGGGAATCCGACGATAAGATCAGTAGTCACGTTGAGTTCAGGCAGCCGCGAGCGGGCGTCCTCCACGATGCGCACAAAGTGTTCGCGCGTGTAGCCACGGTTCATGGCTTCCAGAATGCGATCGCTTCCAGATTGGCACGCCAGATGCAGATGCTGGCAGACGTTGTCTCGGTCCTTCATGACCTCCACGACGTCATTGGACATGTCACGCGGATGAGACGTTGTGAACCGGACACGCGCAATCCCGGTATCGGAAACCGCCTCGAGCAGGCTCGCAAAGTCTCCGAACGCTGGCTTATCGGTCCCATAGGCATTGACGTTCTGGCCGAGCAGCAGAACTTCACGAAAGCCCTCAGCATACAGCTGGTTGACCTCATCCAACACAAGTTCCCTTGGTCGTGATCGCATTGGACCTCGCGCAAAGGGCACGACGCAATAGGTACAGTAGTTGGAACAGCCTTCCGTAATCGTGACCATCGCGGTCACGCGACTCGACCGAACTGCAACCGCCTGTTCAGCGAAGGAGGGGGGCGCCAATTCGAGCAGCCGTTCTTCGGTCGCTCGTTGCAGAAGCTCGGGGAGCTGTGCGGTTTCAGCAGAGCCGAACACCAGATCCACAGCCGGGAATCTGTTCAGTAGTGCCTCTGCTCGGACCTGCCCCAGGCAACCGCCGATCCCTAGGATCACAGGCCGATGACGTTTCTCTTCAACCACAGCGCCGATGCGTCCATACACCTTGTCTTCAGCCTTCTGGCGCACCATGCATCCGTTGAACAGCACAACGTCGGCGTCCTCGAGACGCTCCACCCTGACATAGCCAGCAGCCGCCAGTGACCCTGCCCAGCCCTCAGACTGACGCAGGTTCATCTGACAACCCCAAGTCTCGATGTAAAGCCGCTTTCCGTCCGTTCGCATGCGGGCGTGATTCTACTGAATCGGAAATTGCCGGTCAATCCAGATAGGAACTGAATCACATTCGTATTGGTCGTTCGGCTGGTTGCCTGCTCGGTTGCTCAAGTACACTTCGTGTGTCATGAGATTGCGCCGATGTGATCGCTACCTGCTTCGCCAGATGCTGGGGCCGTTCCTGATTGCCCTGTCCGGACTGACCTTGTTTATCTTGCTCAACATCATCCTGCGACTCTCTGACCTGATGGTGGATCGTGGCATCGGACTCCTTCAGCTGTTTCGCCTCTTGATCTACCAGCTTCCTGAACTCATCTCCTGGGCGATTCCCATGGGAACGCTCTTTGCTGTGTTCCTCGGACTGGGTCGGATGGAGCATGACCGAGAGATCATGGCTCTGGAATCCATCGGCATCCCGCTTCGACGTATTCTGATTCCACTTCTGGTTGCGGGTCTGGTGCTGGGGGGGCTGAACTTCGCGATCTACAACTGGGCGATGCCTGCTTCCAAACAAGCTTCAGCAAGAGTCTACCGCGAGATTGTCTTTGCCCAGTCTCTTCCACGCATTGCCACCAACACCTTCTTCAAGGGGCCTGAGAATCAGACATTCTATGTGCGGCAGTATGACTCCGAGGACGGCTCCATACGCGGGATTGAGATCTACGATGTCTCTGGGCAGCTGTATCCCCAAGCTGAGGCGCATACGACGATCATCACTGCGCCAACTGGCAAATGGACCGGCGAGGTGTGGCAGCTAGATGAGGGGCGAGTGTATGGATTCGACCGAGATGGCGTCCTGACCTACTCGGGCGTCTTTGCAAAGCTCTCAATTCCTGTAGCACAGGCCGCGAATCTGATCTGGAACCAGTCCAAAGTGCCAGCCGAGATGAGCGTTGGAGAACTGCTGCAAAGGATACGCCTCGCAGCCGAGAGCGGACTTCCCACGAACGAACTGCGAGTTGAGCTCCATCAACGCTTCGCGCTCCCGCTCGCGAGTTTCGTCTTCATTCTTGTCGGCGGGGCCGTGAGCCTCATGTTTGGATCGAGAAGCCGCGCTACTGGCATCATCGTTGGTCTGGTGCTAATCGGCATCTGGCAGGGTGCGCTGCTCTGGAGCCAGGCCCTCGGCCGCAGAGGGGCCATGAACCCAGCTTTGGCGGCTTGGCTTCCGGACCTCATCTTCCTGCTCGTGGGCGTCGTGCTCTTCTTTCGCGTCGATCATCTCGCATCCCGAGACCTCTGGAGCCGTCTCCGCCGTAAGCTCCCCTTCCTGTCAG
>Ga0180430_10001973_pt1 | contig 19199 bp, 13 predicted proteins | sample SS_ome_9_FD_132999 | JGI IMG/M metagenome (GOLD analysis project Ga0180430, IMG submission 132999) | Hypersaline lake sediment archaeal communities from the Salton Sea, California, USA - SS_1_S_2 metaG | ecosystem: Environmental > Aquatic > Non-marine Saline and Alkaline > Hypersaline >... | reverse complement strand
CGCCGGTTTTCAGCTTTGACCGCGGCCGAGAGGAAAACACGCAGGAGGATCGTTTTTGGTGCCAGCCTCAGATGTCTCCCCGTCCGGCCAGAGGCTTCTCGATACGCCCGACCTGCTCGACCAGATCAGGAACGGTGACTCGGAAGCCTACAACGAACTCTTCGATCGCTACACGGCACAGCTCGAGTCCTTTGTGACAGCGCGCCTTCCGGCTAAGAGGGACAACAGCACCGACGTGGCACAGCTCGTCGAGGAAGTGAGCATTCGCATTTTGCCTTTTCTCGGCCGTATCGAATACCGTGGAGTGGGATCCTTCTGGGCCTGCCTGCGCGAAACGGCACTCGTCTGCATCGACGAGATCTGGCAAGGGGGGGACGCTCGGACAAACCGGCCGGCGCAGTGCGATCCATCGGTGGAACGACCCGAGGCGGGGCACCTTCTTCGGAGCCAGCTCATCCCCTTCGAGAGTGTGCTGAACGCCATGCCGGATCAGAGCCGCAACGCCTTTCTCATGCGGCTCGAACTCGGACTCGACTACCAGTCGATCGCCGAGGAGTGTGTCTTTTCTTCCGCCGCGGCGGCGAGAGAGGATATCAGTCGGACGATCGAAACCCTGGGCAGGGAAATGGCTGATTGTGTCCTCTGAGAGAGTGTCGTCTGAGAGAATGCCGCCTGATTCAACTTCATACAACGAGATAGCGGGGGCGATCGCCGACGGTGTTCCCGTCGACTGGGACCTCATCGGCCAGACCGGTTCTCTCTCCGAGAGGGAGACCGCCGCTTTTCGCACCCTCGAGGCGATGCGCCGGATCCAGTGCGCGCCGCTCGACGAGATGAATCTCGCCTCGGCGCAAGACGACCTTCACGTGGAGACAGGGTTCCAGATCTTGGAGGAACTGGGACGGGGCGCGCACAGCAAGGTCTTTCGCGCCGTCGACCGCGCCCTCGACAGGGAAGTGGCCCTCAAGGTTTTGAAGAACACCGTCCTCCCGTCGGTGCGGGAGCGCAAGAGGTTTCTCCGTGAAGCCAGAACCCTGGCGTCCCTCGATCACCCCAACATCGTCCGCATGCTGTCGATCGACCAGACCGAGGGCGCCCTGCGGCTCTGTATCGAGAAGATCGACGGCCGCACCCTGGCCGACCATATCAGCGATGAGGGAACCTTCGATCTCGACGAGACGGTGCGCATCGGGATCGATCTCTGCCGGGCGCTCAAGACGCTGCACGCCAAAGGGCTCGTTCACCGCGACCTCAAACCGACAAACGTGATGCTCACCACCGAGGGGCGCGTCGTGCTTCTCGATTTCGGCCTGGCCCATTCGATCGGGCCGGCCGATCTCAAGACGGCGCGCGGCATGACGGGAACGCCGCTCGTCATGGCGCCGGAGCAGTTTTCTCCCGGCGGGGCGATGGAACCGTCGGTCGACATCTACGCTCTCGGCGTCCTCCTCTACTGGATGGTCTCGGGCCGATTCCCCTACGAGGCGAAATCCTATGACGCACTGCGGCGCCGCGTGCTCGACGGGGATGCCGTCGGCTTGAAGGAGCGCTGTCCCGATGCGCCCGCGCTTTTTGTGGCCATCGTGGAGAAGGCGATCGCCTCACGGCCCGCGGAGCGATTCGCCTCGGCTCACGCATTCGAGCACGCCCTGCTCAGATACGAGCGGCGCGCCGGGGCGGTCGGCGGAAAAAAGATCGTTCCCTGGGCGATCGCCCTGACCGTCTTGCTTACCGCGGGGATCGGCGCCATCAGCACCTTTTTCGGAGCTGCCGCCGAGGGGGGGGCGATCACGATTCAGGCGGCCACGGGCGAGAAGATCATCCTCTCGGCGCGGACGGAAGCGGGGGGAGAGTTCGATATCTTCAGCGTCGATCCCGACGGCACGGGACGGGTCAACCTGACCGCCGATTACCCCTACGACGCGATCCACCCGCGCCTTTCGCCCGACGGCACGCGGATCGTCTTCATCAAGCGCGAACGCGACGCGCGCACGCTGTGCGGCATGTTCGCCGACGGCAGCGCCAAGAGAGAGATCGTCAACTACGAACGGGGTTTTGGGCCGGGCTGTCCCGAGTGGATCGACAGCCGGAGACTGGTCTATCTCTCGGGACCGCGGACAGGCAAGAACTCCCTGAGGTCGGTCGATTTCAGCGGCGAACGCAACGATCTGCTCCTCGAGGTCCCCTCGATGGACGATCCTTCGCCGAACATGATCGGACTCTCGCCCGACGGGACCAAGATGGCGATCTGTTCGCAGGAAGGATCCTTTTCGCCGAGCCTCGATATCTATCTTGCCGAGATCGGCAGCGATGGGGGCGTGACGGGTGTCGAGACTTTTTACGCAGACGAGGCCAACGACACAGCCGATAGAGATCCCCTCTGGAGCCCCGACTCGCAGACCGTCTACTGGAGCCATCTCGTTCCCAATCCTGCCGGGGGATGGACCAACGTCATCGTGCAAAAGGACCTGACCCTCGAGCGGAGCGCCCACGAATACGATGGGGTGATCCGTCAGTCGGGTGCCGAAGAGGTTCATCTTTTGTCGATCTCGCCCGACGGCGAGCGCCTTCTGTGCTTTTCGGGGAACCGTCTCTTTGCCATCCATGTCGCGAGCGGCGCGGAGAGGCAGATCCCCTTTTCGGCCGAGGCGTTGAGCGGCGCCGATTGGGGTGAGGTCAGGCTGGAAAAGATCTTTTTCGCGGCGCGGCAGAAGGCGCAGAGCGAGAGCGATATCTACAGCATCAACCCTGACGGCACGCGGGAGGCCAACCTCACCGGTGACTTCACGGGGGACGCCCTCGGGCCGGTCCTGTCACCCGACGGACGGTTCGTCGCCTTTCTCCAGCGAAAAAGCGATCTCAACCACATCTGGGTCATGGCTTGCGACGGTAGCCTGCGCAGTCTTTTGACCTCCGTCACCGCCGACTACCGGATCCTCGGCTGGCTCGACGATGAAACAGTGGTCTACTCCCGCGAGAGCCAGGATGCAACGAGCCTCGATATCTGGGTGATCGACAGGAAGGGCAACGCCTGTTTCTGGTTCGAGGCAGGCGGGCCGGGCCAGCCGGAGATCTTGGAGATCGCCCGCACGGCGACGGGCGGCCGTTTCGCGGCGGTCACAGGGCCGGTATCGGGCGAGGAGGAAAACTATCATGTCGGCCTTCTCGATCCGGACTCAGGCCGGGTGACGCCCCTCGCCGCCGATCGGCCGGAGGGCGGTGCCCGGTCGCTTCTCTGGAGCGCCGACGGCCAGACACTCTTCTGGGCGCGGAGCGGTGGCGCCGCTGATGAAAACGAAGAGGTCGCCCTTCACTTTTCTTCGATCGACAGCGCCGACGAGAGCTCGCAGCGCGGCGTGCTCCGGCGGCCGGGCGAAGAGGACAGGGCCCGCCCCTTCGCCGCATCGCCCGCGGGCGACAGTATTCTTCTCTGCTGCCGCCCCCACGAGTCGGCCATGGAACTGGTCTTGCACGATTTGCAAAAGGATGCCAGCGCCGAGAGATCGCTCGTCTTTCAGAAATGGGAAATCGGAGCCGCCGACTGGGGGCTGGTCGTCGGCGCGGAGTGAGGGGTACTTTTTAAAATCGACTTTTGGAGCACCGAGCAGAATGCAGACTACAAGAGACAGGCTCGAGACGATGGCCTCTCGATTTCAGGAAGCGCGCGTCCTGATCACCGCCTGCGAGCTCGATATTTTTTCCCTCATCGGCGAGGAGTCGAAGGACGCGGCCGCCATCGCCCGGGAGGCCGGGCTGAGCGCCCGCCCGCTGGAGCGGCTTCTCAACGCGCTCGTGGCGATGAAGATTCTCGTCAAGCGCAAGGGGGCTTTTCGTAACCGCAAAGCGTCGTTGCGCCATCTCATCGCCGACGCTCCGGAGCCTCTTCTCGACATCATGCGCCACAGGGGGCGGATGTGGCAAAACTGGAGCCGCCTCACCACCGTGGTGCGCACGGGGCGCGCGCGGCGCCCCGAACAGTCGCCGGCGGAAATGAAAAACTTCATCAAGGGGATGTCCAACGTGGCCGCACTCTCGGCCGCCGAAGCGGCGGGAATTCTGGAGCCCGAGCTCAAGAAGGCGCGCCGCGTGATCGACGTGGGCGGCGGGCCGGGCACCTACGGCTGTACTTTTGCGTCCCTTCATCGGCAACTGCGCGTCACCGTGACCGATCTCCCCCAGCCTCTCGAGATCGCGCGCGAGACGGTGGCCGCAATGGGGCTCGCAAAGAGGGTCAGGCTTTTGCCTGGGGACATCTTCACGCTCGATTCTCTCGGCCGCGGCTACGACCTGGCCTTCGTCTCCAACTTCGTGCACTGTTTCAAGCCAGACGCGGCCGCCGAGGTGATCGCCAAGTCATGCCGCGCCGTCCGTCGCGGGGGGCATGTGGCGGTCAAGGAGTTCTGCCTCGAAAAGGAGGGCACGGCGCCTCACTGGGCGGCGCTCTTTTCGATCAATATGCTCGTGGCCGACGCGGGAGACAGCTATCCGGTCGAACAGCTCAAAGAGTGGATGGCCGATTCGGGCTTGACTGACTTTCGGCAGACGCCGCTCGCTAAAAACTCGATTCTTCTCGTGGGGCGGAAGGCTTAGCGGCGATCCGTGCCACCGCCTCGATCTCGATCTGCCTCGCCCGGTCGCGCGCGATGCTCACGATGCGCGTCGGATCGAGCGGTTTGGGCAGGCATTCGTTGGCGCCGGCGGCGATCGCCTTGGAGAGGAAATCCTCGGTACTGTAGCCGGTCATGGCCACCACATAGATATCCTTGGTTTTTTCGTTGGCCCTGATCTCCTGGCAGATCCGAAATCCCTCCACATCGGGCAGGAGGAGGTCGAGGAAAATGAGTTGCGGTTTGAAAAGGGGAATGACCACGTTGGCTTCGTAGCCGTTGTGGGCTGTTTCGATGTGGACCTGTTCGTTCTTGAGATCCTTCTCGATCTGCTCGATCACCGTGATTTCATCGTCGACCACGAGAACGCGGACAACGGTGGACGATTGTGCGACCTTTTCCTCTTCCACCACGTCGGGCACGGAGAATCCCCGCGCGGCGAGGAGTTTGTTCACCGACTGGCGTTCGAAGCGGAGATGGCCGCCCACGGTGCGCGCCGGTGCGAGCAGTCCATCCTGCGCCCAGCGTCTGATCGTGTGGGGGGCGACGCTGAAAAGCTTTGCCACTTGGGAGGTTGTGAGAAGTTCAGTCTTCAGGTTTGCCATGGTAGATGTCCGCTAATCGCGCACGCCGCCCGGGGCATGGTGTCCGAGCAGTTGTGTGCTATTTATACGAAAGGGCCAATCATAACCGGGATAATGGTTCAAATCAAACATTTCGATCAATTAAAACAATCAGAGCATTTTCGGCTCTCAGAGAGAAGTCTGAGCACCCGGCCCGCGAGTGAAGCCACCGTGCGCAACGCCCAATTGAGAAACAGGACGGTAATTTTTATCGGCTTTCGGCCGAACTTTTATCGGCTTGAGGCCGCGAATCACCAAAAGTTTTTTCGTCCGAAGGGCATGAGGAACTTTAACGGAATACACCGAACGGGACGGGCCGCCAAGATTGCTATCGATTGCAATCTTGGCGACCCGCCCAAATCTCCCGGAATCTCCTACCAGCGATCACCCCGGAATCGCCGGGTGAGAATGACGGCGAGCACCATGATCTCCACGGTCAGCGCCAGCCACGCCCCGAGTGCGCCGAGGCCGGCCACCACTCCGAGGACGTAGGTCAGCGGAACGAGGACGATCCACGACGCGAAGATCGACGCGAACATGGTGTAACGCGTGTCGCCCACGCCGTTGAGCGCTCCCACAGCCACCATGGCAACGGCGTCGAAGATCTGGAAGAAGGCGGCCACAAAAAGAAGCTGCCGCCCGATCCCGAGCACTGCCGGATCGCTCTGGAAACACTTCAAGAAGAGATCGGGCGTGATCCAGAAAAGAAAACCGAAAGTTGCCATGACTCCCACGGCCACCTTGAGCGCCGCACTGAACGAGCGCCGGACCAGAACCCTATCCCGCGCGCCCTTGTACCTCCCGGTCAGAATGCAGGCCGCCTCGGAAATGGCGTAGCCGGGCAGGAAGCTCAGCTTGATGATATTGATGGCGATCTGATTCGCCGCAAGCTCGTCCTCACCCATCCACGACAGAAATGCCGTGAAGAGCGTCCAACTCGCCACATCGAGAAAAAAGCGGACCCCGATCGGCAGACCGAGTCTGAGGATCGGGGCGATCAGTTCCCTTTCAGGAGAGAGATCGATCCCGTTGCGGCCGATGTAGAGGACGAGGATCAAAATCATTCCGACGGCGCAGGCGATCACGCTGGCCAGAGCCGCGCCCGCCACGCCCATCTCGGGGAACGGGCCGAGCCCGAAGATGAGCAGCGCGTCGAGCACGATGTTGAGCCCGTTGACCACGAGGTTCACGATCATGGGGGTGCGCGTGTCGCCCCTTCCCTGGAGTGCGTTGCAGAGCGCCATGGTAATGTACCAGAAGGGCGCGCAATAAACGCGGACCCGGAAGTACTCGCTCGCAAAATCCCGGACTCCGGCCGTGCCGCCGAGCAGCTCGAAGATCGGATCGGCCAGCGCGCCGAGAGCGATCACGGCCATCCCGAAGGGAATGGAGAGGAGCACGCCCTGCCATCCCGAACGCCTCGCCCGGCCGGGCCGGTCGGCACCGGTCGCCTGGGCGCTCACGACCTTGACGCCGTTGAGAACGCCGAGAAAGAAGGCATTCACCAAGAAGATGGCGATCGTGGCGAGGCCGACCGCTCCCAGCTCGGACTTTCCGATCCAGCCCACGAAAAGGGTGTCCGTCACTCCCATTGCGGTGTAAGAGAGCATACTCACCACGATGGGCCACGAAAGATGGAGAACCTCCCTCACGCTTCCTTGCTGAAATTTCTGACCTTGTTCCGTCATGGTCCACCTCACGGCTCGACGATGCGCCGCTGGGGCGCAAGAGATGTGCGTCATGGGCGCACGTTATTCGCGAGGCGTTGAACCGTTGGTTTTGCAGGGAAAAAGAGGCGTGCTGAAAACCGCGGGTCCTGGCCCCGCGGTTGGAGAATTTATGATCGAAGGGATCCGTTCACCGCAGGCGCAGGGTTTTGCCCGGCCATCACACCGACGCAGGGAAGCGCCGGAATGACGTTCATCGAGTCGAGCTGAATAAAAATTCTCATACGCCTGTGTTCCACGATGCCGAGTTCTTCGAAGGTAATACTCAAACTCTTCCTGTCGGTTTGAGTGGCCGGGCATGTTAACGGACCGTTAAATACCTGTCAATTTTTATCCGCCTCTTGTGCGGTTTTTTCGATCTGTATGATCAGGTTTTTGAAAATAAACCGGTGGAAGGGGAGGAACATGTACCAGTAGGGAGGGCCGAACCATCCCTCGGGCGCGAACCACGCCTTGACCGCCAGCCGGTGGTCGCCCCCCTCGGGTGTGATCCGGAACTCGAGCCACGCCCGGCCGGGGAGTTTCATCTCCGCGCGCAGAAGAAGCCTCTCGTTGTCCCGAAGATCCTCGACGCGCCAGAAATCGATGACGTCGTTGGCTTTCAATCTCGAGCGGCTGCGCCGGCCGCGCACCGTGCCTACGCCGAGGAGCATGCGATCGACAGCGCCCCTGAGCCGCCACATCCAGTTGCCGTAAAACCAGCCCTGGCGCCCGCCGATCTTGCAGAGCGATGCGAAGAGCCGCCCGGGATCCCCGCTGGTGAGCAGCGAGTAGGAGGCCTTGAAGCGGGGCGGTTTTTTGAGCTCGTGAAGCTTGATGGCCAGCGCATGGGCGGGCGGGTAGGCGTCCGACCAGCGCGTGGCGATCCGATCCTGCTCGTCGCGCGTCAGGGCGCGCACGATCGACTCCCTGTAGGAGAGCGCCTCGAAGGAGAGATGATCGGCGATCGTCCGGTCGGCGCAGAGCGCATTGCTGCGCAGACCCTCGATCAGGCAGCGCGTGATCGATGCCGGCACGGGGGTGAAGAGGCTGGCGCAATAGGCATAAAAAGTGAGATTCGTGATCGGTGAGGAGAAGAAGTGGATTCGCCGGCCCACGATGTCGGCCAAGGTCTTGATCATCTCCTCGTAGGTGAGCACGTCGGTCCCGCCGATGTCGAAACGCCCTCCGGCGGTCCGGGGAATCTCGAGCACGCCGACGAGATACTTGATCACGTCGCGGATGCCGATGGGCTGGCATTTTTTTCTCGCCCACTTGGGAATGGGCATGGTGAAGACATTCTTGACCAGGTGATAGATGATCTCGAACGACGCGCTCCCCGAGCCGATGATGACCGCGGCGTGAAGACTCGTCACCGGAACGGTCCCCTTGCGCAGTTCGTCGGCCACCTCCTTGCGGCTGCGGAGATGATCGGAGAGGGGCCCCTCATCCTGGCCGAGGCCGCCGAGGTAGATGATCCGCTTCACGCCCGCTCTCTGGGCCGTCTCTCGAAAGTTGCGCGCCGCGCGGATGTCGGCGGAGGCGAACTCCCGGGGGCCGAGCACGAGGGAGTGGATCAGGTAGTAGGCGGTGTGGACGCCGTCGAGCGCCCCTTCGAGGCTGGCGGGATCGAGCGCATCGGCGGCCACGATCTCGGCCTGCGGCCACCGTTCCAGGTCGCCGGCCGACACGGCCCTGAGCATGACGCGCACCTTGTAGCCGCGGGAGACGAGCTCGGGCACGAGCCGTCCGCCGATGTAACCCGACGCGCCCGTGACCAGCACCGTACCGATCGCCGGTGTCGGTGTCGTCTCGAGGTCGTTGCAGAAGAGGCTCTCCTCGTCGGCCGCCGACCACTGGCCGGCCGGCTCTGCTGACCGTTCTGTCGCACCTCTGTTCAGGCCAATCGATTCGATCACTCTGCACTCCGTTTCATTGGACCTTCTCTTTCGGCATTTTTACCTAACATGGAATAGCCCTAGTTGGGGAAAAGAAAAATCGTTCTGCCCTGTTCAGAACCTTATAACGTGTTGTGACGCCGCCGTGCTCGGGGTAGACTGTTGCGGTTTTGCCGGGATCAGATCACCTCTTCACCGGGAGGGGCCTCATGAAGACCTGTGCGGACGCGATGATCGACAGACAGGAAGCGATCGAACTCCTTTCCTCCGAGGGGGCGGCGTTTTATGGTTTTCTCGCGCGCGCCGGCACCGCGCGCGAGGAGCACAAGGGCCGGGGCGTGACCCTGTGCGGCATCCTCAACGCCAAGAGCGGCCGCTGCGGCGAGGACTGCGCCTTTTGCGCCCAGTCCTCCTTTCACGACACCGACGCGCCCACCTTTCCCCTGGTCAGCGCCGGCGACATGGTGGAACGCGCCCGCGAGGTACAGGCCATGGGCGCCCGCGAGTATTCGATCGTCACATCGGGAAACAGGATTCATTCGGAGAAGGAGATCGCCGAGATCTGCAAAGCGCTCGGGCGTCTGAGCGAACCCGGTCGGAAGCGAATGCTGCGCTGCGCGTCGCTCGGAAATCTCCCTGCCTCGACTTTGGCGCGCCTCAAGGAGGCGGGCCTCACCAACTACCACCACAACCTCGAGACAGCGCGCTCCTTTTTTCCCAAGGTTTGCACGACCCATGATTACGAGGACGACGTGGACACGGTGCGGCGCGCCAAGGAGATCGGCCTCGATGTCTGCTGCGGCGGCATATTCGGGCTTGGCGAGAGCCGGGCTCAGAGGATCGAGCTGGCCGAGACACTGCGCGACCTCGACGTCGACTCGATCCCGCTCAACTTTCTCAATCCCATCGCCGGAACGCCGCTCGAAGGCAAGCGCGAACTGACACCCGTCGATTGCCTCAAGATCATCGCTCTCTTTCGCCTCATGATGCCGGCCAAGAACATCTACGTCTGCGGCGGCAGGGAGGTGAATCTCGGCGAACTTCAGTCGTGGATCTTTCTCGCCGGCGCCAATGGCATGATGGTGGGCAACTATCTCACCACGTCGGGCCGCGATCACGAGCTCGATCTCCAGATGATCGCCGACCAGGGCCTCGAGGTCCTGCCCTGCGGGGAGGTGGCACTGCGGTGACACAGGAGGCAGACAGCGTGATCGGCGCCATCGACGGCGAGCTCGACGCGATCCGCGCCGAGGGGCTCTACCGCGCACTGCGCTGCGTGTCGTCCCCGCAGGAGACGGTTTTTACCCTCGATGGCGCGCGGGTGGTCAACTTCTCGGGGAACAACACACTCGGTCTCGCCAACAACAGCGCAGTGCGCGCCGCCGTGAAAGACGCCGTGGAACGCTGGGGGGCCGGTTCGGGCGCGAGCCGCCTGATCTCGGGAAACATGACGCCCCACGAGAGGTTCGAGGAGGAGGCGGCCGCCTTTGTGGGGAGCGAGGGGGCGCTCTTTTTTCCCAGCGGCTATCAGGCCAACATCGGCGTGATCCCCGTGCTCGCCAACGAGGAGACGGTCATCGTCTCCGACGAGCTCAATCACGCGAGCCTCATCGACGGGATGCGCCTGTCGCGAGCCGAGACGAGGATCTATGCACACAACGACGTGGGCGCCCTCGAAGAGACGCTCCGCGCGATTCCACTCTCGCGGCGCGTTCTGGTGGTGACGGAATCTCTTTTTTCCATGGAGGGCGACCGCGCTCCGCTCGGCGCCATCGCCGCGCTGAAAAAGATTCGCCCCTTCCTCTTCTACGTCGACGAGGCGCACGCGCTCGGCGCCACCGGTCCGTCGGGGCGGGGGCTTGCGGCGGCGGCGGGGTGCGGCGGCGCGGTCGACGTGCTCCTCGGCACTCTCGGCAAGGCCTTTGGAGTTTCGGGCGCCTTCGTCGCCGCCTGCCGGCCGATCATCGACCTTCTCAAGAATCGCTGCCGCTCGTTCATCTATACCACGGCACCCATGCCGGCCGTGGCTGCGGCCGCGTCGGCGGCGCTCCGGCTCGTCGCGGAGGGCGACGGTCTACGCCGTGCGCTGCGCGAAAAGGTCGATCGCTTTCGCGAACTCGTGGGGCCGGCGCCCGGAGAGGATCACATCGTGCCCATTGCGTGCCCCGGCGCAGAAAAGGTCATGGCAGTCTGCGGCGCGCTTCTCGAGAGGGGCATCTACTGCCTCGGCATCCGGCCGCCCACGGTACCCGCGGGGCGCTGCCAGCTCCGGTTTTCGATCACCGCCGCGCACGGCGCCGACGATCTGGAAAAGGCCGCAGCCGCCCTCGGCGACGTGTTGCATTGATTACGGTGGTCCCACGCGTCACCGACGCGTGACTATGGGAGAAGAGAGGATGAACTCAGACGATGTCAGGCGTCTCAAGGACGATGACAAACGCTACGTGTGGCACCCCTTTACACAGATGAAGGACTGGCTCGACACCGACCCGGTCGTCGTGGAACGCGCCGAAGGTGTGGAGCTGATCGACATCGACGGCAATCGCTACCTCGACGGCGTGAGCTCCCTCTGGACCAACGTCCACGGCCACCGCGTCGAAGAAATAGACCGTGCCGTGGGCGAGCAGCTCGGCAAGGTGGCCCATTCGACGCTCCTCGGACTGGGCAGTGTCCCATCGATCGAGCTGGCGCGGGAGCTGATCGCCCTGGCGCCCGCTTCGCTGAGCAAGGTGTTCTATTCCGATTCGGGATCGACGGCGGTCGAAGTCGCTCTCAAGATGGCCTTTCAGTACTGGCAGCAGAGCGGCGCGCCGCAGAACAAGAAGGTCCGCTTCGCCTGCGTGAAGGACGCCTATCACGGCGACACGATCGGCTCGGTGTCGGTGGGGGGGATCGACCTCTTTCACTCGATCTACAAGCCTCTGCTCTTCGAGACCGTCGAGATCCCGTCGCCCTTCTGTTATCGCTGCCCCTTTGGCCTGGAGCGCTCCGCGTGCGCGATGGAATGCGCCGCCCGCGCGGAGCGGACGATCGCCCGTCATGCCGACGAGCTCGCCGCGGTGGTGATGGAGCCTCTCGTCCAGGGCGCGGCGGGCATGATCGTCCACCCCGAGGGCTACCTGGCCCGGGTGGCGGCGGTGTGCGCGTCCCACGACGTACTCCTCATTCTCGACGAGGTGGCCACCGGCTTCGCCCGGACCGGTACCATGTTCGCCTGCGAACAGGAAGGGGTGGAGCCCGACTTCATCGCCCTCGCCAAAGGGATCACCGGCGGTTACCTTCCCCTGGCGGCGACCCTCGCCTCGGAGAGGATCTATGAGGGATTTCTCGGCACCTACGAGAGTTTTCGCACCTTCTTTCACGGCCACACCTACACGGGCAACGCCCTTGCGTGCGCCGCCGCGCTCGGTAATCTCGAGGCTTTCCGGTCGCGGGACGTTCTCGATCGCGCGGCGCACCTTGCCGGCGCACTCGCCGCGGGGCTGGAGAAATTAGCGGGACACGCCCATGTGGGCGACGTGAGGCAAAAGGGCCTCATGGCGGGCGTCGAGCTGGTCGGGGATCGGACCACGAAAGAACGGTTCGACCTCTCTCTCCGCCTCGGCCACCGCGTGATCCTCGAGGCCCGCGCGCGGGGGGCGATCCTGCGGCCGCTGGGCGACGTGATCGTCTTCATGCCGCCCCTCGCCATGAGCGGCGACGAGATCGCGCGGCTGACCGAGATCGCCGCGGAGAGCATCGACGCCGCCCTGGAGAGCCTATGAAAGCGCTCTTTGTGACGGGCACCGACACCGATGCGGGAAAGACATTCATCTCCCTCGGACTCGTCTCCGCCTGGCGCGACGCGGGGCTGCGTGTGGGCGTGATGAAGCCCAGCGAAACGGGGTGCGCCGAAGAAGAGGGCGCGCTCATTCCGGCCGATGCCAGGTTGCTGCTGCGCGCTTCGCGGGCGGCGCTCTCCGTCGACGAGGTCTGCCCCTATCGCTACCGTCTGCCCATGGCGCCGGCCGAAGCGTGGGCGGCCGAGGGCGGCGTCGAGTTCTCGATCGAGAAGACGGCCGCCCTGTTCAAAGGGATCGGCGCCGCCCACGATGTCACCCTCGTTGAAGGCGCCGGCGGCCTGCTCGTTCCCTTTGAGGGCGCGCGCACCACTGTCGATCTCGCCCGCGCCCTTGACACGCCGCTGCTGATCGTGGCGCGCATCGGCCTCGGAACGATCAATCACACGTGGCTCACCGTCGAGTGCGCCCGCGCGCGGGGCGCGGAGATCGTCGGCGTCGTGTTCACGCGCGCCGTCGATCCGCGGATCGACGAGCCCGGGCCCGACGAGGCGCGCAATCCCGGGGCCGTGGCCCGGCTTGCGGGTGTGCCGGTTCTGGGAAACGTTCCCTTCGTCGAGGGGGGGGATTTCGAGAGGGTGCGCGAGTACGTCGATACCGCGGCGATTCTGTCCGCATTGTGAGGAGACCATGACCACGATACCTGTCGTAATCATCGGCGCCGGAGTGGTGGGATGCTCCATCGCGCACGCGATGGCGCGCCGCGGCAGGGCGCCGCTCGTCGTCGACACGCAGGGCGAGGTGGGGCACGGTTCGACGTCGGCGTCGTGCGGGATCGTGCGCCGCTTCTATTCGACGCAGACCATGATCGCCCTCGCCCAGGAGAGCATGGGAGTCTGGGCCGAATGGGCCGCCCACATCGGTGTCGACGATCCCAGCGGATTGGCCCGGCTCGAGAGGCCGGGCGCGCTTTTTGTACTGCCCCGTCTCGACGAGACGGTGCGCACCCAGGTCGCGTGGATGAAGCTTCTCGGTGTGGACGTGGAAATCCTGTCGGCCGACGAAATCAAAAGCCGCCATCCCTTCCTCCGCACGCGTTCCCAGTGGCCGGTGAAGAGGCCCGACGATCCTGAATTCTACACCGAAGGGGCCGAGGCCGTGGGCGGAGGAGTTTTCGAGCGCGATGCGGGATACGTCGTCTCGCCCCAACTGGCCACGCACAACCTGCGCGTGGCGGCCGAGGCGGCGGGCGCCTCTTTCCGGCTCGGCGGTGCGGTCCGTTCGATCAGCCCGCGCGGTGCGCGGGGCGGACGGTTTGCGCTCACCCTCGACGACGGCCCATCGATCGACGCCGAGGTCGTCATCAACGCGGCCGGACCGCACTCCACCTTGGTTAACGCCCTGGCGGGCGTTGCCCTGCCGATCGAGATCCGGCCGCTGCGGCGCGAGGTCCACGCCGCGGCCAATCCCGTCGCCGCCGAAGGGGGGAGCGGTGGGGTGCCCGTCGTGGGCGACATCGACTCGGGGATTTATTTCCGGCCCGAGGCGGGCGGCCGCGAACTCATCGTCGGGTCCCTCGAACCGGAGTGCGACCGCCTCGAATGGATCGACGATCCCGACGACTGGAACGACGCCGCCACCGTGGCCGGCTACGAGCGCCACCTGCTGCGCCTCATGAAGCGGTTCCCCCAGATACGGCTCGGGAGGCGGCGCGGCCTTGCGGCCCTCTACGACGTGACCGTCCAGGATTGGATGCCCGTGCTCGACAGGACCGATCTGCCCGGCTATTACGTGGCAGTGGGCACGAGCGGGTCGTCGTTCAAGACGGCGCCCCTCATCGGTGCGATTTTGGCCGAACTGGTCGATGCCTGCGAGGCGGGGCACGACCATGACCGCAGCCCGTTGCGCATGACGCTCGCCCGGACCGGATTCGATCTCGATATCGGTTTCTTTTCCCGTCTTCGCGCGGCGCGCCCTTCGTCGGCGACCGTGCTCGGCTGACCGCCGTCCCGGTTGAAGTGTTGCGAGACAAGGAGACCACGATGAAAGCCGCAAGCCCTGGAACGACCAATCTGATCCTCTCCCTTCTTATCGGGGGGGCGCTTCTTTTTCTCTCCAGTTGCGACGGCGCGGCCGATCCTCACGACGGGGCGAAGATGCTCTTCTCGGGATCGGTCCTTCACAAGGCGACGGGCGATCGGATCGATCGATTCCGTGCGCGCCTTATCGCCTGCGATCCTTCGGGGGCTGTCATCGCCGGTGGTTTCGACGAGGAGATCACGAGCAGCGACGGGACATTCAGCTTTTCGCCCGCCGCGGCGGGGCGATACAGGTTTTATGTCAAGTCCCGCGATTTCGTGCCCCGTTTCATCCACAAGATCGAGATCCCCGCCGAAGGCGGCCTGACCGGTTATGCCGTGGCGATGGTCCCCGGACTGCACTTCGAAGGGCGCGTGGTGGACGATGAGACCGATCAGCCGATTCGGGGAGCGGTCGTGGGCGATCTGCACGCATTCCGGTCGACTTCGCCCGGCGATCTGGCCTGGGTTTTCGACGACGACCACCGCACCGACGACGAGGGGCGGTTTTTTCTCGGCGGACTGGTGGGAAAAGCCTACACCCTTCTCGTGATTCACCCCGACTATGCGGAGGAATCCCTCTCCGTCGCTCCCCACGGCGAGAAGCTCCTCTTTCGCCTGAAGAAGGGCGCGCGCATCGCGGGCGCGGCGTTCGACGACAGCGGCGCCCCGGCGGGGGGGTTGAAAATCTCTTTTTCGAGCGAGACGCTCCCCCTCGAACGCTCGGTGCTGACCGGCAGCGACGGAAGGTACAGGTCTCCGCCCTTGCGACCGGGCACGATCACCGTCACCGCCGTGGGGCAGTCGATGCCCGCCGGCGATGCGCGCCGATTCACCGCAGAAACGAAGCAGATCGTTCTGGCGGAGAGCGATGCCGTCGTCGATTTCGGTCCCGTGAAACAGCACGTCCTCTGGACGGGCACCTTTTTCGACTGGAACGAAAAGCCGGTCAAGGGGGGCACGATCGCCGTCGAACCGATCGCCGACGACACCCGGCCGGAGCGGGATTGCACGCCGCGCGTGGTGAGGACCGACAGTGCGGGACGGTTCGAGATCAGAAAACTCCTGCCCGGCCCCCACGCGGTGACACTGACCTTTCCCGGCGTGCGCACGATCACACCGATCGCGTGGGACAGGATCGACTTCGAGGCGTCCCAGTCTCTCGAGCGGGACATCCGGATCACCGGTGGAACGGTCGAGGGGCAGGTCATCGACGGCTTTACGGGCGAAGCGATCGCCCACTCGACGGTTCGCGTCATGGCCACCACGGGAGCGGCCGAAGCGACGAAGTACATGATGCCCGTCGGGCAAGAGGCGCGTTTCAGCCTGATCAATGTTCCGCCCGGCCACTATCTTTTCCAGGCCGCCGTCCCGCGTCGGCCCAAGGGAATGGTCAAAAACGTGGAGATCGCCGCTGGGCGGGTCGTCGATGATCTCAAGATCGTGATCCCCGTTCATGGCACGCTGCGCGTCAAGTTCACCGACATGGGCGCCCTCGTCGGCCGTGCCTACGAGGTGCGCGCCGACACCGACGATGCCGACGAGGCGGTGCCCATGGGCTCCCACAAGGTGGGAAAGGCCGAGTACTGGGATTTCAAGATCAATCTCAAGCCGGGACCCTGGACGGTGCGTGTCGCTTTCGAGGGCGTGGAGCCCATCGAGCGGGAGGTGGAGATCAGGGAACTCGAAACCTCGGAGGTGGAGCTCTTCGGAAGAGAATTCCTCGATGGCTGAGCGCGTCACAACGGCCTGCCCGCGAAATTGCTACAGCACCTGCGCGCTGAGTGTGCGCGTCGAGGGCGGCCGCACATTCGTTCGGGCGACCTGGGACGAAGCGATCGACACGATCGCCGCCGCCCTCGATCGGCGTCTCGCCGCCTCGATCGGCGATCAGAGGTCGGCGAGATAGTAGACGGTGAGGAAGCTGAGCCGGCTCACATCGGCGAGCATGTCGGGATTGATCCGATAAATCGTGTCGCCCGGCTGATGGTAGTGGAGGTGGGGGCCGTTTGACCAGAACGCCATGCAGGGGATCCCCTTGGCGTAAAAGGCCGCGTAGTCGCTCCCCCGCACGCCGGGCGGTCCTGAAAACTCCCTAATGCGCCGCAGCGTGCCCACTGTCTCATCGGCCTTCTCGAGCGCCTCGCGAAACTCGGGATGGTCGGGCGCGATCACCGCCCCGGTGCCATCGCCTTCGCCTTCCATGTCGAGATTGAGCATGGCGCTCACCGATTCCACGGCGGGGGGCAGATTGTCGGCGAGATGGAGCGACCCCTCGAGCCCCATCTCCTCGCCGCCGAAGAGGGCGAAGAGGACGGAACGCTTGGGCGGCCGGTCGAGCCGGCTAAAGGCCCTCGCCGCCTCGATCACGCACGCGCTGCCGCTGGCGTTGTCGTTGGCGCCGGTGAAGAGAAGCCCCATGTGAAGGCCGCAGTGGTCGAGATGGCCGCCGATGATGATGAATTCCTTTTTGAGCACCGGATCGGATCCCTCGATCCAGCCGACCACGTTGTACGCTTCGCCGTCGGCCACGAACTGGGCATCGACTTTCAGCCGGACGCGGCAGGGAGTCTCGAAGGAACGCGGTTTCTTCGATTCACGCAGTTCGCGGCGCAAGGCGTCGGCCTCGATTTCCGACGCGGCCAGGAGCCGGTCGGCCGTGGCGAAGTCGACGGTGACCGGGAGAAACCCCTCGATCCGGTCGCCGTTGGGATTGGCGCCCACGTCGTCGTAGATGTAGATCAGCCCCAGGGCGCCTCGATCCTTGGCTGTTTCCATTCTTTTCCGGTGGTGGTCGTGGGGCTCGTACGTCTTGTTCGCCCTGTCCGGCGTGCCGCGGAAGCAGAGCACGAATTTGTCTTTCACGTCGATGCCCGCGTAGTCGTCATAGCCGAGGTCGGGCGCCGAGATCCCCCAGCCGGCGAAGACCACGCCCCCCTCGGCCTCGCCGCTCGCGCTGTAGAGGAGGGGCAAGAATCCCGTCCCCCCTTCGACGACGACCTCCTCGATCGCGTCGGAGCCGTCGGCGCCGGGCACGAAGAGACTCATCGTGGCCTCATGAATCACGGTGTAGGGAGAGTGGTAAGCCTGGAGAAAGGAGCCGTCCTTCCCGATCGGCTCGAGGCCCCAGTTGGCAAAGAGCCCGGCGATCCACTCGCACACCGCCTTGTACTCGGGCGTTCCCGGATAGCGGCCCGCGTAGCGGGGGAGGGAGAGCCACTTGCACGTGTTGTAGGCCAGCATGGGGCGGATCGCGCTGTAGGCGTCGGCCAGAGCGGGATCGAGATCGCTGGGGTATTCGATCGCCGCCAAGGCGTTGGACAGGTTTTTCTCGGCGCCGGGGTCCGGAGCCGAGCAGGAGAGGATCATCGATCCCAGGGCGGCGAGGAATAAGAGATGGAACCATGGGGGGCAGACATCGTTGAGTTGAGTTTTCATCACTCGTTAAACACCTTTTTGTCAGAATGGGAACTCTTCGAGAAAACCATTGCCGTCAAATGAGAGGTTTCGCGGGGGGCCCAAGGGGCGCACACCTTCGGCGGTCTTCAATTCGTCGAGAAGGGCCGTACTCACCTCGAGACGCTCGAGCGACGCCGTGCTCGCGATGCGCACGAGCCTGACCGACTCCGCGCTGGGGCGCCCCGTGGTGGGGAGGAGCGCGCCCAGAGCCTCGCAGTCGTTTTCGAAAACAGCCGGCAGGCGGGCGCCCTCGGGCCGAAGGGCGGTGAAACAGTTGAGCGCCGTCGCTTTGTGATCGATCCTGTCGGCGCAGGGCCGGGTCACGGCGTCGGCGAAACCGATCCCCGTTGCGTTGCCCCGCGAGGCGCCGCTCAGGCCGCGCACCAGGATGCGCACCACGTGGGGCGAGGCGTGCGCGTTCTTCCGGCCGATCACATTCGTGTCCATCCCGGTGCCGCTGATCTCCTTGCCGATCCGGTCGACAATGAGAAGGTCGATCCGCTCGAAGGGGAGCCGCGCGATCCATTCTTTTGCCACGACGAGGAGCTCCCTGTCGGCGGCCTTGAAATCGGCGGCGCTCACGGCGCGAAGAGCGGCCAGCTTCTTGCGGCCATTCTCGACCAGTGCGAGGCCGAAACTCAGCGGGGTCTCGCCGGCGAGGACGCCGAAGGCATCGTCGACGATCTCCGCGAAGGATCTCTCCATCGCTTCCTTGTGAATCAACTCGGCGCCGGCGCGATTGCCGAGGCCCACAAGCGCCATCTTGCAGAGTCCGCTCTGGATCGGCCCGCCAAAACGCGTGTGGGGCTTGACGCGGTTGACCACGACCAGTTGGTCGGCTTCGAAGGCCGTCCGGTCGAAGCGCAGGCGCAGCCCCGAGGCGGTGGGGGGGAGCTCCACCGTCTCCGTGGCGCTCCGCACGGGCGCTCCCATCGCGGCGGCGCTGATCCCCAGTTTTTCGAGGAGCAGCCTCTGGCCGTCGGCGGTCGCCCCCCCGTGGCTGCCCATGGCGGGAACGATGAAGGGATCGGCCCCTCTGGCGCGGACAT
>Ga0180430_10001972_pt1 | contig 19199 bp, 18 predicted proteins | sample SS_ome_9_FD_132999 | JGI IMG/M metagenome (GOLD analysis project Ga0180430, IMG submission 132999) | Hypersaline lake sediment archaeal communities from the Salton Sea, California, USA - SS_1_S_2 metaG | ecosystem: Environmental > Aquatic > Non-marine Saline and Alkaline > Hypersaline >... | reverse complement strand
CCGGAAAAGATCGCCGCCGTGGGCGCCTATTTCGATCAGCCCAATAGAAAATCCTTCGAGCGGACCTACGGCTGGGCGTGGCTGCTCAAGCTGGCCGAAGAGCTCCACGGCTGGGACGATGCCGATGGAACGAAGTGGGCAACGGCGCTCAAACCGCTCGCCGACGCGATGGAGAAACGCTACATCGACTTTCTGCCGCGCCAGACCTATCCCATTCGGCGCGGCGTTCACCCCAACACCGCTTTCGGTATCGCCTTCGCGCTCGACTATGCGCGCGCGGCGAAACGGGCCGAGCTGGAGAAGGTGCTCGTCGACCGGGCCCGGTCCTACTTCGCCGACGACGCCGACTACCCCGCGGCGTGGGAGCCCGACGGCGACGATTTTTTTTCGCCCAGTCTCATGGAAGCCGATCTCATGCGCCGCGTGTTGCCCCGGGCGGAGTTCGTCCGGTGGTTCCGGCGTTTTTTGCCCGCCCTCGCCCGCGGCGAGCCGCGATCGCTCCTCGAACCGGCCGCGGTGGCCGACCGCAGCGATCCCAAGATCGTTCACCTCGACGGGCTCAACCTGAGCCGCGCCTGGTGCATGAAAGGGATCGCGTCGACCCTCGGCGGCGATCACCCTTTGGCCGATAGGCTCATCGCCTCGGCGCGCGCCCACGCCGACGCCACGCTGTGCCATGTGGCGAGCGGCAACTATGAGGGCGAGCACTGGCTCGCCTCGTTTGCCGTTTACATGCTCACTGAAAGGGCATGAGAATCGGTGAGACTCGGGAATTGATGAGGTGGGTTTCAGGTCGGAGGCGGTGAGGTATTTTGCCGCCTCCGACCGTGCGGGCCGCGTTGTCGAATTCCGGGTCTGCCAGACACCTTGGATTTCGTGAGCGTGACACTCGACCCTTGTTGGAACGCTGTGGAGAGCACAGCGTGCGCCAGGCGTAGCTGCTACCAATTGACTTACTTTTTTCGGGGTGGGCTCTTCTTCTTGCGGCGGGGGCGGCGTTCGGCCTCGGCCGTCCAGGGATCCTCGGGCCAGGCGTGCTTGGGGTAGCGGCCGCGGAGGTCCTTGCGGACCTGGGCGTAGGTGTTGTTCCAAAAGCTGCGCAGATCGTCGGTGATCTGGACGGGCCGCCCGCTTGGGGCGAGCAGGTGGAATAGAATCTTGATGCGCCCTCCGGCCACGGTGGGGGTGTCCCCCAGGCCGAAGATCTTCTGGACCTGGACGGCCACGACCGGCGCCTCTTTGGGATCGTAGAGAATGCGGATCGATTCGCCGCTCGGTACGGTGATCTTCTCGGGCGCCAATCGGTCGAGCGCCGAAAGCTGGTCGTAAGAGAGGGTGCCTTTCAGACGGGCGAGGAGATCGATCTTGCGCAGGTCGGCGAAGCTGCGCGGCGGAGGGCGTCCGTCACCCGAGCTGCCGACGAGTTCGGGAAGCATGGAACCGAGCGCCTCACCGTCCATGGGCCGAAACCCGGCTTCGGGCATCCACTGGCGCACGCACTCGACGCGCGCCATGAATCGCCGCACCTTGTCCGAGGGACGGAGCGCCCGAATCGGATCGGCGGCCGCCTCCTCGAGGAGAAGTTCGACCGCCGCGGCCCGATCGGCCGAGACCGGGTGCTGGCCGATGCAGAGATCTCCGAACATCTCGCAACGCCGGGCGACGACCTGCTCTTGCGCGGGATCGAACTCGAGGCGCGTCTCTTCCGTGAGAGAGAGCCATTCGGGCAAGACGGCGCTCGCCGAGTCGACGCGTGCGTCGGCGCGGGCTCCATCGAGCTCGACGGCGACGAAGAGCATGGCGTCGCGCACCACGCTGCGCTCGCTGAGCCGCACGCCGCGGCCGCCGACCATGACCCCCCGGTCTTCGCCCTTCGCACGCCGTTTGACGAGGCGATCGGGAAAGGCGACGAAAAGAAGACGGAGTAGATCGTCGTCGGTGGGTCCTTTTTTTGCACAACGGCCGAAGGCGGCGCAGGCCGCTTTTTCAATCTCCTTCGCCGCCCTCCTGACCTGGGCGGCGGCCTGCTTGTCGAGCCACCTCTCAGCGCCCGGCGTGCGTTGCGTCACGCTGTCGTAGCGCTGGAGAATGTCGGAAGGCCCCGTGGGCGCGTCAAAGGCCCTCGGCGCAGGGAGAGGATTGCGCTCGGCGAGCAGAGCGGCCAAGAAGGCTCCCTCGGTGACGAAACCCCGCCCGTGGGCGTCGAACAGAAGGCGGCCGAGGCGGGGGTGGAGGGGCAGCCTGGTCAGCGACCGGCCGAGAGAGGTGATCGCGCCGTCGGCGTCGAGGGCGCCCAGATCGGTGAGCAGATCGATCGCCGCGGTCAGCGCCGCTTTCGGGGGGGGCTCGAACCAGGCGAATTCGACGGGATCGACACCCCATGCAAAGAGCTCGAGCACCGTGCCGCAGAGGTCGACGCGTTCGATCTCGGGCGGCGTGCGCGCGAGAAGCTCCTTCTGCTCGCCGCGCGTCCAGAGCCGGACCACCTGCCCCGGCGCCGTGCGCCCGGCGCGCCCCGCGCGCTGCGCGGCGGAATCGGCGCTCACCCTCTCCGTCTCGAGCCGATCGAACCCGGTGCGCGCGTCGTGACGGTTCACCCGTACGAGACCGCTGTCGACGACGGCCGTCACCCCGTCGATGGTGAGCGACGTCTCGGCCACGTTGGTGGCCAGAATGACCGCCCGAGCGGCGCGCGGCCTGACCGCCCGGTCCTGTTCGGCTGCCGCGAGGCTTCCGTGGAGGCGCAGAACGTCGACGCCCGGCAGTGTGCCGAGCTCCGCGCGGCACCCTTCGATGGCGCCCATTCCGGGAAGAAAGACGAGAATGTGCCCCCTGTCGTTGGCGGCGAGGCACTGGCGCACGGCGCCCGCGACGCGTCGCGGCAGGGTGCGGCGGCCGCGCTCCCGCCGCGGCTCGTAGGCGACGTCGACGGGAAAGGTTCTGCCCTCGCTCTCGATCACCGGGCAGTTTCCCAGGAAGGCGGCCACGGGCCGCGCCTCGAGCGTGGCCGACAGGACGATCAGCTTGAGATCGGGCCGTACCGAGGACTGCACGTCGCGCAGGAGGGCGAGTCCCAGGTCGCCGTCGATGCCGCGCAGGTGAAACTCGTCGAGCAGGACGGCGTCGACACCGTCGAGAAGGGGGTCGTTCTGCAGGCGGCGCGTCAAGATCCCCTCGGTCACGATCTGGATCCCTGTCTCTTTCGTCAGCACGCGCTCGAAGCGGACCTGGTAGCCGACCTGCTCTCCCAGGGTCCATCCTTGCTCGTCCGCAATGCGGCGGGCGGCGGCACGCGCCGCCACACGCCGCGGCTGCAGCAGGATCAAGGTGCGCGGGACCAGGCCGGCCTCGACGAGCGCCACGGGCACGCGGGTCGTCTTTCCCGCCCCGGGCGGGGCGACGATCACGAGGTTGGCGTTTTGGCCGAGGGCGTCGACGATCTCGGGCACGGTTTTGTCGATCGGAAGAGGATTCATGAGCATGGAGCGGTCTCCGTGAATCTGCTGGAGCTTCCGTCGCCCATGGGCGAGAATAAAAAAGGCGAGAGAGAAAAACAACCACCGGCGGAGAGTGAATCACGTGGCCTTCGAGATCGATCATCTTTTTGTTGCCGGCCCGGCCGGCTGCGCGGCGCTCGATCGCCTGCTGGCGCGCGGCTTCGCCGAAGGCCGGCCGAACAGCCACCCAGGCCAGGGCACGGCGTGCCGGAGGATCTTCTTTGACGAGAGTTATCTCGAGTTCCTCTGGCTCGAGAACCGGGCCGAAGCGGCGTCGGACGCGGTGCGGCCCACGGGCCTGCTCCAACGGGCCGACGTGGAGAGCGGGGCGAGCCACTTCGGGATCTGCCTGCGGTCGACAGAGGCGGCGGGTGAGGAGCTTCCCTTTGCCGTCCGGGAATACACACCCCCGTACCTGCCCGAAGGTCTGTCGATCTCGATCGGCCGGAACGCCGATCGCCTCGACGAACCGCTCCTCTTTTTCCTTTCACCGGGCATCGGCCGGAGGCAGAATGTGATCGATCACCCGAACGGCGCGCAGTCGATTTCGAATGTGAGCCTCCTTCTCGCGCCGGGCGAATCAACCTCGCCCGAACTCCATGCTTTTGGCGCCCTCGGACTGGTCGAGGTGGCACGGGGCGCCGGACCCGTGATGCATTTGGAACTGGACGGCGCGACGAGGGGAGAGTCGATCGATCTCAGACCGGAGATCGACCTCGTCGTCGACTGGTGACGGCCGCCCGTAGACAAGGAGAATCACCGTGAACTTCGACAGTCAGATCACCTTCTGCTACACACGCGACCTCGCCGGTACGGCGCGATTCTATGAGGATCTTCTCGGTCTGCGGCTCATCCTCGATCAGGCCCACTGCCGGATCTACGAGGTCACGCGCGGCGCCTATCTCGGGTTCTGCCAGGGAGAAGACTGCGCGGCGCCGGGCGATGTGGTCGTCACCCTCGTGACCGACGATGTGGACGGGTGGTACGAGCGGCTCGAGGCGCGGGGCGTTGTCTTTGACACGGCGCCGGCCATCAATGAGGAATACAACATCTACCACTGTTTCCTGCGCGATCCCAACGGTTACCGCCTCGAGATCCAGCGTTTCGAAGATCCCCGGTGGGCGGCGCGATGAAAACAATCAGACTCATTCACTGGAACGCGGCCGAGGCCGAGGAGCGTGCCGCAGCGCTCCGCGCGGCCAAGTACAGGGTCGACTGCGCACCGGTCGACGGGAAAGCGCTCAAGGATATTCCAAAGGATCTTCCCTCGGCGGTGGTCATCGATCTCAGCCGCATCCCGTCCCAGGGGCGCGACGTGGGGATTTTTCTCCGCACGAACGCTGCCACACGCCGCGTGCCGCTCCTCTTCGTGGGGGGGGAGGCGGAGAAAGTGGAGCGGATCAGGAAGATCCTCCCCGACGCCGTCTTTGCCGAGTGGAGCCGCATCCGCAGCGCGATCAGGCACGCCATCGCTCATTGTCCGGAAGATCCCGTGAGGCCCAAATCGGTTTTCGCCGCTTACAGTGAGACGCCGCTTCCCAAGAAACTGGGGATCAAAACGGGCTCGACGGTGATTCTCGTGGGTGCGCCCGACGGTTTCGAATCGACCCTCGGCGATCTGCCCTCGGGAGTGTCGCTCCGCCGGCAGGCGCGCGGACGCAACGATCTGGTGATCTTTTTTACCCGGTCGCAACGGGATCTCGAACGCCGCATCAAAACGCTCGGCGCCCTGGCCGGACCGGGCGGACTCTGGATCGTCTCGCCCAAGAAGAGCTCGGGCGTGGTCACCAACCTGACGCAGGCTTGGGTGCGCGCCACGGGCCTCGCGTCGGGGCTCGTCGACTACAAGGTCTGCTCCGTTGACACAATCTGGACCGGATTGCGCTTCGCGCGTAGAAAGCGCGCGGCGCCCAAGGAAAAAAGGTGATGCCATGACAGAGTTTCAACCGTTCGTCATGGAACGGATGATGTCCAAGCTGGAAAAGGAAGTCGAGTTCAACCTCTCCGAGAGCGGCGTTCATCCACTCACGCTCGGCGAGCTCGTCGCCGGCGATCGGCGGCTCGTCGACGATCTCTTCGCCACGGAGCTCAACTACGCCCACGCCAACGGGATTCCGGCGCTGCGCGAGAACATCGCCGCCCTCTACAGGGGCGCCACTCCTGACAATATTCTCGTCACCGTGGGCGCGATCGAGGCCAATTTCAACGCGGTGAGCACCCTCCTTTCTCCCGGCGACGAGATGGTTCTCATGCTGCCCAACTACATGCAGATCTGGGGGATCGCAAAGAACTGCAGCCTCGATCTGCGGACCTTTCGCCTGCGCGAGGATCGCCGGTGGGCGCCCGATCTCGCCGAGCTCGACGGGGCGGTCACGGAGCGCACGAAGCTGATCGCCGTCTGCAATCCCAACAATCCCACGGGGGCGATCCTCACCGAGGCCGAGATGGACGCCATCGTGGCCGCCGCCGACAGGGTGGGGGCGTGGATCCTCGCCGACGAGGTCTATACCGGCGCCGAGAGGGTGGGCGCCGAGACGACGCCCTCCTTTTACGGGCGGTACGACAAGGTCATCGCCGTGGGGAGCATGAGCAAGGCCTATGGCCTTCCGGGGCTGCGCCTCGGCTGGGCGGCCGGTCCGGCGGCGATCGTCGACGAGATCTGGGCGCGCCACGAGTACACCACGCTGAGCGCCACCATGCTCTCCAACAGGCTTGCGGCGGTGGCTCTCAGCGACGCGGTGCGGCCGCGGCTTCTCGAACGGACGCGCGCCTTCATCGGCAAGGGATACGGACTTCTGCAGGAATGGATGGACAGCCACGAGGGAACGTTCAGCGCGGTGGCGCCCCAGGCGGCGGCGATCGCGTTCATCCGCTATCATCTCGACATCAATTCGTCGGAGCTGGCCGAACGGCTGAGCAGAGAGAAGAGCGTGCTCATCGTCCCGGGAGATCATTTTGGCATGGACCGGTTCATGCGGGTCAGCTACGGCCTGCCCCACGAAATTTTGATCCCCGCACTCGACCGGATCCACGACCTGATCGTGGAACTGAAATCCTGACTCTCAACGATCGTGAGGAAGACGAGATATGCCCAATCCCGAAGAGGTGGCCAAGGAGGTGGCGGTTGCGGCGTCGCGCATCGGTTCGCACGTGCGGCGGACACCGGTCGACCGGTCGGCGTGGCTCAGCGCGCTCGGCGGCGCCGAGGTCTCTTGCAAGCTCGAGAATCTGCAGCACACGGGCGCCTTCAAGGTGCGCGGTGCACTGAACAAGATGCTCTCCCTTTCGAGCGAGCAGCTTTCGCGCGGCGTGGTGACGGCGTCGACGGGCAATCACGGCGCCGCCGTCGCCTTCGGGGCGAACAAGACGGGCGCCTCGGGAATCGTCTACATGCCGGGCGGCACGCCGGCGGCCAAGGTCGAGGCGATCGAAGCGCTCGGCGCCGAGGTGCGCTTTGCGGGCACCGACTGCGTCGACGCCGAGGGTGCGGCGCGCGCCTTCGGGGAGGCGGAGGGTGTGACTTACATTTCACCCTACAACGATCCGCTCGTCGTCGCCGGGCAGGGAACGATCGCCTTCGAGCTCGCCGAGCAGCTCGATCGCATCGATGTGGTTTTAGTCGCCCTCGGCGGCGGGGGATTGATCTCGGGAATCGCCGCCTACCTCAAATCGGTGCGGCCCGCGGTGCGCGTCGTCGGCTGTTCGCCCGCCAACTCGAAGGTGATGATCGACTCGGTGCGCGCCGGGCGGATCCTCGACCTGCCGTCCCTCCCGACCCTGTCCGAGGGTACGGCGGGCGGCGTCGAAGGGGGCGCGATCACCTTTGACCTCTGCAGCGCGCTGGTCGACGAATTCGTGACCGTCACCGAGGAGGAAATCGCCGACTCTCTCTGCCTGTTCATGAAATATCACCACATGCTGATCGAGGGGGCCGCCGCGGTCCCCCTCGCTGCGTACACCAAAGCGCGCAGCCGATGGCCCGGGCAATCGGTGGCGATCATCATTTGCGGGGCGAACATCCCCCTCGAGACTCTGAAGAAGATACTGAATCGGTGAGCGATGAATAACAAACCCCCTTTTTGCGAACAGTGGCTCTGGAACCGCGCCCCCCTGGGAATGGTCGTTACCGCAGCCTGCGTGGTCTCTGTCCTGTTGACCGCCCTCTTGTATCCGCGCGATGGCCAGGAAGCGTTTTATTACCTGGCGATCGCCGGGGGCGGAATCGTCTTCTGGTTTCTATTGCGCTTCGTGGGCAAAAGGCTGGAGGGGCTCCAGTCCCGGCTCGAGACGGAGCCGGGAGAAACGACACAATGCCTCATGGTCAACGGGGCGATCCAGTCGCCGGGCGTGGCCCACCTCGGCGAGGGGGCGCTTTTTCTTGCGCCCATCTTCGGCAAGATGGTGACTGTCGATCTCGAGGAGGTCGACACCGTTCGGGAATGCGGCTGGTTCAACGGAACGCTTCTCATCTGCAAGAGGGGTTTTTGGTTCGAGATCCCCGGGCGGAAGCGGCTCGGTGTGGCTCTTCCGAAGAGCGTGGCCGTCCGGTGGCGGAAGAGGCTCGTGGCGGGAAGTTAAAAACATCCCATCCTGTTTTTTTACCCGATTTAATCACGCGGTGAAGATCGTTGCGTCGGAGCCCGCGTGGCGAGCCTTCTCCGTTGCGTCGTCCACGGTGTCGCGGTATGCTCGCATCCTGTGCGGAGACTGAACAGGAATCGAGTCGATCGGCACCCGAGTCGAGGAACAGACGAAAATGGCAGGGAAACAATTCACCATCGACGAACAGCTCGCCATCCTCATGGGCGGCACCCGCTTTGCCGACGAGGCCGACGACTGGGGCCTGGACAAGGCCAAGGAGGCCGGCAGTCTCCGCTCCCAGATGGAGGGCGAACTGCGCCGCAGACTCGCTCTCGGCCGGCCGCTGCGCGTCTATCTCGGTGTCGATCCCACGAGCACCGACCTTCACGTGGGGCACTTCGTCCCTCTTCAGAAACTGCGAAAATTTCAGGAGCTCGGCCACCAGGTCGTCTTCCTCATCGGCGACTACACGGCCACCATCGGCGATCCGAGCGGCCAGTCGACCGAACGGCGGCGCTTCGCCCACGAGGAGGTTCTTGCACTGGCCGAGTCCTATACGGAGCAGGCCTTCCGCCTTCTCGATCCGGAGAGGACCGAGGTGCGCCACAACGGCGACTGGCTCGCCAAGCTCTCCTTCGCAGACATCATCGAACTGGCCGCTATCTTTCCCCTCAAGCAGATCATCGCGCGCCGCGACTTCAAGCAGCGCATGGATCGGGGCGAATCGCTGAGGTTTCATGAGGCGCTCTATGCGCTCATGCAGGGTTATGACGCCTACGCGCTCGAGTGCGACGTGCAGGTCGGCGCCTACGACCAGCACTTCAACCTTCTCGCCGGGCGCGCCATCCAGGAGCATTTTGGCCACGCGCCCCACGTGATGATCACCAATCCGCTCATCATCGGCACCGACGGACGCAAGATGTCCAAGAGCTATGGCAACACGATCAACATTCGCGACGACTCCTTCGACATGTACGGCAAGACGATGCGCATCGCCGACGAGCACATCGGCGAGTACGTGGAGCTCACCAGCTCCTTCGGGCGGAGTGAGATCGATGGGCTCCTCGATGAAATCGCCGCCGGACGCAATCCGATGGAGATCAAGAAAAAGCTCGCCCGCAACCTCGTCGAGCAATACCACGGCGTCGACGCGGCGCGCCAGGCCGAGGAAAAATTCCGCCACGTCGTGCAGCGCCGGGAGGCTCCGGCCGAGGTGCCCGAGATCGCCGTGCCGGGCAAGCTCGAGGGTGCCACGTGGATCGAACTCTGCGCCCATTTCTCGCTCAGCAGTTCGAGGGGCGAAACCAAGCGGCTCATGAAGCAGGGCGGCTTCTACGTCGACCAGCAGCCCGAAAAGGACATTGAATCCGTCGTGAGCATTCCGGACGGCGGCGTGCTCATCCGGCTCGGCAAGAGGCGCTATTACAAACTGGTGAAAGGCGGTTGAGAGATGGAAGCGACCACGGTCAACGGAATCACCCTCTTCTTCGACGCTGACGAGCGCCCGGCGGCCGAACTCGTCAAGGACGCCTGCCTGCAGAGCGCGCGGCTCATCGGCGAGAACTGGGGATTTCGCGCGCCGCGCGACCTGCACGTTCACGTGATGACCTCGTGGCTGCAGTTTCTTCTGCGCGCCTCGCCCTGGCACTGGAAGATTCCGCTCGTGCTCCTCGCGCCGCTCTGGGTCTTCAAGGTGAAAAGGATGTGGCGCTTTGCGGGCGGTTGGGCCCAGGCCTTCGGGCGGCGGCGCGCCGTGGGCGTCAAGCCCCCGCGAATCCTGGCCGAGACGGACACCGCCATCGGCGACCGCGTCTTCATCCGCGAAGACGACCTCGACGAGAGGGTGCGGCGCATCACGTGCCACGAGCTGACCCACGCCTTCTCGAGCCATCTCCGCCTCCCCGTCTGGCTCCACGAGGGGATCGCAATGGTGACCGTCGACCGGATGGCGGGGAGAGGCACGGTGCAGACGTCGACGATCGACAGCATCGTGCAGGCCGATCGCAAACTCAATCCCCGGAGATATCAGGATCTTCCCCACGTCGACTGCGAAGCGTTTCTCTATCCCTTCATCCGCGGCTACTGGATCACGCGCTATCTCGAGGAGACACGGCCCGGACTGCTCGCCGGCCTCTTCGCCGAAAAACTGCCTCACGGGGAACTGGAATCGAGGATCGCCGCCGGCATGGGAAAATCGCGCGAAGAGTTCTGGAGCGACATCGACGGCCTCGTCGCCGCCCGCTTCGGCGAAAAGAAGGAGGCCTCTCGATGATCGGATTTGTGTCCATTGCCGTCGTGATCTTCGGCTTTCTCACGCCCCTCGAGCCACCCGATTCGTCGGCCCGATCGCGGATCGTTCCCATCGCCGAGGGCTGGGCCGAAAACTCGGTCAACGCCGTGATCTTCCGCCGGAATTCGGTCGCCAGCCACGGCGACATCCAGTACGCGGCGTTCTACGACGCCGACTCCAAGGTGACTCTCGCCCGGCGCACGCTCGGCTCGGCCGACTGGGAGATCCGCACGACGCGCTACGAGGGCAACACGCGCGACGCGCACAACTCGATCAGCATCATCGTCGACGCCACCGGCGTTCTCCACATGTCGTGGAACCATCACTGCGTTCCGCTCAACTACTGCCGCTCCAAGGAGCCGGGCTCCCTCGAGCTCACCGACAGGATGGCGATGACCGGCCACAAGGAGAAGAGGGTCACCTACCCCGAGTTCTACAACCTGCCCGACGGCGGCTTGCTCTTTGTCTACCGCGACGGCGCGTCGGGCCGCGGCGACCTGATGATGAACCGCTACGACCCGTCGACCGGCCGCTGGACCCGGCTCCAGGACAGCCTCCTCGACGGCGAAGGCGAGCGCAACGCCTACTGGCAGGCGGCGATCGGACCCGACGGCTCGATCCACCTTTCCTGGGTCTGGCGCGAGTCGGGCGACGTGGCCACCAACCACGACCTCTGTTACGCCCGATCGATCGACGGCGGAAAGAGCTGGCAGAAATCGACGGGTGAGCCCTACGCCCTGCCGATCACGGCGAAGAGCGCCGAGTGCGCCTGCGCCATTCCGCAGAAGAGCGAACTGATCAACTCCACATCGATGTGCCTCGACAACGAGGGCCGTCCCTACATCGCCACCTACTGGCGCCCGGCCGGCACCGACGTTCCCCAGTACCACCTCGTCTATCACGACGGCACTGCGTGGACAAAATCGCAGATCACGCGGCGCACCACACCCTTCTCGCTGAGCGGCTTCGGCACGCGGCGGATTCCGATCTCGCGGCCTCAGATCGTGGCCGATTCGTCGGGAGCCGCGGTGAGGGCTTTCATGGCCTTTCGTGATAAGGAACGGGAAAATCGTGTTTCCATCGCTGTCTGCGACGACCTCGGTGGCGCATCGTGGCGCATCGAGGACGTGACCGGCCGATCGGTGGCGCTTTGGGAGCCGAGTTACGATACCGCCCTCTGGCAGCGGGAGAAAATCCTCCACCTCTTTGTTCAAAAAGTGGGCCAGGGACAGGGCGAGACGCTCGAAAAGATACCCCCCCAGATGGTGTCGATTCTCGAATGGACACCTCGCGCGGCACCCAAGGGAGACGAAACCAGTGAAAATCGCACTGATCCAGCAGGCGGCGACGGCCGATAAAGGCGCCAACCGGCGCAAGGGGGCGGAGGCGGTCAGGTCGGCCGCCGCCGGCGGCGCAGAGGTGGTCGCCTTTGCCGAGCTCGCCTTCGATCCTTTTTATCCGCAAGAGCTTGCCACCCCCGGCGCGTTGGCCGAGGCCGAGCCGGTTCCGGGACCGACGACGGAGACCTTTGCCGCCCTCGCCGCCGACCTCGGCGTGGTGATCGTGCTCAACCTCTTCGAACGGGACGGGGAGAAGACGTACGACACGTCGCCGGTGATCGACGCCGACGGCGCGATTCTCGGCACGACGCGGATGGTCCACATCACCGACTACGACTGTTTTCACGAGCAGGGCTTCTACACGCCGGGCGGACCGGCCGCGCCCGTCTATGACACCCGCTTCGGCCGCATCGGCGTGGCGATCTGTTACGACCGCCATTATCCCGAATACATGCGCGCCCTCGCCCTCGGCGGCGCGCAGCTCGTCGTCGTTCCCCAGGCGGGCGCCGTGGGGGAGTGGCCCGACGGGCTCTACCAGGCCGAGATGCAGGTGGCGGCTTTTCAGAACGGTTACTTCACGGCGCTCTGCAACCGCGTCGGCGCCGAACGGCGCCTCACATTCGCCGGCGAATCCTTTGTGTGCGATCCGGCCGGAAGGGTGATCGCCCAGGCCGGCGCGGGGACGGACGAGATCCTCTGCTGCGAGATCGATCTCGACGAGGTCGACTCGTCGCACGGCAAAAAGCTGTTCCTGCGCGACCGGCGCCCCGATCTCTACGCCGCGTGGCTCACGTGAAAGGAGGAGTGACATGACGCACATCGAGGTCAGCGTGCAGGACGGGATCGCTCTGCTCACGCTCAACCGGGGCGTGACCAACGCCGTCAACCTCGAAATGGCCCTCGAGCTGGGCGAGACTTTGGGCGTGCTGAAAGACGACCGCCAGGTCAGCGCGATCGTGGTGCGCAGCGCAAATGACAAGTTTTTCATGATCGGCTGGGACATCCCCGAGCTGCTCGCCCTCTCGCGCGACGAATTCGTTCATTTCTACAGAACCTTCTGCCAGGTGAGTGTCGATCTCTACACCATGCCCAAACCGACGGTGGCGGCGATCACCGGCCACGCCACGGCGGGGGGGTGCATTCTGGCGTTCTGCTGCGATTTCCGGTACATCGCCGAGGGGCGGACTCTGATGGGGCTCAACGAGGTCAAGCTCGGCGTTCCGCTTCCCTATCCGGCCGATTGCATCGTGCGCAGTCTGACGAGCGATCGCGCCGCGCGCGAGATCGTCGAGATGGGCGAGTTTCACGGGCCCGAGCAGATGCAGCGTTTTGGCCTCGTCGACGACGTGGTGGCGCCCGACGAAGTTCTGCCCCGCGCGATCGAGCGTGCCGCCGCGCTCGGCGCCCAGCCGGCGCAAGGTCTGGCGCGGATCAAGGAGGATCGTGTGGAACGGGTAATCGCCCAGATCGACGCCAACCGCGACGAGAAGGAGAAGTCCTTTCTCGACTGCTGGTTGTCCGACGAGGCTCAGGCGCGGATCAGAGGGGCGGCCGAAAAATTTTAGAGCGCGAAACGCCGCTGATTCACACAATCCCGACAGATCGTCCGTAAAAGACGGCGCACAGCGGAGAGAAAAGGATGAAAAGGAAAAATCGTTCTCGCGCGCTCACCGTGCTCGCCGCATCGGCCCTTCTATTTCTCGTCACCCACGGTGGGAAAACGGTCGAAGCGGGCCCCTCGCAACGCACCAAAACTACGGTGAAACGCACCTTCCTGCAGGTCGCCGTCGATGTCGACGAGGCGGTCGACCAGAACGTTTATTCGGCCAAAGCCTGCGGCCCCGCTTCGGTGCTCAACGCCCTCGCCTTCGGTAACGACTCTTTCCGGAAGGCTTACAGGAAAATCGAGGGCAAAAGGGCCAAAGACAAACTCGCTGCCCTTATCGAAGGGTGGGGCAAAGTCGAATCGGACGACTACACCACCGGAGAGCGGTGGCGGCCCAAAAGCGGTGTTTCTCCCCACGACTTGACCTGCCTCTTCAACGACCTTCTCGAGACAGAGGGCGGCGGATCGGTGACGGGACGTTTTCTCGATCGCACACCGGGCGAGGACCCGGCGAAGTTTGTGGAGAGAATTCACGCCTCCTTCCGCACGTCGCTTGCCAGAGGCGTTCCGGTGATCGTCAACCTGCGTTCCTTTGCACCGGGACGGACTGGGAAAAACGATTCGATCGTCTGGAACGGTGTGGCGTCGCACTTCGTATTGCTCTACAAGATTCCCGAAACCCTCGAGAGGGAGGAGAGGGGGTTCGTTTTCGAGTACCTCGATCCCAACGGTCCCGTCCTCGGTACGGGCTACATCTATTTCGAGGGATCGAGAAATTTTACGGCCGCCAAGGGAAACAGCGAACGGTGGAAATGGCTCAAGAACAGACCCTTTCTTCTGGTCAACGTTCCCACTCTGAATACACTGGACGTGCAGGAACAAGACTGGTACTGGCGCACGATCGTCACTCTCAACCACGCGATCGGAGCGCTCGATTGACAGTCCCGGCAATCCCGGGGGAATAGACGACGATGAATCCGGAGAGCACCACTGTTTTTTTCAACGGCCGGTTCATGGCCAAGGGCGACGTCAAAATCTCACCCGACGACCGCGGTTTTCTTTTTGCCGACGGCGTCTACGAGGTGATCCGCGCCTATGGCGGGAGGCTTTTCAAGGCGAGCAGCCACATCGAACGGCTGCGGCGCAGCCTCGGCGAGATCCGGATCGAGACGGCCGCCGCCGACGGCCTGGAGCGGATCGCCACCGAGCTGATCGCGCGCAACGGCCTCGATCGTGGCGACGCCGTCGTCTACATCCAGATCACGCGCGGCGCCGCCCCGCGGGGCCACGCCTTTCCCGATCGTCCCACGCCGCCCACCGTCTACGTCACCGCCTACGCCTACGAGCGGTCCCCCGAAAAGGTGGAACATGGCATCAAGGTCGTTCTCGTCCCCGACGCCCGCTGGGCGCGGTGCGACATCAAGTCGGTGGCGCTTCTGCCCAACGTGCTCGCCTACCAGCAGGCCGAGGAGAGAGGCGCCGACGAGGCGGTACTCGTTCGCGACGGCGTCGTGACCGAGGGCTCCCACACGAGCGTCTGCGCCGTCTTCGGCGGTCTTCTCAGAACGCACCCCTCTTCGAACCGCATCCTGTCGAGCGTGACGCGCGGCGTGGTTCTCGATCTCTGTAGCGCCTGCGGCATTCCGGTCGTGGAAGAGGCGATTCCCGAAAAGGATCTGTTCCACGCCGACGAGGTCATGATCCTCGGTACCACGCCCGAGGTCATGGCCGTTGTCGCCGTCGATGACAGGACGATCGGCGACGGAACACCCGGTCCCGTTACCAGAAAGCTGCAGGAAAGATTCCGGGAGCTCACATGACCGAGCGGCCCCGATTCAGACTCGACGCGCGGCGCCTCGGCGCCATGCTCTCCTGCTTCTGGTCGCCTCTGGTCATGTATCTTCTTCACCTTTTTCTGGCGCGCGTCGTCCATGCCTACGCCGCCTGGCCCCGGCTCGACGTTCCCATGCACTTTCTGGGCGGCGTGGTGATTACAATGAGCTTTCACGCCCTCTTTGTATTCTTGCAGAATGAGAACGCGATCGACCGTCTCCATCGCGCCCTGTTCTTTCTCCTTCTCTTCTGCCTCGCCGTGACGGCGGCGGTTTTTTGGGAGTTCGCCGAGTTCATTCAGGATTACTATTTCGACACCAACTCGCAGGTCAGCATGGTCAACATCATGCGCGATCTTTTTGTGGGCGTGGTCGGCAGCCTGGCGGCGATCCTTGTCCTGTGGCTGCGGCAGAGGGCGCTACGATCTGGAAAAGGGAACGATGGGTAAGTCGGACAGACCGCCGAAAGAGAGATCGCCTGCCCCGTCAACGGGACCTGTTCTCGACCGTCCCATGCGTTGGAGGCGCACCGTCCTGCTTGCGGCCCTTCTGCCTGCGGCGGTGGTGCTCCAGTGGGCGGCGTCGGCGGCGCCCGATTTTGTGGAAACCGCCTATTCGCGCACAGTCTATCCTCTCATCGTGGGAGTGCTTGGCGCTCTCACCGGCTGGATCCCCTTCTCGCTCGCCGAGCTTCTCGTGGCGGCTTGTGCGGTCTGGCTTGTCATTGCCGCCGGGCGGACAGTGATTCACATCCTCCAGAAACGGCGCCGCTTGAGGAACGCTCTCGCCCACGGTGCGGGCAAGGTGCTCGCCCTGCTGGGCATCGTGTACATGGCGGGCGTTCTGCTCTGGGGATTCAACTACCACCGCGTGCCCTTTGCCACGTCGAACGGCCTCGACCGTTCGCCGCCGTCGTTGGAGGAACTCGAAACCCTCTGCGTCACGCTGATCGATCGTGCCAACAGCCTCCGCGCTTCGGTCGAAGAGGACGCAGACGGGGTGATGCGCCTCGGCACGACGCGCCGCGACGCCCTGGCCAGAGCGCGGCAGGGATACGCACGCGCCGCCGAGGTTTATGACGCTCTCGGCGCCTGCCGTGCGCGGAAACCAAAGGCTGTTTTTCTCTCGCCCCTTCTCTCCTATTTGGAGATCAGCGGGATCTATTCGCCCTTCACCGGCGAGCCGAATGTCGACATGGACGTCCCCGCCTACGAGTTTGCCTTCACCGCCTGTCACGAGCTCGCCCACCAGATCGGCTTCGCCTTCGAAGATGAAGCCAATTTTCTCGGCTACCTGGCGTGCACCATGCACCCCGACGCCGACTTTCAGTACAGCGGTGCGCTCAAGGCGCTCTCCTACGCCATGAACTCCCTCTGCGCCGAAGATGGGCGCGCCTACGCCACGCTCTATACCACGTGCTGCGCGGGCATCAAGCGCGACTGGAAAGCGGCGCGCGCTTTCTGGCACATTCACGATACGCCCCTGAGGGAGATCTCGGCTGGAGTGAACGACATCTACCTCAAGACCCAGGGCGAGGCCGAGGGGGTTCGCAGCTACGGCAAGGTGGTCGATCTGCTCATCGCCGAGCTCCGTGCCGCGGACCGCGAGGCGGGGAGGACCGAATGAGCGCCGACAGGAGCTGGGACGCCCTGCTCAACCCGGGCGAGGCACAAGAATTCTTCGTGGCGCCTAACCGGGCCGGCCTCTGCCTCGAACTCGACGCACCCGGCTTTCGGCCCGTCAATGCCTGGTGGCTGGCGGAGCTCTCGCGGCTGATCTATCGGAAGGACGGGGACGAGGAGGGAAAAAACGCGCTCGCTCCGGCACGGAGGGAGATTCTCGAAGATGCCGGTTTCGAGGAGGTGGCCCGCTTTGCGAAGGGCGAAACCTACGGCGCTCTTGTCGTGGCCGGTGGCGCCGCACGCGGACCGTCGGGCCGACGGCGCGTGGGTATTCTCGTCTTTCGCGGTACCAACAGCCCGCGCGACTGGCTGACCAATATCCGGATCAACCAGGGCCGAGCCGTGGGCGAGGGGCTCGTTCACGACGGATTTTTTGACGCGCTCCACGAGGTGTGGGATGAGGTGAGGAACGCGATCAGGTCGCTCGGCGGCCCCTACTTCTGCACCGGCCACAGCCTCGGCGCGGCCCTCGCCACCGTGGCCGCCGCCCGGCTCTCCCGCACAGCGATGGCGCCGCATAGCGTCTACACCTTCGGCTCGCCGCGCGTGGGAAACGGGGCGTTCGCCGCGAGTCTCGAGGGGAGGGGGCTCTTCAGGGTGGTCAACGGCAGCGACTGCGTCGTGCGCGCGCCGCCGTCGATCGGTACGCTCGACTACTGTCATGCCGGGGAATTGCATGCCCTCGAGCCCTCGGCTGGTCTTGATCGGGAATCTTCAGATTCTTCCGCCTTCGACGACGAGGTCTGCGACGGGGAGGGGACGCTCTCCGCGTTCAGAGAGATGTTCGACGTGCGCACCTGGTTCGAGCCCCCGAGCTATCTCTCCGATCATGCGCCCGTGAATTACGTGGCGCGCCTCGCGCGGCTCCTGTAGCTCGGTCAGCCGCTGCGGGGGCGATAAGGAGACTCGTGCTTTTCACGCGGTCGTCCCTCGGCTATACTGGATGGCCCATTCGAGAAGCCGAAGGGAAGAAGAGGAGAACCGATTCACGATGGCCACTCCCATTCGAAAGTTGCTCGCCCACGATCCCGAAAAAGTCATTCTCATGGATGGCGGGATGGGCACGTGTACCGAGGACAGGGGCGTCGATACGCGGAGTACGTTGTGGGGATCTTTCGCGCTGCTCTCTTCCGAAGGGCGGCAGATCAACGACGCGATCCACAGGGAGTTCGCCGAGGCGGGCGCGCAGATTCTGATCGCCAACACACACTATGCGCTGAGGGCGTTCTGCAACGCCTTCGTCGACAGCTACGGATCCGATCGGGCGGCTCCGGCCGTCGGCATCGCAGAGGGCCACAGCGCCGGGGGGCGCGGCGCGGTGCTTCACGCCGGCCTGATCGAGTCGGCGGTCGAGAGCGCGCGGCGCGCGGTGCGCGCCGGTGAAACGAAGGCGGTCGCCACCTGCGTGGGCAGTTTCGAGGGGCCCTACGCGACGGAAAGCACGATGTCCGCTTCCGAGATTCACGAGCGGCTCACCGTCGAGATCGCCCTGCGCCAGTCGGTACGATCGGACCTGATCATCTTCGAGACCTTGACGACGCGCGAAGAGATGGAGGGCGTGGCTCTTGCCACCTGCGGTGGCGCTCTTGCCACCTGCGGTGGCGCTCTTGCCACCGCCGGTGGGCGGTCCGATGTCGCCGTCGGCCTCACCTGCGGCGCCGACGGAAAAACACTCGCCGGCGTGAGCATGGCCGATGCCGTAACGACCCTGTCGCAGATCGAACCGGCGGCCTGGTTCATCCAGTGCACGCGGTTCGATCTGGTGGAGCGAGCGCTCGTCGCCCTCACCGACGCCCTCGAACCGGGGGCGGTGACCGGCGTTTACGCCAACGACGGCCGGTGGTGGGACAGCAGGCAAATGAAGTGGAAGGGCGAACGCATCGAGCCGGAACGTTACGCCTCCCACGCTCTCGCGTGGCGCGCCGCCGGGGCGCGCATCATCGGCGGCTGCTGCGGCACGACGCCCGAACATATCAGACAACTCAAAACCATTCTCGAGACGGCAACATGATCACTGGAAACAAAGCGGTTCGCGGGGCGGCACGAGCCTCGTTCCTGTTCATCACTGTTTTTTGCAGCGTTGCTTCATGGGCCGCGGCCGATGGCGCGGCCGGTGGAGGCGAGCTTTTCGGGGAGATCGAAAAAAAACTGCTCGAGGCGGATAGTCTGCGCGTGGAGTTCGTCATTTCATCGGAGGGCGCCATCACGTCATCGGTGAAGGGGAGTCTGCTACTCGTACCGCGCGGCAACCAGGTGCGGCTCGAACTGTCGGGAACCTTTGCGGCCGCAACCGTTGATCTCCGCCTCGTCTCCGACGGAAAGCGGCTGCGCGGCGGGCCGACGGCCGAATCGGCGAGGTCGGACAAGAGAT
>Ga0180430_10001971_pt1 | contig 19203 bp, 22 predicted proteins | sample SS_ome_9_FD_132999 | JGI IMG/M metagenome (GOLD analysis project Ga0180430, IMG submission 132999) | Hypersaline lake sediment archaeal communities from the Salton Sea, California, USA - SS_1_S_2 metaG | ecosystem: Environmental > Aquatic > Non-marine Saline and Alkaline > Hypersaline >... | reverse complement strand
TACGTTGCCATACTATAGCCCCGCCCGTCGATATTTCGAGCCATGTCGGCCCGCTGTAATCGGTCAAAATCCAATAGGTTCCCGTGTCGATCTGGCGAGCTATTTGGAAATTATTATCGACGGTAAGTCCGACCGCGCCCGTTCTTGCCGCCGCGTCGGCATATTCGAAATTGTGGATCGCGTGCCTGGATCCCAATACTACCTTTGAGTGTTCTTTTGTTGTGACAGTCATTTTTTTACTCCAAAAGATACAGGCTCGTACCATCCTCGAGGAGATAATCGCCCGAATCATCCTCTATTACATAGCCGCCATACCTCACAAACATACCGATCCATAGATGCTGAGGACAGATTTTCAAACAAAGATCCTCGAACTCATCGCGCCGATCTATCGGGACGACCGCCTCGGATCCCCACGTGCTCCCCCCTATATACATAACATACTCAGATTCGCTATGGACCGGCAAAATTGGAGGCCATGGATATTCAGTGCGCTCGAAAATCACCCCGTTATTTTCTCCGCATTCCGCGCCCGCCTCTCCGCATTCCGCGCCCGCCTCCCCGCAAGTCACGTTATAATCGATCAAAGCAGTATAGAGCTTATTGACTAGCCAGTAATAAACCAGCGTTTTATCCCTCTCGACCGGTAAGCTGAGGATTATTCTCCACCAATCATATACGTAAACGTCAAAACCGGCATTCCTTAAAGTGTCCTGAATATATCGCGGACTTTGTCCCCCCGTGGCCTTCCAAAGAGCCTCCAGATTATCCCGCCGATCTTGCTCCAGTAGAAACGCGGAATTTACATCAAGGCCGAATTGCGCCTCCCACTGGGCAAGGTGTCGGGTAGTCTGAGGAAACAGATCCCAGAATATCAGATCGAAAAACTCGACCGCGCTTTCAAAACTCGGGACGATCCCCTCGTATAATTGACGCAGCCGCCGATCGATCGTCAGTTTCCAGACTTCCGATTTTGGTAATAAATGTTTAAATAAATTCAGCATTTTTTACCCAATTACGGAGACAAGGCAAAAGTCAAGGTTCCCATTTTCGCCTTTTCTCCCTCCTCCAGAACATAAACGACAAAATCCCCGGGCCCCGCGACCTTGTCCACTATGACATAGTCATATACGGCCCCATAGGCTCCGCAAACACTCTGAATAATGCCGCCTACTTGCGCCCGCGTTATTCGATCGAGCCGAGCTCCCACGGATAGCCCGTATATATAAGGCTCCCGACTTAAAAAATAATTCGTTAGACCGGTGGTCAATTTCGCTTGAAGATCGGCCGTGTCTTGAGCTCCCTGGATTCCCGCGATCGTTACATCGAACTCGGATCGAGTTATTGGCAAGGAATAGACATAAGAACTGATCGGCCTTCGACTGGCGAGGCCCCCGTCGTCCAATTGGATAGAATCATACACTTCGACCAATTGCCCGGCCGTCGGGATTCCGTCGGGATCGATGTCCGTATTAGCCTCCGAATACACATTAACGATCCCAGGAAAACCGGTATACGGATAGGCATTAATTATGCCAGTCACTTCGACCGCCCAGTTTCGAAAATCGACTGGAGCTCCTCCTTGCGGTTGAGACCTGAATCGATCGATCACCCGATCCCGATATTCCTCCCAATCCTCAGCATTAACGCCCGCCGTGTTCTCAGTGGTGACCGCCGCGGTTCTTACTACGTTCGGATTTGGTGTTACCAGGGAGACCGTATCTCCACCGACGACCATATTTCCCACGGTGCCTTTTCCCTTCCCACCGTCGGGATCGGAATAGGCCCGTATGTTTACCGTTTTCGTCGCCGCGTCCAAAGTGACCGCGCTCAAAGTCAAATAGACAACCCCCGTTAATGGGTTTCTATACGGAGTCAAAGCAGGTAGGGTGCCCACTTGATTTGAGACCGTTATGGTTATTTCGTATTCTGCCCGCGTGGCCGCCCCGGGATCTCCAGCTCCCACCGCTCGACCCCATTCGACAAGCGGAATGATCCGTTTACCGTTGATCAATATGGTTTCTGTACTTGCATATTGAACAAACTGTTGAAGGAATATCGATCCCCCGTATTTATAGAGAATTGCCAAAGCCCCGGCCAAGCTTTTCGGCATAACCCGCAAGAAAGCCTTGGCCCAAACGGGAATAGTTATCCCAAAAGCCGACTCCAGATCGGCAGTTAGTGTCGTGTTCAACTCTGCAGTTGTGGGAATTATTAAACTCATGCGGTACCCTCCCACGGATAGCCAAATTGCCAGGCTCCCAGATTAGTATCTATTATCATTTTTACCCAGTTAGGCCGCGGGATGTACACCCGAACATTTATTTCGGTCAATACACCATCCTTGATCATCCATTCGAGATCATCCTCGGCCGCGGTTTTAATGCGTCTCATGTTTGCACTAGTCGCAGGGATAGACTTGAGTAAATTTTGCGTTTTACTTCGGTATTTCCTCGCGGGATCCGTCTCCAGCGAATTACCCCACCATTCTTTAGAAGTATCAGAGCCGCCGTCGTCGTGCTCGTTTCCTCCGAACAAGGAGAGATAGACGGCCGACCCGACACCGTCGTCCATTTCGATCGTGTCGTTCTCGAGGAGGTTTATCTCCCCGCCGTCGTCCGTTTGATAGATCCTTACATCAGTCATCTTTTTTAATCATCCCCCGGAGGCTCCCACTCCGGACATAAAAACTCTTCTATCTTCGCGTTACTTACGTCGGCCGTGGCTGGAGTCATTACATACGGAACAGTAGGAGGAACGGCAAAACTCCCGAGAGTCGTCGAGAGTTTGCCTAACTCAGTGTTTAGTTGCGTTTTTAAATCGTTAAAAGCCGTCTCCAGCTCTGAAAATCGAACTAGGTTGTCGGTATCTGCCCCAAATTCGATCGTCCCGTCCTTTTTCAAATAGATCGCAATCGCGACCGCTCCGTCCTCGTCCCTGGAATACGCCCGGAACTCTCCCCCCTCGGCCACGCCCTCATTGACTGGATCAAGATACCCGACGATTTTCTCCTCGTTATCCCCTGGAGTTCGAACCGTTACCACATAATCATTTTCGAGAGGAGGCGCATCGACTCCAGACGGCCCGAATTGATCGGCCGTCAAAAGATTCCCGCCGCCTGGATCGATTTTCACAACAACCGTTTTTTCGTCGTTCTCGTCGACCCGTTCGAAATCTATTACAAACGCTAATCGTCCCACGGCATACCCCCCGGATCGGCTGAGGAAAAAGAACCCGGTAATACTAAAGTTAAAAAAGCTTGCTCCGAATTGGCCGTTTTGTTGAGCGTTACTCCTTGAATCAAAAAAGTATATGGTTTGTATATCATAGCGTCCGGAGCCTCGACAGTGATCAGCGTGTTAGGCTCCCATAAGGCCCCTTGTGGATCCCTCCAAGTCGCGATCGTCGCGGTATACTTGACCGAATCGGCAAGCATCCTCCCCATTTTAGCAGTAACCACAGTTTCGAGATCCGCGTCGTCCGTGTCGGTGAGTTCAAATGTATAAGGCCGCGTGACGTTAGACAAAACGGGATTTTCTAGTTTGAATTTAGCGCTATTCTTCGACCTCACCCGAGTGGCCTTGAGTCCCGTAATTTCTGAATAATACTGGCCCGGCTTGAATGTGGGACTAATATCGACGAGCGGAGACTCCCCTTGAACGAGTTTCGCGACTGGACTCCCGGACTCCACCGCCTCCCAGAACAGGAGGGCCCCCTCGGCCGTGTTACTTATCACTTGCGCCCTTTGTTTCGACAACTTGGCCAAAAACGGGAGGATCTTATCGTTCGGCCTCATGGCCACCTTGGGAAAAACCGCCCCCGGCTCGACTCGAGCGTCGATAATGAACTCGAACGGCGTACACAAATGATCGGCGATCTCGTGCAGATTCAACCCCGAGAGCTCCAGCGGAATGTTATCGCCGCTTACAGTAACTTCATTCAAAACGCCCGGAAGACTATAGGCTCCCACCGATACGATACTTTTAGACGGCTCGATCTGAGGCATAACGGGAGAGATCGTTCCCGTGAAATAAGCGTCGTCGTTTATTGTGGTCGCGATCGGTTTATAGGTGAACGGCTTGAAAACTTCGGTGATATTCGGATCGCTACTATCGAACGGCGCTCCCAGCTCTAACGTGGAAATATTGTCTATTGCAGTCTTGATCGATATGCTCTCCCAGAATCGAAAGCGCATCCCGTCGACAGTGACCGCGACCTCGTTTTCAAACGTAATAGACAATAGAAGTCCCTTTTTTGAGCTCCAGTAAATTCTCACCTACGATATTATTGGAATCGATAAAAAAGTTCAAAACGTCGTCGTCTATCGACCCATACAGTTCATAACAAAGATCGATGATCGAGCGTTCCTGAGTCAAAATAAACCGCTTACCTCGTTTGAGATCAAAGCTCATATTGATGAGATACCCCGCCGCCAAAGACACAGCGTCCCATAAATATTTTTGACTCGACCCGGGATCCATATTAGTCGGATCAGATAGGAACTCCGCCCGCTCGTCGGCCGTGAGATTCCCGCCCGATATCGAATAAAAATTATCCTCTAACCATGCGATATAAGCCCGCATCTGATCGAGTAGCGCCTCGGCCGCTCTTAATGCATCCTCAGCCGTTTGAAACGAAGACCCCGGAGCCGCGACTCCTGTTTTGTCCGCGTCCGCTCTCCTTTGAGCCACGGCCGGAATGGAGGAGGCGCCTCCCTTCGACGTACTAGTGTAAATGGTAGAAGTCACCGCGCCCGCGACATAGGCGCCCGCAAATAATTTTCTACAATGGAATTTATTGACCCCTTGCGCATTATTTCCAGACGACACGTCCGCGTTCATCTGAGGACCTAGGCCCCCGATACCACCCGGATCGGCCGTCGCGTCGCTAGCTCCGAAGATATTGGCCGCCAAATTGGAATATCCATCCAATTGAGCGCTTATATCCGCCATGGCCGTACCTGGAGCTTGGATCATTTGTTGAGTTTGAAAAGCGAGCATAAGAGGATCGGCGATAAAAGTATCGATCGCATTTTGAACGGTCGACATTATGTCCTCAAATTGATCGTTCACCACATCCTGAACAGCGGCGATCGTGTCCATCACGTCCCCGACCTGATCGATCAGATCGTTGATCACGTCCAAGATCCCTTGCTCGTTTTCGATATTGCCCTGATCGAGACTAGTCGCAAACTCCGCCGCCGCCGCATCGCCGAACAGCTCGAGAGCAGTCAAGGCCGCGCTTGCGGGATCCTCTTGCCCCGTGGGATAGGCATCGGTTAACGTCTTAAAAAAAGTTACTTCGAAAATCACCTGATTGGCGGCCGTGACAAGATCGTCCCGTCTCGTAATATCTCCGAACGGCACAACGTCGTGTTTTCCATAAAGAGGAGTCTCGAGCACCCCCGCGCCGCGCTCCATAAAGGCCGCCTCGAATACCTTGGCTTGCGTATCACAGTCTTTACCCCAAAGTATTACACGAAAAGGAAACCGCCGTCCCCCAACGCCATGATCCTGTACAAGCGATCCGTCCGCGTCGGGAAATTCGAAAGCCGTCGTCTTTTTTCTAAACTTATGTTGTTGATTTTCATAATCGAACGTAATACGGATCCCACTCGGAGGAGTATAGGCCGCTTGCTCGAGCCGGTCTTCCCATGTGACCTCCTCCTCGAACTCTAGGCCGAATATCGCTTGGCTAAGATCGTCTAGAAAATCACCCATTTAAAAGATCCTTGTCATTCGTAAAAGCCTCCCGTCGGCTCCATACTGATCCCCGTGCCCAAGGTCCCGCCGGTGACCTCAGCCCGGCCCGTCTCATCCTTAATGGTCAATTCGGATTTGTTAGTCGTCGTTAAGTTTTTCTCTTCGAAAAACGACGCGCTACGCTCTCCCGGACTCACCACCTTGGGATTACCTTGATCGGGAGGACTGACATCAGCCGAGATCCCCACCTTTTCCAGATACTTACCAGGCAAAAACAGGAACTCGAAAAAACCCTTTATATCGCCCGCGATCTCCTTGATTTGAGCCCACGCCTTTTCAAACGTTTTGACAATCCCGTCCCAAAGATTAGCAAAGAACGACCTTGACGGATCCCAAGCATCGCGGATCGTTTTGTAAGCTCCTATCAGGAGGTGTATAGGGCCGTAAACGATTTTTCCGATCGTACTATTGAAAATATCCAGAACAAAGCCCCAAAGATGCTCGAATACCTCCAGTAAAAACCGGCCGATCTCCTCGAAAAAATATTTGATATCGTCCCAATTCATAATAATAGCCCCGACCGTAAAGGCCGACACCGCAGCGATCGCGAGGAACATCAAAACCATAGGATTGGCCATCGCGACAAAATTCATGATCGCCATGACCGCGTTGAGCACCTCGACCGCAGCGGCAATCGCGAAAATGGTTCCGACTAATGCCGACAACGGCTTGATATTGTCGATCACCCATCCGATCACCTTGGCCAAGAGCTCGAACCCGTCCTTTAATTTGTCGAGAAGTTTCACATCCTTGGCCCACTTGCTGAACTCCTTAAACCGTTTGATCAACTCGTCGATAAAAGCCCGGACTTTTGTCGCTATCAGTTTTTTATTAGCCCTGATCCATTCGGTGATCGCATCGACGATCCCCTTGATCCCCTTATCCTCCAGCTTGAAAATATCGATAATAACCGACTCAATAACAGACTTGAGCGCATCAAGAGAGCCGCCCATAGTGTCCCGGATGGCAAGAGCCGCACTATTGACAGTTCCCCCGCTATCCTCGGCCGCTTGCCCGAACTCTCGAAGCTTATCCGCTCCAACGTCGATCAATTTCGTGGCCGCATTGATCGCACGTTTTCCAAATATCACGTTGAGAGCCGCCGCTTTTTGACGGGTTCCCATGCCCTCCGTAGCCCGGGCGAATTGCTCCATAATGCGGATAGGTCCGAGCATATTTCCCTCGGAGTCCTCGAGTTGAATTCCTAACTGTTTGATCTGCTTTTTGGCCTTGCCCACGGGATCCGCCAACCTCAACATAATATTTCGATACGCCGTCCCCGCCTCGCTTGCCTGTATACCGGCTTGAGCCATGCCGATCACCATGGCCGACACGGTCTCAATTTTTTGTCCGAAAGTCGTGGCCGTGGGCGCCATGACCCGCATCGCTTCGAAAACGTCCTCCATTTCTTGCGCCGCGCTATCCGTCGAAAGCTTCATATTATCCATAACACGCCGCAACTGATCCGCGTTCTCCGCCGCGTTTTCGCTTGTCATACCCATAGCGCCCAAAATCAAAACGGCTTTTCGGGCAGCGTCCCCGAGCTCCAACTCGGAAGACGTCGCAAAATTGATCGTATCTGTTAACGATGCGACCGCTTGCTCCGCCTCGAAGCCCGCGGCGCCTAAGAATTTCAGACCCTCGGCCGCCTCCGTGGCCGTGAATTCAGTCTCCGCCCCCGCTTTTCTGGCCGCCGCCTCCAGTTTGGCAAACTCTTCCGAACCCTTGCGGATCTTGCCTGGAAATCGCGTTGCCGCGGTCACAAGGGTTTTGTCGAAAGTAGCTCCGATCTGGATCACCTTGGCCGCCGCCACTCCAAACGCGACAAGCGCCACCGTGGCCGCCTGGAGCCCCTTTTTCAAAACGCGACCGATTGCCCCCGCGACTTTTCTCGTAACGTTCCGAAGCCGTTGCATCCCCTTAGTGGCTCTTTTGGTAAACCTCTGGATCCTCCTTTGCATTCGAGAGACAGGCTTCGACATCCTATCGACTGCCCGAAAGATCGTTTTTAATGTCAGTTTACGGGGCATTTTCTACCTTTTTCCAGGAGGCCGCGGTTTAGTCGCCTTTTTGAGCTCGTATCGGAGGGCATCATAAAAGAACTCGATCTCGTGCTCCTCTAAGCTCCTCCAATCTCCGATCCCCGCGTAATCTCGAACAACGTGAAGTAACATCTCGGAATATACGTTTACCCGATTGTGTTTTTCTCCCTGGAGTGTTACTTCTTGCCCGTCCCGAACCAATAAAGGCTCGGTGATTACACCAAAAAAAGCGACCAAATCAGTTGACACATCTGCAGATCTGATGTGTACATCTTAGCAAAAGTCACCTCGGAAGTCCGCGTAATGGTTGCCAAGCTCGCGTTTATTTTCCCAAAATCCGCGGTTTTTTTCTTCTTGTCCATCACAACCAGATCCGAACCTCGAGGCCGATGAAATGTGAGAGGCCGACCTCCCTCGGGATGATATACAAGGAGATCATTATCGTTTATTTCGATCTGGCCTCTCATGATGCACTGAATGATCTGATCCTTGTCCTCAGCGATATCGCGCCGTTCGTTCTCGTCCAGACCGGTGCGATCTAGTTTGATTTTCATCGCACTGGCCCACCGCTCGAATTCATTTTCGGCCGTCTCCCTATCGATCTGGTTTTCTGGGATGTCTATCCTGTTTGCTGTGTCTTCGGTCATTTTGTAACCCCTTTTGAGAAAAATGTGTCAAGCGCCGGAATACCGGCCAAGGGAGGGGTTAAAACCGCTTGACACATAACAACCCCTTTTTTCCTATTGTCTCGTGAGTTTCTGAGGCCCTTGGATACTCACCGCGGCCGTTGCCGTTTGAGAGCTCCCGAGCACCTCGTCCACTATTTGAGACACGCCTTGGTAAATGGTCCCGTCCGCGAGCGTGATCGAAAAAACGAAAAAGTCGGAAGAATCCGCCCTCTCCTGGAGGAACTCAAGATCTCCGTTCGAATGGTCGATCTCGACCAAAAGCCCGTCCACCTTGTTCGGTACCCTCGTCTTTATCAATCGCCCCGTGCCGTTCCCGTTTAGTTGCACCTCGTTCGAAAATCCGCCAACTCCGATTTGCGCCTCGTTATCGGCAGGAACTGCGAAGGCGCGACCGGCGATCGAGACTTCTTCTATTGATCCACCTGATGCCATTTTTTGCCTCCTAACCTACGACCGGCGCCGTGCCAAAGTAAAATCCAAAGTTCAGATCAACGGATTTTATGTTTGTGTTTCCACTCAATGCGACCGTGAAGCTCACATCGAGCCGTTTTGGGTTCTGATCGTTTATTGCCGCGACAATCGACTCTTTAGCCGTGGCCGGATCGCTAATAAACGCATTCAATCCCAGACTGTCGATCATCGCCGCCACTGCAGCCTTGGCCATTTTGGGCTTTTTGGCCGCCGTGTTTATCGTCGGTTGATCGTCCGGGATAAGTGGAGCTCCATCCCACTCGGCCGTGCTAAAGATGAGCCGCGTGTTATAGATGATCGTTTGAAGCTTCACAATATCGACGACGTACCGGTAAGCAGGGAGAGGATCTCCCGTCGGATGGTAAAATGTCACCACGTCCGACACGTTGACCACCCCGTCCTTTACCTCAATCGTCGAGCTGCCCGCCTTGACCGCCGCGTCCCTCTGTGTGTAGGTCCATTGCTCGGAATCTAACCCCGGAGTCAAGCCGTCCGCGCTTTGACTTCCATAATCATGAGGTGGATTAGTATTCGCCAATTTCGCGATCCTTGCCAGTTGCCGCGCCGCCGTGACAAACGGAAGATCCTTCGACCCGGGCGCCACTAGTTGAGCGTTCGTCCGATCCGTTTTTCGAGCATCCGGGACGGCCGTCGCGGCCGCCACTGTTGTGTTCAGGTTGCCCGTAAACACCACCGCAGGCGCATGAACTAGAGCTCCCCATCGGCCCTCGTTCCAAGTCGAGAACTTACCGAGGCTCGTCGTGTCCGCTATGTCCAAACAATTGAGGATCATCGACTCCCAAACGATCCCGATTTGCGCGATCGCATCATCAAGATCGGGATTAGTAGCTCCGCCACTCGGTTGAGTAAAGGCCCAAGTTACCGCGCCCGATAGGGACTCTTCGATCTCTATATAGAGATCGTTCGCGCTTGCGCCCTTCCACTTCGATGTGAAATCCGCGGTTGTAGTACCGTCCGCGCAAGTCATTGGAAGCTCGGGAGTGGCCGCGCACGCGATCACCATCTTATCAATAATATCCGCCACCGCGTCGCCTACTTCGATCGTAAACGCCTCGGATAGAATGTTATTGATTTTCACTTGAGCCGTGAAATCTTGAGTTATTGAGACGACCGTCGGAGTAATGTCTCCAGTCGCCTCGACCGCCGCGCCGTCGTCGTCGAGTGGATACACCGTTACCGGTATAGTCCCCACGCCGTCCCCGTTCACTGGTAGCAATTGAGATACCGCCAAGTGAAGAGGAGATCCGAATCCGTATTCGTCCCCCACATCAAAAGCGCTAAAAACTTGAGCTTTTGTGTTCGAATAGCTGGATTGACTTGCTGTATTCCCTTGTCCAAATACCGCTATCCGTTGCGGGAGAAACAGCACGTTTCCCGACGCCAAATTCTTATATTCGGTTTTTATCCCTAGGACTCGCGCCACCGCCGAGGGATCAACCGCTGTACTTACTGCCATTTTTTGCCTCCTATGGCGAGAAATCAAAATCAACCTCTAAAACGATCTCGCCGTCCTCCTGACGTCGCATAGTGGTTGAGATATATTCCAATGTTTCCGCCTCGACCTGTGGACTGAACTCGGAGAATTCCACTTCGAACGCAATCCGGGCCGCTATTACGTTTTGTATCGCCTTGCCATTGAATTCGGGTTGAAAAATTTTAATAGATGAGATCCACCGCCTCCAGACGGTACCCCTTAGTTCAAGATACGTATAAATCGCAGCCATCAAAATGTTGCGAACCAAGCGGATCGCCCGGTGCAATGCGAAGGCCGCCTCCTTGTCCCCTGGATTATGGCCGCCCGTCGCATCGTCCGAGCTTTGTCCGTATCCATAGAGATCAATATTGAAAAGACCGTCGCTTTTTTGGTTTTTGACCACGTTTCCCGTATTTTTAGGAAAGTCCGATCCGTCATACCACACGTTGCAAATAGGGCTCATATTACTCTGATCGTTGAGCCATACCTGCCAAGCGTCGGATCGTTCGGTGAAAATCCGAACGTCCCACAGATCGGGATCCTTGCCCTCTCCACTGGCGAGAGCTTTTTGACTGGCGATCTCCGCGGCGAGAATCGTCGCGATCTTATCGCGAATTATCTCAAAACCATCCTGCTTGTCTATCAGCTCGGAGATCGTCATGGTGTATATAACTCCAGTTGACAAACGACGATCCCGATCGCTCGATCGGGATTGCCCTCCGATACTTTGAACGTGTAGGCGTTGCCGTTTATATCGTCAAAAGCTACTAGCCAGGGTTTACTTGATTCGTCGGGGATTCCCTCGGGAATCGATGAAAATCCAGCTCCTAAAAGACTGGAAATCCTAAGAGCAACAGAGGCGGATCGGCCACTGATGACCGCTCCAGTATCGGGATCGATGATCTGTCCAATATCGTTAGACCTACCGGTCAAAGGCTTGGAGAGCTCGTTCGGATCCGTCACTGTTATCGGCCACGCGAAAAAATTCTCGTCTTCGAGAATCTCCTCGAGTACCGACTCCGCCTCGGCCCTTAGTCCCATCTATTTGAATTCCTCCACAATGCCTTTTTCAATGAGGAGATCGAGGGTTTCTTGACCTCCCACATTGTCCGCGTTTACCTTACATTTTTGCGGATCGTCACCATCAAAAAGGCCGCCGATACCCATCACAGACTTACCCTTTTTGACACGGTGCCTGATAACACGATCGGGAGTGAATTCGACTTTTTCTTTTTTCTCTTCTTTTTTCTTTGTCTTAGCCATGGTTTACACTCCTGAATCAATACAACCGAATTGATCGATCGCCGTCGGGATTGCGAGCGGACGAGCGCTGATACCTCCGAAGAGGTGCTCCCCGTCATTCGTTACCCAGACGTTGGTTATCATGTCAACTCCGCCCATTCCAGCCCGTCGAATGCGAGGCGGAACGAACGGGAGGATCCTTTGCTCGGGTGGCACGAAGATCGGCACGTTGCCCCAAGTGAGATCGAGACGAGCGTCCGGAGCCATGATCATGACCTTGCCGGGATCCATGAATTTCGTGATCGTACCAGTCTCGACGTCCTCGTATCGGCCTTCATAGGTCCAGACCTCAAGAGGATAATGTCCGATATCGATCGTCCCTCGATACTTGGCCCCGTTTCGATTGTCGACGCCCAAACGAGTTAGGCTCCCACGAGTGGCGCCTTCCTTATCGAATAGCGCCGCAAAGTCGGAGTTTGCCATCGCTGTGTTGAATGCGTCCATGCCCCAAAGAGAGAACGTCGGATCGGCCTTGCCGTCGTCCCGAATGATATCCATCAGATCTTCAAGATCCGCGGCGATCGTTGCACTCGCGTTACTCCAAATAGGAGCCGCCGTCGGGAAGTGCGCGGCCTTGGGAGAATAGTCGATTGTGTAAACGTTGTTTCCGTTTGCATCCTTCAAGGTTGCGGTGCCCGTTTGCATAACCTGGGAGGCCTGGAGCTCAACCGCCCTCATGATCATCGCCTCGACCAAAGCCATACCTTGGCCGAATTTAGTCATGGCATTCGCCTGAAATTGAGGATCCTGAAAAGGATCTTGCCCCGCGACCCTGTTGATTTGATCCATCGAATTGAGAGTAAAGCCCTCCTTGAAAACCGGAGGCTTGAACCTCTTATTCGTATAGATCTCAGTTTTGTTGAAATTGTAGCCCGCGTTGAGGTGAGTCACAGCAACCGCGACTTTTTCCTCATTACGTTGGATATCGATCTCAACGTCTTCAGTGTTGTGGAAGTTCTCAGCAGGAGATCGGAATAACGACGCAAAAAACATCGACGGCCGTCTATTCTGCTTATACACCTCCAACATTTTAATGGTGCTTTCATTTGACATTGTCGGCCCTCCTTACTGGTTATCCAGCTCGCCTAGTTCGGCAGTTTCGACAGGTACGATCCCGTAATCCCTCAACTGATCGCGGATTGCATCGGTCATACTTGCCCCGTTATTTATCACAAGCGCTGAGTCCCTTACTTCTCCAGCCACAAGCGCCCGGACGACATTGTCCCCGTTCGCTGCAGCTAGTTCGTAATTGAGCACGGCCTTGGGTATTCCGTTTTCGTTCGCTGATACCGTCTCGACGGAAAGTCCGCACTTAGTGATCGCATTGCCCGAAACGAACTGGATCGAGGTGGAAGCCGTGAAAACAGCCGCATCCCCGACGACCGTGACAGTCAAGTCCGTGGTATCGGCCTCGACTACAGTCTTGATCTCCGTGGCAGTCACTGCGTTTATATCGGCCGCGTCCCCGGTGCCAGCGGTGCTAGCACCCCAAGTGAGATCGCCTGTACCCTCGCCGCACGCAATATCGAACCCGGAGCCCGCGCCGTCCGTGGTGAGCTTCACTTGTCCACCGACAACAGAGGCCGCCACGCCAACGGCTTGCGCGTTGATCCCGGATGCCACCAAAGCCGCCGTGGTAGTTGCCACCGCAAAAGTGATCGTTTGTACAACGCCATCCCATTCACCGCCGGTTATTGTGATGGTCATTGTCTTAGTGTCTTGATCGGCTACCGGATAAGCCGTCGTGTCGGTGATACTCGCCTGAGTCGCGTCCCAAGTACAAGTTTCGTTACCGGCCGCATTGGTATTGATCACCATCGTATCGCCGGGATCAAGATTGAACGTCCCGTCACTCGTCGCCTTGCGAGCCTCTCCTCCAGGGACGAAGATCACTAGTTTACCGCTTACGCTATCGCGAGCGAGGATCGTTCCCTTGGCGATCGTTTGAGCTCCAGAAACGTTGAGAGTTTCCGGCCTGAAATCACATTGACCGAAATCAGTTCCGCCAGTGTCTAAATTTGTAATTGTAGGATTAGCCATCGATCCAGACCCCCTCTCCGGCGTCATTGCCACCCATCAGAACCGCGATCTTCTTGTCGAAATCGCTCGCGCCCGGCTCCGTGTTCGGAACTTCGAGATCCTCGTTTTCGTTCTCGCGCTCGTTTACCGAGTTTTTATTCATGGCCGCCGCTTGATAAGTAGCCATGAGGGACTGAGTCAAAGGCTCGCCTTCCTCTATAGCTTTTGCAGCGGTGGACATATCACCCGAAGCGGTGCCGAGTTTCAAATGAGCATTCACTCGATCCCGCTCCTCTTTTCGACCGATCTCCACCGCCGCCGCGTATACGTCGGGATGTTCGGCCTTGAGTTTCGTTAGGTCCATAGACCTCACCTCCTGTTTGTTGCCACCCTTGGCGGCCGTTTTCGGTTTATCTGCTTCGACGGCTTGGATCCCGTCGATCATACCCAATTTCAAAGCGTCCTCAGCTAGGACGATCGCTCCTTTTCCAAAATCCGAATTGACTTTTTTCACAGTCGTTTTTCGACCCTTCGCTATAGATCCAGCAAAAAGATCGTGTATATCGTCGAGGTATTCTCTCACCTTGGCTTGCCCCTCGGGAGTCAAAAGATCCGGCCGTTTGTCCGGGCTTTTCGTGTTAGAGATGGAGATCTCCTTTATATCTCCATCGAATACCATCGTATCGAACGCCACTCCCACCGATCCGAATTGCGTTCCCCGGTTCGATGCGAATATCTCGTCGGCTTGGCTTGCCAGTCCATAGGCCGCGCTAGTCGCCATATTACGCACAAGCGCTTTAACAGGCTTTTTAGCATCGCGGATCGCGTCCATAGTGGGAAATAAACCGTTGACGTTGCCCCCGGGAGAATTGATCGCAAGGATAATGTCTTCGACATCGTTCGACCCGTCCGCCTCCTTGATTGCCGAAATAATGTCGGGATAGGTAGTATTTCCCCCTCCAAACCAAGCCGCGAAAAAATCCCGCTTTTCGGTCAATACTCCCTCGATCGGAATGACCGCGGACTTGCCCGACAGAGTCAGTTTACCATTGGAACCCGATTTGACCTCGATCGCCTCCCGCTCGTCGGCTGTGAATTGCATCCCCGACGACATAGCCTTTTCGATTTGTTGGCGAATGCTATCCAATACAAACCACATGAAAAACCTCCCTAGATTAATTCCTGATATTGCAGCGCGATCGTGACCGTTTTTCCAGTATCAGACGCGGCCGAAACCTTGGCCCGTATCCTACTATCCGCCGCTATTTCAGGAGTGACAACAGGCAAAAATCTTGCCGCGGGATCCCCTGCGTTCACCTTGGAAAACCGAGCTCGGCCGATCTCCGTATCCCCCGCGCCAGAATAAAGAATGATCTCATAGACCGAATCGTCCGAATCGTCCACATAGATCCCCGTAATTCTAAAAGGATTAGAGATCGTGCTCGCGGGAACGACCTCGACGATACTACCAAGCCCCCACCCGGGCCCGATCCCGGCCCCGGTTAATACAACACCATCCCCCGACGGCGTCGTCGGATAGATCTTGGTAGAAGCTTGCTCGAACGCCTTGAGCGTATCTAGATCAGTTTCGACCGTGTCAAGCTTGCCCGATTCGTTCCCTTGATTTCCTATCATCGTTTTTCCTCCCTACAAATCAGCCCGCACACTGCCCGCCACGTCCCCGACCACTGCGATATACACGTCGATCCCCGCTGAGGAATTGATCGCCGCTCCCTCGTCCGGGATAGGCACCGCCTCGGAGAGATCCCCATTAGTGGGCGCCCCGCCTCCAGTATCTCGGATCGTTTGAACGTGAACAATCCCCCCTGTTTTCAAGGGGTAGATCATCCCGGTTGTCACGTTAGTTGCGACCTTTGTCCAAACATCCACGGGAATAGCCGTAACTACTGGATCCGCCATATTATGCCCTCCTATCTGCTCAAGTCGCCAACAAAGTCTTGAAGATTCACCACGGCCTCGTCTATCGCCTCAGCGCTTGCCGCGTTGCCATCGGCTGGCATTGATTCGCCCGCCTCTAACTCTTGAAGAACTTTGTTCGCCTCGACTTTTAACTCGTTCTCGCGTCGAATTCTTTTCATATTTTTACGGAACTTAGAGCCGTTGAGCTCCCTTGCCACCCGTTCGTTAGTGATCCATCCCTCATCAACTTGGATCTTGTAGCCCTTGGCCTGCTTGACTATATCGGTGGACGGCTTGACCGCTCCGCTCCAGTCGCTAGCGACCCAAGCTCCGTAAATATCGTATTGATTAACATCCCGCCATGCCTCCAAAAGCCCTCGAGCTACTATCCTACCGACGAGCACCTCCGAAAGTAACCACTCCACATAAATCGGCTGAGGCATATTGTCGCCGAAGTCCGTTCGTTTCATGTTCAAATACATGCGGAATTCATTGATCGCCGCCGCGCTTGCCGAGTAGTTAGAGCTGAAAGTCAAGCGGAGAATTTCGGGAGGGATCTCGTTTGCCCACGCGATAGCCTGTATAATAGCCTCAGAAAACGGCCCGAAATTAACGTCCGTTCCTGCCGTGGAATGTGGGACCGGCCGCTCCCCATGCTGGAGCTCCTCGATCACCATGCCCGGGATCTGCTTTGCTACCTTGAATTGTCTAACTGAATTCGTATCATCCTCGACCGCAAGAGAATCTTTTCGGATGGCTCCCCCGCTGATCGGATTAGTTCCGATCTTGGCCTCCCCTTTTTCGATGAACATCGCGAGGATCGAGTTGATCGTCGCTTTTCGTAAAGCCGCGTCCCGATACCGGTCGACCTCCTTTAGGCTCTGCAATACCAGGGAGAGGAGAGGCTCCCCGCGGACGTCGTCGAGTCGCTTGTCAGTTCCGTACAATAGCCACGCAATGCGGCGCCCCGTTCGAGGCCCAAACGCGGGAACTCTTTTCGACTTGCCGTCCGTACCAGTCACCCAAAACGCTACATGCTTACCAAGCGGATCAATTTCGACACCGTGCTCGATCTTGTTACCCTTTTTGAGTCCCGTTTGATTCATCGGAGTTTGAACGTTCGAGCCCTTGACTAGTCTAACTTGAGGTAGTTTTGTCTTTTTTGACTGGTACAACATTATTAAAATGTCACCATCGACTAGCGCCTCGAGCTCCGCCTCCTGTTGAAGCTTTCCAAAAGTCCGACGGCCCTCCCAGTCGCAAAGCTTAGGATTTTTGGCCCAAATTTGAAAACGGTTTTCGGTACTCTCCGCCCAATCCGCGATCTCGTCGTCATTCATTCCGAGGATCGAGCCGTCGGGAGTGGCTTCGAGCGTTAAACCGGTATTAATTTTATTTGTGATAATTCGACGCACAAGGCCCCGGGCGTAAAGATTCTCTCGAAATAGTTGCCCGCTCCGCTCCCTCAGCGTCCAATAGTCCATAGTAAATAGTTGAGTAGGACCAAAGCCGCCGTAATACTTATCGCCCGCCCACCATCCGGATTCCGGAGTCGGTGGAGTGACCGCGCCCGCGGAAATCTGCATATTGTCTACCTTGACCGTCGGGATCTCAGTCCGCTCGACTTCCTCTTTTTCAAGCTCGTTCGAGGGAGACGCGCCGCCCTGATTCCCAAGGTTCAACCATGGAATTTCTGAATAGTGCATTAATACCCCGGCCTCACCTGGACAACCGCGCCATTCAGACGAGCCTCGAGCACTGCAAGCCGGTTATACAACCGATCAAGAGTGGCCTCATAGGTTGCCACATTCTTCTTGGTTACTGTTTCTCTAGTTTGCCCCGTGTCCAGTGTCCAGCTCTGGACGGCGCCACTAGACACAGCGTCGACGGCCTCCTCGAGGGTTTCTATTTGAGTTTGTGTTGCGGTGATTCGAGCTTGTAACCAAGTTACATCCATTTTACCGCCTTAAAAGTTGCCATATACCTATGGCAACATAGGTTGCCATATAAATATGGTATTTTTAATTAAGAACTATGTCAATAAAAAAATACAACACAGCTTTATACTATTGCAACTGTTGTGTTTTCTGGATTTTGATAGATTTTAGGAGATATGGGTCCAGGTTTCTCCTCTAACTATTTGGCCCACTGTTGTTCTAGAAACGCCATATTGTTCGCCCAATAATCCCTGGGAAAAATCTCCAGTTTGATATTTGGCGCGTATTTCTTCAACATCCGATCTTGTTAAAACAGATAGACCACTTTTTTCACCACGGGGAATGCGTTGAGGATGCGTTTTAGAGCCATGTTTAGCACCCACACCGTTTCTGGTCCGACCTTTTTCTTTGCAATCTTTTATATTATCCGCCTGAGTGCCTAACCATAAATGATCGGGATTACAACAGGGAGGATTATCACAGGTATGAAGCACAAAAAAATCACCCGTAGGCCCCTTTAGTAATTCATATGCAATTCTGTGGGCTTTATACACTTTTCCGTTAATACCAATAGATCCGTAACCATATTTTTGACGTGAACCGCTCCATTCCCAGCAATCGCCGTTCGGTCCTAGGCCTGAAGTGTCGTCTATCTTTGACAAAAATCTGTAAATCTGTTTTTTGGACATAATAGGATTTTGTTTTGTTGGCGCTCGTTTCATAAATCACCTCAAGGAGCCCCGCCTCTCCCCGGCATTGCCGTGAACGGGGAGGGCAGAACATAAGTTTTTTTTGCATTGGCAATGCAAGAAAACTATACAATAACTATGTTATCATTTCAATAAAAATAGACCCCCCGCGCCAGGGGGCCTTGAAAAGGAGATTTTGGGGAAAAAGCAGAGTCCAAAGAATATCAGTTAATAGATTATTGTCAAGCGGTAAAAGATTGCCAAAAAACCGTCCAGTTTACGTTATCCATTTGATTTTGTCTGATGCAAAAGTCCCACGCCAAAATTTCGACGGCCGCGTGACCGTAGACCAAAAGATCCCAAAGCTCGTTTGGAGCTCCCGGAGGCCTATACCAAACATGTGAGACCCTCCCCCGCTCGTCGACTTTTTCGCTCCGACTCTCCCGAGTGAGCTCTTTTAGTTGCTTGTCAGTAGCATCGATCGGCGTATTAAAATGATACCTTTGCTGATTCCCTTGCTCCGGATGCCACCGCCTTCGAAGCACTGGAGCCAGTCGATCCTTATAGTGGTCTACATGGATTAGAAAGCCCGGGATCCCCGTTTGAGTTTTGAACTCGGCAAACTCCTTAATTTTCCCGCCGATCAACTTGCGATCGCGTCCCATGACCGGGAAGACGCCAGATTGATATTGACTACAAAAAGTCGAGACCGTATCGGTTGCCCATGATGCGTCGATCAGAGTCAAAACAATATTATACTCCCGGCCGTCGTTACACCGGTAGATTTTCTCCTCGAGTAGTGTCGAGAGCCGCTCCCAAGTTTCCGACTCTATCGACTCGCACCCCGATTCGGTCTCATCCTTAAACCTCCAATAGT
>Ga0180430_10001970_pt1 | contig 19204 bp, 18 predicted proteins | sample SS_ome_9_FD_132999 | JGI IMG/M metagenome (GOLD analysis project Ga0180430, IMG submission 132999) | Hypersaline lake sediment archaeal communities from the Salton Sea, California, USA - SS_1_S_2 metaG | ecosystem: Environmental > Aquatic > Non-marine Saline and Alkaline > Hypersaline >... | reverse complement strand
CGGCCCGCGCGGGCCGGCACGTGGCGACCAGCGGGCTCAGGCCTTGGCCAGCGTTTCCAACTGCGTGGCCCAGTTCTCGTAGGAGCGCAGCGGTTTCCAGTTCACGCGCGGCACGATGTGGGCGTGACCGAGACGCCAGATTGGCAGGCTGTGGACGATTTCGTCGATCTGGTCGCCGCTGTCGACGTCCATCACCGCGATCACCTGGTACTCGCCGGCAACCTTCCAGATCGCCTTGATCGCGCCCGCCTTGACCGCTTCGATCGCGGCCACGGATTCCTGCCGCCAGACTTCGAAGAAATCCTTGCTCGACATCGATTCGGGTTTGGCCAGGTCGGCCGTCATCATTACCAGCATGGTGGCATCTCCTTCGGTTCGTTGCATGCGAGCGGGCCGCGCATGAAGCGGCGCTCGATTCTATGACCCAATTACGCCGAGCGCGCGAGCAGGGCGTAATGGTCCGCTGCGCGCGCGCGTTCAGCGTCCCGAATCGCGACGGTCGTCCCGATTCGGGACACGTAGGCCGGCGGGAATCCATGGTGGCGCGCGCCGGCCAGGACCAGTGCATGGTACCAGTCGAAAGGAGCCAGGCCCGGATCGAGCCAGCCCGGCTCGCCGAGGTAGACGAAGCAGCGGCCGTATCCGGGCAGGTCCAGCCATCTCACCGAATAACCGCGCCCGACGCCTTCGATGCGGTCCAGCGTCGCGCGCGCCGCCACGGGCAACTCGTACACGGCGGCCCAGGCGACGGCTCCGGGGCAGGCCTGCAGCGTGCATTTGCCGCTGCCGTCGGCGCCACGCTTGGCGAAGCTCAACGCGTGGTCGGGCAGGCGGGCGTTGCCCGCCACCGTGAACGGACCGATGCGGGCCTTCAGTCGAGCCGGCCACAGGTTGGAACCGTAGGCGAGATAGCGCAGGGTGTTCCTCCCGGGGACAGTTTCGCCCCCCGATCCTGCGTGCCTCGGCGCAATGTGTAAACTAGCGCCGCCCCGGCAACCGCTCGCGCCCGCGCCGGTGCCGCGGAAGCGCGGACGAGCAGCGTCGCTGCCGGGGGGCGTCGAGGGAGCCATACGACGGCGTCGCTCGACGGTTCGCACCGTGCCCGCCGCGGCGCAGCCGCGGGCAGCCTGCAATTTCAGGGGAGGAACAAACACACCGTGAGCACCAGCACTGATCTGCGTCATCCGGACGACGTCCGCGAATGGCGCCGCCGGCACGTACCGGCCTTCAATGACAATCCGCTCAAGCTCGGCATCTTCGGGCAGAACTGCTCCAACGGCTGCACCATCACCCATGCGCCGACGAGCTTCGAGCCGACCTACGAGCACAACGTGCGCCTGAGCCGCCTGGCGGATGCGGCCGGCTTCGAACTTCTCGTGCCGGTCGGGCGGTGGAAGCATTTCGGTGGCACCACGCAATTCAACGCGACCAATCTCGAAGTCTATACGTGGGCCACCGCGATGGCCTGCAACACCGAGAACATCATGGTCTTCGCGACCTCGCACGTGCCGACGGTGCATCCGTTGTTCGCGGCCAAGCAGGCCGCGACCATCGACAACATCTCCGCCGGCCGCTTCGGCCTCAACATCGTGTGCGGCTGGTTCCGGCCCGAGATCGAGATGTTCGGCCTGCCGCAACGCGAGCACGACGAGCGCTACCGCCAGGCCGACGAGTGGCTGACCATCATCAAGCGCGCCTGGACCGAGCAGGATTTCGACTTCGACGGCGAGTACTACTCGATCAAGGGTGGTTTCCTCAGCCCCAAGCCGATCCAGCAGCCGTTCCCGGTGCTGGTCAATGCCGGTAGTTCCGACGCCGGGCGCGAGTTCTCGGCGCGGCACGTCGACTTCAACTTCATCACCATCACCACCGTCGACGAGGCTCAGGCCAAGATTGACGACCTCAAGCTGCGCGCCGCGGCGCATGCGCGCGAGTGTGGCGTGATGACTTACGGCCTGGTCTGCTGCCGCGATACCGAGCGCGAAGCGCGCGAACTCTACGACAGCATCGTGCGCCACGGCGACTGGGAAGCGACCGAGAACATCATGAGCCTGCTGGGTATCGAATCGAGCTCGTTCGGCGACAAGGACACGGTGCGCAACCTCGGCGAGCGCTTCATCGCCGGTTGGGGTGGCTACCCGCTGGTGGGTACGCCCGAACAGGTCGTCGAGCAGATCCAGGCCATCCATGGCATGGGGATCGAGGGGTTGATCCTGTCGTGGCTCGATTACCTGCCGGAACTCGAGTACTTCAACGATCGCGTCATGCCGCTGTTGCGGCAGGCCGGACTGCGGCGCTGAGCGCCACACGCGTCACGACATCAAGGGGAGAACACGCATGGGACGACTGCAGGACAAAGTCATCATCATCACCGGCGCGCTGGGCGGCCAGGGGCAGATCGCGGTGCGCCGCTTCCTCGAAGAGGGCGCGCGCGTGGTCGCCTCGGACCGCGCCGCCGACCCCGAGGGCGACGTCGCAGGGCTCATCGCCGAGCAGCCCGAACGGCTCGCCTATCTCGGCGGCGACATCTGCGGCGACGACCTGCCCGGTCAGCTCGTCGCCACTGCCGTCGAGCGTTTCGGGCGGCTCGACGTGCTCTACACCAACCACGGCATGATGGTCGGCAAGCCCTTCCTCGAGACCACCATGGGCGAGTTCGATGCCCTCATCGCGACCAACCTGCGTGCGCCTTTCGCGCTCAGCCTGCACGCCGCGCGTGCCATGGCCGCCAGCGGTGGCGGTGTGATCATCCACAACTCCTCGGTCGGCGGCATCGTCGGTTTTCCGACCATGGCGGCCTACGGTGCCTCCAAGGGCGGCCTGGCCCAGCTCGCGCGCTCGATGGCGACCGACCTCGCCGAGCACGGCATCCGCGTCAACGCGATCTGCCCCGGCGTCGTCGATACGCCGATGCCGCGTCGCTACGTCGGCGATGTCGGCGAACAAGAGCGCACCGCGGCCTTCGACGCCATGGCCGGCATGCACCTGCTCAAGCGTCTCGCGCGGCCGGAGGAGATCGTCAACGTGGTGGTGTTCCTCGCGTCCGACGAGGCTTCGTTCATGACCGGCGCGGTGATCCCCGTCGACGGCGGCCTGACGGCAATCTGATCCCTGGCGCTGAGCCGGCACGCACGGTCGGCTCAGCCGCCCCAGGCGACGACCTCGATCTCGACCATTGCACCGGGCAAGGCGAGGCCGGAGACGACCGTCGAACGCGCCGGCGGTGCCTTGCCGAAGGTCTCGGCATAGACGCGGTTGAACGCCGCGAAATCGCCCACGTCGGTCAGCCAGACCGTGGCTTTGACGACATGTTCGATACCGAGGCCGGCTTCGCCCAGCACCGCGACCACGTTGCGCAGGCAGTGGCGTGTCTGCGCTTCGATACCCTCGGCCAGGCGGCCGCTCGCGTCGAGACCGAGCTGGCCGGAAAGAAACACGAAGTCGCCGGCCCGCACCGCCTTGGACAGGGGCAGCGGCGTGCCGTCGGGCAGGGTCAGCGGGCTTCCGAGGATTTCACGGGGCATGAGAAACTCCTTGTCGATTTACGAGCAGGATACCGCGTGTCAGTAGCGGCACGGTGAACACGGCGAGAAAACCCCACGCGAGCAGGCCGTAGCCGCGCGCGACGAGGTCGATGATACCGACGCGGGCTAACAGCAGGCTCACCAGCACGAGCGAGGCCGCGACCAGGGCGTGGGTGCGGCGCGACAAGGGCGCCGCGCCGCGGTCCTCGCGCCAGCCGTCGAGGCGTTCGTTGACCCCTTGGAGCACGCCGACGGCGGTCAGCACGATGGTCCCGGCGAGCAACACGAAATAGAGCGGCAGGAAAGCCTGTGCGCCGATCGCTTCGAGCAGCCACCAGGTCGGGATCGGCTCGGCGAGCACGGCCGGGGTGTGGCTCATGAAGCACAGGTGCAGCAGCAGCGCGGGCAGGGCGCCGCCGAACCCGGCGACGATCCCGGCGAGGAGCGCATCGCGACGGCGCTCGAGATGGGCCACGCAGTACACCAGCACCGGGATCAGGGCGCTGTTGTAGACGGCGAACTGCAATCCGCTACGCGCCGCGTCCAGCACCGGGAGGGCCGGCGCTGCCGCCACGACCACCGTGTGCGCGGGGCTGGAGAGGACGGCGACGACGAACGCGGCCAGGCCCGCCATCAACAGCAGCGTCCACGTGCCGAGCGCGCGCTCGACGAGCCGGCGGCCGAAATAATTGCACACCAGGACCGCGCCCAGGATCACGCCGACGGCCGGCGCGTAGGGCAGGCCGAAGCCGTCGGCGAGCGCTTCCCCGGCCGCCGATCCGACCACCGCGAGCACGATCACCAGCAACGCGATGAACAGGGCTTCGTAGAACACCCAGGCGGGCCCCAGCAGCAGCTTGAGGAAGTGCCGGTAATCGCGCACACGGTAGCTCACTGCGAGCATGAAGCTCACCGCGAGCACGGCAGCGAAGCCCGCGGCGATGACCGCGCAGGCAATAACGCCGCCCCCCGGCCCGTGGCGCGAAACGAACTCGACCACTTCGCGTCCGGTGCCGTAACCGCCGCCCACGATGACGCCCTGGAACACGGCCGCCGGGACGAAGTAGCGCGCGATCAACGGTGACACGGTTTCTCCTGCCTGCGGTGGATGGCGCCGCCGTGAGCGGGCCGTGGCGCGCGGTATAGTAGCCTGCAGCAGTAACGAACGAGAGCATGCGATGCACCTTGGCCCGTCAGCATCAACCCGCGAAACCGCGCACGCGGCGCCCGCTGCGCGACACCGGCCGCCTGGCCTGCGTCCGAGCGGCGTGGTGTTTCCCGACCCATGAGCGTTCGCATCAGCCGCGTCACCGCGTACCCCGTATCCTTTGCCGTGCCGCCCGAGCACCAGGTCAGCCTGGGCATCGGGCGCACCGTCAAGCGCGACGCGGTGATCGTCGAGGTCGCAACCGACGCCGGCGTGACCGGCTGGGGCGAAGCCCACGCGGCGCGCGCCCCGAGCGCCATCGCCGAGCTCGTCAACACCACGCTCGCGGCACTGGTCACCGGTCTCGAGGCGACCGACACCGAGGCCGTGTGGGAGCGCGTCTACCGCATGCAGCTCGCGAGCCACGGTGCCGGCGCGGCGGCGGTCATCGGGCTGTCGGGAATCGATCTCGCGTTGTGGGACATCAAGGGAAAACTCGCCGGGCAGCCGGTCTGTGCCTTGCTCGGCGCCGCGCCGCGCGCCATCGAGGCCTACGCCGGCGGTATCTCGCTGGGTTTCCAGCCCCCCGAGAGGCTCGCCGAAGAGGCTGCCGGCTTCGTCGCCCAGGGCTTCACGGCGCTCAAGCTGCGACTCGGCGATACGCCACAGCACGACCTCGCACGCGTCGCCGCGGTGCGCGCGGCGCTGGGCGAGGGCGTCGACATTCTCACCGATGCCAACACCGCCTATTCCCTGGACGATTTCGCCGCTGTCGCCGACGGTCTCGTCGAAGCCCGTGTCGGCTGGCTGGAGGAACCGTTTCCGCCTCACGACTTCAAGAGCTACCGGGCCGCGCGGCGCGACGACCTGGTCCTCGCGGCCGGGGAGAACCACTACACGCGCTTCGATTTCGAACGCGCGCTGGAAGATGGCGCTCTCGGCGTGTGGCAGCCCGACCTGTCCAAGACCGGCGGCCTCACCGAAGCCCTGCGCATCGCGCGGCTCGCCGCGGAGCACGGTATTCGCGTCCACCCGCATACCTCGCTCACCGCGTTGAACATGGCCGCGACGCTGCATTTCCTCGCCGCGATCCCCAACGGCGGCTACTTCGAGGCCGACATGACCGCGTTCAATCCGTTCCGCGACGTGTTCGGTGCCGCCGCACTCGCCACGACGACGCCGGCGCGGGTGCGGCCGCCGCCGGGGCCGGGACTCGGCCTTGAATTCGACCCCGCGTTGCTGCGCGGTTTTCCGTGCCTGAGCGGGCCGGGCTACGTGTAGGCGGCGAGCGGGGCCCTGCCTGCCAGCCGATACCCACCCGGCGCGAGGCCGACCCCATGGCCGGGCCCATGGCCGGACACCCGGTCAGACGGCGGCATCGGAGACGCGCCCGAGCAGTCGCGCATAGAGGGCGGCGAAGCGCGCGGCGACCGCCGGCCAGTCGAAGTGCCCGCGCACGTGCGCGTGCGCCGCGCGGCCGAGTTCGGAAGCGCGCTCGGGATCGGCGAGCAGGCGGCACACCGCCCCGGCCAGCGCCTCGCCCGAGCGTTGCGGCACGACCAGCCCGGTCACGCCATCGCGGACGATGTCCCCGATGCCCCCGACATCCGTGGTCACCAGCGGCAGGCCGGCAGCAGCGGCTTCGAGGAGCACCACGCCCAGTGCTTCCGTATCGCCATCGGCCGCGACGATCGAGGGCGCGACAAAAACATCGGCAGCCGCGTAGTGCTGCGGCAACGCGCTGTTGTCGCACGCGCCACGGAAGTGCACGGCTGGTGCGATGCCGAGCGCCAGCGCCTGCTGTTCCAGGGCCGGCCGACGCGGGCCCTCGCCCACCACCTCGAGGCGCGCCGCGGGGTGACGCTCCAGGATCGCCGGCATCGCATCGAGCAGGAACTCGACGCCTTTCTTCTCCGCCAGGCGACCGACGAACAGCAGCCGCGGCGCCGCGGTCGAGGTGCGTGGACGTCTGCCGGCGGCAGTGAAGCGCGCCACGTCGACACCCATCGGGATGACCTCGCCGACGCAGCCGGTCAGCTCCTCAAGCGCCCGGCACATCGCGTGTGAGTTCACCGTGATCGCGTCGTGGCGGCGCGTGGCGAAGCCGAGCAGGCGGCGGCGCAGCCCGCGCGTACTGGCGAACACGTCGCCGCCGTGCGCACTGAGCACGAGCGGCACAGCGAGGCGCCGCGCGAGCAGGGCGCTGAGCAGTCCCTGGGGGAGAATCCAGTGCGCGTGTACGAGGTCGATGCGGCAGGCGCGGCGCAGGCGCAGCATCGCCACGGCCTGGGCGGCGAGAAACGGCGCAACCAGCAGCCAGCGTACGCGCCGGGCGCGCAGATTCTCGAGGATGCCGCCGCCATAGGCGAGTTGCTCCAGGCGCGGCGGCGCGTAGCGGAATCGGTGCACGTGCAGCGCACCCAGGTGTTCTTCAGGTGCCGCGCCGAACGTGTGCGGGGCAAGCACGTGAATCTCGAAGCCGCGCGCCGCCAGCGCGTCGCCGAGATGGCGGATGAACGGCGGCATACTGTCTCCTTCCCAGCGCGGGAAGGTCGATGCCAGCACCAGCACGCGCGCCGGCGCCGCGTCGGTGGCCGTCCCGTCCGCGCCGGTGCTCATCGGTGCCGCGAATCCGGCGCCGCGCTCAGCGTCCCTTGAACTCGGGCGTGCGTTTCTCGAAGAACGCGTTGACCGCTTCCATGTGATCCTCGGTGTGCTGCAGCGTGACCTGCAGCGCTGCCGACATCTCCATCACGGCGTCGAAGCTCGCCATCGTGCCATCGCGCATGAGCTTCTTGGTCATGCGCAGGGCCTGCGGCGGCTGCTCGCAGATCTTCGCGGCGAGCGCTTCGGCGCGCGCCATCAGGGCGTCGTCATCGACCACTTCGCTGACCAGTCCCCATTCGCATGCCGTCGCGGCATCGATGACTTCGCCGGTAAAGAACAGCTGCGCCGCGCGCGACCAGCCGATGTGACGCGGCAGCAGCCAGGCACCGCCGTCGCCCGGCAGCAGGCCGAGCTTGAGGAAGGTCGCACCGAACTTTGCCGAACGCGCCGCGAGTCGCACATCGGCGAGCGAGGCGACGTCGTTGCCGAGGCCGATCGCCGGGCCGTTGATCGCGCCGACCATGGGTACCTCGATGTTCCACAGCGCGCGGATGATGCCGTGAATGCTCTCACGGTAGTGATCGCGCAACTCGAGCGGCGTGCCGCCGAAATGTCCGCTGCGCTCGCGCATCGACTTGAGGTCGCCGCCCGCGGAGAACGCTTTGCCGGCGCCGGTCATGATTACGCAGCGCAGGTTCTTGTCGGCATTGATGACCGCCGCGGCGGTGGCGAAACGCTCGCCATCGCCGGTATGACCGAGCGGGTTACGCGACTCGGGACGATTGATGGTCAGGCGCGCGAGCGGGCCGTCGATGTCGAGAACGAGGTCGTCGTCTATCATGCGCTGTAGTCCTCAGCCGGTGATCAGCGGCCACACCCCGTCGCCGCCCGCATCGCAGGCCGCACGACCGAGGAACTCGCCCCATTCGCCGGCACCGCCGAACTCGGCGCGCCAGGCCCACAGGCGTCGGGTGGTGAAATGGAGGCCGTATTCATAGGTGAAGCCGATTGCGCCATGCACCTGGTGCGAAAGGCGGGTCAGCTTCTCCACCGCTTCGCTCGCGCGGCACTTGGCCGCGGCAATCTCGAAGCGGGCGTTGCGCGCGGCGCCGACCATGCCGCGCTGGTCGTAGGCTTCGCACGCGGCCATGGTGATGCTGTCGACCGAGGCGACGACGCCGGCGAGGTCGGCCAGGTAGTGCTGGATGGCCTGGAAGGCGGACAGCGGCCGGCCGAACTGCTCGCGCTCGGCGGCGTATTGCACCGCGAGGTCGAGGCAGGTCACACCGCCCCCCGCGATCTGCGCGCTGCGGGCCAGCGCACCCAGCCAGCGCACGCAGTCGGCGGGCAGCGGCAGGGCGTGGCGGGCCAGGATCTTCGCTGTGCCACTGAGCGTGTCGCGCGGGTCACGGCCGATGTTGTCCTCCTCGGCGATCGCGAGCCCCTCGGGCGAGGCGAGCACGAGTTCGGTGCCGGCCGCACCCTCGGCAACGCCGACGAGGTAGGCGGCGTGCCGCCCCCACGGGGTGCGAACGCCGTCGAGCACGATCCCGGCGGCCTCGAATGCATCGGCGTCGAGCACGCACGGCAACAGCCCCGGCACACCCTCGGGCAGTGCGCAATTCGCTTCGCGGGCGAGATACTCGGCAAGCATCGCTTCGGCCACCGGCAGCGGCACGGCATGCTTGCCGCAGGCGCGCAGCACCGGGTACGCATCGCCCCAGCCGCCACCGAGGCCGCCGGCGTCCTCGGCCGCCAGCACCTTGTGGATGCCCTGGTCGACGACCTCGTCCCATAACGCCCGTGGGAAACCTTCTTCTTCGATCCGCGTCTGCGTCTCCCAGTCCAGGCGATCGCCGAACAGGCGCTCGACGCTGTCTTCGAGCATTTGTCGCATTTCGTTCATCGCACACCCAGCCCTTTCGCAATGATGCCGCGCATGATCTCCGGCGTGCCGCCGCGCAGCGAGAACGACGGTGCCACCTGCACCAGGTTGCCCAGCACCTGCTGATACTCGAGGCCGAAGCCGTCGAGCGTGGGCTCGAGTTCGCACAGTTCCTGTGCGAGCCCCGGCAGCGCCTGCTCGAACTGGCAGCCGAGATCCTTGACCACCGAGGCGGCGAGCGCCGGGTCCTCGCCGGCATTGAGCTTGGCCGCGATGCTCAGCGACATGTTGCGCAGCGTGGTCGCCCAGGCCACCTGTGCGCCGAGCCGCGCCATGGTCGCCGGCGAGGCCTTGTCGCGCACGGCGTCGATCAGCTTACGCAGCAGAAAGAAGCAGGACAGGTAGCGCTCCGGTCCGGAACGCTCGTAGGCGAGCTCCTCCGTGACCTGCTTCCAGCCCTGCCCCTCGGTACCGATCAGCGCATCCTCGGGCAGCTCGACGTCGACGAACGAGACCTCGTTGAAGTTGCGGCCGCCGGCAAGGTTCTTGATCGGCCGCGGGGTGAGGCCCTCGACCGCGGAGAGGTCGATGAGAAACTGTGACAGCGCCGCATGCTTCTTGTTCGGATCCGGATCGGTCCGGAACAGGGCAATCATGTAGTTCGCCCGGTGCGCATTGCTGGTCCAGATCTTGGTGCCGTTGACCAGCCAGCCGTTCGAGGTGCGCTCTGCCCGCGTGCGCAGCGAGGCGAGGTCCGAGCCCGAGTTGGGCTCGCTCATGCCGATCGCGAAGCAGGCTTTGCCGGCCGCGATCTGCGGAATGATGCGTCGCTTCTGCGCCTCGTTGGCGTAGCGCACGAGCAGCGGGCCACTCTGCCGATCGGCCACCCAGTGGAACGCCGTGGGCGCGCCCGCAACGAGACATTCCTCGACCACCACGTAGCGCTCGAAAGCGCTGCGACCGTGCCCACCGTACTCGGTGGGCAGGGTCATGCCGAGCCAGCCGCGCGCGCCGAGCCTGGCGCTGAACTCGGCGTCGTAGGCTTCCCAGCTGTGCGAGCGTACCGCGGCCGGGTAATCGGCCAGCGTTTCTTCGAGAAAGGCACGCACCTCGCGGCGAAGCTCGTCGAGCTCGGCGGGGAGGGGGCTGGGCTCGAAGCGGATCTTGTCAGCTACTGAACTCATGGTTACTCCGTCAGCCGTTCGTGACCCGATGGAAACGGGTTCTCCGGGCCGTGTCTGCTGCCGTCGCACCGCCATGGTGCAACGTCTCGTTTCGCATTCTAGCCGTGCCGGGCCGCGTTGCCGCCGCCGGCACGCTGGTGCGCGCCGGCAGTGTCCGGAAACGCGACGCCTGACCGGACAGGCCGGTGCTGTCACTGCTACGGCCGACCCGCGCAAACGGTTCGCCGCGCGCGGCGCCGCATGCCGCGCTGCTCAGTCCTGCATCGCGTACTGCCAGGCGCGTTCGGCGAACTGCTCGACGATGTCGGTCGTACGCGGCGCATCCGCGCTCGCCGCCGTGCCATCCTGCACGCGCTTGATGATGCCCTGGTAGATGGCAGCCAGGCGCCATACCGTGTAGGCCTTGTAGAAGTTGAGGTGGTCGACCGACTTGCGCCCGGTGAGTTCGCAATAACGCGCGATGTACTGCTCTTCGGTCGGGATGCCCAGCGCCGGCAGGTCGAGACCCTCGAGGCTGGAGACGCGTTCGTCCACGGCCGGAATGATCCAGGGCGCCATGTGGTAGGTGAAATCGCCCAGCGGATGCCCCAGCGTCGACAACTCCCAGTCGAGCACCGCGATCACGCGCGGCTCGGTGGGATGCAGAATCATGTTGTCGAGGCGGTAGTCGCCGTGGATGATGCAGATCTCGTCGGCCTGCGGGATGTGCTTGGGCAACCAGGCATTGAGTTCGTCCATGCGGCCGATCTTGTTCGTCTCCGAAGCGACGTAGATCTTGGTCCAGCGATGGATCTGGCGCGCCATGTAATCGGAGGTCTTGCCAAAGCCCTCGAGGCCGACGGCGGCGTAGTCCAGCCCCTGCAGCTGAGCCAGCGTGGTGACCATGGCATCGTAGATGGCGCCGCGCTCGGCCGGCGTCTGGTCGGGCAGCGCCAGGTCCCAGTAGATGCGCCCCTCGACCATTTCCATGACGTAGAACATCGTGCCGATGATCGTCTCGTCCTCGCACAGCGCATAGGCGCGCGGCACCGGAAAACCGGCGCCATGGAGCGCGCTGATGACGCGGAACTCGCGATCGACGGCATGCGCCGAGGGCATCAGCGTGCCCGGCGGCTTGCGCCGCAGCACGTAACGCGCGTCCGGGGTCACGAGCTGGTAGGTCGGGTTGGATTGCCCGCCCTTGAACTCCTTGACCTCGAGAGGGCCGCTGAAGCCGTCGACCTTGTCCTGCATCCAGCGCTCGAGCGGCGCGCTGTCGAAACGCAGGTGGTCCTGGACGTCCTTGGTGCCGGAAAATTTCTCCTGTCGAGTACTCATGGGCATGTTTGCTCCGGGAATGCGATGCGGGATGACGGGGCGACAGCGGGTTTGCTCAGGCCACCACGCCGTCGTCGTGCAGCCGGCCGATGACGCCGCTGTCGAGACCGAGCACGTCGGCCAGGATCTCGTCGGTGTGCTGGCCGACGCGCGGCGCCGGCGCCGGCGCGCTGCGCGCGACGGCACCGAAGTGCATGGGCTGTCCCGGTACCGGGTAGGTGCCGATACCGGGTTGTTCGATCCGCGTGAAGATGGGGTTGTCCTCCGAGCAGTCGGGGTCCTCGGTGACCAGCTCGCGCACGCTCTGGTAGCGATCCCAGCAGATGCCGCAGGCATCGAGCACGCCGGCCAGCTCGGCCAGCGGATGGCGCGCAATCCACGGCTCGAGCAGCGCGCAGAGTTCGCGTCGCGCGCGGAAGCGATCACCTTCCCGGCTGAAATCGAGCCCGAGGCGCGCGGCCAGCGCGTTGACCTCGGTCTCGAGGCCGCTGGCCTTGAGCAGCCCCTGCCACTGCTTGCCGCTGACCGCGATGATCATGATGCGACGACCATCGGCCGTGACGAAATCGCGCCCCAGCGCGCCGAACAGGTAGTTTCCGTGGCGCGCGCGCTCTTCGTCGTTGACCAGCACCTCGCCGACGTAGCCGAGATGGCCGACGTTGGCCAGCGCGACATCGGCCAGCGCGAGCTTGATCTGCTGTCCCTCACCGGTGAGGCGGCGGTGGCGCTCGGCGGCGAGAATGCCGAGCGCGGCGGTCAGCGCGCAGGCGATATCCCAGGCCGGCAACACGTGGTTGACCGGACGGTCGTCGTCCTCGGGTCCCGTGAGGTAAGGGAAGCCGACCTTGGCGTTGACGGTGTAATCGAGCGCCGTGCCGCCGTGTCGGTTGCCGATGATTTCGTGCTGGATCAGGTCCGGCCGACGCGCCTTGAGCCGGTCATACGCGAGGAAACCGCGTGCCGGCAGGTTGGTCGAGAAAATGCCGGCGTCTTCGCCCGGGGCGCAGATGAGGTCGGCGATCAGCTCGCGACCGGCGTCGGAGCGCAGGTCGATGGCAATCGAGCGTTTGCCCTTGTTCATCTCGGCCCAGTAGATGCTCGTATCGTCGCTGGTGACCGGCCAGCGATGGTAGTCGAGACCGCCGCCAATCTGGTCGAAGCGGATGACGTCGGCGCCGAGCTGGGCCAGCGTCATGCCGCACATCGGTGCGGCGATGAATGCCGAGCCTTCGACGACGCGCAGGCCTTTGAGTATCGGTTGCATGGAATTCTCCGGGAAAGCGCGTGCGTGGCTGCCTTCAGTCGACGATGCGCGCGTTGCCGTTACTGAGCACGACTACCGCGCGCTCCACCGAGGAAGCGCGGAAATGGATGCCATCGTGTTCGCGCCAGATCTCGGTACGCAGGGTTTCGCCGGGGAGGAACGGCGCCGAGAAACGCAGCTGCATCTGCTTCAGGCGCGTCGCATCGTAATCGCAGCAGCTGCGGATGAGTGCGTGCATGGCTACGCCCATGGTGCAGCGTCCGTGCAGGATGGGGCGATCGAAACCGGCCGCGGCAGCGACCTTGGGATCGGCATGCAAGGGGTTCATGTCACCACACAGGCGGTAGAGCAGTGCGGATTGCGGGCTCGTCGGCAGATCGCAGACCATGTCCGGGTTGCGGTCCGGTGGCGCCGCCATCGGTGCGCGCGGATTGCCGCCGCCGCCGAAACCACCGTCGGCGCGCGCCAGCGTATTGGACACGACCGTCGCCAGGTGGGTCTGGCCGTCTTCGCCGCCGTAGAGCTCTTTGCGCAGGTAGACGAAGCAGCCTTTCTCCGCGCCTCGATCGACGACGTCTTCGACCACGGTGCTGCCGCGCACCTTGCCGGCGACCGGCAGTGGCTGGTGGATCTCGATCGATTCCTCGGCGTGCAGCACCTTCTGCCAGGTGAAGCCGTAGCGCGGCTCGCGCATCCAGAAACCCGGGTAGGCGATGATCATGGCCATGCCCGGCAGCGACTGCAGGTCTTCCTCGTACACGTAGCGCAGCTGCTGGTCGTCCATCGGGTCGGCGCCGAAGCCGAGCGCGAGCGCGTAGAGAATCGTATCGTGGACGGTGACTTCGTGTTCCTGTTCGTTGATCACCTGGCCGATCAGCGATGCATGATCGCGCATGATGTCCTCCCCAAGGTTTTGTGGCCGGACCGTGCCGGCTTCAGCGAACCCCTGAACAAGGCCGGGCCGGGCAGTTTGTGTCCGCGCTGTTCGAGTTCAAGGAGCGAATCGCACGCAACAGCGAGCTGTCGCGAAGATTCGCCACGTCGAAATCGGCCAGCGTGGGCGCAAGGTGCCGGGGCATGGCTTGTGCAGAGGTTCCTCAACTCGCTTTCAGTAACAACTCGCGGGCGACGACCTTGAGCGCGAGGGTTTCCTCGGCGCCTTCGAAGATCGACAGCACGCGGGCATCGACGAAATAGCGGCTCACCGGCGTCTCCTCGGAGTAACCCATGCCGCCGTGGATCTGCATCGCTTCGCGCGAGACGAACTCGGCCGCGCGGCAGGCGTAGAGCTTGACCAGGCTTGCTTCCATGTGGCCCTTGCCCTGGTCCATGAGGCGGGCGACGTCGTAGGTCATCTCCTGGCAGGCGCGCAGCTTGGCCGCCATGGAGACGACCTTGGCGCGCGTGAGTTGGTAGTCGCCGAGCGCCTGGCCGAACACGTGGCGATCGCGGCTGTAGGCGACCGCCTCGGCGAACGCCGCACGCATCAGGCCGCAGGCGCGCGCCGCGGTCTGCAGGCGTCCGCCGGCGAAACCGGCCATGGTCTGGTAGAAGCCCTTGCCGGCAGCGTCAGGGCCGCCGACCAGGTTTTCGCCGGGCACGAACCAGTTGTCGAAGAACAGCGTGAACGAGTGCATGCCGCGGTAGCCGATGGTCGGAATTGCCTTGCCGGAGAGCACGCCGCCGCCGTCCTGGCGGCACTCGAATGCCTTCTCGTCGGTCGGTTGCTTCTCGACCAGGAACAGGCTGAGGCCGCGGTGGCCGGCACGCGCGTTCGCATCGGTGCGCGCCAGCACCAGCAGCAGCCCCGCCTTGCCGGCGAAGGTGCACCAGGTCTTGGCGCCGTTCAGGGCCCAGCCGCCTTCGACCGGCGTCGCCTTGAGCCGTACCGCGGCGACGTCCGAACCGCAGTCGGGTTCGGTCACCGCGATCGCCGCGATCGGGTTGCCGGCGGCGATGCCCGGCAGCCAGCGGCGCTTCTGCGCTTCGTCACCGCCGGCCATGATCGCGCGCGCCATGATCTCCGGCCGTGTCAGGGGCGAACCGGCCGCAGCCAGCGAGGCCCTCGAGAGCTCCTCGGTGACCACGCACATGGCGAGGTTATCGTGCCCCGACTCGGGCGCGGTGCCGCCATAACTCTCGGGAATCGACAGCGCGAAGCAGCCCATCTCGACCAGCGCTTCGAGGATGTTGTCGGGCACGGTCAGGTCTTCGCGGTGGATCTGCTCGGCGAGCGGGGCGACGATGTCGTCGGCGATGCGCGCGAAGCTGGCCGCGATGATCTGCTTGTCCTCGTCGAGCAGCGAGCGTCCGTAGCCGCCGTCGCGCAGTACCATCGCACCGGTCTCGTCGAGAAACGCGGGATCGAGGTAGCGTCGGGCCAGGGCCTCGCCCCCGGCGGTGTCGAAGGCCTGCGCCAGATCGCGTGCCGACAGATCGCACAGGTAGCGCAGTTTCTCGAAACGCGCGCGCAACGAGACCACGCTTTCGGCGACGAATGCGCCGGCCAGCCGCGCTTCGAGCTCGGCACCGTGATTGGCGCCATCGGCCGTGGTCATGCACAGGCGGGCGTACTCGAGGATCGCGTTCGCGGCGTGCAACTCCGCGTTGATCATCGCGAACTCGTAGCCCTGCACCTGGCAGGCATCCAGAGCCCCGGCCCCGCCACCCGCGGCGGCGATGGCTGCGCGGGTGTGGGCCAGCGCCCGCTCGAACAGCACACGGATGCCGTCGAGCAGCGCCGGCACACCGGCCAGGTCGGAGGGCTGGCTCGCGTCCATGCTCAGACCGGGTCCCAGGGCCACACGTCCTGCGAGCGATCGAGCGCGTAGAAGTTCGGCTTGAAGGCCGGGATGCAATGTTCGGCGATGGTCTCCGGCGTCCAGCCTTCGCCGCGGTGCAGCGAGCGCAGCGGGCGGTTCTGGCTCATCAGGAAGATCTCGTTGTTGCGCACGGCGAAGATCTGGCCGGTGACGTCCTTGGCCGCTTCCGAACACAGGTAAACGGCCATGGGCGCGATCTTGTCGGGCGTCATTTCCTTGAGACGCTCGACCCGCTGGCGCTGCACTTCGTCGGTGATCGGGATGGTGCCGATCATGCGTGTCCAGGCGAACGGTGCGATGCAGTTCGAACGTACGTTGTAACGCCCGAGATCGAGCGCGATACTCTTCGACAAGGCGGCGATGCCGAGCTTCGCGGCGGCGTAGTTGGCCTGGCCGAAGTTGCCGATCAGGCCCGAGGTCGAGGTCATGTGCACGTAGGCGCCGGTCTCGCGCTCACGGAAATGGTCAGCGGCGAAACGGCTCACGTAGAAACTGCCGTTCAGATGCACGTTGATGACATCGTGCCATTCATCGAGGCTCATCTTGTGGAACATGCGGTCGCGCAGGATGCCCGCGTTGTTCACCACGGCGTCGAGCTGGCCGAAGGTGTCGATGGCCTGCTGCACCATCTCCTTGGCATGGTCGGGATTGGAGACGCTGCCGAAATTGGCCACTGCCTGGCCGCCCATCGCCTCGATGTCCTTGACCACTTCCTGCGCCGGCGTACCCTCGATGTCGGTGCCGTCGGTCGAGGCGCCGAGATCGTTGACCACGACCTTGGCCCCGGCGCGCGCCATGGCCAGCGAGAATTCACGTCCGATGCCGCGTCCGGCGCCGGTAACCAGCACCACTTTGCCGTCGAGTAAGCCCATATCCGTTCCTCCCAAAGGATGTACATGAATGTCGATAGCCGCGCGGCGGAACGCCTGCCGAAGCAGGTCGCGACGCGGACGCTGTACGTGAATCGTGGCCGCGCCGGCGGTCGGCGCGTTGCCTGTGCGCGACACGGATGACGCAACCGGGTGTCACGCCGGTGGCGTGTCCCCGGGGGTGGGCCTCCGAGCGGCGAAACCGGTGGCGATATTACTCGATTCATATGGGCGCGCGAAATTCACCGGGGCCGGCCAACGCTGCCTGGCGGCATCTACGTACGGGTTAGAATGCCGCGCCGCGCCTCGGCCGGCACCCATCCACAACACCTGACGAAACATGCCACACCTCAGCGTCACAACACTGCCCGACATGCCGCTGGTCAAGGCAGGCGACGACCTGGCGGCCCTCGTGCTCGCCGCGCTCGCCCGCGAGGAGCTCGCGCTGAGCGACGGTGACATCATCGTGCTCGCGCAGAAGATCGTCTCCAAGGCCGAGGGACGCCTGGTCTCGCTCGCCAGCGTCGCGCCGGGGCCGGAAGCGCGCGACCTCGCTGCACGGACGGACAAGGATCCGCGCCTGGTACAGCTCATCATCGACGAATCGAGCGAAGTGCTGCGCGCCAAGCCGGGCGTCATCATCGTGCGCCACCGGCTCGGTCATGTCGGCGCGAATGCCGGCATCGATCAATCCAACATCGAGCACATCGACGGCGAGACGGCGCTGTTGCTGCCGCGCGATCCGGATGCTTCGGCGGTCAGGCTGCGCGACGCGCTGGTCGCGGCCAGCGGCCGCCGCGTCGGCGTCATCATCGCCGACAGCCTCAATCGCCCGTGGCGGCTCGGCACGCTGGGCGGCGCCATCGGTTGCGCCGGGTTGCAGGTGCTCGACGATCGCCGCGGCGGTGAGGACATGTTCGGCCGCGAACTCAAGGTCACCCTGATCAACCGGGCCGACGCCATCGCGGCGATGGCGACGCTGGCCATGGGCGAGACCACCGAGGGCACGCCGGCTGCGCTGGTGCGCGGTTTCGAGCCCGATGCCGTCGACGGCCGCGCGGCCGAGATCATGCGGCCACGCGAAGACGATCTGTTCCGCTGAGCCCGGACGCGGCGTCAACACGAGGGGAGTCCACATTGAGGTACCTCGCCATCACCGGCGGTGTCGGCGGCGCCAAGCTGGCGCTCGGCCTGAGCCACGTGCTCGATCCGACGGAAGTTGCCTTTGTCGTCAACACTGGTGACGACTTCGAACATCTCGGCCTGCACGTCAGCCCGGATCTCGATACGTTGATGTATACGCTATCGGGGCTCAGCAACCCGGATACCGGCTGGGGGCGGGTCAACGAGAGCTGGCACTTCATCGAGACCCTGCGTGACCTCGGCGGGGAGTCCTGGTTCAACCTCGGTGATCGCGATCTCGCCGTACATGTCCTGCGCAGCGGCTGGCTGCGCGAGGGGCTCGGGCTGGGCACCGTGACGGCGCGCCTGTTCGGTGCCGTCGGCATCGCCCACACGGCGTGGCCGATGAGTGACGATCCGGTGGCGACGCGCGTGGTCTGTGACAGCGGCGAGTACGCGTTCCAGCACTATTTCGTGCGCGAGCGCTGCGCACCGCGGGTGCGCCGCATCCTGTTCGACGGCGCCGCGCGGGCGCTGCCGTACCCGGCCGTGCTCGCGGCGCTCGCAGACCCGGCGCTCGAGGGCGTCATCATCTGCCCATCCAACCCCTTTCTGAGCGTCGATCCGCTGCTCGCGATGCCGACCATGCGCGAAGCACTCGCGGCCTGCCGTGCGCCGGTGGTCGCGGTTTCGCCGATCGTCGGAGGGGAAGCGATCAAGGGTCCGACGGCCAAAATCATGGACGAACTCGGCCTGCCCCAGGATGCCGGCGCGGTCGCGCGCCATTACGGCGCGCTGCTCGATGGTTACATCGTCGACGCCTGCGACCGCGCGCTGGTGCCGCGCATTGCCCATGAAAAACTCGCGGTTATTGACGCCCAGACCGTCATGCGCACGCTGGACGATCGGATTAATCTGGCGCACACTGCACTGAACTTCCTGCACACGCTCTGACTCCATGTGGGCAGTCATCCCGGTCAAAAGATTCGCCAACGCGAAATCGCGTCTCGGCACGATCCTGAGCGAAGCCGAACGCGAATCTCTCGCGCAGGCGATGCTCAACGACGTGCTGCGCGCGGCCAGTCAGGCACGCACGGTCGCGGGCGTGCTGGTGGTCTCGCACGAGGTGCGCGCCCGCTATGCGGCCGAGCGTGTCGGCGGCCTGTACCTCGAGGAGGCGGCGAGCGGCCTGCGTGCAGCCATTGCGCAGGCCGGCGAGTGGCTGGCCAGTCACGGCCAACGCGGACTGCTCATGCTTCCGGGTGACATCCCGCTCGTTTCCAGCGCCGAGATCGATCGCCTCGTCGAGGCGCATCGCGGACTGCCCGCGGTGACCATTGCACCGGACCGCGAACAGGACGGCACCAACGCGCTGGCCGTCAGCCCGGCAGACGCCATCGGTTTCGCCTTCGGCAGCGGCAGCTTCGCGCTGCATCGCGACGCCGCGCTCGCCGCCGGCATCG
>Ga0180430_10001969_pt1 | contig 19223 bp, 21 predicted proteins | sample SS_ome_9_FD_132999 | JGI IMG/M metagenome (GOLD analysis project Ga0180430, IMG submission 132999) | Hypersaline lake sediment archaeal communities from the Salton Sea, California, USA - SS_1_S_2 metaG | ecosystem: Environmental > Aquatic > Non-marine Saline and Alkaline > Hypersaline >... | reverse complement strand
TTATCAGAAAAGAAACTCCAAATCGAAATCGAAATCGAAATCGAAATCGGGATCGAAGAGAAATGGCCTGCGCAGATGAGGGAATCGATTTCGATCCCGATAGCGATTTCGATCCCGACAAACCCTTGGACCCTCGACCCCTCGATAATGACGTTTCAAACAAGCGGAGGCCCCCTGGTCCAAAAAAAGCCGCTTTCCCTCACAGTGGTGGGAAAGCGGCCGATGAAGCGTAAAACGCAGGACGCGTTTAGTGTGCCAGCAGACCGGCGATGGCGGCGGCCTGCGGATGGGCGTAGATGAGGATCAGAGCAACGACCAGCGCGTAGATACACAGCGACTCGATCATGGCCAGACCGATCAGCAGGGTAACGGTCACCTTGCCGGATGACTCGGGATTGCGGGCGATGCCCTCTACAGCGGATCGCAGGCCGATGCCCTGGCCGATGCCGCAGCCGAAAGCCGCAATGGCGATTCCGAATCCCGCCGCTGTGACGCATGCGATGAAAAAACTCAGTGCAGTTGCTTCCATTCTGTTTTTACCTCCTTTGCTGAATGTTGTTCTTGCGCTTCTTCCACTTTCCCGTAATGATAAGAGGCGGCGGCGGCCGGAGACGGCCGTCGGCCGCGCAACCTGTTAAACATAATTTCGTATCAGTGCGCATGCTCCATGGCACCGGTAAAATACATGACGGACAGCAAAAAGAACACAAAGGCCTGTACAAAGGCCACAAAGATGCCCAGGGCCATAATGGGCAGCGGCGCGAAGAATGCCCCCGCCAGAAAGAACAGAATGCCCAGGACCAGCTCATGGCCCATCATATTGCCGAAAAGTCGAAAGGAAAGAGACAAAATCCGAGCCATATGGCCGATGAGTTCGATGGGCAGGATGATGGGAATCATCCACCAGACCGGCCCCAGAAAGTGTTTGATGTACTTGGCACCGTGATACTTGATGCCGATGACATGTGTAAAGACGACCACCACCAGGGCGCACGAAAGCGTGGTGTTGAGACTGGCCGTGGGCGGAAAAAAGCCGGGGATCAGGCCGATCAGATTGCAGGTGGCGATGTAGATGAAGATCGTGGCAATCAGCGGAAAGAGCCAGCGGCCTTCTTCGCCGGTGATGCTTACGGCGAATTCTTCAAGCCCTGATATCAGAATTTCAAAAAAGTTCTGACCTTTGGTCGGAATCAGTGTGGTCGCTTTGGCGGCAAGCGATCCGAAAATGATCAGAATGGCCATGACGACCCAGGTGTAGATGACGTGCGGATAGGTGTGGGCGAAGTGCCCCAGACCGATGAGCTCAAACAGCTTGCCGAAAAACAGGAAGGGATGCTCCATCCTAGAAAGCCTCCTTGAGAATGAGTTTTTTGATTTCTATCAGGGTGGCGAGCATGATGCTCGCCACCACGACCGACAATCCCACGAAAAGCCCCAGCGGATGGACATGCTGTCCCTTGATCAGAAAAAACAGAATCAGACCGCTGATGAAAAAGCGAACGTAGTATTTGGCCAGAATGACGTTGTGCGAAGCCAGGTGCGGCGGCCGCAGGGATTTTTTCAGGGTGCGCCGCAGCAGGTGGAAGTTGACGGTCACAATCAAACCGCCGCAGACGATTCCCAAGGCAAAACCCGGCGGGGTGAACATCCATCCGGCCATGGAAGCCACGCAGAGCAGCACCCAGTTGCTGCGGGTTACGAACCTGAGTATGCGGTTTTGTATCTCCATTGGCCGTCGCCCCGAAATGCTAAAATTTTCGGGTTTTTTTAATGGCCAGTCCGATGTTTCGGTAGCCGGCCGCGATGCCGAGTCCCAGCCCGATGAGGGTCAGCCATGGGTTCGATCCCCATTTGCCGTCCAGCCACACCCCGATGCCGAGTCCGATGAAAATGGAAAGTGCCATCGAGAGGCCGATACTGCTGTAGTAGGCCAGCTCCCGCATCCAGCGCAGTTTGTCTTTGTCCATGCGAAAGCACGGTCTCCGGTTTATTTCACTTCCGGTTCGCCACAGAATAGGTGGACCTACCACATGATTTTCCGCAAGTCAACGGAAAAGCGGGCGCTGCATCAAGCCGCGTTAAACCGCAGCCGCGCCGCATCAAAAACCGGCCCGTCGCTGCACACATGCAGGTAGGGTCCTGCCGCGTCCCGGCCGGGGACGGCGCATCCCAGGCAGGCGCCGACACCGCAGGCCATGACCGATTCAACCGACAGCCAGCAGGGCAAATGCAGGCGTTCCGCCGTCTCGGCGACCTGGTGGAGCATCGCCTTGGGGCCGCAGGCATACACGACATCCGGACGGCGGCGTTTCACCGCCGCCGCCAGAGCGCCGGTGACCATTCCTTTTTCTCCGGCGCTGCCGTCGTCGGTGGAAAGCGACACCTGAAGCCCCATGGCCCGCATCTCATCGACGCACAAAAGCCCCTCGCGGGTGCGGGCGCCTAAAAACACATACCGGCCGGCCGCACCGGCCGCATTGTTTTGCAGCACCTGCGCCAGAAAAAAGATCGGCGCCACGCCGATGCCGCCCGCCGCCATGAAAATGCATGCATGGTTTGCATCAATGGGAAAACCCCGTCCCAGCGGTCCCAGGACGTCCACCGGGTGTCCTTCGCGGCAGGCCGCCAGGCAGCGTGTGCCGGCGCCCACAACCTTGTAGAGCAGCTCAAAACCATCCTTCAGACGGCGGTGAATGGAAAAAGGCCGCCGCAGAAGGGGAAAGGACGGATTTTTGAGGCGCAGCATGACAAACTGGCCGGGAAGGGCGCCGTCGTAGGCCGATCCGGCGGCGATACCCATGCGGTAGCAGTCCGGACCCGTGCGCCGGTTGTACAAAACAGTCGCATCGATACGGTTTTTGTTCATCCTGTGCCTGTTCCAATTCCTTGTGGTGCGGCGCCGGCAGGTGCGCCGTGCCGCCGTGGTCCGGGCGTTCCGGGGTCAGCTTCCGGCCAGCGTGCGTTGTTCCACATAGCGTCGAAACCCGCGGGACTGCTTTATCAGGTAAAGGCGCAGGTAATCCATCGGACCGGCGGTGATGGGCCGGCCGATCCGCGCTTTTTTCAGCCGCCGGTGGTTCCGCAGACAGCGTTCGACATCGGTTTCCCGGCTGTGTTTGAAACGCCCGGTTAAATGATGCACCGTCGCCCGCAGCCGGAGGCGTTCGGCCATCTGGGGGCGCGAACGGAACTGATAATGGCGGTTGACCACCCCTCTGGTCAAGCGTTTTTTAAGGCCTGTCGGGTACGTGACCTGGGTCGGATGCCCGTCGTCCCCAATGTCCGGCCACGCCAGCCGATGGTGGTATCGAAACAGGCGCGGCTCGCGCCAGTTGATCAGATAGTGGGCCGGCAGCTGATCAAAGCGCTCGATGGGACGAAAGAGGCCCTGGTACCACGCGGCGTCGATGTCCTGGAGCGTTACGTAAAACTGGGCCTGGAGGGTGAAGATGATGTCGATGCCGCAGCGGTCACAGCGGTGGATGGTCGATCGCGGGTCCTTTTCCAGGAATTCATCGCTGTCGAGCAGCAGAATCCAGTCTCCATCTCTGAAACGGTGCCGCACCCGGTTGAAGATGTACCCCCGCAGGCCCACCCCGTAGCGGCAGGCCTTGCGTTCAAAGGGAACGACGGCGTCAATATCGCGGGCCAGCGTGTTGACCTGCCGCCAGGTGCCGTCGCTGCTGCCGTTGTCAAGAACGAATATCCGGCGGCAGAAGCGTGCCGCGTGCCGCAGGCAGAAGGCAATGATGTCCGCCTCGTTGCGGGTCATGCACAGGGCGTAAATGTCGGGGGGCATGGTTTATGGTGTACGGTATAAGGTATAAGGTTCAAGGTACAAAGTTCAAGGTACAGGGTTTAGGGTACAAGGTACAGGGGGTGGGATGCAATGTTTTTTAGCCGGGGTCAGAGGGAAAAGGAATAACGGCGTAAGGCGCAGGGTCTAAGGCGCAAGGTATAATGGCAGGGGGCGAGGGTAATGCAATTTTGAATGATGAATGTTGAATTGCCGTTCTCTGTTTTTGGCAATTCAACAGTGTCGTCAATGGTTGATCAAATTAAATCACAATATTCAAATTCCAAATCACAAGCAATATCCAAATACCAATGTTCAAAATCTCAAACGGATCGCAAAGCAGCTGTTTGTTATTTGGTGCTGGAGATTTTAAAATTTCCATTTCTTTTTGGGTTGTGATTGAGCAAACGGGGAATATTTTCGTATGACACCATTTTGCCAGCTTTTTGAACAAAAATTTTGAGACGCGGCATTAACCGCTGACACCCGAGGCTTCAATCCAGACCGATGACGGCGGCGAAGCGGCCGGTTTGTTTTTGGGCCCGGTAGGAAAAAAAGAGGTCCGTACGACAGCGGGTGCACAGGCGGCTGATATGAATGCGGTCGGCCGGCACGCCGGACTCGATGAGCTGATCCCGGCTCAACGCCCAGAAGTCAAAATGATCCCGGCGGTCTTTGTAGGCCCAGTAGCGGCGGGGGATCTCCCGGCGGTAGTTTACAAATTCGGCACAGCACGGTCCCAGCGAGGGGCTGATGGCGGCGGATAAATCCTGCGGCCGGCAGCCGAAAACCTGCTGCAGGCGGCGGACCGTTTTGCCGATGATGCCGGCCACGCTGCCGCGCCACCCCGCGTGGATGTTGGCGATCACCCGGCGCCGGCGGTCATACAGCAAAACCGCCTGACAGTCGGCCACCTGAATCACCAGGCGGATACCCGGAATGTCGGTGATCAGCGCGTCCCCGCTGCAGGCGCCGCGGCCGTTTTCCGGGAAAGGGACGCCGCCGCGCAAAACCACATCGTCGGTCCCGTGGGTCTGATGGGCGAAAACATAGCGCGACCCTTTCAGCGCCGCGGCGATTGTCCGGCGGTTGTGCTTTACCCGGCAGGCGGCATCCCCCACACTGCAAGCAACGTTGAGGCTGTCGAAGGGCTCCCGGCTGCACCCGCCCCGACGGGTGAAAATCCCGTGTTTCAGACCGGAAAACGAGATCCATTCCGGGATGGTCAGACAGGGCACGCGGTCCAGATGAATCAGCTGCATTTGCGAGGCCTTGCGAAACGGTTGTCTAAGGCGCGGGCCAAGGTGAGCACATCCACCCGCCGGGCGCCGCCCCGCAGCAGAACCCGCGCGCAGGCTTCCACGGTGGCGCCGGTGGTGTAGACATCGTCGATCAACAGGATGTGTCGGTCCGCCGGTGATGCCGTGCCGGTCAAAACAAAGGCGTTTTTCATGTTGCGAAAACGGGCCTCGCGCCCCAGACCGGTTTGGGGTGCGGTGGGCCGGATCCGGGTGAGCATGTCGGCGGCCACCGGCGGCATTTGCCAACCCTCGGCGCGCGATGACTGTCTGCGCCATTGGTCCACGATCAGCGCCGCCTGATTAAAGCCCCGTTTGCGCAGCCTTTTCGCGTGCAGCGGCACCGGCACGACCAAATCCACCGGGCAGTCATGCCAAAAGCGGCGGTAAACGGTCCACAGCAGCCGTGCCAGCGGCCGGGCCAGCGTCACCTGCTGGTCGTACTTCAACCGGTGCAGGGCCTTCATCAGGGCCGCATCATAGATCCCGGCGCAACGCGCCATCCCATACGGCCTGGGTTCCCGCAGGCATGCTTCACACAGATGGTCCGCCCCTTCCCGCGACGGAAACATCGTACCGCAGCGTAGACAGATGGGAGAGGCGACCGGCACGAAAAACGCGCGGCAGGCAGGGCAGGCAACCGCCGCCATGACCGCGCGGAAAGTGTCGCCCGCGGTTTCCGATGATGGCGGCGATTCGGAAATACTTCCGTTTGCAACAGCGGCGGGTTTCTGGAAAAACGCGCCGCAGCAAAAACATTTGGCCGGAAAAACCGCGGCGGACAGGGCGGCCGCCAGCCTTGCCGGTGCTGTCGGCAAATGCGCCGGCACCCCTCAATCCTTTATTCCGGCCGATGGCGCTGCAGCAAGGTTTTCGACGATGCGGTCAGCGAATGCCGAACACTTGACGGTCCTGGCGCCGGCCATCTGACGGCCCAGATCATAGGTGACGATGCCTTCGGCGATGGTCTGACGCAGGGCGCCCCGGATCGCGGCGGCCGCCTCTTTCCAGCCCATGTGCGCGAGCATCATGGCGCCGGAGAGGATCAGCGAGCCGGGGTTCACTTTGTCCTGACCGGCGTACTTGGGCGCCGTGCCGTGGGTGGCTTCAAACACCGCGCAGTCGTCGCCGATATTGGCGCCCGGCGCCATGCCGAGGCCCCCGACCTGGGCCGCGAGAGCATCGGTGATATAATCCCCGTTCAAATTCGGGGTTGCAATGACGGCAAATTCCTCGGGCCGCAGCAGGACCTGCTGAAACAACATGTCCGCGATACGGTCTTTGATGATCACTTTTTCCGGTGGACGGATGCCGTTGTGCCGTTCATAAAGCGCGCGTTCGGTCAGTGTCCGATCCCCGAAGCGCTCCGCGGCCACCTCGTAGCCCCATTGCATGAAAGCACCCTCTGTGTACTTCATGATGTTGCCTTTGTGCATCAGGGTCACGCTGGGAAGACCGTTGTCGACGGCATGGGCCACAGCCGCGGCCACCAGCCGTTTGCTGTTTTTTTCGCTGATGGGCTTGACGCCGATGCCGGTCATCGGCGGCAGTTCCGTGTGGAAGCGCCGGAACAGCAATTCCCGAAACTGCTCGGCCTCTTCGCTGCCGGCCTTCCATTCGATGCCGGCGTACACGTCTTCGGTGTTTTCACGGAAAACGACCATGTTAACTTTTTGCGGATGCTTCACCGGACTCGGCACCGGATCGATGTAGACGATCGGTCGGACGCAGGCGTACAGATCCAGTTTCTGGCGGATGGCGACGTTGAGGCTGGAAAAGCCCTGCCCGACCGGTGTGGTGAGCGGACCCTTGATGGCCAGGCCGTGTTCCCTGATGCAGTCCAGCGTCGCCTGCGGCAGCCAGGCGCCGGTTTTTTGAAAGGCCTTTTCACCGGCCAGGATTTCTTTCCACGCCACCTTGCGGTCCGGGCCGTAGCAGGCCGCCACGGCCGCATCCAGCACCCGTCTGGCGGCCCGCCAGATGTCGGGTCCGGTGCCGTCGCCTTCAATAAAGGGTATGGTGGGCCGGTCGGAAAACGCCGCTGTCCGGTTTTTGGGGGTCGTGTTCATTGTGTGCTCCGTTCCTTTCTGCTGCGCTGTCTGAGGGCTTCGTACATCAGGACGGCGCCGGCGGCGGATGCGTTCAGGGAATCGACGGCGCCGCTCTGCGGGATGGCCGTGAGCTGATCGCAGGTTTTTTTTACCAGCGGGCGCAGGCCTTTTTCCTCCCCGCCGATGACAAGGCCCAGCGGGCCTGTCAAATCCGTTGCAAACAGCGTCTGCGATGCATGCCGGTCCGCGCACACCACCCACAGCCCTCTGGTTTTCAATTGTTGAATGGTTGTTACCATATTGGTGACCCGCGTCAAGCGAATATGCTCCATGGCACCGGCCGAGGCCCTGTCCGCCGCGGGGGTCGGCGCCGCCGAACGGTCCCTAGGGATGACCACGCCGTCCACGCCGGCGCAGAGCGCGGTGCGGACGAGGGCGCCGAGGTTGTTGGGGTCGACCACGCCGTCCAGCAGCAATAGAAAAGGGGCTTTGTCTTCCTTGCCGATGCGGCTGATCAATGCCGTGATTTCCATCAGCGGCAGAGCGCCGGCTTCCAGACAGACGCCCTGATGCATGTCGGTGCCGGCCAGTTTTCGCAAGTCGGCCGCGGGAATCGTTTTAACGGGGATTCCGTGAGCGGCCGCCAGGGCCTTTAAAGGGGCCAAACGCCGGTCGGCATAGCGTTCCCCCAGGTAAAGGGTCCGCAATCGCCGGCGCCCGGCGCGCAGCGCCTCGCGCACCGGGTGGATGCCGTAGAGAATGTCGGAGGAGCGTTTCATCAGTTCAAGGGGTCAAGGGTTCATTGGGTTTGTTGTGTTTGTTGCGTTCGTTGGGTTAATGCCCCGAAAACCAGACGCGTTCGCGTGCTCGGTACTTTATACCTTCAGCCCTGCGCCTCCCGCCGCTTGCCGGCCACGATGCCGGCCAGCTGATCCGCCGCTGTCTCCAGACGGTCGTTGATGACCACGTAATCATATCGATGGCGGTATGCCATTTCAGCGGCGGCGTTGCGCATGCGGGCGGCGATTGTTTGCGGTGCGTCGGTGCCGCGTTCCGCGAGCCGCTTTTGCAGCACCGCCATGGAGGGCGGGGCGATAAAGATGGTCACGGCGTCGGGGAAGCGTTCGAGAATCTGCATGGCGCCCTGTACGTCGATGTCCAGCAGAACATCTTTGCCGGCGTTGACCGCCGCCTGAACGGGCGCCGCGGCGGTGCCGTAATAGTGGCCGTGGACTTCGGCCCACTCGGCCCACTGCTGTTCGTTGCGCATGCTGAGAAACGTGTCCGTGTCGATGAAGTGGTAGTCGACGCCGTTTTGTTCTCCTTTTCGGGGCGCCCGGGTGGTGTAGGAAACGGAGTAGACCAAATCCGGAAACCGTCGGCGCAGCAGAGTGCACAGCGTGGTTTTGCCCGCACCCGACGGCGCGGAAACGACAAAGAGATGCCCTTTTGTGTTCCGGGGTTGCATGTCCGCTTTTCTGAAACTATGAAATTTTCATGCGGTCGCCGACAGCTGACCATGCACCGGCGTTTGTTGCTGCGCGACGGCAGCCGGTCGTAACAAACAGGGCATGAAAATTTATATTTTTTTAAAAAAAATGAATTATGTTAAATGCTAACCGCTGACTGCTCTGATCAAGTTTCTGCCCTGATAAATCCAACCTGCTTTTACCGTCTGAAAAAAATTATGTAAAAAATCATGGATCACCCGCTGCCTGGCAGCGGGTGATCCATGATTTTTTACGTTTCCTCCCTGAGGGCGGCGTAGCGCTGGGAAACGGTTTCCGGCTGCACCGCCGACAGCACGATATGGTTGCTGTCCATGATGATGATGGACCGGGTTTTCCGTCCGTGGGTGGCGTCGATGAGCCGTCTGTCCTCCCGGGCCTCGTCTTTCAGTCGTTTCATGGGCGCCGTGTTCGGCGCGACGATCCCGATGACCCGCTCCGCCACAACGTTGTTGCCGAAGCCGACGTTCAGCAGCGCTTTCTCCAAAAGAGCCCCCTTTCCCCATCGCCGCCGCGGTTGCCGCTGATGACTCCTGCATGCCGTTTGATGGAAGCGTCAGACGTGCTATTCCACATTTTGAACCTGTTCTTTCAGCTTTTCCAGCGCCGCCTTGATATCCACCACCTGATGGGCGATGGTCGAGGCGCCGGCTTTGGAGCCGATGGTGTTGACCTCGCGAAAGAGCTCCTGCAGCAGAAAGTTGAGTCGCTGGCCGGAGGGCTCCGGATCTGCGATCACCCGCTCAAACTGTTTGAGATGGCTGTGGACCCGCACGATTTCCTCCGTAATGTCGCTGCGCGCGGCCAGCAGGGCGGCTTCCTGTTCAACACGGCCCGCGTCGACCGCCACTGCGTCGCCGACCAGATCGCCGATGCGCGCTTTAAGGCGGTTGCGGTAGAGGGCCGGCAGGTCCCGGCTCATGTCGGCGATGCGGTCAATACCTGCCTTGATCCCCGCCAGACGCTGCCGGAAGTCTGTTTGAATGAACCGGCCTTCGCGCTGTCGCATGGCGTCCAGTTTTTCAAGGGCCGCGGTGGTGCAGCGGGCGAGCGGCGGCCACAACACCTCCGGATCCATCTCCGGCTCGACCGCTTGGATGCAGCCGCTTTCGGCTACCAGAAGGTCCAGCGGCACGGCCGTATCGAGGTGTAAAGCGGATTTGAGCTGCATCAGCGCCGCCAGATAGTCTGCGGCGCGGTGGGTGTCGACCGTATAAACCGCCGCTGCCGTCGAATCGTCGCTCCAGCGAACGCGGATTTCCAAACGGCCGCGGGCCACGTAGGGCGCCACAAGGGGCTTGAATTTTTCCAGTAAAACGGCGTCGCCCTGCGGCAGTTTGACCAGGAGATCCAAGTGCCGATGGTTGTAGGATCGCATTTCGACGTGGACGGTCAGGGCGCCCTCGGTCAATTCGGCATCGGCATAAGCCGTCATGCTTTTCAGCATAGTTTGCTCCTTTGCGGTTCATGGGCCAGATCCAGCTGGTATTTGCGGCGCACTTTCAAAAGAAAAGAGCGGATGCCGTCATCGGCGTAGTCCGGATAGGTCCAGGGCAGCGGCTGAAAGGCGCCGCTGCGGAAAATCAGGGTCAGATCCGCGTAAATGCCCTCGCCGACATAGATGCGGTGGGAATAGTTTTTGCCGGTTGCCAAAACGAAGCGCTCGAGAAGCAGACAGCCCGGATCCAGGTTGACCCGGCGCTTGCCGTCGTGCATCCACATCTTTTCAACGGCGTTGGTCATGCGTTTGACACGCGCCAGGGATGCCTGCTCGATCAGCGGGCCGAAGGACAGCATGCGCCGTGACAGCGGCGCTCCCATTTCGGCTTCGTAATAGCGGGTGTAGTTGAACGGCATCCAGCGGCTGATAAAATCCGTGCTGCCGAAAAGACGTTGCAGCGCGTCCACGAGGGCTTCGACGAGAGTCCTGTCCTGCAGCAGCACCCCGACAACGAGTTTGGCCGGTTTGGGCGGCTGCGGGCGGCTCATTCAACGCGGCTCCAGGGGCTTGGCCTCATCGACGAGCATGATCGGAATGTCGTCCCGGATTTCGTAAACCAGCCGGCAGTGGTCGCAAATCAAACCGTTTTGGCTGTCGTTGAGGCGGATGTCCCCCTTGCACTGGGGGCAGGCCAGAATTTCCAACAGTTCTTTTTTAATTGTCATATCCAATGTCCCCATTCTTTCCAACGCCCCACTGGTTAAGGCCATTGATACCGGCTTTGCGGCCATTCAAAGGTCACCAAGCCAAGAGGCCCCCTTGCGGCCAACAACCGAGCACGTTCACGAGCACATTTACGTGTACGGGCACGAAGAGCGTTCACGACAGAATAAAAGCCGCCGTCGGTTTATGCTCAGATGCCGGCGACCGGCATGAAAATTTCGAAGTTTCCTCCAGATAGCAGATTAAAATGGTACTTGCAAAACCAAATATTGAATTGGTATCATCGCATGGTTGATTTTCCGACGGCTTTGCGACTTGTCAAGGTGTTTGCACATAAGGCGCGGGCCGCCGATCCGGGCGGCGGTTGAAAAAAGGGGCGAGGGCATGATCATTGTTACCGGCGGCGCCGGTTTTATCGGCAGTGCGGTGGTATGGAAACTGAACGCGCTGGGCAGGGACGACATTCTGATCGTGGATCATCTCGGCCGGTCGGACAAATGGAAAAACCTGGTCAACCGGCGCTTTCGCGACTACATGCACAAATCCGAGTTCCTTGCGCAGCTTGAGGCGGGACGATTGGGCAAGATCGAAGCCGTTGTGCACATGGGCGCCTGCTCTTCCACGACGCAGCAGGACGCCGATTATCTGATGGAAAACAACTATCACTACTCCGTTGCCCTGGCGCGCTTTGCTCTCAAAAACGGCATCCGGCTGATCAATGCCTCCAGCGCCGCGACATACGGCGACGGCGCAGCCGGCTTTTCCGATCGCGAAGACCGTCTCGCGCTTCTCAAGCCCTTGAACATGTATGGTTATTCCAAGCACCTGTTCGACCTCTGGGCGCTCGGCAGCGGTGCTTTGAACCGGCTGGTGAGCCTCAAGTTTTTCAATGTCTTCGGCCCGAACGAATACCACAAGGGCGATATGATCAGCATGGTGTACAAAGGCTGCCGCCAGGCGGTGACGGACGGCGCCGTGCGTCTTTTCAAATCCGGCCACGAGGCCTACGCCGACGGGGAGCAGAAGCGGGACTTCGTCTATGTCAAGGACGGCGCCGAACTGATCGCCTGGCTGCTGACGCATCCGGAGGTCAACGGACTCTTCAATGTCGGCACCGGACGGGCGCGGTCCTGGAACGCCATGGCCGGCGCCGTTTTCCGGGCACTCGAGCGGCCGGTGAACATCGCCTACATTGACATGCCCCCGGCGCTGCGGGACCGGTACCAGTATTTTACGCAGGCCGATATGGGCCGCCTGAAAGCCGCCGGCTGTCCGGTGGCCTTTCAGGACCTCGAGGCGGCTGTTTTTGACTACGTGACCCGCTACCTGGTTCACAACGACCGGTGCCTGTAAACGGCGGCGGCTGTTTCAACCCCGAAGGACAAAACCCGTGCTGTCGAAACACCTGAAAGACCATCTCGACCTGTTCAGCGCCCTTGCGCCGCTGCAGCAGCCGCTGGCCGCGGCCGCTGAAATGCTGCGCACGGCGCTGGCCGCCGGCCGCAAGGTGCTGATCTGCGGCAACGGCGGCTCCGCCGCCGACGCCCTGCACTTTGCAGCCGAACTGACGGGCCGCTTCCGGCGCGAGCGAAGCGCTTTATCCGCGGTGGCGCTCACCGCGGACCCATCCACCCTGACCGCTCTGGCCAATGATTTCGGCTTTACCTTTGTTTTTTCCCGCCAGGTGGAAGCCCTGGGCACGGCCGGCGACGTGCTGATCGGGCTGTCCACCTCGGGGCGTTCCGCCAATGTGAATCAGGCCCTGAAAACAGCCGGTGCAATGCATCTTGCCACCATTGCCATGACCGGCCGGTCGGGCGCCGCGCACATCGCGGCGGCCGATTTGGTTTTGGCCGTACCCGGCGACAAAACCGCCCGCATTCAGGAAGCCCACCTGTTTTTGCTGCATGTTCTGGCCGACATCCTCGACCAGGCATTTTCCGACGAAAGCAAGGGATCGTGAAGGGCTGTCCTGATTTTACCGGCTGCCGCATCATCGTCGTCGGAGACGTGATTCTGGACCGCTATCTGCAGGGCCGCGTGGAGCGCATTTCTCCGGAAGCCCCCGTGCCGGTGGTGAAGGTGGTGCATCAGCACACCGGTTTGGGCGGTGCGGGCAATGTGGCCATGAATTTAAAGGGATTGCACTGCGGCCTTGTGCTGATCGGGATCCGCGGCGACGACGCCGACGGGCGGCAGCTCGCGTCGCTGCTGGTCCAAAACGGCATCGATCATCAGCTCGTCACAGCGGACGATCGACCCACGACCGCCAAAACGCGCATTGTCGGGCATCGGCAGCAGCTGCTGCGGCTCGATGAGGAAAGCGTCGCCGCGGCAGCGCCGGCGGTTCGACAAGCCATCATCCGCCGGCTCGAAGCGTGCCTTACCGAAGCCGATGCGGTCATTCTCTCCGACTACGGCAAGGGTCTTTTTTTCGACGGTGTGGCGGAGCAGGTCATCCGATGCTGCGGCCGCCGCCGGCTGCCGGTTTTTGTGGATCCCAAGGGTACGCTGTGGGAGCGATATCGCGGCGCTTTCTGCGTGACGCCCAATACGGATGAATTCCGCGCGGTGACGGCGGCGCTGGACCTTGGCGACCGGTCCTTGGAAAGCGCCGCCGCCGATGTCCTCCGGCGCTATGCCTTGGAAAATTTGCTGCTGACGCGTGGACCCGCGGGGATGTCGCTCTTCCGGCGGGGTCGAGCGCGGCTGGACATCGCCACCGATGCCCGGGAGGTCTTCGATGTCACCGGGGCCGGCGACACGGTGATCGCCGTTTTTGCGGCGGCGGCGGCCTGCGGCTGCGACCTGGCACAGGCGGCCGATATCGCCAACCGGGCGGCCGGCATCGTTGTCGGCAAGGCCGGGGCCCGGCCGGTGACGGAAAAGGAACTTTTAGAGGTGATGACGCCCCCGGGTGAGGTCGGCACCGGACGCGTGCTCGATGTCCCGCAGGCCCGGGCGCGCATCGAAAAGTGGCGCGCCCGCGGCGAACGCCTGGTGTTCACCAACGGCTGCTTCGACATTCTGCACGTCGGCCACATCCACCTGCTGCACGCGGCCGCCCGGTGCGGGGACCGCCTTCTGGTGGGCCTCAATTCGGATACGTCCGTCAAACGGCTGAAAGGCGACAGACGCCCTGTCGTGCCCCAGTCCGAGCGTGCCGCGCTGCTGTCGAGCATTCAGGGCGTGGACGGGGTGGTGCTCTTTGACGAGGAAACCCCGCTCAGGCTCATTCGGGCGTTTAAACCCGATGTGCTGGTAAAGGGCGGCGACTATCGACCGGAAACGGTGGTGGGCAGCGATCTGCTGCCCCGGTGGGGGGGGCGGGTGGTGATTGTGCCCCTAATCCAGGGCCTCAGCACGACGGCGGTCATCGATTCGATCGCCGGGGCTGCACACGAGCAGTGAAGCGGCCCTGGCATAGGCCGCCGCGGGTGTGACGCCGAAGGTGTCGTCCTGTTTTGCGTTCACGCCGGCATTAAACAAAAAGGCATGCCGCTTGGAATCGGCCGGGGACCATTTGCGGGGGTCCGTGCCGCCGAAAATCGCCAGCGAGGGTGTTTTCAGGGCGACGGACAGATGGTACAGCCCCCCGTCGTTGCAGATCAGCATCACACCGGCCTTCAAGAAGGCCGCCGCCTGGTTGTAAGTGGTCGGCGGCGCCGTCAGCGGCTGCCGGCGCATGGCGGCGGCGACCTGTGTTACATCCTCTTTTTCATCAGGACCCCACAGCAGAACCACCGGCAGACCGCTGTTTTCCATTATCAGATCGCAGAGGCGCGCAAAACATTCGGCCCGCCATTTTTTGTGCCGGCGCGGACTTCCCGGGGACACGCACACGAACGGCCGGTTATGGAGGTGACGGCCGTTCAGCCACCGGGCGGCGTAGTCAATTGAAGCCGTTTCGATGTGGTAAAAAAAGTCCAGCGGGCCCTGGCGGATTCCCAGCGGCGCCAGCAGGTCGAATTTCATGGCCGCCGCATAGCGGGTCGGGCCGCAGGGAACCCGAATGTTGTATAGCCTTTTCAAGCGCACGCGGCTGGAGGCGATGCGGCTGGGCGCACGACTGGCCAGGACCACCTGAGCCGACGTGGTTCCCTGAATCTGGTCGACGACCACGTCGTAGGCGCTGCGATACACCCCCCAAAACAGCCGCAGGCGGTCCAGCCAGGCCAAAAGCGGTCTTGTGCGGCCGAAGACGATGCAGTTGTCGATGTGGGGATTGCCGTTCAAAACCTTCTGATAGGGATGTCTGACCAGAAAATCGATCTGCGCGCGGGGCAGCCGCCGGCGCAGGGCGGCGAGGGAGGGCGTGTTCAGCAGCACGTCGCCGAAGGGCCGGATCTGGATGATGAGTATTTTTTTTATGGCGTCTGGATTCAGTTGGGGTGTCATCGGTGGTTTCCCGCAAATTTCATGCCCAAATTTTCATGCCCGGTCGCCGACAGCAGCGCATGAACCGGCGTTGGTTGTTGCGCGAAGGGAGTCCGTTTTAACAAACGGGGCATGAAAATTTATATTTTAAAAGAAAAACAATATTCAAATACCAAATGACAAGCAATATCCAAATACCAATGTTCAAAAGCGCAAACGGATCGCAGAGCAGTTGTTTGTTATTTGGTGTTTGAGATTTAGAATTTCCGCGTCTTTTTGGATTGGGATGGGTCAAGCAGGGGATATTTTCTTTGCATGCCATATTGCCGTTTTTTTGAACACAACGGTTGAGATGCGGCACGAGCAGTAGATGGCTTTGGGACAGCGGGCAAAATGCCGAGGAACAACCCGGTTTCAGGTGTCGGATGTCCGCTTTCCTCAGTCAGCGTGAACGTGCACGTTGATGTGTACGTTCACGCTGACTGTCATAACAAATAAATAAAAATGCCAAACAGATGGGCTGGGCGCCCTTTGAGATTTGTAATTTTATTTCCGTATACCCTATACCGTATACCCTATACCCTGCACCTTTTTATACAAACCACCACCGTTCCCCGTTGCGCATGCCGTCCATCGCCATGTGGCCGGAGATGGGCCCGTGGGCCACTTTGTCCGAATTGCCGGACACCATCTGGTTGAACATGGGCACAACGGTTCCGCTGTCGTTGCGGCAGATTTCCTGCATTTCCGTGTACAGCTTTCTGCGTTTATCCGTGTCCAGCTCCGCGCGCGCTTTTACCAACAGTTCGTTAAAGCGCTTGTTTGACCAGTGGGTGTCATTCCAGGGCGCTCCATCCGCATAGGCCACGGAGAACATCATATCTTCAACGGGACGGCCCCCCCAGTAGCACATGCACCACTCTTTTTTGATCCACACATTGCTCCAGTACCCGTCGTCGGGTTCCCGGACCACATTGATGTTGATGCCGGCCTTTTTGGCCTGTTCCTTGATGAGGACGGCGGCGTCGATGGCGCCTGGAAAGGCGGCGTCGGCGGCGTGCAGGTTGAAGGTGTGATCCAGCATGCCGGCTTTTTTCATGTAAAATCGGGCCTTGTCCGGATCATATTGTCTTTGCGCCAAATTTTTGGCGTGATATTTGTTGACCGGCGCGATGGGATGGTCATTGCCGGGTTCACCATAGCCGCGCAAGATCTGCTTTACCAGGGCTTCCCGGTCAACCGTCAGCTTCAGGGCCATGCGCACGTTGTTGTCGCCGTAAGGCTTTTTATCGACCATCATGGGGATGGTGTAGTGGGCGGTCGCGGTGATGGCCTGGATTTGGAGACCGGGTGTCCTTTTTAAAAGATGCGCTGTCTTGAGCTCGACGCGATCCATGTAGTGTATCTGGCCGGTCTTCAATGCATTGGTTCTGGCATTGGTGTCCACGATCGACAGGGTTTCGACTGCATCAAAATGCCCCCGGCCGGCTTTCCAGTAATTGGGATTGCGTGTTGCAAACGCCCGGACACCCGGTTCCCAGCTTTCCAGTATGTAGGCCCCGGTGCCGACGCCCTTTTCGAATTCCGGGCCCTCGGTTCCCTTCGGACAAATCGTCAGGTGATAGTCCGTCATGACCATTGGAAAATCGGCGCTGCCTCCGGAAAGCGTAAAAACCACTTCATATTTTCCATCCGCCTTGATGTCTTGGATGCTGGTGAGGTATCCTTTGGCGCCGGATTTGGAACTTTCGCCCCGGTGGCGGTTGATGGAAAAGATCACATCTTCGGCGGTCAGGGTCTTGCCGTTGTGAAATTCAACGCCCTTGCGCAGTTTAAACCGCCACACCTTGGCGTCGGGCGTCGAATCCCAGGATTCGGCCAGCTCAGGAATGGCATTGAAATTGTGATCGACCTCAACGAGATTGTTTCGGATCTGCCAGTTCAGGTTTTGATTCATGTTGGATGTGAGCGTGGCCGGATCCATGGAGTCCGTAGTGGAGCCGCCGGTCGCCCCCATTACAAAATGCCCGCCCTTTTTGGGGGTCGCGGCTTTGGCCCGCTTGGGCATCAAAAGCGGTGATACGGTCGCCGCCAGGCCCAGCGCGGACAGTCGGGAAATAAACTCACGTCTGTTGATCAAACCCCTGGTAAACAAATTTTCCAATTCTTTTAATGATTGCATCGGTTTTCTCCTCCTGGTAAAATGGTTGACAGATAAAACGATAATTAAAAGCAAGGAACGTGCCATGTTGAAAAAATTAAATTGCTCTTTAATATCAATATGTTGCTCTCTTCTCTTGATTGCGGTCGCCGCATCGAACTGAATCGATATCGACTCTTATGGTAACAAACAAATAAAACATATTGTTATTGTTTGTTTATCAGACAAATAGCAGCGAGTTGTCATCGACTCAAAAGGGGTGGACGGTGAGTCGATCCCAACCCGACGGGCGGCGGTGTTTGAACGGCGACAGCGGATAACACCGGGAATGGGATTGAATCAAGCCGTGACCTGTGGTAGCCATACTGGATGTGTTGCATCTGGTTTCGGCTTTGGGGATGTCTGTGGTGCTCATCGCCGGCCGGGCGCCTCCCTAGGTTCCGGACCGGGCATGCGGATCCGGGGATCCGGGTTTCCGGCGGTTCAATCCGATGCGTCGCCCCATCAAACAACCCTTTTGACCGATGGTCAAAAAAATGATACCAAGCCCCCCGCAGTCCGCCAAGGCGCGGCCGACCCTGTCGGTCATCGTGGTGACCAAAAACGAGGCCGACCGCATCGAACGCTGTCTCGGTTCCGTTCACGGCTGGGCCGAGGAAATCGTGGTCATCGACAGCGGCAGCACCGACGACACGGTGGAAATCGCCAAACGCTTTACAAACAATGTTTATGTGACGGACTGGCCCGGTGACGGGCCCCAGAAGCAGCGCGCTCTTGAAAAAGCCACGGCGGAGTGGGTCCTGTGCATCGATGCGGACGAAGCGGTCAGTGCGGCCCTCAAGGCCGAGATCGATCGGCGTCTGGCGGGCAACCCGCCCGAGAGCGGCTTTTTCATTCCCTGGGCGGTTTTTGTTTTCGGGCGGCGTCTGGATCACGGTCGCAGTGGACGCGCCAACCTGCGTCTTTTTCGGCGCCGCGATGCGCGTTTTACCGACAGTGTGGTGCACGGCCGCGTGATCGCCGCCTCCAACCGGGTGGGCGCCCTTCAAAACCGGCTGGCCCACTACACTTACCGCGACATGCATCACGCCCTGCAGAAATTCGCGGATTACGCCTGGGAGTGGGCCTGCCAGCGGCACGCGGAGGGCAACAGGGCCGGACTGGCGGCGGCCCTGTTCCACGCCGGATGGATGTTTTTCAGCATCTACCTGCTGCGGCGCGGTTTTCTGGACGGCCGCCGTGGCTTGTTGATGGCGATTTTGTTCTGGCAGTACACATTTAACAAATATGCAGCCCTGTGGAGCCTGGACCACAGTGATTGACGTGCGGCCGCATGGGTTTGGTGTGATATTTCAGGCTGCATCGACCGGGCGGACAGCATTGAACGGCCGCAAGCGGCCCAAGAATGGATAAACGGGATGCAGTCCAGCCGGCGCATTTATTTCAGCTACAGCCAGATTTATCAGATATCGCACGCCTTTCCCATTTACCGCCGGGCCGGCGGAACCTTTCTGGTGCGCAACCTAAAGCAGTACCTGCAGTTCAAGAAATACACCCGGGGGCTGAAAAACAACGACGACCCGTGGACGCTGCTGCGCACGCCGCCGGTTTCCATTTTCGACACCCGCCGCCCCATTCGCTTTCCCGGTGTTCTCGTGTCGTCGTCGGCGTACGATCTTCACCCGGAGAACCGCAGGATCAAGACCATTTACACCGGCCACGGCAGCGGCGACAAACCGTATCGCGGACGGCACATGTACGAACGCATGGCGGCCTTTGATTATCACTTCATCACCGGGCCCAAGAACCTGCAGAAGCTGAAGGACAAAGGCCTCGATCTTCCGCCGGAGCGTCTGGTGCCCATCGGC
>Ga0180430_10001968_pt1 | contig 19249 bp, 11 predicted proteins | sample SS_ome_9_FD_132999 | JGI IMG/M metagenome (GOLD analysis project Ga0180430, IMG submission 132999) | Hypersaline lake sediment archaeal communities from the Salton Sea, California, USA - SS_1_S_2 metaG | ecosystem: Environmental > Aquatic > Non-marine Saline and Alkaline > Hypersaline >... | reverse complement strand
GTTCCCGACGTATACTGCATATTGATCACATCATCGTGTGTGAGTGATTGCTCTCTTTCGAAAAGGTCGGCATCAGAGACCGTTTCGCCCAGTTTGGCGATGTCGGCAAAAGCCGTCATATGTTCAGGGACTTTATTCTTGCCAAGGTAGACGAGATTTTTCAGCTTCGGCAGCTTTTCCGGATTTTTCATGATCTCGTCGACCATATCGATATAGGATGTCCCTTTGTAGCCGTCCATTAGAAAGAGGGTGGTGGAATCGGAATGTTCCAATAAGTACTCAAGTTCTCTCGCCTGATAGCTTGTATTGACGGTGACGAGCACAGCGCCGATTCTTGCCGTCGCAAACTGGAGCAGAATCCATTCCGGAATATTGGATGCCCAGATGGCGACATGCTCTCCTTTTTGAATGCCGAGCGCGAGCAGCCCTTTTGCAATTTTAGAGGTTTCTTCAACAAGCTCCTGATACGAATATCTTAAATCGAGCTCAGAATATACAACCGCTTCATGATTCGGAAACCGGCCGGCGGTTGATTTTAAAAGCCCGCCGATCGTTTGTTTTTTTAATGTAATCATAATGCCTCCTTGCCTCCCGAATAAAAACTGTTTCTATTATAGCACTTTGTTCTAGTACCAGGTACTATAAAGAATTAGTTTTTTCTTAGTCGGGAAGATAATGTTAATACTGTTCGGTATTGTGCAATTCCGCCGGCAGCCACGATTCCTGCAATAGCAAGAAATAGCGCTGCCCCGCCGAACTTGATGAACATCATCCCGCCTAAAAAAGGACCAATTGTCCGGGAAATATCCCAATGCAGGCCGAAAAATGCAAAATATCTGCCCCGCATATGATCGGGAGCAAGGCGCGAGACAAAGGTTTGCATGTGATTCAGCAGCATGCTTTCTGCCGCCGTAAATAAAACGGCAGTCGAGAGCAGCCAAAAGATCGATGATGAAAAAGCGAAACCAATTGCTGCCACAGCGTAGCATACATATGATATGGAAACGACCGTTTGGATGTTCAGTCCTTCCGTCCATTTGACAAGCGGAATTTGCATCGTAATGCTAAGAAGGGCGCGGCACACTGTATAAACAGTCAAGATGAATAGGAAATCTTCAAAAAGAGTTTCGAGATAAAGGCGGTAGTTTGACTCCAGTTGAGCATAGAACAGGCTGACGGGGACCGACAAGAACATCAAGGACAGAACCGGACGGTGCTGAAAAAATACCTTTTTTGCGGAAAGAAGTTTTTCCCTCTCCAAAATCTCCTTTTGCCTTTTTGACCGCCATACCTCGGGCATTTTAAAATAAACAGCAAGCCAATAGAGAAAAAACGCACATGCCTGAAAGCCGAACATCAGGCTTGGCTGATAGGAATAGACTGCAAGTCCGGCGGCCGGACCGACCGCTGCGCCCAACCCTTCAATGGCATGAAGGACAGCGAACGCTTCAGAGCGACGCCCGCTTTCGGTACTGTCCGTTATTTGGGCCCGCTGCGCAGGGATGTACAAAGCTCCCCCGATGCCGTTCAGCACATAAAAAAGAGCGAACAGCCAAATGTGATCTGCCATCATAAAACCGGCGGCAGAAACAGTCTGAAAGGCGAGCGCCGTCAGGATCACCTTCCGTCTTCCGATCCGATCCGTCAGTCCTCCTGCGACAAGCGTCACCGCGACCTCGGTCAGCGGTCTTGCTCCGATGACGAGCATCACCGGCAATATGCCAGTTCCAAGCACATCATACAGATAAAAAAGGAGGAAAGGGGCCAGCATGGCTCCCGTTATTCCGGTCAGGAACTCTCCGAAGAAGCAAATCAGCACGGGAGAACCGTACCTTTGTTTTAAACGGTTCATTTCATATCCTCCTTCAACATAGCAGTGCAATTAGTGTAAAATGGAAAATCATCAGTAAAAAGGACAGAAAACCAGGGGAGAAATTTCCCCTTTTATAAAGCGGGGGATAACGGAGATGAAATCGATCGAACATTACATGGAACTTACCGCGGGAATTAAATGCGAAAGCGAAGGGGAGGCAGAAGAGATTTCAGTCAGTGAAATCGCGGATATTTTGTATTGCACACCGAGGAACGCAAAACTGATTTTAGCGAAACTTGAAGGTTTGCAGTGGATTGCTTGGAAAAGGGGAAGGGGGAGAGGAAACAAATCAGAAATCCGCTTTTTAAAAGAACCTTGTGAACTGCTGCTTGAAACGGCGAAAAATGATACGAAAGAAGGTAAAATCGACCGGGCGAGACACCTTCTCGAAGCATATCAGCATTCGTGTCCGGACGCATTGCCGTCATATAAAGAGTGGCTTGAGCGCGTTTTCGGCTTTCAGACCGAATCGGAGGGCAGCAAGCAAAAAGATGTGCTGAGGCTCATGACCGCGATGGAGCCAGAGCATTTTAAGCGTCTTGATCCGTGCCGTATTTATCTGCGTTCAGAGAGCCATGTCGTTAAGCAGGTATGTGATACATTGATCCGTTTTAATGAAAAGGAAGGAGGTTTTATGCCGCATCTTGCCCACCACTGGGAATGTGGCGCCGACCAAAAAACGTGGACGTTCTATTTGAGGAAAGGGATCTATTTCCATGATGGCACAACATTGACAGCTGAGGATGTTAAATACTCGTTTGAGCGTTTTATGCTGGATGATGAAAATAAATGCAAATGGCTCGCAGAGGATATCGGAAATGTTGCGGTCAGGGATGAATATAGTTTTGATATTTGTTTAAAGGCAAAAAACTCGCTGTTTTTGCATCATCTTTGCGATGAAAGGCTGTCTATTTTAAACCGCCATCAGAATGACGGACTGTTGATCGGGACGGGTCCTTTCAGACTTGTCCGCCGGGATGACCGGATTCTCGCGCTTGAAGCGCATGAGCGATATTTTCAAGGGCGGGCTTTTTTAGACCGGATCGAACTATGGTATATGGATGGCAATTTTTCTCTTGTCGACTACGGTTTTTATATGGAAAAAGAAGAACAAAGTCGGGTTTTCGATGAATGGCACGAGGAAAGGAATGTTCAGTACATCTCGGTGAATGCAAACAAATCGGGGCCTCTCAAGCATAAGGCGTTCAGGAAGGCTTTGCGGCAAATCATTTCCCCTTCACATATGGTCAGTGAATTAGCCGGACAACGGACGGCTCCGGCGGGAGGCTTTCTAAACCGGGATCTTCCGCCTGAATCCGGGGACGACGACATCGGCAAGCTGCTTATGGAAGGCCATTACAAAGGCGATCCGCTTCGCCTTTATACGTTTTCCGAACCGGATCACCGGGAGGATGCGTCATGGATCCAAAAGAGGTGCAGGCGGTACGGCATCGCACTAGAGGTTTGTTATATGAAAGCGGATGAGCTCATGAAGGAAGAAGTGATCGCAAAAGCCGATTTGATTCACGACAGTGCGACATTCGGACGTTCGGAAGAAATGAGCTGGCTGCACCTCCTTTTAACGGAAAACAGCTTTTTACACGTCCATATGCCGGGGGAATGGCAGAGGAAGTCCGCCTTGATGAGGGATCAGCTTCGTTTCATTGATGAGCATTCCAAGCGGATCAGCCTTCTGTGTGAGGCGGACCGCGCCTTGGCAGAAGAGGTTTACACGATTCCGCTATATCAAAACAATATTCGCGTTAAAGCGGGGGAAGCCATTCAAGGCATTGTGCTTAACGAAGAAGGATGGATTGATTTTTACGGCATCTGGTACAAAAAAGAGGCTCTTCTGTAAGAGCCCCTCCATTGTGTTTCTTAATGACCGGAATGTCCTCCATCCGCTGACTTAATTTCCAATATGTCATCAAGAACGCCTTGCGTTCGAAATGAAATCTCATTTTCTGATCCGAGAATGAATGCATGGTTATAAGGGCCGTCCTGCGGTCTGTCCCGAAAAGAAGGCTCGATCTCGGATAAATAGCTGTACATCGTACTGTCTGCCTGTCCATTTTTGAGTAAAAGCAGAGGAGCGTGTTTTCCCAAATGGGAAAATGGCGCTCCGGCAAGCGCCAGCTCGGGCGCGGCCGTTGATGCGAAGGACAGTCCGTGTCCCGGATCTGTGATTCCCCACCCAAAACCGGTGTTTTTATCGCTGAATTTCGCAAACGCAATCGAATTTGCGACAGGCGTATCTCCGGAAATTCTTTTGACTGTTCCATATTCCTTTAATGCATCCTCCGTTTTTTCTGAAACGGCTTTTTTAGGGCCGAGAATATAGATGTTTGCTTTGCCGTCCCTTTTCTTTAATGCTGCGGCCGTCTCTTCGGGAATGCCTTTTTTGTTCACGTACAGGATCGGCTCAGGCATGTGGGCGATCCAGTTTACAGCCGGGAGCGAATAAAGTTCCGCATCTTCCTCGGATGATCCGATGATAACGCTTTTCGGATACTCATCGGCTGCATCCGCGTATTCTTTGTCAATCTCTTTTGCCAGATCAGCCTCGTTCTTCCCTTTCAGCTCTTTTATTTTAAAAGAGTTCAAAGCTTGAAGTGAATCGAATTCTCCGACAGCCATGATTTGCGTTCCGTCTGAAGTGCCCGTCGGGTTCAAGCGCTTGATTTCATTCTGAATCTGCCCGGAGATTTTCCCTTTTTCCGCGATTAAAACAGGTCCGTTATTCGGGTGATGGATCAGATCAGCTGATGCAAGAGCTGCCTGCCATGATCCGCCCGAAACTAAAATCACTGCGCCCGGCCTGTTTTGTTTATGAGTGGCCGGCCATATCGTTTGAGAGGTTTTAATGCTCATTTCTTCCGGTGTATTCGCGTCAAGTCTTGTCGTGTTCTTTGTGTTTTTCACCAGAAGCCCTTCTTCCGCCCGCTTATTGAAATCATTCGGAAGAGAAACGGCGTCTTTTTCTTTCATCTCCGAATGAGTCTTTGTATGATGCTCCTTATGTCCGTCCGTCTTTCCCGAGCCGGAATTTTGGCATGCTGCGAGCGGAAGCGCGAAAACAAGCATGACAAAAAGTAAACCGGATTTCAATTTCATGGTGTTTTCCTCCTTTTTGGTCCAGATTACTGAGTAGTATACCCGGGAAATGTGCAAAACTGGTGCAGACATCTCGACATTTGTTACATATTAGAAGGCAGCGTGATGATAAATTCGCTTCCTTTCGGGGTTCTGTTTTTTATTGCAATCTGACCGCCGTGAAGCTCGACGATTTCTTTCGCGATGGCCAGGCCCAGCCCGGTACCGCCGGTTTGTCTCGATCTCGACTTATCGACCCGGTAAAAGCGCTCAAAAATATAATCCCGTTCTTCTTCCGGAATGCCGCAGCCTTCGTCCGCTATCGTAATCTTGACCTGATCCTCTGCTTTTGTTGCGGTGACGGACGCTATTGAATCAGGATCGGAGTATTGGCGGGCGTTGTTCAGCAAATTTGAGATCACTTGTGAAAAACGGACTTCATCGACTGAGACATAAAGATCCGCCGGGATGTCGAACGAAAGGCTGATTCGTTTTTCCGAAAAAGCGACCGCCGCTTTCTGAACTTCTTTTTTATGAATGTGTGCAGGTGAACCTTTTTCTTACTGATTTGAAATCCGGGCTGTTTCAGTTTTGTCAGCAAAAATAAATCGTCAACAAGGGTGTTTAAATTGTCCGCTTCCTCTTTGATGATCGACAAGTACTGATTTCTGGCTTGTGGATCGAGTTTATCTCTCATCGCGACATCTGTGTAGCCTTTTATATATGTGATCGGAGTCCGCAGCTCATGAGCGACGCTTGACAGAAAATCGTTTCGTTCTTTTTGAAGCCTGCTGAGATTTGAAGAAAGACTTTCGATTGATGCGGCGAGCTCGCCGAGTTCATCGTTCCGTTTGATATCAAGCGGAATCGAAGCTTGACCGTTTTTGATACTTTCGGTTGCTTCCTTCAGTTTAATAATCGGCTTCGCTAATACACGGCTGAACCAAAGAATAGCTGCGGCAGTTAAGACGCCGGTTAAGCCAAAGCTGAGGAAAAACCGCTTCGTAATGCTTGCCACCAAGGCTTTTATCGAGGAGGTCTCCAAATACATGAAGACGTAGCCGGCCGTTTCCCGTCCGTTCATGATCGGACTGATCGTACAAATATACTTTGATGTATTCCAATGGGACGATAAAGCGGTCCCTTTCCTCGGGATGTGTTTTTCTTCGAAATGAAGGTGTTCCGTCATGTCTCCCCGGGCAGACTGCGCCAATACGCGTCTATTTTGGTCCGTTATGATTACGTTTGTCCGGGCTTCGGTTTCCATCAGGGTGACGTGGTCTATCGTCCTTTTGTCAAAATGTTTTTCGAGGACGTCTCTGTGGCTGTTGCCCCTTAGTTGGAGCGCGCGGATTTCTTCGTTTATTCTTGTGTTGATAATCGTTGTATACAGCGCCGCAAAAAGGATGGTTTCGATGAAAAGGATTAAAATGAAAAATGAACCTGCGAGCTTAAATGAAATCTTTTTCATGCTCCGGTTCCTTTGCTTGTCCATTTGTAGCCGACGCCGTAGACGGTCCGGAGATGATCTTCAACCGGAAAGCCAGCTTTTTTCAATCGGTTTCGCAAATTTCTCATGTGTGAATCGATGGTGCGGGGCTCGATATCAGAGTTGAACCCCCAGATGTTCTCAATCAATTGGTCTCTCGAAAGCGCTTGATCCGTGTGGTTTAAGAGCGTCCCGAGCAGATCGAATTCACTTGGCGTAATGCCGATTTCCCGTTGATTGACATGCAGGGTATGATGCTGTTTATTCCAGATTAAACCGCGGAACCGGATTTCATGAAACCGACGGGTCCTGCGCAGGACAGCTTCTATTCTGGCAAGCAGCACTTTTTCGCTGAACGGTTTTGTTAAATAATCGTCTGCGCCGCAATTCAATCCGCGCACAATGTCATCCTGCCCGTTTTTGGCGGTGAGCATGATAATCGGAACGCTTGTCAATCTGCGGATCTCTTGGCACACCATCCATCCGTCCATCTCAGGCATCATAATATCGAGAATAACAAGATCAAAATTGTTCATTTTTATTAAATCCAGGGCTTCTTTTCCGGTGGCGGCTTTTGTGCACGAATAATGTTCTAAATAAAGCTCCAGCAGATCGAGCATCCGGATTTCATCATCGACAAGCAGCACGTTCAATGTTTTAGCACCTCTTTAGTCAAAATAAAAGTCCGCTATTTTAAAAATATACCCTATAAGGGTATATTGATCAAGGCGGATCATCTCTTTGTTAAGAAGTATAAAAACCAGACTGCATGGTTTTGTTCGTCAGCTGCCGCCCGCTTGAACGCCTCCTGTATCGCCCGGTCTTTCACATAGTCTGCGATGTCCAAATAAAAATCAACCGTTTCCTGTTCGTCTTTAAATGCGAACTCCAGCGCGTTTCGATACTGTTCCGGGCAAGGCTCAGTTATGGAAATGTCAGGCTTTCGGCCGGTAAGAGACGTATAAAATGTTAGGAACGCATTAAAGTGGCGAATTTCATCTTGTCTGATTTCTAAAATCCGCTTTTTTGTTTCGGAATCCGGCGCCTTTTGGGCGATTTTTTGATAGCAGACGACCGCGCTGTGCTCTCCGTTTACCGCTTTTTCAAGATCCTTGATCAGCTTGTCGTTTTGCCTGGCGGGATAGGCGGGAAGATACGGCTGAACATACCACATTTTTTTCACCTCAACACTTTATATTTGACGTCCTGTCATTATATGTATGTGCTTGCATGCATGTGCCTATGGAAGGTTGAGCCTCGAACATGTGTCAAAATGATGTGCGGTGAGCACAATCTATTTTAAAAAAATGAAGTTTGACGTAAAATGGTTGTTAGTGCCGAATTAATGACATACATATCAAAATGGAGTGAGACTATTGAAAAAGGTAATATTGACGGCCGTGGCTTTATTGATGTCGGTTGTTTTGTTCGCCGGCTGCCAGGCGGAAAAAGGGGGATCAGCCAAGGGGAAGTCTGAAAAAGTTCAAATTACGGTTTCCGCGGCTGCGAGTCTCAAAGATGTATTAGCGGAACTTTCCTCCGTATATGAGAAAGATCATCCGAATGTCTCCATAAAGTTTAATTTTGGTTCATCGGGTGCATTGCAGCAGCAGATCGAACAGGGCGCTCCGGCTGACTTGTTTTTTTCTGCCGCCGAGGACAAATTTAATAGAGTAGTTAATCAGGGGTTAATTGACAAAAAAGACTCTGTCAAGCTGGTCGAAAACAGTCTGGTGCTGATCGTTCCGAAAGGGAAAAATCAGCATGTCAACAGCTTCAAAGATTTGGCGGAGGGCAAAATTGAAAAACTTGCGGTCGGCAAACCCGAATCAGTGCCAGCCGGAAAATACGCAAAAGAAACGTTGACGAACCTTGACGTATGGTCTAAAGTGCAATCTAAAATCGTCTACTGCAAAGATGTAAGGCAGGTCCTTTCTTATATCGAAACAGGCAACGCGGATGCCGGAATCGTTTACCGGACGGACGCCCTTTCATCAGATCAGGTCGAGACTGTCGAGACGGCGAAAAGCGATCTGCATACACCGATTGTCTACCCGCTCGGAATTGTAAAAAATACAAAGCACAGGGAACAGTCTGAGGAATTTTATCAATTCCTGCAAAGCGACCAAGCCGTTAAGGCAATGGAAAAGTACGGATTTAAGAAGGGCTGACCGCCGTATGCTTGAGGAATTCTTTTCCCCGATTGAAATTTCAATTCAAGTATCAGTCGCAGCGGGCATCATCGCAGTTTTGCTTGGAACTGCTGCGGCGAGGCTCCTGGCGAACAGAAACTTTAAAGGCAAGTCCGTTATCGAGACGGTAATGATGCTGCCGCTCGTTCTGCCGCCGACCGTTGTCGGATTCTTTTTAATCGTAATCTTCGGAAGGCAGAGCGTGATCGGACGCTTGATAGAAAACGTATTTCAAGCACCGGTTATTTTTACCTGGTGGGCAGCCGTGATCGCCGCTGCGGTTGTCGCGTTCCCGTTAATGTATCAGTCAGCAAAATCAGGATTTTCGGCTGTCGACCGCGATATCGAGGATGCCGCGAGGGTTGATGGAGCAAGCGAGTGGAGGGTGTTCCTCTTTGTCACCGTTCCCCTCGCATCAAATGGAATCATGACGGGGATTGTGCTCAGCTTTGCGAGGGCGCTTGGCGAGTTTGGCGCAACGCTGATGTTTGCGGGTATCATCCCGGGGGTGACGCAGACGGTGCCTACGGCTATATACTTGGCGATCGATTCGGGAAATATGACGCTGGCATGGATGTGGGTCGCCTCTATCGCGATCATCTCGTTTTTGATGCTGTTTTTTGTGCAGTTCAAGCAAAAATAGCCGTATGGGGTGCAAGTGCTCATACGGTTTTTTCCCAGTTTTGGAGAATGGTTATTTTGCAGATGTTTCGATAGAATAAAGAGTAAAAAACAGAAAGGAGACGAGCTTAGTGGGAGCAGTATTTTTATCAGGCAGATCCGGGAGTGGGAAAACGACCTTTATCCTGAATGAAATCAGAGAAAAACTTCGCGATGAACCGCTCGGAAAACCGATCATTTTTCTAGTCCCGGATCAAATGACGTTTTTAATGGAATACGAGCTTAGCAAAACACCTGATTTGGGCGGAACTATCCGCGCCCAAGTGTACAGTTTTTCAAGGCTTGCCTGGCGAGTGCTCCAGCATACCGGAGGCATGAATCGGCCGTTTTTGACGGGGACGGGCATTCAGATGCTGCTGCGGAGACTGATTGAAGAGCATAAGGGCGAGTTTAAAGTCTATCAAAACGCAAGCGATAAAAGCGGATTTACGGAGCAGGTGGAACGGATGCTGACCGAATTTAAACGGCATTGTCTGCAGCCTGAAAGGATCCGGGACATGATAGAGGGGACGGGCAAATCGGAATACGAAGATGAACGGATCCTTTCCGATAAATTGCACGACTTATATATTTTATACAGCAAGCTTGAGGAAAATCTGGAGAATCAATATGTTCAATCTGAGGATTATTTGACGCTTTTGGCCGAGCAGATTCCGTATGCGGATGAGATTAGAAACGCTGCCGTTTACGTGGACGGATTTCACCAATTTACGCCACAGGAGATGAACGTGCTGGAACAGCTGATGGTACATGCGGAGGAGATCACTTTTTCGCTGACGGCGGATCAGCCGTTTACGGCCAACAGCCCGAATGAGCTCCATCTGTTCAGAATGACCGGGAAGGCGTACTATGACCTTTACCAGAAGGCGAAGGAACTTGGCCTTGATCCGTCAGAAGTGCGGCTGGAAGAAACGAAACGGCACCAGCAACATTCGGAGCTCCGGCACCTTGAACGCTATTTTGACGAGCGTCCTGCAAAACCGTATCGCGGACGGACGGAATCGCTCCGCATCATGCAGGCGTCGAACAGAAGAACCGAGATTGAAGGAATTGCGCGCGAGATTCATTCTTTAATTCGCCAGGGCCGCTTCAGGCTTAGGGATATCGCCGTTATTGCCCGCAATGTTGAAGATTATAAAGATACGATAAAAGAAGTTTTTAAAGACTGTGAACTTCCTTTTTTCATAGACGGCAAGGAATCGATGCAAAATCATCCGCTCATTGAGCTGATCCGTTCGACGCTTGATATCATTAAAGGAAACTGGCGGTATGAAGCGGTGTTCCGCTGTGTCAAAACGGAACTTTTATTCCCGGAAGGACAGCCGAAGGAACGGCTGCGCGAACAGATTGACCAGCTTGAAAACTACTGTATTGCGTATGGCATTAAAGGAGACAGATGGACAAGAAAAGATCCGTTTGTTTACAGAAGGTACGCTTCACTGGATGAGGATTTTGCCAAGACAGACAAAGAGATTGAAACGGAAAATATGCTCAATGAACTAAAGGGCTGGATCGTTCCGCCGATCCACAGGCTGCAGAAGCGCTTGAAAAAAGCTGAAACCGTCAGGGAAATGGCCGAAGCCGTTTACCTTTATCTTGAAGAAGCCGATGTTCCGATGAAGCTTGAACAGGAAAGGCGGCTGGCCGAAGAAAGCGGTAGGATTGCAGAGTCGCGCCAGCATGAGCAAGTATGGGATGCCGTTATTCAACTGTTGGACGAGTTTGTTGAAATGATGGGCACAGAGCGGATATCGTTTGCTTTATTTCAGCAAATGATTGAAACGGGCTTGGAGTCTTTGAAATTCGCGCTGATTCCGCCCGCTCTTGATCAAGTGTTTATCGGCAATATGGACCTTTCAAGGATGTACGGCACGAAATGCACATTTCTCATCGGTGTAAACGACGGCATACTTCCGGCGAGGCCTTCGGATGACGGCGTGCTTTCAGACGATGACCGGGAGTGGCTGAAACGAAACGGCGCACAGCTGGCGGCGACGGGTCGAGAGCAGCTCTTGGATGAGAATTTTCTGATCTACATGACGCTTTCCAGCCCGTCTGAAAAGCTCTATGTCTCCTATCCGATCGCAGATTCGGAAGGGAAGACGCTGCTTCCTTCAACAGTAGTGAAACGGCTGAATGAGCTGTTCCCGGACGGCGAAGAGAAGATGCTGATTCATGAACCCGAGCAGCTGGACGACGAAGCCCAGCTTGAATTTCTCGTGAATAAAGGCGCCGCCTTGAGCCATTTGGCAGGGCAGCTCGGCATTTGGACGAGGCAGTATGCGATCAGCGATGTATGGTGGAGTACATACAACTTTTTAATGAATGAGCCTGACCGCATCTTTTCTCAAAATATCCTGTCCAGCCTGTTTTTCAGAAACAAGGTCGAAAACTTGAACCGGCATGTGAGTCGCGATTTATATGGGGAGCACATTCAGGGAAGCGTGTCGCGGATGGAGACGTTCAAAGCCTGTCCGTTTTCCCATTTTGCTTCGCACGGTTTAAAGCTGAAGGAACGTCAATTTTTCAAGCTTGAAGCTCCGGATATCGGTCAGCTGTTCCACTCGGCGCTGAAGCTGATTTCAGATCGGCTGCACGAGCTTAAACTGGATTGGCGCGACTTAACGAAAGCCCAATGCGAGACTTTGTCAAGCGATGCAGTTGAACGGCTCGCGCCAAAGCTGCAAAAAGAGATTTTGCTCAGTTCGAACCGTCATCATTACGTGAAGCAGAAGCTGCAAAAAATCATTGCCAGGGTATCGGGCATTTTAAGCGAGCATGCAAAAGCAAGCGGGTTTGCCCCCGTCGGCATCGAGCTCGGATTCGGGGGGAAAGGTCCGCTTCCTCCAATGCGTTTTACCTTGAAGAACGGCTGCACAATGGAGCTTGTCGGCCGGATCGACAGAGTGGATAAAGCGGAGAGCTCAAAAGGGCTGCTGCTTAGGATTGTCGACTATAAATCAAGCGATAAAGGCCTCGATTTGGCCGAGGTGTATTACGGCCTCGCCCTGCAAATGCTGACATATCTCGATTTGTCGATCACACATTCAACCGATTGGCTCGGCATGAAGGCATCCCCTGCAGGCGTGCTTTATTTTCATGTGCACGATCCGATGATCCAGGCTTCGGTGCCGCTCGGCCTTGATGAAATAGAAAAAGAGATTTTCAAAAAGTTCAAGATGAAAGGGCTGCTCTTGGGAGACCAGGAAGCGGTCAAGCTGATGGATACCACACTGGAACAAGGCAGGTCGAACATGATCAGCGCAGGCTTGAAAAAAGACGGCTCGCTCCGTTCGGATTCTGACGTTATTGCAGAAGAGGATTTTCATGTATTAAGGCGCCATATCCGCCGGACATTTCAGAAGGCCGGTGAGGAGATCACAGACGGTAAAGTGTCGATCGAGCCTTACAAGCTAAAAGACCGGACACCGTGCACATATTGTTCGTACCGGTCATTCTGCCAGTTTGACGAATCGCTTGAGGAAAACGAATACCGGATATTAAAACCCGAAAAAGACAACGTGATTTTGGAGCGGCTGAAAAAGGAGGATGAGACAGATGGAGATTTCTAAACCGAAGGGCAGCAATTGGACTGATGACCAATGGAAGGCGATTGTCTCATCCGGCCGGGACATTTTAGTTGCGGCAGCGGCCGGCTCCGGAAAAACGGCCGTGCTGGTTGAGCGGATCATTCGGAAAATAACGGATCAGGAACATCCCGTAGATGTCGACAGGCTGCTCGTCGTCACCTTTACGAATGCATCTGCGGCTGAAATGAAGCACAGGATCGGTGAAGCGCTCGAAAAAGAGCTTGCCGAAAATCCGGGATCGCTTCATTTGCGCAGACAGCTTGCTTTATTAAACAAAGCGAGCATATCAACATTGCACTCATTCTGTCTTCAAGTCATCCGCAAATACTATTATTTGATCGATGTTGATCCGGCTTTCCGGATCGCCGATCAGACGGAAGGCGAGCTGCTTGGCGATGAGGTGCTGGACGAGCTGTTTGAAGAAGAATACAAAAAGCAAGATCCGGCCTTTTTTGAACTTGTGGACAGATATACGACAGACCGTCATGACCTCGATTTGCAGCATCTCGTCAAGCGGGTCTACGAGTTTTCCCGTTCGCATCCCGATCCGGAAGGCTGGCTTCACACATTTGTTGATCTGTATGACGCGGCTTCAGATACGAAAGTTGAGGCTCTGCCGTTTTATTCTTACATTAAAGAAGACATCGCACTCGTTCTGGAGGGGATGCGGCAAAAGCTGACGCGTGCGCTTGATTTGACAAAGCAGCCAGGGGGGCCTGCGCCGCGCGCCGAAAATTTCCTCGATGATTTAGCGCAGATTGACAGGCTGATTCAGCAGCAGAATGATTTTTCGGCTCTGTACGAGCTTGTACCGGCCGTTTCGTTTCAAAGATTGAAGCCGTGCAAAGGAGATGCGTACGATCCTCGATTGGTTGATGAGGCCGCAGATCTCCGCAACAGCGCGAAAAAGCAACTTGAAAAGCTGAAAAGCGATTATTTTACGCGAACTCCCGAGCAGCACCTTGAGAGCTTGAGGGAAATGAAGCCGGTCATTCAGACGCTCGTCCAGCTCGTGTTGGAGTATGGCAAGCGGTTTGCGGACGCGAAAAAGGAAAAAGCGATCGTCGATTTCTCAGACCTTGAACACGACTGCCTTGCGATTTTATCCGGGAAAAACCAAGCCGGCGAAGCCGTGCCGAGCGAAGCGGCGAAGTTTTACCGCCATCAGTTCCATGAAGTGCTTGTTGATGAATATCAGGATACGAACTTGGTCCAGGAAGCGATTTTAAAGCTCGTCGCCAAAGAGGAGCATGAGGGGAACCTGTTTATGGTGGGCGATGTCAAGCAGTCGATTTACCGGTTCCGCCTGGCAGAACCGCTTTTGTTCCTCTCGAAATATAAACGCTTTACAGACGATGGCTCGGGTTCCGGCCAAAAAATCGATTTAAATAAAAACTTCAGAAGCCGTTCAGATATTTTGGACAGCACGAACTTTTTATTCAAGCAGCTCATGGGAGAAAAGGTCGGGGAAGTCGAATATGACGAACAGGCCGAATTGAAGCTTGGCGCGTCTTATCCGTCGAACGAAGCGACAAAAACGGAGCTTCTGCTCATCGAAAACCAGAGCGGCGCGCAGGATGAAGAGGCTGAAGAGCTTGAGGCGGTCCAGCTTGAAGCAAGAGCGATGGCCGGACAAATCCGCAGGCTGATAACAGAAAAATTTCAAGTATATGATGCCAAAGCGAAAGCGTCACGGAACATCCAGTACCGTGATATCGTGGTGCTTTTGCGGTCGATGCCTTGGGCGCCGCAAATTATGGACGAGTTTAAACAGCAGGGGATTCCGGTATACGCGAACCTCTCAACGGGTTATTTTGAAGCGACAGAAGTATCGGTCACACTGTCTTTATTAAAAATCATCGATAATGCTTATCAGGACATCCCGCTTGCGTCCGTTCTCAGATCGCCTGTTGTAGGTCTTGACGAAAATGAGCTTTCCTTGATCAGAATCAAGGATAAAAAAGCGCCGTTTTACGAAGCGATGAAAGCATACCTTGCTGCAGCAGATGGCGATGAGAGGCTCAGCGAAAAGCTTCGCCGCTTTGACGCCCTGCTCAAAAAGTGGAGAGCGTATGCGAAAAACCACTCTGTGGCAGAGCTGATCTGGGAAATCTACCGGGATACGAAGTATTTGGATTATGTCGGCGGAATGCCGGGCGGAAAACAGCGACAGGCCAATTTGCGCGCGCTTTACGACAGGGCAAGATCCTATGAAGCGACATCGTTCCGCGGTTTGTTCCGCTTTTTAAGGTTTATTGAGCGGATGCAGGAGCGGGGTGATGATCTCGGAACGGCAAGAGCTCTGAGCGAACAGGAAGACGTTGTTCGGCTGATGACGATCCACTCAAGCAAAGGGCTTGAATTTCCTGTCGTATTTACCGCCGGTCTCGGACGGAATTTTAATATGATGGACTTGAACAAGTCTTATCTGCTGGATAAAGAACTCGGTTTCGGAACGAAGTTTATTCATCCGAAGTGGCGGATCAGCTATCCGACGATGCCGCTGATCGCGATGAAGAAAAAGCTCCGCCGCGAGCTTTTATCAGAGGAGCTGCGCGTCTTGTATGTCGCTCTTACCCGGGCCAAGGAAAAGCTGTACCTGGTCGGGACGGCTAAGGATAAAGAAAAGCTGCTTGCCGACTGGCGGTCACAAGCGGCAGGGTCTGAGTGGCTGCTTCCGGATTATGAACGGTTTCAGGCGAAATCTTACCTGGATTTCATCGGACCTGCTTTGATGAGACACAGAGATATGGATGAATCCGGCGCGCCGCTGGTGATTGATGAGATCCGTGAACATCCGGCGCGCTTTCAGGTCAGCTGGCTGTCGGCCGCGGATCTTCAAGCAGAAGATATTGATCAGGCCGGTGAAGAAAGACACGGCCGGCTCTCCCAAATTCAAATGGGGCTTCCGATCGATGGTTCGTTTGAGTATGAGCAACAAGTCAGAGAAAGGCTGACATGGTCATATCCATACAAAGACGCCGCCAAAGTCCGAACAAAACAGTCTGTCTCAGAAATGAAAAGGCAGAAGGAGTATGAGGATGAGTACGGCGACCGCTCGCTGATTCGCCCAACTAAGGATGCTCTCTTGTTTAAACGGCCGTCCTTTATGATGGCAAAAGGCCTGACCGCGGCCGAACGGGGAACGGCGATGCACACCGTCATGCAGCATATTCCGCTGACCCGTGCGCTTGAAATGAATGAGCTCAGCCGCCTCCTAGACAGGCTTGTTGAGAAAGAGCTATTAACAGAAGACCAGCGGGCAGCGATTGAGGAAGACGATATTCTCGCATTCTTTGATACGGAAATCGGACAAAAGCTTCTCGGCGCCCGCCGCGTCGAACGGGAAGTTCCCTTTAACATGACGCTGTCCTCCAAAGAGGTTTATCCTGATCTTGAGTCAGCCGACGAACCTGTATTGATACAGGGAATTATCGATTGTTTATTCGAGACGGAGGACGGTTTTTACCTTCTTGATTACAAAACCGACCGGATACACGGGAAGTACCGAAACGGATTCGAAGGGGCCGAACCGATTTTAAGGAAGCGTTACGAAACACAAATTCAGCTTTATGCACGAGCCGTTGAAACGATGATTAAAATGCCGCTCAAAGGGCGTGCACTGTACTTTTTTGACGGAGGACATGTGCTCTTATTTTAATATGAAACCGGCGTCCCCCTGACGATTTCGGGGGGAGCTTTAATGAAAAGAGAGGTGAGGCACACATGCGAATTTTACATACAGCGGACTGGCATTTGGGAAAAACGCTTGAAGGGAGAAGCCGCCTGAAAGAACAGGCGGACTTTCTTGAAGAGCTCACAAGGATCGTAAAAGATGAAAAGATCGACGCCGTTATCATGGCCGGAGACGCATTTGACACAGTGAATCCGCCTGCACTGGCTGAACAGCTTTTTTATGAAAGCCTCTCCGCCTTGTCTGACAAAGGAAACCGTCCGGTCGTCGTGATTGCCGGCAACCATGATAATCCGGACCGCCTTTCCGCGGCCTCTCCGTTAACGACAGACCATGGCATCCACTTGATCGGGTACCCGAAGACTGAGCCAGTTGATATAGAAGTCGCTTCTAGTGGGGAGATCCTGTCAGTCGCAGCGCTCGCCTATCCTTCCGAGTCCAGACTGAATGAAGTGCTGTCGGAAACATTTGACGAAAAACTGCTGCGCGACCAGTATGATGAGAAAATCAAGCAGACCTTTCAGCGTATGTGCGGCAAGGCGAGAAAGGATGCGGTGCAGATTGCGGCAAGCCATATTTATGTGGCGGGCGGCAGCCAGACGGATTCTGAGCGGCCGATCGAAGTCGGAGGCGCATATACGGTGGCTGCGGAAAGCCTGCCGGAAAACGCCGCCTATGTGGCGCTCGGGCATCTTCATCGCCCGCAGACGATCAAACGGGCCCGCACGCTTGCCAGATATTCAGGTTCACCGCTTGCCTACAGCTTTTCTGAAGCGGGATACGCAAAATCGGTCACCATTGTCGAAGCCGCACCCGGTCAAACGGCATCATGGGAAGAGGTCCATTTGACGAGTGGAAAACCGCTCGTTAAATGGAAGGCGGAAAAAGGGATGTCCCAAGTATACAGCTGGCTGGAGGAAGAGCGGGACAAAAACGCGTGGATCGACCTTGAAATCCATCTGACAGACCAGCTGTCGATTGAAGAAATTCACCGTTTGAGAAAAGCGCATCAAGGCATCATCCATATTCGTCCGGTTTTTGAGGAAGCCGCCTCGGATGAAGAGAAGATCCGGTCCAGAAACGTTCCGATTGAAGAACGGTTTATAGCGTTTTATGAAAGACAAACGGGTGGAGCGGTTCCCGATGAGGAAACCGTCAAACTGTTTCTGGAGCTCGCCGCAGGATCGGAACAGGAAGAGGGTGATGAAACATGAAGCCGATTTCTTTGTCTATTAAGGGGCTGCACAGTTTCAGGCAGGAGCAGGTGATCGATTTTGAGCGCCTGTGCGATGCCGGTGTATTCGGCATCTTCGGGCCGACCGGAAGCGGCAAGTCGTCGATTCTTGACGCGATGACTCTCGCTTTGTATGGGAAGGTGGAGCGGGCCGCCAATAATACGCACGGTATTTTGAATCATGCCGAAGATGAGCTTGCCGTATCGTTTACGTTTAAGCTGCAGACAGGCCATGAGACGGCTTATAAAGTGGAACGGGTCTTTAAGCGGACAGATGCCGTCAAGGTCAAAACATCGATCTGCCGCTTCATTGAAATGAAAGAGGAACAAATCGTTCTGGCCGATAAAGCGAATGAAGTAAACCGGAAAATCGAAGAGCTGTTGGGCTTGACGATCGACGATTTTACAAGGGCAGTCGTCCTGCCGCAAGGTAAATTCGCCGAATTTCTTTCCTTAAAAGGAGCGGAGCGGCGGCAGATGCTTCAGCGCCTGTTCAACCTCGAACAATACGGGGACAGGCTCGTCAAAAAACTGAAGAAACAGGCGCAAACAGCGCAGGCTAGAAAAAATGAGATGCTTGCCGAGCAGGCTGGATTGGGCGATGCGGGGGAAGAGGCGCTGAAACAGGCGGAACAGCATCTCGAAGAAGCTGAAAGCCTTTTGCAAAGCAAGAAGCGCGAACGAGACGCAGAAGCGCAGCGCTTTGCGGAGTATCAGGAGATTTGGAACCTGCAGCAGGAAAAAGAAAGCTATCTAAAAAAAGAGGCGGAGCTTTTAAAGAAACAGGAACAGATTCGGGAAAAAGAAAGCCGCCTGCACCTCGCCGAAACGGCAAATACGCTCAAGCCTTATGCAGACGCCTTGCTGGCAGCGCGGGAAGATGCCGAACGCGCACACCGGGAAGAAAAACAAGCGCGGGAACAATTAGAACAATATGAAGAGCTTCATAAAAAAACAGAGCGCGAGTACGAGGATTTCAGGCGTCTTAAAAATGAAAAGGAACCGGAGCTTCTCAAGCAAGAAGAACAGCTCACCGCTTTGAAGGAAATTGAAAACAAGCGGCTAGCCGCACAGGCCGAGGCCGAGAAGAAGCAGCGCGAACAGCGTTTGAAAGAAGAGGAAATCAAGCATGCGGCAGACGAGCTGGCCAAGGTGAAAAGTCTGCTTGAACGCGGGACAGCCAAGCAGAATCAGCTGAAAGCGGAGCTGAAATCTGTCCAGGTATCTAGCGAAGAGCGTAAAAACTGCCGAAATGCCAATCAGCTTGCTTTTCACATTCAACAGCTTAACAACGATGCCGCTTTAGAAAAGGAACGGCTTGGTCAGCAGGAGACGCTGATTAAAGAGCTCCAGCAAGAACAGCAAGCGGTGGATCAAAAGGTAAAAGCTGAAACCGAACGCAT
>Ga0180430_10001967_pt1 | contig 19254 bp, 15 predicted proteins | sample SS_ome_9_FD_132999 | JGI IMG/M metagenome (GOLD analysis project Ga0180430, IMG submission 132999) | Hypersaline lake sediment archaeal communities from the Salton Sea, California, USA - SS_1_S_2 metaG | ecosystem: Environmental > Aquatic > Non-marine Saline and Alkaline > Hypersaline >... | reverse complement strand
CGAGGTCGATGCGAGGTCGATGCGAGGTCGATGCGAGGTCGATCTGGATCGCGACGGGAACCGACGGCCCCGGTGTTCCGGCAGGGGGACGGGATCCCCGGCGATGCGACTGCGGAATTCGCGCCGGCTCGAACGCCGGTTCGCGGAGGGTTCGCACCCACCGCCGCGCGGGATCCGTCGCCACCGCGTGGCGGAATGCTAGCACGACGACCCCGGCGCCTGCACCCCCGGAGTCGGCGGTTCGCGTCCGGCGTAGCATGCGGCGATGACCGACCAGACCGCCCCGCGACGACGACTCGTGATCCATCCGGAGGAGATCCTGCGTCGCCGCGCCGATCCCATCGCGTCCTTCGACGACGCGCTCCGCGAACTGGCCGACGATCTCTCGCTGCTGATGAAGGCCCACCGGGGCGCCGGCATCGCCGCCCCGCAGGCCGGCGAGAGCCTTCGGGTCTTTCTCGCCGCCGCCGAGAATCCCGAGGATCCGCCGACGGTCTTCGTGAATCCGCGGCTCCACGACTTCTCCGCCGAGAGCGTTTCGGCGACCGAGGGCTGCCTGAGTCTGCCGGAGATCGAGGGACAGGTGATGCGGCCAAGGGGCGTCGCCATCACCGCCTTCGACCTCGACGGGAGGGAGTTCACGCTCCGGTCCGACGGGTTTCCGGCGCGGGTGTGGCAGCACGAGATGGATCACCTCGACGGGGTCCTGATCATCGATCGCATGCGGATGCTCGATCGTCTCGCCAATCGCAAGGCGATCCGCGAACTCGAGCAGGCCGTCTCGGAGGCGTGATCGCGTGAGCCTCGACGCGACGAGTCCGCCGCGACCGACGAGAGTCGTCTTCCTCGGCTCCGGGGCGTTCGGAGGGCCCACGCTCGAGGCGCTCGTCGCGGATCCGGGATTCGAGGTGGTCCTCGTGGCGACCCCCCCGGATCGACCCGCGGGGAGGCGTCGTCGACCGACGCCGGTGCCGATCGCGACGATCGCCGAGCGACTGGAACTTCCGGTGCTTCGAACCGAGGACTGCAACCGGGAGGGGGATCTCGCGTCGATCGAGGCCGCCGCCCCGGATGCGCTGGTGGTCATCGCCTTCGGTCAGAAGCTCGGCCCGCACCTCCGCGGGATCGCCTTCGCGATCAACCTCCACGCCTCGCTGCTGCCGGCGTTTCGCGGGGCGGCCCCGATCCAGCGGGCCCTGATGGCGGGAGCGCGGGTCACCGGACTCAGCGTGATCTCCCTTGCCGAACGCATGGACGCCGGCGCCGTGCACGCCCGACGCGAGACCGAGATCGGTGTCGCCGAGACCGCCGGCGAACTGCACGATCGTCTCGCGGCGATGGGCCCCGAGGCGATTCTCGAGACCCTCCGCCGGCATCGCTCGGGCGAGCTCGCTTCCGAAGTCCAGGAGGAGTCGCTCGCGACCCGCGCCCCCAAGATCCGTCGGGAGGACGCGGTCGTCGACTTCACGCGATCCGCGAGGTGCCTGCGGGGCTGGATCCACGGTCTGAGTCCCCGGCCGGGCTGCACGATCTCGGTCGACGGCGAGTCGCTGCGACTGCTGCGGGTCGGGGTGGTCGAGGACGGGGACGCCCCGCCACGGGAGGGCGACGACGACGCCGTGCCGCCGGGCACGCTCGTCGAGAGAGACCTGCTTCGCTGCGGCGAGGGATGGCTGCGCCCGCTGGAGGTGCAACCCGCCGGAGGACGGGCGATGACCTGGGAGGCGTGGCGGCGCGGCCGCCCCACGCTGGTCCTTCCGACCGGGGTCGCATCGCCATGACCGGCTCGACGCGTTCGCACGAGACCGGCGGCCTGCTCTCGCCGATCGGCCGGTGGCTTCGGAGCATGCGCCTGCGGGGGTGGCCGCTCGATGGCCCGCCGCCGCCGTCGGATGCGATCCCGGGGACGGCCGCCGTGGCGACGCGAACCCGCGGGCCCGAGCAGGAGACGTCGCGGAAGCCGGTTCGGCCTCGGACCCGCCGTGCGGTGCGGCTTGCGCCGAACCATCCGGTGCCGCGGCCGGGCGTGCTGGGTCTCGGCGCCGCGGCGCGTCCGCCGGTTCCGTCGTCGATTCGCGAGCTCTCGACGGCCGCCGCGAAGTACGACGCGCTCGTCGAGCACATGCTCGAGGTCCACGGCCTGCGGGTGAAGCGTTGGCGGACCGGCACCACCGGCGTCGCCTACGAGCTCCGGACCTCCGGGCGGCGGGGCGGGCCGGACCGGCTCGAGCGGTGGATCGAGGCGCCCTATCCGAAGGGGCCGGTCTCCTGCGCGGTCTTCCTCCACGAGGTGGGCCACCACGCCATCGGCCTCGGGGCGGTCTCGCCGCGTTGCCTCGAGGAGTACCACGCATGGCGATGGGCGACGGAGGGGCTCGCCGCCGCGGGGATTCCCATCGGCGCCTCGGTCGAGCGGCGGATGCGGGAAGGGCTCGAGTACGCGGTCGCCAAGGCGATGCGGCGGGGGCTGCGTCGGCTCCCCCCGGAGCTTCTTCCGTACCTGCCCTCGCGGCGCCGCGCCGGGGCGGGTTGAGCGGACATGCATCGGGACGAACTCGACTATCCGCTCGACCCCGCCCGCATCGCGACGGCCCCCACGACGCCGCGGGATGCGGCGCGACTTCTCGTGGTCGGTCGCGATCGCGTCGAGCATCGATTCGTGCGGGATCTGCCGGAGTACCTGCGGCCCGGCGATCTCATGGTCGTCAACGCCACCGTGGTCGAGCCGCGTCGTCTCGTGCTCGCACGCCGCTCCGGCGGGCGACTCGAGGGCCTGCTGCTCGAACCGCTCGGCGATCGGCGCTGGAAGGCGATGCTGCGGGGCGGCCGCCGCCTCCGGAGCGGCGAGACGCTCGCGCTGCTCGCCGCCGACGGCGTTCCGCAGGGCGACCTGCTCGTCGAGGGCCGGGAGGGCGGGGGATGGACGGTCCGTCTCGGCGGCGTCGAGGACGAGTCGACGCTCCTCGACCGCGCCGGGCACACCCCGCTGCCGCCCTACATCCTGAAGGCCCGCCGCGATCAAGGCGAGATCTCGGAGATCGACCCCTCCGCCGAGGAGCGGCTCGACCGGGGCCGCTACCAGACCGTCTACGCGACGCGGTCCGCGGCGGCCTCGGTGGCGGCTCCGACGGCGGGACTGCACTTCACGCCGGAGCTGCTCTCTCGCATCGCCGCGGGTGGCGTGGATCGCGTCGGAATCGAACTGCAGGTCGGCCCCGGCACCTTCCGCAGCGTCGAGTGCGAGCGGGTCGAGGATCACCGCATGGATCGAGAGCGGGTCCGGGTGGCCCCGGAACAACTGCTTCGGATCTCGGCTCAGGACCGATCCCGCGAGGCCGGGTCGGTCCGCACCCTCGCGGTGGGGTCGACGAGCGTCCGGACGCTCGAGAGCCTGCCGCCGAGTCTCGACGGGGCGATCTCCGAGGGGGGGGGACTCGACTTCGCGACCGACCTCATGATGGTGCCGGGCACGCCGATTCGACGCTGCGATCTGCTGCTGACCAACTTCCACCTGCCGCGATCCACGCTCGTCGCCCTCGTCGCGGCGTTCGTGGGACTCGAGCGGGTCAAGTCCCTCTACGCCCTCGCGGCGCAGGAGGGCTACCGGTTCTATTCGTTCGGCGACGCGATGCTGATCCTGCCGGAGGCGATCGTCGCGCCCCGGCCGAGGAACTTCGCGCGAACGTGAAGGTTTCACTCCCCGACGGCGCCCACGAGCGGTGCGAATCCGATATCACTCGGAGCACCGCCCGTGCCCGCCCCGAACGCGCTCCAACTCTCCGATCTGCTCGCCGGCCTCGGTCGTCTCGCCACGCCGCCGTGGTCCGATCCGGTGATCCGCGGCCTCGCCGACGACTCCCGCATCGCAGGACCGGGCGACCTCTTCCTCGCCCGAAGCGGCGAAGTCGAGATCGATCGTCGGCATCTCGCCGCCGCGGTCGAGGCGGGGGTCGCCGCGATCGCAGCGTCCCGGGAGTCGATCGAGGGGTTCACCCCGTCGCGGCCGGTCGCGGCCTTCGCCATCGATGCCGCGGGGTTCGCGGGCCGATCGTGGGTCGGGGAGATCGCCGCCCGCGTCCACGGCCGACCCGGTGCGGCGCTGGCCGCGGTCGGGGTCACCGGCACCAACGGCAAGACCACCGTGACCTGGCTGCTCCGGCAGCTCCTCGAGGCCGCCGGCGTCCGTTGCGGTCTCGTGGGCACGGTGGCGATCGACGAGGGAGCCGGTCCGCGGCCCGCTGCGTTGACGACGCCGGGCGCCCTCGAACTGCAGGCGACCCTCGCCCGCATGGTCGAGCACAAGTGCCGGGCCGCCGCCATCGAGGTCTCGAGCCACGCCCTCGATCAGGGACGGGTCGGCGGCACGCCGTTTCGGGCGGGCGTCTTCACCAACCTCTCCGGCGATCATCTCGACTACCACGGTTCGATGGCGGCCTACGCCGCCGCGAAGCGACGTCTCTTCGAGGGACTCGATCGCGACGCCACGGCGATCGTCAATGCCGGGGATCCGCGGTCGGACGCGATGGTCGCGGGGATCGCGGCCCGCGTCCTTCGATTCGCCGTCGACCCGGCGGGCGACACCGCCGCCGAGATCCGCGGGGTGATCGAGACCATGTCGCCGGAGGGGCTCGCGCTTGCGATTCGCTCGCCGTGGGGCGAAGGAAGGGTTCGACTTCCGCTCGTGGGTCGACACAACGCCGAGAACGCCCTCGCGGCCTTCGCGGCGGCGATGGTCGTGCTCGACGGCGCCGCGTCCGCGGAGACGGTGATCGACGCCCTCGGCTCGGCGACGCCGCCGCCGGGCCGTTTGGAGCGGGTGCCGGTGCCGTCGGGACGGTTCACGGTGCTCGTCGACTACGCCCATACCGACGACGCCCTCGCGAGCGCGCTCGCCGCGCTGCGGCCGATCGTGCCGGCCCAAGCGAGACTGATCGCGGTCTTCGGGTGCGGCGGCGATCGCGATCGCGTCAAGCGGCCGCGAATGGCCGCGGCGGCGTGCGCCCACGCCGATCGGGTGATCGTGACCTCGGACAATCCCCGCACCGAGGATCCCGCGGCGATCGTCGAGGAGGTGTTCGCCGGGGTGCCGGCGGAGGCGACCGCCCGGGTGGTGCGCGAGGTGGATCGCGCCGCCGCGATCTCGCGGGCGATCGAGGAGGCCGGCGAGGGCGACATCGTGCTGATCGCCGGCAAGGGCCACGAGGACTACCAGATCGTCGGTCGGGAGCGGCGGGACTTCGACGACCGTCGGGTCGCCGCCGGGGCCGTGGCCGCCCGGTTCCGCGAGACCGTCGCAAGTCGCTGACCGCCCGTCCACACCGACTCGAAGGGAGCTCAATCGCATGGAGGCGTCGACAGAGCCGCGACCGGACGCAGGGCCCTCCCTCGCCGACGGCGACACCGCGTGGCCCACGGCCTCGTGGTACGCCGAGGCGACCGGCGGACGCTGGGTCGGCGATCCGCCGCGGCCCGGGGTGCGGGTCCGCGGCGCCGGGATCGACACCCGGGACGATCTCGAGGGGCGTCTCTTCGTCGCCCTCCGCGGTCGGCACAGCGACGGCCACGACCATCTCGCCGCGGCGGTCGCGGCCGGTGCGGCCCTGCTGCTCGTCGAGACCACCCGGGCGGAGGCGTGTCGTCCGCACGTCCCCGCGGAGGTTCCGATGCTCGCCGTCGCCGATCCGCGCACGGCCCTCGCGACGGCGGCGCGGGCGTGGCGGTCGAGACTCTCGGGGAGGGTGGTCGCGGTCACCGGCAGCTGCGGCAAGACCACCACGAAGCGTCTGCTCGATGCGGCCTTGAAGGGAAGTCTCTCCGGCGTCGCGTCGCCGCGCAGCTTCAACAACGACCTCGGGGTGCCGCTGACGCTGCTCTCGACGCCCCGCGACGCCGACTACGCGATCCTCGAGGTCGGCACGAGCGGACCCGGCGAGATCGCGAAACTCGCCTCGATGGTGCGTCCGCACCTCGCGATCATCACCATGATCGGCCGGGCGCACCTCGAACGGCTCGGATCGATCGAGGGCATCGCCGCAGAGAAGGCGTCGCTGCTCGATCGTCTCGTGGCGCCGGCGGTGGCGGTGAGCCGCGCCGACGGAGGCGTGCTCGAGGCGGCGGTGGCGGCGCGGGGCGGGCGGATCGGCGAGGTCGTGACCTTCGGCGTCCCGAAACGGGCGGCGGTGCGGATCGTCGATCGCCGGACCGATGCGAGGGGGCAGGAGGTCCGTCTCGCCGACGGTCGGCGGTTCCGGCTTCGCCTTCCCGGGGCGCATCAGGCCGAGAACGCCGCGGCGGCGATCGCGGCGGCCCTGCGGCTCGGCGTCGACTTCGAGGCGGCGGCGGCGGGGATCGCGTCGGTCGAACCGGAGGCCCATCGAAGCGTCGAACGGACCGCCGCGGGCCTGCGGTTCCTCGACGACGCCTACAACGCGAACCCCGACTCGATGCGGGCGGCGCTGGCGACGGTGGCGGAGTTCGAGGACGGCGCCGCCACGGCGCTGGTGCTCGGCGACATGCTCGAACTCGGGCCGGAGGCCGTGGCGATGCACGCGGCGATCGGCCGGGCGGCGGCGGAGCTCGCGGCGATGCGTCCGGTGCCGCTGGCGGTCTTCGTCGGTCCGCTCTCCAACGCGGCCGCGGACGCCTTCGAATCCGCGGCGCCCCACGTGCCGAGCGTGCGGGCGGAGGCGGCGACGCGGGAACTCGCTCGTTCGATCTCGGATCGTCTCGAGCCCGGGACCCGGGTGCTGCTCAAGGCCTCGCGGGGGATCGGTCTCGATCGGCTGGTCGGCTGGACCGCGGAACTCGCGCCGCCGATCGTCGAGACGATCGATCCAAGCGTCCCCGACACGGCGCGGCGCCGCGACTGATCCCGGCACGCCGCGGCGTCCGATGACCCCCCGAGCGGGCCGCCCGCCGTCTCATGCTCTACAACCTCGTCGACCGACTTCAAAACGCGCTCGCCGACTGGGGACTGCTCTGGCTGGTGCAGGTGGTGTTCCAGCTGGAGTTCCGCGCCTTCGCCGCGACGCTGCTGGCCTTCGTCGCGGTGCTCCTCTCCGGACCTCCGACGATCCGTCGCCTCGTGCGCCTCCGCGTGGGAGACCTCGCGGAGTTCCATCACGAGGGCGTCAACGAACTGATGCGGCCCAAGGCCGACACTCCCACCATGGGCGGGGTCTTCCTGTGCGGCTCGATGCTGCTGTCGATCCTGCTTCTGGCGGATCTCTCCAACCGCTTCGTGCAGTTGGCGATCGTGCTCGTCGCCTGGCTCTGCATCCTCGGGGCGTTCGACGACTACCTGAAGATCACCGCGGCGCGGCGGGGTCCCGGAAGCCGGGACGGCCTGTTCGCGTGGGAGAAGCTGCTCTTCCAGATCGGCATCGGGGTGCTCGTGGCCTTCTCGCTCGAGCGGGAACTGGCGTTCCGGGCGCCGGAGATGCTCTCGCTGAACCTGCCGTTCCAGCGGACCTTCGAGCCGACCGCGTCCTCCGAGACGCTGCTGCAGGCGCCGCAGGTCTCCTCGTGGCTGCTGGAGATCCCTCCCTGGGCGTTCATCGTCGGCGGGACCCTGTGGATCGCCTTCTGCTCCAACGCGGTCAACATCACCGACGGCATGGACGGCCTCGCCGGGGGCACCACCCTGATCGCATCGATCGCCCTGATGGTGCTCTGCTTCATCGCGGGCAGTTCACGGGCCGCCTACTTCCTGCTGGTGCCCTACGTGCCCGGCACCGCCGAGCTGATGGTGGTGGCGGGCGCGATGTCCGGCGCATGCCTGGGCTTTCTCTGGTTCAACTGCAAGCCGGCGAAGGTCTTCATGGGCGACACCGGCTCGCTGCCCCTCGGCGGTCTGCTCGGCTTCGTCGCGCTCGCGATCCGACAGGAGTTCCTGCTGCTGCTCGTGGGCGCGGTCTTCTTCATCGAGATCGCGAGCGTGATCCTGCAGGTGGGGTGGTTCAAGTGGACGCGGGGTCGGCGGATCTTCCGATGCGCCCCGATCCACCACCACTTCCATCTCGGGGGCTGGAGCGAGCAGCAGGTGGTGACCCGCTTCTGGGTGATCACCGTGGTGATGACCATGCTCGCCTTCGCCTCGATCAAGTTGCGCTGAGCGCGCGGGCCTCACTCCGCGGGAAGGCCGACCGCCTCCGGCGAGACCAGACAGCCCTGCCAGCGGAACCGGCCCCACGATCCCGGCAGGCCCCGCACCGAGCGGCCGAGGCGATCGATGGTCTCGGCCATGTCCCGACGCAGCGGCGCCTCGAACACGCAGGCCTCGCCGGTGAGCGGATGCTCGAAGGCGAGATGGGTCGCATGCAGGGCCTGCCGGGCGATCAGCGGGCGGGCGGGGTCCTCTTCCGGATCCCGGGCGGACTCGGGAAGATCGCCAAGGGGCAGATGCCGACCGCCGTACATGTCGTCGCCCACGATCGACCAGCCGCGATGGGAGAGGTGCACGCGGATCTGATGGGTTCGGCCGGTCCGCAGATCGAGCTCGAGAAGGGCGAAGCCCGGCCAGGTCGCGACGGTGCGGTACAGGGTGACCGACGCCTTGCCGGTGGCGTCGTGCCGGACCGCGTACTTCTCCCGGTGGGTGGGGTGCTTGCCGAGCGGCAGGTCGATCACGTCCGCGGCGGGCTCGGGTCTGCCGTGGACGATCGCGAGGTAGCGCTTGCGGACCTCGCGCCGCTCGAACTGCTTCGCGAGGCGCCAGTGGGCGAGGTCGCTCTTCGCCACGACCATGACGCCGCTGGTGAAGCGGTCGAGGCGGTGCACGATCCCGGGTCGGGCGTCCTCCTCGCCGACGGCGCTGAGGCCGCCCCCGCCCTGCGTCTGGAAGTGCCAGGCGAGGGCGTTCACGAGGGTGCCGCCGGCGTTGCCCCGCGCCGGGTGGACGATGATGTCGGGCTGCTTGTCCAGGACCAGCAGATGCTCGTCCTCGAAGAGGATGTCGATCGGGATCTCCTCCGGTTCGAGCACCTTCGTGGGCGGCGGCGGGAGCGTCGCCGCGACCTCGTCGCCGGCTCGCAGACGGGTGCTGGCCTTCGCCACCCGACCGCCGACGGTGACCGCGCCCTCGCCGATCAGGCGCTGCAGGCTGGTGCGGCTGAGGAAGGGGATGCGATCGGTGAGATAGCGGTCGAGGCGCTTGGAGATGCTCACGCCCACCACGAACCGCGCGGTCGCGGCGTCCTCGTCGAGATCCCCCTCGGCGATGCGCTCGTGTCGGGCGAGCAGGGCGTCGCGGTCGACCTTTCCGCCGGGGGCGACCAGCGGCGGCAGGAGATCGTCGGGTTCGTCGGTCACGCCGCGAGGAGATCCCCAATGGCGGCGATCCGGACTCGGGGCGTCGCTCGCCGGCGCCCGGTCGCCACCGGGTCGGTGTCCGATCAGCCGCCGCCGCCCGGCGGGGTCGGCGGGAAGAGATCCGCCGCCTGCGGGGTGTCGCCGGAGTCCTCGCTCGGGGCCTCGACCGGCGGCGCGAGCAGATCCTCGAGCAGGTCGTCGGCGATCGTCGGTCCGAGCGGCGTCAGCGACTCCGGGGCCGGGAGATCCGCCTGGCTCGGGATCGGAAGGGGCTCCGCGAGTTGCGGAAGTCCCTCGATGCGGCGGTCCGCCCACGCCACGACCTTGGGGTAGCGATCGCCGGCGGCGTCGCGGCCCTCGCGCAGGTACGTCTCGGCACCCTCGAGATCGCCACGACTCTCCGCGATCGCGGCGCGGCCGAACCAGGCGGAGACCCGCAGCGGAGCGAGATCGCCGCGCGGGTCCGGTCCCGTGGCGTCGAGGGCCTCGAGGGCGTCCCGGTAGGCCGAATCCGCGGCGTCGAGGAACTCCGCGCGGGTGGTCTCGTCGAGCCGGGCGTCCTCCTGATCGGGGGTGCGATCGAAGCGGACTCCGCTCTGGATCGAGGAGAGGTAGCGATCGCCCGCGGAGAGGAGGGCCAACGCCGCCACGCTGTCGATCCCGGCATGACGCGAGGCGACCTCCTCGTAGCTGACCGGGAGACTTGCCGCGGTCAGTTCGATCCACGCGGTGTCCCGGGCCTCCGCCTGCCGCTGCTCCCAGATGTTCCAGCCCATCCAGCCGAGCAGGATCACCAGCACCAGCAGCAGCCAGTTGAGCCCCTTGGTCTTGAGCCAGGTGATGAACTCCTCGTTGAGCCGACTCTCGGTGAGGTCGGTCTCCTTGATCTGGTTCAGACGGTTGTCGCGGTCCATGGGGCACTCCGATCGGGGACTCGCCGCACCGGCGAAGCGGGCAGTGTAGTGCCCTCCGATCGGATCGCGGTCGACTTCGAGGGCGTCACTTCAAGGCCTCCAGGGACGCGTCGATGCGGCCTCGGCACGCGGCGAGGTGGGCCGGACTCCCCTCGGTCCGAGCGTAGGCCGGGGCGGCGGCGGCCATGAACAGGCGTCGGATCGCGGCGAGGCGGGTGTGGTCGTCCCCGTTGTCGAGACCCGCCGCCTTGCGGGCCTTCGCGATCGCCCGTACCGGCGGGTGCCCCTCGAGACGCTCCGGGCGGCTCCAATGGAGTCGCTCGAGGTAGACCGCATCCTCGATCCAGTGCCCGACGCGGACCTCCGCGAAGTCGATCAGGCAGACCTCGGGAAGGTCCCCGGCGGTGGGGTCGATGGGACGCCGGCACATCGCGTTGCCGGGATGGAGATCGCCGTGGATCCACTCGATCGGCGCCCGTCCCCGCCAACACTCGAGGATCGGCTCGAGGCGTCGTTCGCACTCGCGGAGCAGGCGGTTCCACTCCTTCGCCCCATCGAGCTTCGCCTCCCTGACCTTGCGCCTCGACTGCGCGAGCAGTTCGGCCCAACGCGCCTCGGCGGGCAGGTCGCCGACGGGATGCCGCGACGCCTCGCCGGCGAACGCCGCGATCGCGGCGGCGATCGGTTCGATGTGGCGAGGTCGCCACTCCAGCGCCAACGGGCCGTGGGGCAGGAACTCGATGACCGCCCACGCGAGGTCGTAGCCGCCGAGGCTTTCGCCGCCGGCGACGAACGCGGGGACGTGGGGGGTCCTCCCCCCGAGGATCCGCAGCCAGCGCAGTTCCCGCGGGTGCAGCGGCATCTTCACGAGCACGCTCCGTTCGCCGGTGTCGTCGCGCCAGCGGGCTCGGCCGGTGGCGGCTCCGCCGCGCTGCCAGTCGGTGCGGAACCAGGTGATCGATTCGAGTCGTCCCCCGCACACCTCGCCGAGCACCGGTTCGAGACTCGCCGCGAGATCGCGACCGCCGAAGCCGTCTCCACCGGAACCGCCGGCGGAGGATCCGCGCTCGCCGTGCTCGTCGTCCACCTGCACCGAGGGCTCCTCTCCTCGAAGTCTACGGGGCTCGGGTCCCGACGTCGCCGAGATCCGAGATCGGCCCGCCGTCGGCCTTCGAGTCGCCCGATACGCTGCCGTCGTGCCCGGACTCCGTCGCCGTCTCTTCGCCATCGACCTCGACGGCACCCTGTACGGTCGCGGCGGCACCGTCTCCTCCGCGAACGTGCGGGCGATCGCCGCGGCGCGGGCCGCGGGGCACCGGGTGGTGGTCGCCACGGGACGCTCCTGGCTCGAGAGTCGCGAAGCGAGACACGCCCTCCGCGATCTGGCCGACGGCGACGACGTGCTGATCGGTGCCGGCGGTGCCCTGGTGTCGAATCTCCTCGACGGGCGCACCATCGATCGCGATCCGGTGGACACCGCGACCGCGGCGGCGGTGGCCCGCTGCCTGGTGAGCCACGGACACCACGTGCAGCTGCTTCAGGACCCCGATGCGGCGGCGTGCGACTACCTGCTCCTCGGAGAGCGCCTCGATCCCACGCTGTCGTGGTGGCTCGAGCGGTACGGCCACCGCACCCGTTCGTTGGCGGGGCCGCCCGCCGAGGCCCAGCTCGGGCACACCGTGCGGGTCGGCACGGTCACCACCGCCGGAGCTCTCCGCGGGGTGGTGGCGGAACTGCGTCGCGACCTCGAGGATCGCCTGACGATCCACCACTGGCACGCCGTCGGTCCCCCGGAGGGCCGCGATCGTCCCGAACTCGTCGAGGTGTTCGCACCGGGCACGAGCAAGTGGCGGACGATCGAGCGCCTGTGTCGGCGGTGGAGGATCGATCCCGCCGACACCGTGGCGATCGGCGACGGGCTCAACGATCTCGAGATGATCCGCGAGGCCGGGATCGGCGTCGCGGTGCAGAACGCCGATCCCCGCATCGAGGAGGTCGCGGATCGACGGGTCGCCTCGCACGACCGCGACGGCGTCGCCGAGGCGATCGCCGCGGTGCTCGACGAACGCTGGTGAGATCTCCCGGTTCTGCTCGTACGATGTGCCCGTGGCGGACGCTTCCCAGTCCCAGCGACTCCTGCGCGACCTGCCTCTCGCCGCCGCCGCCGGTGGCCACCTGTACACCGCGACCGACGCCATCCTGAAGGGGGTGCTCGAGAGCGAGGTCCCGGTGGCCCGACTCGTGGCTCCTCCACGCCCACCGTTCTCGGGGCTCCTGCGACGGGCGATGCAGGAGGCCGCGGCGGGGTTGTTCGAGCGGCACGGGTGCGAGGTGCTCTCGGTGATGGACGCCTCCCGCGCGATCACCCTCGCCGCCCGAACCGCGGCGAGCGGTCGAGCCGCGATCGTCCACGTCGCCAACGACCAGTTGTTCTACGCGATGCCCGCGGTGCAGGGGGCGTCGCCCCGGCGCAGCGTCGCCGGCGGCATGGTGCTCGTCTGCGAGGACAACCCGGAGCTCGCGCCGGCGGCGCCGCCGCGGACCCTGTTGTCCGCCGCGGGGTTGCCCTGCCTCGAACCGCACGATCTCGGGAGTCTGCGCGACGCCGTGGAGACCGCCGTCCGGGCGAGTCGCGTCGAGGGCCGTCCCGCCGCGATCGTCGCGGACGTCGGCCTGCTTCGCTCGCTCGACACGCTCGAGGCCCGACCCAACCGGATCGTCGAGCGGATCGACGCGGCGATCGCCGGGCGAAGGGATCCCCGCATGCCGCACGGCGGGGATCCTCCGGATCTCCTCCGCCTCGCACGGCGGTTGGAGCTGAACACCGTCGGATCGATGCCCAGTCCCGGCGAGCGAGAGACGCTCGGGCTGCTGGTCGCGGGGAACGCCTTTCGCGCGACCGCGCACATGCTTGCGGATCTCGGTCTCGCCGGATCGGTGCCGATGGTGGGTCTCGGGCTCACCCATCCGCTCGACGACGTCGTGATCACGAGACTTCTGCAGCGGTGCGAGGAGGTCGTGGTGCTCGAGACCCGTCCGGGCGGGCTCGCCGGCGATCTCGCCGAGATCGTCGAACGGTCCCGGCGACGCGGCGAGCGACCGGCGCGGGTGCTCGCTCGCGAGCTTCCGGAGGAGTCCGACGCCCGCCGCCTCGAGATCGGAGACGCCCTGTCGCCGTCGCGGCTCGCACGGCACCTGATCTCCCGGTTCCACGCGGTTCGGCCGGGCCTCGACCTCGGCACGCGGCTCGCCCGACTTCCGGAGTCGCTGCGAACCCTCGCATTGCCCGTCCGCGGGGTGGGCATGGGCACGTCCGGGGCCGTGGCCCGGATCGAACGGGCGATCGACGACGCCGATCGAGCCCTGCGACACGCCGACGGCGAACGCATCGCCCTCGTGTCCGAGGCGGTTCGGACGCTGCCGGAGATCGATCGGGTGGTGCCGGTCGAGATCTGGGACCGCAAGCGATTCGGATTCGAGGGACCGGCGGCGATCCGGCAGGCGACCCGGGCCGGAGGCACGCGGATCATGGTGGTCTGCGATGTGGGCGGCGAAGGCGAGATCGACGTGGCCCGCCTCGCCCGTGCCGCGGTGCCGGAGGAGCCCTCGGAGCGGCTTCTGGTCGAGTCGGTCGATCTGCACGACCGCGGTGAACTTCGGCAGCGTCTCGTGGATCGGGCCAAGGGCGATCGGCTGGCGCTGATCGTGGCCCGCGACGGACCGCCGCCGCGTCTGGATCCGGCCGCGGCGGAGCGGGCCCTCGCGGATGTCGATCGCCTCGGATTTCGGCCGCGCCAGCGTCTGGTGCTGCCTGCCGAGGGCGCGTGCGAGCGCCGCGGACTGCCGATGCGGCCGCTTCCGGATCCTCCACCGCTGCGAACCCGCGGATGGATTCGTCGTCTGCGGCTCGAGGGCGTCGGCGGCGTGCGCCTGCGGATCCGCCCCTTTCTCGAACAGGTCGACGCGATCCGCTCGAAGGCGCCGGTCGCGGTGCGACTCGGCGCGGGAGCCGCGCCGCAGGCCCCGAGACCCCGTCATGCGAACGCGGCACGCTGGCGGGTCCATCTCGCGGGGGTGCGGGGGGATGCGCCCGGGATCGCGGCACAGGTGCTCTGCGAGGCGGGCCACGCCATGGGCTACCGGGTGCAGGCCACGTGGGAGCCGACGCCGGTGGGTCGGGGATGGCGGGCGTGGACCCAGATCCAGTTCTCGCGACCCGGCGGGGACCCCGCGAGCGTCCGCACGAGTTCGATCCCCTATGGCGAGGCGGATCTCCTGCTCGGGGTCGACCCGATCGAGACGCTCCGGGCGCTCGGGCCGGATCCGTCGTTGCGGGTGGCGAGCCCCTCCCACACCGCCGCGGTGGTGAACGCGGCGCCGCTCGAGGACGTTCCCGTGGGAGACGAGTCGATGTCGGCGACGCTCGCCGACGCCGTGGGGCTGGTCTGCGGCGGCGATTCCGTGGTCGAGGATCTCCGTCGGGCCTGTCGGCACGCCTTCCTCACCGAACGGGTGCTCGATCTCGTGCTTCTCGGCATCGCCTACCAGCGGGGGCTGGTGCCGCTCACCCCGGAGGCCCTTCGCCACGGAGCCCGGAAGGTCGAGGAGCGGGGCGTCGGCCGCTGTGCCGATGCGATCGCCTTCGGGCGGGCGCTGGCGGATCGGGATCCCTCGACCTGGCCCAACGACTCCGACGATCCGCTCCGGGCCGAACCGCTGCATCGGATGGTGCGGCGGGCGGCGCAGGGCTCGTTCGGACGCGGTTCCGCGAGGTGGGATCGACTGCGCCGTCTGGTCGAGGGTTCCCTCGAGGCGATGCCGGGACTTCTCGAGAGCGCGGGAGGCCGACGCGCCGCGGCGGAGTTCGCCGACGCCATGGGGCGAGCCGCGATCTGGGGGGGGCACGCCCACGCCCAGCGACTCGCCGATCGCATCCGAAGGATCTACGCGGTCGATCGGGGCGAGGCCGGACGCCTCCTGACCGCGACCGCGATCGGCCCGGTCTCCGAGGCGATGCTTCCCCGGGATCTCTTCCACATCTCCGCGTCGGCGCTGGCGCCGCGGCACGTCGCGGCCCTGCGCACTCGCCTCCGGATCCGACCGGCTCGCGGCGATCGGCTCGAACGGCGGTTCCTGATTCGGCTCGACGGGATCGCCTTCGAGCGGCGGTTCCGCGTCGATCTCCGCACCAGCGACTGGCTGCCGATCCTCCTCGCCCGACTCGGTCGACTCTGGTCGTGGCGCTGGCGGGGCACCCCGCGGGAGCGGGCGTTGCGGGAGGCGGTCCTCGCCGCGGTGGAGCGGGTCGTGGTCGAGCTCGGCGCGGACGAGGTCGCGCCCGAGAGCTACGGCCGATGGGTCGAGCGGTTTCGGGCGATGCGCCCCGGCCCCGGACGCCTGCGCGGCGGCGACGTGGTCATGCCTCCGAGCGACGACCCTCCGTCGTGAGCGTCGCCGGTGCCGCCGGACTCGACTCGTGGCGAAGCTGCCCGCACGCCGCGGCGATGTCCCGGCCCCGACTCGCTCGGATGTGCGTGTTGACGCCCCGTTCGCGAAGGATCGTCTGGAACTCGTGGACCGCGGCGGTCGCGGGGCGGTCGAAGGGCATGCCCCGGACCTCGTTCCAGCGGATCAGGTTCACGTTGCTGCGGAGCCGCTTCGCGACCGACGCGAGTTCGCGGGCGTGCTCGGGACGGTCGTTGAATCCTCCGAGCAGCAGGTACTCGAGGGTGATCTCGCGTCCGCTCCGAGCGAACCATTCCCGGCAGGCGTCGAGGATCTCGTCGATCGAGGCGAACTCCGCCCACGGGATGATGCGACGACGCAGCTCGTCGTTGGGGGCGTGCAGCGAGAGGGCGAGTCCGACCGGAAGCTCGAAGCGGGCGAAGCGTCGGATCGCCGACGGCACGCCCACGGTCGACACGGTGATGCGACGCGCCGAGATCCCGGCTCCCCACGGGGCGTTGAGGATCCGGATCGCCTCGGTGGTCGCGGCGAGGTTGGCGAGCGGTTCCCCCATGCCCATGAAGACCACGTGGCTGATGCGGCCGACGCCCTCGAGGCGACCGAGGCGATGGACCTGTTCGACGATGCGGGCGGTGGAGAGGTTGCCGTCGAAGCCGAGCCCACTCGCGCAGAACCTGCAGCCCACCGGACATCCCACCTGACTGGAGATGCACGCGGTGCGGCGACGCTCCGCGGGGATCATCACGCATTCGGTCGCGAGCGGCTCGCCGCGCGGATCCCGTTCGGGCCAGGCGAGCAGCAGCTTGCGGGTGCCGTCGGTGGCGAGACGGTCGGCGACGACCTCTCCCTCGGGGCCCACGAAGCGCTCCTCGAGCCAGGTTCGCTGCGACTTGGAGAGGTCGGTCATCGCCTCCGGTCGGACCACGCCCCGTTCCCAGATCCACTTCGGCACCTGGACGCCGAGGCGTCGCGGGAAGCCGCGCTCCACCGCGGCGGCCGCGAGCGAGTCGGGAGACTCGCCGAGCAGTCCACGGCGGAAGGCGTCGATCGGTGACGGAGACTCCAAGTTCGGTCTCGGTGCGCTGGCCGGCCCGGTCCGGTCGTCTGGGTCAGTTGGACGCGCCCACGGTGAGATCGACGGTGCGCACCGAAATGCCCCGGTCCTCGAGCCAGCGCTCGGTGTCGCCGCCGGTGTCGACGCGGATCGAACGGGTCTTCGGATCGATGCCACCGTCGCGCATCAGGTTCTTGAGCGAGCCGGGGAGACCGAACTCGACCGCCTCGCGCTGCACGTCGTGCTGCTCGACCTCGGCGCCGTGGTGCTCGACGAGGTGCAGGATGAGATCGCGGACGAGATCCTCCGGAGCGCTGGCGCCGGCGGTCACGAGCACCCGCTCGACGCCGTCGAACCAGCTCGCATCGAGTTCGGAACGGTCGTCGAGAAGTCGTGCGGGGGTGCCGGAGTTCTCGGAGATCTCGGTGAGGCGGACGCTGTTGGAGCTGTTGCGGCTGCCCACCACCAGCACCAGATCGCAGGAGCCCGCGAGGGTGCGCACCGCATGCTGTCGATTGGTCGTCGCGTAGCAGATGTCCGCCGAGGGTGGCGACTTGATCTCCGGAAACGCCTGCTTGAGGGCGGAGATGATCACCTCGGCGTCGTCGACGGACAGGGTGGTCTGGGTGAGATACGCGAGCATCGAGGGATCCTCGATCCGCAGCGAGGCGATGTCCTCGGGAGACTCCACGACCTGCATCATCTCCGGCGCCTCGCCCAGGGTTCCGATCACCTCCTGGTGGTTGGCGTGACCGACGAGCAGGATCTGGTAGCCCTTGCGGGCGTAGCGGATCGCCTCGGCGTGGACCTTGGTGACGAGCGGGCAGGTCGCGTCGACGGATCGAAGCCCGCGTCGACGGGCCTCCTCGCGGATCGCGGGACTCACCCCGTGGGCGCTGAACACCACGATCGCCCCGTCGGGCACCTCGGCGATCGACTCCACGAAGATCGCTCCGCGGTCTCGAAACCGATCCACCACGTGGCGGTTGTGGACGATCTCGTGGTAGACGCAGAGGGTCTCGTCGGGGAAGAGATCGAGCAGCTGCTCGACCACGTCGACGGCCATGTTGACGCCCGCGCAGAAGCCCCGTGGATTGACGAGCATCACCTTCATCGGCGGGATGATAGCGGGGCGTGGCGAAGGGGATCCGCCTGCCGGTAGACTCGCCCCGTGCCGCCCGCGACCTCGATCGCCGTTCGAGATCTCTCCCGCTGGATCGATGCGCCCGACGTCGAGGCGGCGCCGCCGTGCGAGCTCGATGCGGCCCGCCGATTCGTCCACGACTGGACCCGACGACATCGGGAGAACTTCCCGGTGCTCTCGGCGCTGGTGCCCGCGGAGCTCCGTGACGACTTCGCAGCGGTCTACGCCTTCTGCCGCGCCGCCGACGATCTCGGCGACGAGGCGGGCTCGCCCGAGCGGGCGGCGACGCTGCTGGCATGGTGGCGGGAGGATCTGGAACGGGCCTTCGACGATCGCGAGGCGCCGCGGCATCCGGTCTTCGTGGCGCTGCGATCGACGGCCCGGCGACGGAATCTCGCGGTCGAGCCGTTTCGGGATCTGCTCGAGGCCTTCGAGTCCGACCAGCGGGTCTCCCGGTACGCCACCTGGGAGGAGGTGCTCGCCTACTGCCGACGGAGCGCGGATCCCGTCGGGCGGATCGTGCTGCGGCTCTTCGGCGCCGAGGAGGATGCGGACAGCCTCGCGGCGTCGGATGCGATCTGCACCGGACTCCAACTCGCCAACCACTGGCAGGACATCCGTCGGGACCTGATCGAACGCGACCGCATCTACGTTCCCGCGGAGATGATCGCCGGACCGGGCCGTCCCTTCGAGACCGCCGAGGCCTTCGATGTCGCGCTGCGCCGCAGCATCGAGCTCGGCCACGGCGTGGACCGCGAGTTCATGCCGCGCAGCCGACGCCTCGTGCGGGATCTCGTCGAGCGGACGTGGCCGTGCTTCGAGCGCGGCCGTCGGCTCCTCGATCGCCTGCCCGCGGAGGCCCGTCCGGTGGTCGAGCTGTTCGTCGAGGGCGGCGAGCTCGTGCTGCGGCGTCTCGAGGCGTGGGAGTACGAGTCGGTGCTGCACCGTCCCGCGATCGGGCGCCTCGCCAAGGCGGGTCTCGTGGCCCGGGCGTGGCTGCGCCGTCGCCTGCCGCGATCCCGGCGCGTCGTCCGCAACGCGGCCTCCGCATCGGGGCGGGGCGGGCGATGAGCGGTTCGGCACCCAGCCTCGAGGCGAGCCGGGCCGCGTGCGAGGAGATCGTGCGGCGTCGGGCCCTCAACTTCTTCCACGGTCTTCGCCTGACCCCCGAGCCGGAACGCACGTCGCTCTTTGCGCTCTACGCGTGGATGCGGGAGGTCGACGACATCGTCGACGACGGGGGAGCGGAGCGGGAACGCTCGCTCGAGGCGTTCGTCGCCCGGACCGAGATCGCCCTCGCCGGGAACCTGCCGGACGACGGGCATCCGATGTGGCCGGCGTTCGTCGAAGCGGTGGTCCGGCACGGT